>JAEEGJ010006687.1_pt1 | contig 34215 bp, 22 predicted proteins | sample 8958761 | NCBI WGS metagenome assembly JAEEGJ01 (sample SAMN16246546, study PRJNA631951) | gut metagenome | biome: gut microbiome; feature: rumen; material: RS-attached | host: Bos | place: Iran: Karaj | collected 2018-10
GCGCTTCGCCGCCTCCAGCTTGAGGCGGAGCTTGTCGAACTTCAGCGGGAAGAAGTGGATGGGCATGTCCCGGTCGAAGGTTTCGGCATTGGTCCAGCACTGCATCCCGTAGCGGTCCGCGAGTTTCTTGTTCACGCTAAAGAAGGCATCCAGCTCATCGTAATCGATATGGCCGTCCTGGAACGCGCAGGCATCGACGAACTCGTGGATACCGTCGAAGATCTCGTTCCATTCCTTCTCGTGTTGGGCGACGGATACGGCTTCATCATTGGTCATCTTTCCCGTTCCCATGACGGCTTTCTTGCCGTCGATCCAGGGGGAGATGAAGGTGGGCAGGCCGCCGGAGATTTCCTTGCACTGGCGCCCCATCGTGCGGAAACTCTCGATCGCGCCCTTGGTGGCGCGGGAAATCTCGCCGCTGATGTACCAGCCGCCGAAGCTGTCGTACTTGCGCCCATAGCGTTCCCAGACTTCATCGATGACGAAGCGGTTGGATTCGACTTCGTAGCTCATGTCGCCGGTGTCCCAGTAGCGGCCGGAGTCGTAGAGGCCGAGGTAGAATTTCATCCCGTATTTCTGGGCGAGGCGGCAGAAGAGGTCGATGAGGTCCATCGAGGGCATGTAGCAGCCTTTTTTGAGCAGGTAGGGGGAGGGATAGGTGATGAATTTGCGGTAGCCGCAGCGGATGTCGATGACGGTGTCGATGCCGATGGCTTTCATGTAGGCGAAGTCGGCGTCCCATTCGCGTTCGCCCCAGTTTTGGTGGGGGATGTCGTGGGAGATTTCATCGAGGAAAGTTCCCGTAATGGGTAATCCGATTCCAGGTTCGCAGCAGAGTTCGGCAGGGGCTTGCGGTCCGGCAGCACCTCCAGTTCCGGGGTGCAGAAAAGAACCCTTCGGGGAATGCGCCCCGAACGCGGGGGTGCCACCGGACTTGGTGGGTTGCCCGCAAGACGTTAATACGGAGGGGGCGGTGACTGCGGCTGCTGCGGCCAGGGCGCTTTTCTTCAGAAAGGATCGTCTGTCTTCCATGGTAATTCGTCTAGAAGCGGAGGGGGAATTCGCAGATGCGGAGGGTGGTGCAGCCGTAGGGGATGAGTTCGATCTCGGCTGGGCCTTCCACATCGGACTGGGATTGGCTGAAATATTGGATGGCGCCGGCTGAGCCGCGGTCTTCTTTCCAGTCGCGGAGGGTGACGGCCTTCGCTCGGATGGTGATGGGGGCGCCGGCGAGGTTCCAGGGGTATTCGCCTTCGCGGAGGGGACGCGTTTCGACCTGGAAGGTGTCCGGATTACCGAGCTCACGGGCTATGAATCCGTAGTTCCAGGGGCTGTCGGAGGTCACTTCGTAGTACCAGGGGCCGTATTGGGCGGCGTCGGGGCCTTCGAAGGCCTTCTTAGTCCAGGTCTCATTCATCTTGAGGGCATAGAGCAGGGGGCCGCGCGTGACCGTCGTGCCCCAGCTGTACCAGCGCTCGGTCCGGACGCGCATGGGGAAGTGCAGGACGACCGTGTCGCCGTCGTGCCATGTGCGCTCAATCTTCACGGTCTCGCCCGCCGCGGGATGCAGTTCGCCGTCGCGGGTCGTGACCGTGGCGCCTTCGCACCAGGCCGGGATGCGGAAATGCAGGGGGAAGGTGGCCGTGGGCATGGCGCGCTTGCGATGCTTGCCGGGGAACCGGACCTTTACGGTCACGGTGCCATCGAAGGGATAGGCGGTTTCTTCGGTGAGTGTCACCTCCTTTCCATCCAGCACGAGGCTGACGCTCGAAGGGGCATAGACCAGCGCGGCCAAGCCCCCGTCGCGACTGGCATACCAGAGGTTCTGGACCAGTTTGGGCCAGCCCTGGTGCCAATTGCAGGTGCAGCAGGGATAGCCGCCGAGCAGGCTGAAGACCACGTCCGTGCCGTCGTGCTCGGTGGAGAAGTTGCGCACCTGGCGCGTGCAGGAGATCTGGTTCGTCTGCTGGAAATACTGGCGCGCGTCGCAGTCGTCCGTGGCTTGCGTGGGCAGGGCGTTGTAGGCGATGCGCTCGAGATGCTCGGCCCAGCGCAGGTCGCCCGTGACGCGCAGCATCCCTTCCAGGGAATACATCATCTCGACCGCCGTGCAGAATTCGGAGCCACGGGTGGGCTCGCCGAACTGGGTCAGTTCGTCTCCGGCCCAGAGTCCCGTGGGCAGGCCGATGGTCTCGCGGATCGTCTCCATTCCTTTGATGGGCGCCTGCAGGTCCGCATCGTCGTGCGAACGCTGCCACCAGACCACGGGCTCCTTGAAGCCCTGGCCCAGATTGACGCAGTGCAGGGTATTCTGCCGCGCGAGGATGTCCTGGCCGGAAAGGATGGTGGTCCAGGGATGCGTCTGCGCGTGGATCAGGTCGCCCAATTCCAGCAGGAAGGGCTCCCCGGTGCGGTTGTAGAGCCACCAGACCATCTCCAGGTTGTCGCCGCCGCGCCATTTGCCCCAGTCGGTCCAGTGCTCCAGCGGATGCTCCGGGAGCTCTTTTAACTGGTAGCGGAAATAATTCGTCATTACGGCGATGACCCGCTCGTCGCCGGTCGCCATGTAATATTGTTTCAGGATCTTGAGCGCCACCATTTTGGGCCACCAGTCCTCGGCTTTCCCACGCTGGAAACCTTCGATGTAGGGCCGGGAGATGGCGTTGCCGAAATAGCCGTCCTCCCGGGCGGAAGTCAGCATTGCTTCGGTCCATTTGAGGGATTTCCGGATCAGGACCTCGTCGTCCAGCAAGTACGCCAGCGGCAGCAGCCCGTCGATCCAGTAAGGTCCCCGTTCCCAGGTATCCCCCTCTCCCCCGATCCAGGCATTGTCATCCCCCACGACAGGCGCATACAGCGAATCCAAATGCCCTGTCATCCCGTCCCGCTGCCGCTCCAACTGGTCCAGCAGCCAGCCCTGCGGCCGTATCGCCCCCAGCGGCAACTCGGCGTAGGCATCGTCCGCCAACGGCGCGCGGTTGAACACGATGTCCGGCCGTTGCGGCTCCTGCAGGGCCTTTTTGGGAGTGATGGTGAAAGCCGGCAGCGCGCAGGCGATAAGCAGAGCGGTCAACAGTATCTTTTTCATAGTCAGATGGTTTTAGCGTTTAAATACGGCCGCCTCTCCTTCCGGAAGGGCGACCCGCGTGGCGACGGGCTTCTTGCGGCCGCTGAGGGTCAGGGCCTTGAGCTCCAGGGAGCCTTTCAAGACTTCGAGCTTCACGGCGTCCTCCGAGACTTCGCAGATCCCATACGCATAGCCGTTGCTCCAGAAATAGCGGCCGGGGGCGGAGGTGAAATTCATCGTCTGGTCCACGCCTGAATAGTGGAAGTCGCTCAGGGCCAGCACTGCGGCCCAGCTAGCCATCGAGCGGGCGTAATGGTAGCCGCATTCGGGCTCGTTGAAGGGGCTGCGGCGGGCGCCGTCGAAGCGCTCGCGGATGGCGCGGATGCATTTCAGACCGCTCTCCGTCTGGCCTTCGTAGAGCATGCCCACCGCGGCGGCGTACTCGAAGCCGGTCATGCATTCCCCGAAATAGGGGAAGGGGACTTCGAGGCGGCCGTGGGGCCAGGAGGCCATCAGCAGGGCGCATTCGTCGCCGAAGACGAAGGATCGCATGTTGTTGAAACGGCGGCCGATGCCTTCCACGTAGTTGTATTTCATGATGCTCTCGAGCGTCGTCCGGATGTGCGCCGGGTCCCCGAGATAGCCCAGGCCGCAGATGTGCGCCATATACTGGCCCACGAGCTGGTCCACGAGGCAGCCGCGGCCGAGCTGGTAGTCCGGGATCTTGACATCCGGGTCGTCCATGTCCAGGAATTCGAAGGTCTCCGGGTCGGTGATCCGGTGCTCGTAGTATTCCCCGTTGAAAAGATGGGCGTCCGTCCAGGCGCTGCCCTTTTCGAACAGTTCCCGGCACTTGCGCGCGAAAGCCTTGTCCTTCATCGCGAGCGCCATTTTTTCGCCGGCCAGCAGGGCTCCCATGTACCAGAACTGCATCTGGGGGTTCGGGCCGAAGTAATTGACGTCCATCGTGTTGTGCTGCGAACCTTCCATGACGCCGTCCTGGTTCCCGTCCCAGCCTTTTTCGACCCAGGCGAAGGCGAGGGCCTTCCGGATCTTGGGCCAGTGTTCCGCGAGGAAGGCGGCGTCCCCGCTGAGCTGCCACTCGCGGTAGGCCTTTATGATGCAGCCCATCTGTCCGTCGGCGGCGGGCGCGTGCCGGTCGGCGGCCTTGGAAAGGGGCAGGTCCGCGCGGAAGTTCATGCAGCCGTCGTCGTCCCGGGTCGCGTAGGTGAATTCCACATCGCGCATGCTGCGGGCCAATTCCCCGAAGAGGAAGGGGGTGGCGACCTCATAGTTCCAGACGTGGGTGCAGGTCCCGTGGCAGGATCCGGCGTGGTTGTTGACGCCTTCCCAGCCCATCAGGTGCCCGTCCGGGAGGCGGAAGACCGTCTGGGAACGCAGGACGGACAGGTTGTAGAGGGCCGCCTCCTTGATGACGTCGGGATAGCTGGAAGACAGCAGGGCGTTCACGAACCGGAGTGTCTCCTCTTCCAGCGCCGGGATGCGGGGAACGATCTTTTCGGCCGCCGTCCAGGCGTCGTCGTATTCCCGGCAGTAATAATTGCCTTCGATACGCTCGGACCAGCCGCTGCGGTTCGGGAAACTCCAAGTGAAAAAGAAGGTGAAAGCCTCCGTCTGCCCGGGCGCAAGCGTCTTCTTGACGGCGAGCGAGGCCATCGGGTCGTTTTCGCCGGAAGGATCCTGTTCGCTCAAGATCCCGTCGGCGCTGAAATCGTCCCAGAAGTTGAGGAGGGCCCGGTTCCAGCTGTTGCGTTTGGAAGATGTGCGGTAGCTGACGCCCTGCGGGGCGGCCGTCACGAGGGCGATTGTGCCCCAGGCCTGGTGGTCCCGCGGGACGCCTTTCGAATAGAGATAGATGCCGCTCAGGCCGCCGCGGCTGCGGAATTCGTTGACATTCTCCTTGGCGTCATTCTTCTGGCCGTCGCGGCCGATGAAGTTGCGCAGGGATCCGCTGACCGAGACTTCGAGGGGGGCGCCGGAAACGTTCGTGACTTCGTAGGAAAGCACGGCGACGGGCAGGCCGCTCTTGTCGGCGTCGGTCGGCACGAGGGGGTTGAAGCCTTTGATGCGGACGCGGACCGGGATTTCCGGGTCAGAAAGGCTCACCTGGCCGAAGGGATAGGCGGCGTCAAAGGAGGCGTCGCGGAAACGGGGCAGGCCGAAGTTGTCCACGGGGGAGCCGGAAGGGCTGTTGTATTCGTTGGGGTAGAGCGGACCGGCGAGCATCGTGGTGCTGGTGCTTCCTTGCGTGTCCTTGACGTAGATGGCAAAGAAGGGGGCGTTGCGCTCGGCGGTGCCGGTGTTGAAGTGCTTGGCCGGGACGTTCATGATCTCCCAGTCGCGCAGTTCCCCGCGGCCGCCGAGGGACACGGTGCCCGTGCCGATGCCGCCCAGCGGAAGGGCGATTTCCTGCAGGTGGGCCGCGTCATAGTGTGTCAGGACGGGCCATTCGGCGGGGGTCCATTCCTGCGCGGAGAGGAGGAGGGGAAAAAAGAGGGTGGTAAGCAGTAATCTTCTCATTGCAGTCAAATTTAGCAATTCTTGCCGAAAATCCTTATCTTGTGTCTCAATGAAGCTATTCTACACACGGATATCGTTCGTAATCCTGGTACTGGCGCTCTCAGCCTGCACCGGCCGCCGGACCGCGACGGAGACCCTCCGGGCCGCCGAGGCCGACGTTGAGGAATTCGGTTTCATCCCGGATGCGGACGAAGGGCGCCTGGAAGCCGCCGCGGACTGGTTCGAGCGCCACGGTCCGACAAAGGACCGCATCGCGGCCTGGTCCCTGCTGGCTGGCGTCCAGGAGCAGGAAGACGCCCTGCACAAGGCGGTGATCTCCTACGACAAGGCCCTCAAAGCCGCCAAGGAAGCCCGGGATGATGCCGCACGGGGGCGTACGGGCCGCCGCCTGGCTCACGTTTACAACGCTTCGCGCGAATATGTCCCCGCGGCCCGCGAACTCTACTCCGCCTGGGAAGCGTACCGGCGCGCGGCATCCAACGAGACGGACAGCCTGGCGGCCGCGGCGCTCCGGGCAGAGGAAAGGGCCACCCTGCTCGAATATGGCCAGGCCTGGTACAACCTCGAGGACCTCGCGCAGGCCGAGAAAGTCTATCAGGCCGTCCTCTCCGAGGCCCACGAAGCCTCCGACACCCTGGCCGAAGTCGGGGCGCTGCGCAGTTATGCCGCGCTCCTGCTCCAGAAAGATCCGCCCGATCCGGCCGCGGCCGTGGAACTGCTTTCCCGCGTCGCGGACGACCTGCGCCATCCCCTGCGAAGTGCCGACCAGGGCGTGCTGGCCTGGTCTTATTCTTTACTGGGTAGGCCGGCCGAAGCCCAGGCACGCCTTCGCAAGGCCTTCGCCCAGGCGGAATCGGCCTCCGACCGCAGCCAGGCCCGTTTCCGCGCCTACCAGATTGCGGCCCACGAGGGTCGCAGTGCTGATGCGCTCAAGGCCCTGGAAAAGGTGGTCGAGGCCGGCAACGATGCGGACATGACCGCCATGCGGGACGCCGTTTCCCTGGCGCGCGAAGACTATCTGGAGTCGCAGGGCGCCCTGGCGGCCGAACGGCTGCGTTCGTCCCGGCTGGGAATCTGGGCGCTGCTCTTCCTGCTGATCGCCGTGGCCAGTACGGCCCTCTGGTACATCCGGGCGCGCCGCGAGGAGATCCGACGACTGCGCGAGGAAGCGGAAGAAACCATCGCCACGGCCGAGGAACTGCGCCAGCGCCTGGCCGAGTCTTCCCGGGTGCTGAAGGGCACCGTCGCCGGCAAGAACGAGATCCTGGAGCGCCTCTGCGAGCAATATTACATCTACGGCGAATCTTCCGACAAGCTGCCTTCGCGCCTTTTGAAAGAGGTGAAAAACGCCATCAGCGGCCTGCGGGACGACCCCGGAACGCTCGAGAGTTTCGAGAAGGCGGTCAACACCGCCCACGACGGCGCGGTGGACAAGCTGCGCGCCCAGCTGCCGCGCTGCAAGGACGAGGATGTCAAGCTCTTCGTGCTGGCGGCTTCGGGCCTGAGCCGGACCGCGATGGCCACCATCCTGGAGAAGGAGAAGGGCGTGGTGAACAACCGCCTCTGGCGGCTCAAAGGCCGCATCGCGGATGCCCAGGCCCCGGACAAGGACCTGCTCCTGGCCTGCCTGGAAGGCTGATAATCAATACAAACCATGAGATATTCCAAACTGATCCCTTGCGCGCTCGCCGCCCTGCTGGCCCTGGGCGCCTGCCAGAACGTGAAATACGCCGACCGCTTCGGTTTCCTGCCGGAGAATGACGCCCTGGCCAATTCCGAAGCCTTCCAGCGCTGCCTGGACGGCGGCGGCCGGATCAAGGTCCGCAAACCAGGCGAATACAAGGTTTGCCGCACCCTGCTGATCGATGGCGGGACGGAGCTGACATTCGCCGACGGCGTCGTGCTTTCCAAAGCCCTGGGCCCCGACAGCGTGGGCGCGCGTTTCGTCTTCCTCAACCGGGGGGCGCTGACGCGGGAATTCGACGAGAACATCACAGTTCGCGGCCTTCACATCCGCTGCAACGGCCTGGATCGCGGGCAGGACATCCCCACGATTGTGGGCATGCTCTGCCAGGTGGGATTCTTCTATGTCAGGCATCTGCGGGTGGAAGATTTCACGATGCTGGACCTGACGCCGAGGGATTTCGCGCTGCAGATTTGCACTTTCGAGGACGCCGTGGTGGAGCGCGTGCACATCGAGGGGATGAAGGATGCCGTGCATTTCGGGCCGGGGCGCGGATTCGCGGTGCGGCACGGGGTCTTCAAGACCTACGACGACCCGATCGCGCTCAACGCGCACGATTATACGACCAGCAATCCCGAACTGGGCTGGATCGAGGACGGCGTGATCGAGGACTGCATCGACCTGGATGACCCGGAGCATGGCACGACCGGCTTTTTCGCCCGCATCCTGGCGGGCGGCTGGCGCGACTGGGAGGAAGGGATGGACATCCAGTCGTCGGGCGACGCCGTGGTTTCAGAGGGCCGGATCTACCGTTCCAACGGACCGAAGGAAAAGGTGAATTATACTTCGACGGTCCGGCCGACGCATCTGTCGGGGACGCAAACCTATCCGGACGGGATCACCTGGACGATGTCGCAGGACCGGAACATCTGCCACAGCTGCGGCGTGCGCAACGTGGTCTTCCGGGACATCCGCCTGGCGAAGAAGCGCCACGTGGCCCTGTGCCTGCACTTCGACCATGACCAGTATTCGCGCAGCTACTATCCGTATGCGGAGATCCCGGTCCAAAGCAACATCGTCTTCGAACGGGTGACCGTCGAGAATGAGATCCCCTGCCTGATCCAGAGCCGCACGCCCGTGGACAGCATCATCGTCCGGGATTCGAAGATCGGCAGCAGCCAGATCCGCATGCTGAACGCCATCGACGCCCCCGGGATGCAGTACGATACGACCCTGGTCCGCCTGGAACGGGTCGAGGCCGACGACCCCGAAACGGCCGTCTATGCGGCGCAAGGGCGGCCGGTGAAGGTGGTGCGATGATCTTATGGATCTTTGAAACGGAGTCAGTATCTTTTGCAACCTATGCATCATCTCGAAAAGACAGCGGTTCTCATCTTTATGGTGTCGCTCCTTTCTTGTGAAAGGGGAGTCCCCGCTGTGGAGGAAGGAGTCAGTCAGTCGCTGGCCGCCTATCGCTCGGAGATGGTCTCCGACATCCGTTACGCCCTTTCGTTCCTCCTCCCGTCAGATCCCGGCGAAAGGGTGATCGGCTGTGAGACTGTAGTTTTTTTCCTGAAAGAAAAGACTTCTCTCCAACTGGATTTCCGCGCCGGTCCGGATTCCGTTATTGGACTGAAAGTCAACGGAAAGGGACGGACAGCCGACTGCCGCAGGGAACACATAATCATAGACAGGCAATGGCTCCGGAAGGGCGCAAACAAAGTCGAGGTGTCCTTTGTCGCCGACAGCAGGTCCCTCAATCGCAACCCGGGTTATATGTATACCCTGTTCGTGCCTGACCGGGCGCGGACTGTATTCCCCTGCTTCGACCAGCCGGACCTGAAGGGACGTTTTTCCCTGAAGCTCGAGCTTCTTTCTGCATGGGAAGCCGTCTCGAACGGTCCCGTTCAGTCCGTCGAGACGTGTGGGGAATGGAAAAAGGTCGCATTCGGGGAGACCCCTCCGCTGAGCACCTACCTGTTCGCTTTTGCGGCAGGCGAGTGGAGGAAAGAGACTCGCATCCGGGACGGAAAGCCGTTGAACGCTTACTACCGGGAGACTGACCCGGACAAAACCGCCCAACTGGACGAGGTCTTCGCGCAGGTGTTCCATTCCCTGGACTGGCTGGAGGAGTACACGGGAATTCCCTGCCCTTTCGAGAAATACGACTTCGTGATCGTACCTGGCTTCCAGTTCGGAGGCATGGAGCATCCGGGCACCATTCTCTATAACGACAAGCGCATCTTTCTCGGGGCTTCGCCGACCACCGCGGAAAAACTGTCGCGGATCGAGCTCATCGCCCACGAGACATCCCACCTATGGTTCGGAGATGCCGTCACCATGCGGTGGTTCAATGACGTCTGGACGAAGGAAGTTTTTGCAAACTATTTCGGCGCCAAGATTTCGACCCCGTTCTTCCCGGAAGTGAACGTGCCGCTCAGGGACTTCAAGAACTTCCATATCCCGGCTTACGCGGAGGACCGCACGGCGGGGACGAATGCCATCCGCCGGGATCTGCCCAATCTCTCAAGCGCCGGTCTCATCTATGGGAACATCGTTTATGACAAGGCGCCCGTGGTGATGCGGATGCTCTCGGAACTACTGGGTGAAGAGGCTTTTCGGGACGGCGTACGCGAGTATCTCCAGACCTATCTGTATCGCAATGCCGACTGGAACGAGCTCATCACCGTCCTGGACAAGCGGACTGAAATGGATCTGCGGGCCTGGAGCCGGGTCTGGGTGGAAGAAAAGGGGATGCCGAAGCTGAGTTATTCCGTCCAGGGCGACACGCTCTTCGTGCGCCAGGCGGATCCGCTGGGAAGGGACCTGGTCTGGCCGCAGCGCGTTTCCTTCGGGGATGCGTCGGGGGAGACGGCAGCCTCCGTATGGAGCGATGCCCCGGAAGTGTCCGTGGCTCTGCCTGCCGGACACCCCGAGCTACTGTTTCCGGATCCGGATGCCCTGTCCTATGGCTGGGTTGTCCTGGATGAGGCGACGGCGGATGCCGCGTTGGCCGCTCTTCCTTCTGTTCCCAGGCCGGAGGCGAGGTTGTCCCTGCTGGCTACCCTTTATGAGAATGCCCTTTGCGGCGACCTCGACCCGGCTGCCTTTGCCGGGATGCTGGGTCGCTTCCTGCATGCCGAGCGTGACCCGCTCGTCGCCGGCGCTGCCGCAACCTACCTGAAGGATCTTTCCGTCCATGGCCCCATCGCGGGCTCCGAACGCCTGGAAAACCTGCTCTTTGATGTGGCTTCAGACACTGCGATTCAGGGCGAGATACGATTGACGGCGTTCCGCGCCCTTCTCGGTGTGTTCCGGACAGAAGCTGTCCGATCAGTCTTATGGGAGGTTTTCCGGAGGGAAAGGGGTTATCTGGGGCTGAAACTGGGCATGCAGGACTACATAACGCTCGCTTATGAGCTTGCGATACGGTGTCCCGATCAATATGAAGCGATCCGTACCGTTCAGGAGGAACGTTTGGAAAACCCTGATCTCCTGCGGGAGTTCCGCTATGTATACAGGGCGGTGTCCCCGGATAAAGCTTTCAGGGATTCGCTTTTTACTTCACTCCTTTCTCCGGAGAACCGGAGGATAGAGCCCTGGGCTGCCTCGGCCCTGTCCTACCTCAATCACCCGCTCCGCCAGAAGGAGGCGCTTTCCTACATATATCCCGGCCTGGAAGCGTTGCCGGAGGTACAGCGAACCGGGGATATCTTTTTCCCGAAGAACTGGTGCGCGAGCCTTCTTCGCGGGCACGGGAGCCTAGATGCCGCTTCTGAGGTGGAGCGGTTCCTTCAGGATCACCCGGATATATCCGAACTGTTGAAGGGAAAGCTTTTACAGAGTGCGGACCATCTTCTACGGGAGAAACAGGCGGTCGACAACCATTGAGGACCACGTACCGGCTATAGGCTGATTCCTATTTGCCGTCCCCGTCCTCTTTCTTCTCCTTGTAGAGGAAGCGCTTGATCTTGAGGGTGGCGGTCTTGATGAAGGGCTCCTTCTCCACCTCGACGTCGGAGATGCGGCTGCTGCGGTTGACCCGCTCGTTGACAAATTTCAGGATCTCTTCGCGGCGGCGCGCCATGTCCTCGATGAAGCGGTCCTGGTTCTCGTAGTTCCAGTCCAGGACGTTGTCGTTGAAATGGACCAGGGCCACGAGGCGACCGTTCCGTTTGACGACCAGCGACTCGCTGATATCCTTGATGTTGTTGATCACGCTCTCGATTTCCTCGGGGTAGATATTCTCCCCGGAAGGGCCGATGATCACGCTGCCCATGCGCCCCTTGATGGAATAGCGCCCGCGCTTGTCCACGCTGGCCAGGTCGCCGGTGCGGAACCATCCGTCCTCGGTGAAGACGGACTTCGTACGCTCATAGTCCTTGTAGTAGCCGCGCATCACGTTGTCGCCCTTGACGACGATCTCGCCTTCGCCGGTCTCCGGGTCGGGGTTTTCCAGGCGGATTCGGACCCCGTAGGCCGCGACGCCGGTCGAGCCCAGATGCGTCTGGCGGGGGTTGGCGTTGCAGATCAGGGGCGCCGTCTCCGTCAGGCCGTAGCCGATGGCGTAGGGGAAATGCGCCTTCTTCAGGAACTTTTCGACTTCGATATCCAGCTTGGCACCGCCGATGCCGAAGAACTTGATCCGCCCGCCGAAGGTCTTCTTGAGCCGCATTCCCACCAGCCAGTAGAGCAGGGCGGGGAAGTATTTCTTCAGGTGGCTCAGGAAACGGCTCTTCTCCACCGTCGGCACGATGCTGGCGCGGTAGATCTTTTCGATGACCAGGGGCACGGAGAGCATCACCGTCGGCCGTATCTTAGAGAAGGACGGGATCAGCACCGAAGGGGTCGGAGGCCGGTTGAGGTAATAGGTCGCGGCGCCGTGGGAGAAGGCGTAGAGCATACCGATGCTCATCTCGTAGGTATGCGCCAGGGGCAGGATCGACAGGAATACGTCCCGCTTGTATACGTGCTGGGCCTTCCAGGCTTCCAGGATATTGGTAACGAAGTTCCGATGGCTCAGCATCACGCCCTTCGCGGCGCCGGAGGTGCCGGAGGTGTAGATGATGCAGGCCAGGTCGTCGGGTGTCGGCGCAGAAATCGTCCCATTGCAAGTATAAGCTTCATCGCCCACGCGGGCGATGGACAGGTCGTCGGTATAGAAGACGATGCGCAGCTGCGAGAGGGCCTTTTCCGGGATCTTGTCAAACAGGCGCTTCGACACGAAGGCGGCTTTGGCCTCGGAATGGAGGATGATGTTGCCGACTTCGTTGGGCGTAAGTTCGGTCAGCATCGGGACGGCGATGCGTCCGAATGCCACGGCGGAGAAATAGGCCACGGGCCAGTTGGGCATGTTCTGTGACAGGATGGCGATGCGGTCGCCGCTGTGGATGCCGAAATTGGCGAGCTGCTCGGACAGGTGGCGGCAACGGTCGCCGAAATCCCGATAGGTCAGTGTCTCGCTTCCGTCAGCGAAGCAGAAAGCCTTGCGCTTGGAAAATTTGGATATGGAATAGTTGAATACTTCGGTGAGAGTCTGGAATTTATGTCTCATCAGTGCGTTACGTATTGGTCGGGATGCTTCCCGACGAGGTGCATGTCTTCGTACATCTGCTGGATGCGCTTCATGTCGGCACGCGCGTCATCGGTCAACTCGACTTTTTGTCCGCGCCCGACACGCTTTGTCTTCCAGTCGAAATAGCCCAGGTAAACCGGGATATTGGCTTCCCGTGCGATCAGGTGGAAGCCCGTCTTCCAGTGCTTGACCGGCTTCCGGGTGCCTTCCGGGGCCAAGGCCAGGTGGAAAGAGCCCGGCTTCTCCATCTCTTCGATGACGCTCTTGAGCAGGGCGGTGGAGTTGCTGCGGTCCACGGGGATCGCCCCCAATTTACGCATGAGGATGCCCAAGGGGAAGAAGAACATGCTCTTCTTGACCATGCAGCGGGCAAATCCGCCTACGGAAGTATAGTACAGGTAGGAAATGGCAAAGTCCCAGATCGAAGTGTGCGGGACGCCCAGGATAATGCATTTCTCTTCTTCAACCGGCGGCTCTACGGCCGTCCATCCCAAGGCTTTCAGCAGCCATCCGCAGAATTTTCTCCACATAAGGTTTCAGTATAAGCGCCAGGACTGCAAATATCATACCTACACCCCCTCCTGTCAGGCGTTTAAATCGGTGTACAGCGAGCGCTTGATGGAGTGCTTCGGCGTGTGGACAAAGGCCTCTTTCATCAACTCCAGGCCGGAGAGTTGGCTGTAGTGGGGCAGGGCGCTGTTGATCCGGCTCCGCAGGGCTTCGGCCGAGACCGTCCCGGCTCCGTCGGCCAGGGCGACCAGGGCGACGATGCGTCCGTCGCGGGATACGACCAGGGATTCGCCGACCTCCGGGAGGCTGTTGGCCACGGCCTCGATCTCCTCGGGATAGATGTTCTGCCCGTTGGAACTGAGGATCATGCACTTGCTGCGGCCCTTCAGGACGATGCTGCCGCGGGCGTCGAGGACGCCGAGGTCACCGGTCTTGAGCCATCCGTCCTCGGTGAAGGCGGCGCGGGTCGCTTCTTCATTCTTGAAATAGCCCTGCATCACGACGTCGCCCCGGACCTGCACTTCGCCCACGATGTGCTCGGGGTCGGGAGAGGCGACACGGACTTCGTTATATTTGCCCAGGCTCTCGCCGCAGGTGCCGGTGCGGAAGCGGTTCCAGGCCTTGTAGGAAATCAGCGGACCGCATTCGGTCATGCCGTAGCCCACGGCGTAAGGCATCCTGAGCTTGCGCAGGACATTCTCGACGGTCGGGTTGAGGGCGGCGCCGCCCATCGGGATCTCCCGGACCTTGCCGCCGAAGGCTTCCATCAGTTTCTTCCTCATGATCCGGTAGAGCAGGCCTCTGATGCCTGGAATACGGGTCAACACGCGCATCGCGGGCTTGTCCAGCACGGGCAGGATCTTGCCCTTGACGATCTTTTCCATCACCAGGGGCACGGTGATCAGGATGTACGGCTTCACGTCGGCAAAGGCGGCCATCAGGGTGCTGGGGCTGGGCGTCTTGCCCAGGAAGAATACGTGGCTGCCGCCGCACAGGGGGTACAAAAACTCGAAGGTCAGGCCAAACATGTGGGCCATCGGGAGCATCGACAGGGAGCTGTCTTCCGCGGTGACCCGGATGTTTTCCAGGGCGTAGTTGACATTGGCGCTGAGGCTCCGGCCGTTCAGCATCACGCCTTTGGGGTTGCCGGTGGTGCCGGAGGTGTAGTTGATGATGGCCAGGTCGTCCATCGAGCCTTCGTAATGGACATCCGCACGGGTCAGCCCGTCGGGGAACAAGCGGCAGAATTCCGCCCCGGCATCCGTGAAGGCACGGGCAAACTGCGGCTCACGGGCCCAGAGGCAAGTGTAGTTCCGCAGGCTGACGACGGCTTTCAGATGCGTCATCTCGAGGGGGTTCAGATGGGAGAATACCCGCTCGTCCGTAAAGAGGACCACACTTTCCGAATGGTCAGTAAGACGCTGCACGGCGTCGGGAGTGAAATCATAGAGAATAGGGACCGTGACCGCGTGATACGTGGCGGTGGCCAGGAAGGCCATCGCCCAACGGGCGGAATTCTGGCCGCAAAAGGCTATCTTGTCACCGGGCTGCAGGCCCAGGCCTTGGAATGCGAGATGGAGTTTCTTCAGTTCGGTGGCGACTTGCGCGTAGCTCCAGTCGCTTCCTTTGTAATCACTGAGCGCAGGACGCTCCCATTTAGCGAGCGTCACCTCTTCGAAGTAGGAAAGAAAATGTTTCATCGCTTTTTTCGTTTGATTGCGATGCAAAATTACGGCGGTCCCGTCGGGCGGGGAAAGAAAGCGGAGATTCTGGGACTAAAAAGCCGCAAAAACTTGTTTTGGCGGGAAAATCGCCGTATTTTTGGGACGAAATCCGGGAGATGACGGTTTCATCCCACCGGAATTTGGGATTAAATTTGGCACTATGGACTCCGCTTTGAGACTGGCAAAGGGCTATTCGGCACAGGTCATCTACATGATCGTGCTGCCCTTCTTCTTCTTTGCTTTCTGCATGCTGTACGACCCGTTCCACATCCAGGAATACTACTCGTTCGGCGGCTTTACGCCGGGGGTGCACATCGTGATGCTCTCCTGCATCTTGCTGGTCTGGCTGATCCTGAGCCGGACCGTCTTCTATTTCCTGAAGCGGGAATTCACGATGAAATGGTGGCAGTATGTGCTGTGGTGCCTGGGCGAGGTGCTGGTCGCCTCCGCCTTCATGGCGCTCTATACCAGCCTGTTCCGTCACGAAGGGGACAATTACTTCGGTATCCTGGCGACCTGCCTGAAGTTCACGGCGATGACCCTGGTATTCCCCTATGTCTTTTTGGTGATGCAGCAGATCATCGCCAACAAGGAAGAGGACCTGGTCAACAAGGACCTGCTGCCGGAGAAGAACCTGGTCCGCTTCTATGACGAGCACAAGCGGCTGAAACTGACGATCGCACCCTCATCCGTGCTGTACGTCAAGTCGGAGTTCAACTACCTGAAGATCCATTACCTGAGCGCGGGACGCGTCAAGGAATACACCTTGCGCGGGTCGATGAAGAGTCTCGCGGAGTCGGCACCGGCCCAGGTCCTGGTGCGCTGCCAGCGGTCTTACTTCATCAATCCCGCGCATGTGAAAGTCCTCTGGAAGGACAAGGAAGGTTTCATCTTCGCCGACCTGGATGTCCCGGATCTCCCTTCCATCCCGGTCAGCAAGCAGTATTACGATTCGATCGCGGCGCTGCTTTAGCGCAGCTGGAAGATGACGGGGAAGGTGTAGGTGACGTTGACGGCGCGGTCGCGCTGGCGGCCGGGCTCCCATTTCGGGGACTGCGAGACGACGCGCACGGCTTCCTTTTCCAAGGCGGAATCTATGCCGCGGAGGACCTTGATGTTGCCCAGGGAGCCGTCCCGGAGGATGGTGAACTGCAGGATCACGCGGCCCTGTACGCCGTTTTCCTTGGCGATTTCCGGATAGACCAGGTTCTGGGCGACCCAACGGCTGAAGGTGTTGGCATCTTCGCCGTTGAAGGTCGGTTTCTTCTCGACCCGGACGAAGTCGACGGTTTCTTCCTCGATCACCTCTTCCTTGACCTCCTCGCGGTAGTCATAGATGTCCACCTGGAGGGGCGTGTCGTCGAAGGAGAAGATCTCATCCGTCGGGATGTCGTCGTCCACGATCTGGATTTCATCCGAAATGAAAGGCATGCTGACCGAAGGCGGCGGCGGGGGCGTGTCCATCGTGACGGGGACCAGTTCCATGTCATCCACAACGGGAATATCGGAGACCAGGGAAGCGACGCTGCGCTCCGGGGTGCCGTAGGAGAAGGCGCCCAGCACGGCGAGCAGGGCGAGGATCATTCCGATTTCCGCAAAGAGAACGCGCTTGTTCTCCAGCGAGGCTTGGGGGGATTTCTTCGTTTCCATAAGGCAGATGTTTTGGTTTCTGCAAAGGTACGGTCCCGCCCGGCCCGTCTCCAAATTTTTGGGCCTTTAATAAATCTCGCAGAGAAAATGTATTTGGTTGATAATCAACGATTTACGAATTGGCCCAAAGGGCTCGAAATCTCGCAAATCGCAATCGATTGATTATCAGATAATTACAGGTGAGCAAAAAATCAGTTGAACAGCATCAGCTGCCGCAGGCTGACCTCCCGGTCGGCGTTCGAGATTCGGACGCGGAAGCGCTGTGCCGTGACAGGATCGAAGGGAAGGGTGAGGCCGGTGCCGTCGCCGTGGCCTTCCGCGACCGTTTTCCAGGCGCCGCCTATCCAGGCTTCCAGGCGGTACTGCTGGGCGATGCCGTCCCAGACCTGCCAGGGCTCGACCGCCGCGAGGCACTGGACGCTTTGCGCAGCGGGCAGGGCAAACTCCACAGTCGCCTCGTGGCTCCCAGCCGCCGTCCAGGCGGACTTGTAATCTTCGTCCGTCAGTTCGGGGACCGCCACCCCGTTCACCTTCATCTCCAGGCTCGCGGTCGGCACTGCCTGAACGGGGACCTCCGACTCGCACTCGACGGCCAGCACGGAAACGGCCGGATGGGGCGCGAAAGGCGGCAGTTCGAACCAAGTCTGCCCGCCCCGGCGCCCGTGGCGCACCTTCACCGACGGGTCGGCCAAAAGCCGGGCGCTCCGTATCTTGAGGGCGCAAGGGACGCTGATGCGGGTTGACCAGTCCGTGACGTGCAGGTAGAGCGTCTTCCCCTTGCGGGTCGCATAGCCCCAGGGCAGGTAGGGGAAGGGCGAAGCCTGGGTGCCGTAGATCGCTTCTCCGTTCACCTTCATCCAGGCGCCGATGCGCTGCAGATTGTCGCGGCAGACCTGGGGAATGGTGCCGTATTTGTCGGGGCCGATGTTGAGCAGGAGGTTGCCGCCCTTGCTGACGATCTCCACGAGGCGCAGGATCAGTTCGTCGGCCGACTTCCAGTTGTCGTCGTAGGCGCAGTAGGCCCAGTGGCGGTTCATCGTCATGCAGGTCTCCCACACTTTCCCGGGATAACCGGTGGCGGGAATGAACTGCTCGGGCGTGATCACGTCGCCCGTGACGCCCCCGCCGATGCGGTTATTGAGGATGATCTGCGGATGGGCCCGCACGCGCTCGTAGAAGCGCATCGCCTGTTCGTGCGTGATGGCGCCGCCCTGGTCCATCCAGACGATGCTCACGTCCGGAAGGGCGGCCAGCAGTTCGTCCACCTGCGGCAGGGCGACCGTATCCAGATAGTCCTCGAAATCGCCCTGATGGGCCGGATCCCAGTCGCAGCCGCCGGCGCCCGGATGGTACCAGTCCTGCACGTGGGAATAATAGAATCCGAAGCGGAGGCCCTGCTCCCGGCAGGCCTGGGCCAGCTCGGCGATGACGTCCCGCCCGAATGGCGTCGCGTCCACGATGTTGTAGGGGCTGACCCGCGAATGGTACATCGCGAAGCCGTCGTGGTGCTTGGCCGTGACGACCATATAGCGCTGCCCGGCCTCCGCGGCCAGCCGGACCCAGTCATTGGCGTCGAAACGCACGGGATTGAACTGTGCGGCCAGCGCCGAATATTCTGCGATCGGAATCTTCTTGCTCGACATCATCCACTCGCCGCCATCGGTCTTGTCGCCGTAGATGCCGGCCAGTTCGGTGTAGATGCCCCAGTGGATGAACATCCCGAACTTGGCGTCCCGGAACCAGTCCATCTTGTCGGGTGCGGCCTCCGGGGCCGCCGCGGGGGCGTTCGTCTGGCAAAACCCGGTCATCGCGGCCGCCATCAGGAGCGCGGCAAGGAAGAATCTTTTCATAACAGCGGACATTTTCCCAAAGATACGGAAATTATGTATATTTGTATGTTTAAGGAAAGACGATGATACGGAGGCGGGACCACTATAAACTGGCAGGGCGCAACACGTTCAGGATGGACGTGGGGTGCGCGTGCTGGATCGAATATGACAGTCCGGAGGACCTCTCCGAACTGGACCTGGCGGCTCTCCCGCAGCCGGTCGTGCACGTCGGGGCGGGCAGCAACCTGCTCTTTACCGGGGATTTCCCCGGGACGCTCCTGCATTCCAACATCAAATATTACAAGCCTGTCGCGGACGCCGAGGAAGAGGTGCTCGTCGAGGTCGGCGCCGGCGTGGTCTTCGACGATTTCTGCGCTTGGGCCTCCGACAACGAGCTCTGGGGCGCGGAGAACCTCTCCGGCATTCCCGGCGAAGTCGGGGCCGCGGCCGTGCAGAACATCGGCGCGTACGGCGCCGAGGTGAAGGACATCATCGCCCAGGTCAAGTGTTTCGACCTGGAGGAACGGCGCATCGTGACCTTTGCGCCCGCCCAGTGCGCCTACGGCTACCGCGATTCCGCCTTCAAGCACGCCCCCCTGAAGGGCCGCCAGGTGGTCCTGGGCGTCCTTTTCCGCCTTTCGAAGGCCCTCCGCCCGCGTCTGGATTACGGCCCCCTGAAGACCGCTTTCGCCCAGGCCGCCCCCGCCCACCCGGTCGAAGTCCGGCAGCTGATCCTCCAGATCCGCGCTTCCAAACTTCCCGACCCCGCCCTTATCGGCAGCGCCGGCAGTTTCTTCAAGAATCCTGTAGTCAGCCAAGAAACCTACGACCACGTCGTTGCGGTCGCCTGCGCGGCGGTCGCAGAAGCTTCCCCGGAGGGGCGCCTTCAGGCGCGTGCCGGGAGGGAGGAGCGATGCGACGACCGGGAGGCACCGGCCGGTAAGCGAAGCGTCGGCCGCAATCCCCTGGGGGTGCAGGGGGATGGTAAAGAAGGCGCCACGTTAGTTGCGCCGCATTTTGACCTGCCTGGCGGGCAGGTCAAAATCCCGGCGGCGTGGCTGATTGAACAGTGCGGATTAAAAGGCGCGCGCCTAGGTGAGGCGGCCGTCTACGACAAGCAGCCCCTCGTCATCGTCAACGCCACCGGCACCGCCCGCCCCGCCGACATCCTCGCCCTCGAAAAAACCGTCATCGACGCCGTGCGAGACAAATTCGGCATAGAATTCCATCCCGAAGTCGAACACATCGGTCCCGATCCAGAGACCCCCAAAAAGATATGAGTACATTCGTCATAGAAGGCGGCCGCACTCTCAGCGGCAGCATCACCCCCCAGGGCGCCAAGAACGAAGCCCTCGAAGTCATCAGCGCCGTTCTCCTCAGCGCCGAGCCCGTCACCATCTCCAACATCCCGGAAATCCTCGACGTCAAGAACCTTATCGCCCTTCTCGAGGGCATGGGTGTGCAGGTCGAGCGCCTCGCCAAAGGCGAATACCGCTTCTGCGCCGTCAACCTTGACCCCGCCTACATCGAGAGCGAAGAATTTGTGCGCAAATGCGCCTCCCTGCGCGGCTCCGTGATGGTTGTCGGCCCGCTGCTCGCCCGCTTCGGCCGTGCCTATTTCGCCAAACCCGGCGGCGACAAGATCGGCCGTCGCAGGGTGGATACCCACCTGGAAGGCCTGCGCAACCTCGGCGCCGACCTGGAATATGATTCCGCCCGCGCGGCTTTCCTTCTGTCAGCCCCCCGGGGATTGAAAGGCTGCTACATGCTTCTGGACGAAGCCTCCGTCACCGGCACGGCCAACATCCTGATGGCCGCGACCCTCGCCGAAGGCACGACCACGATCTACAACGCCGCCTGTGAGCCCTATGTCCAGCAACTCAGCAAGCTGCTCGTCGCGATGGGCGCCCGGATCGAAGGCATCGGCTCCAACCTGCTGACCGTCACCGGCGTGAAAGAACTCCACGGCGCGCAGCACCGCATCCTGCCCGATATGATCGAAGTCGGCTCCTTCATCGGCATGGCCGCCATCACCCGCAGCGCCCTGACGATCAAGGATGTCTCCTACGACAACCTGGGCATCATCCCCGCCTGCTTCACCCGCCTCGGCGTCAAGCTCGAGCAGCGCGGCGACGACATCTACGTTCCCCAGCAGGACAGCTACGAGATCGAATCCTTCCTCGACGGTTCGATCCTGACCCTTGCCGATGCCCCCTGGCCCGGCCTGACCCCGGACCTGCTCAGCGTCATGCTGGTCGTCGCGACCCAGTGCAAGGGCAGCGTGCTGATCCACCAGAAGATGTTCGAGAGCCGTCTCTTCTTCGTCGATAAACTGATCGACATGGGCGCGCAGATCATCCTCTGCGACCCGCATCGCGCCGTCGTCATCGGCCACGACCACCGGCAGCAGCTGCGCGGCGGGCGGATGACTTCGCCCGATATCCGTGCCGGTATCGCGATGCTGCTCGCCGCGATGTCGGCCAAGGGCACGTCCTACATCGACAACATCCAGCAGATCGACCGCGGCTACGAGGACATCGAAGGCCGTCTCAACGCGCTGGGCGCCAAGATTACCCGAAAATAGTGTATTACCAATAAAAGCAGTTATGGAAAAGATCAGAGTTGCGATCGTGGGCTATGGCAATATCGGCCAGGCCGCGCTGGAGGCCGTCCTGGCGGCCCCGGACATGGAGTGTGCGGGCATCGTGCGCCGCAACGCCTCGAAAGAAGGTTTCCCCGAACTCTCGGCCCTGCCCGTCGTCTCGGACGTGAAGGCCCTGGGCAAGGTGGACGTCGCCATCCTCGCCACCCCTTCCCGCAAAGTGGAGGAAACGGCCCTGAAGTATCTCGCGCTGGGCATCAACACCGTGGACAGCTTTGACATCCACACGCAGATCTGTGACCTGCGCGCCACGCTTGACCCCGTCGCGAAGGCCCACGGCGCCGTCAGCGTCATCTCGGCCGGCTGGGATCCGGGCAGCGACTCCATCGTGCGCGCCCTGATGCAGGGTCTCGCACCCAAGGGCATCACTTATACCAATTTCGGCCCCGGCCGGTCGATGGGCCATTCTGTCGCCGTGCGCGCCATTCCCGGGGTGAAGGACGCCCTGAGCATGACCATCCCCGTCGGCACGGGCATCCACCGCCGCATGGTCTATGTGGAACTGGAGCCGGGCGCGGATTTCGCCACCGTCGAGAAGGCGATCAAGACCGACCCTTACTTCGTCCACGACGAAACCCATGTCCAGCAGGTCGCGAGCGTCGATGCGCTCAACGACGTGGGCCACGGCGTCAACCTGGTCCGTAAGGGCGTGTCCGGCACGACCCACAACCAGTTGCTGGAGTTCAACATGAAGATCAACAACCCCGCCCTCACCGGCCAGGTGCTGGTCCTGGTGGCCCGCGCCGCCATGCGTCAGCGCCCGGGTTGCTACACGATGATCGAGATCCCCGTCATCGACCTCCTCGCCGGCGAGCGCGAAGACCTGATCCGCGCGCTGGTATGAGGCGTATCGCCATCATCGGCGCGGGCATGATGGGCTCGGCGCTCGCTTTCCCGGCCCGGGAGAACGGACACGACGTCCGCCTGGTCGGCACGCCCCTGGACCGGGACATCATCGACCATTGCCGCGCCTGCGGGCGCCATCCCAAGTTCGACATCCCGTTCCCCGAAGGGATCAAGTATTATCAGTTCGAGGAATGGGAGGAGGCCGTCGAGGGCGTCGATTTTGTCATCGGAGGCATCTCCTCCTTCGGCGTCGACTGGTTCCTGGACGCGGTCCTGACGAAGCTGAGCCCGTCCGTTCCCGTGCTGTCCGTCACGAAGGGCCTGATCGGCCTGGAGGACGGGACGCTGATTTCTTATCCGGACTACTGGGCCTGGAAACTGGCGGAGCGGGGCATCCGGCGGAGCGTCAATGCCATCGGAGGGCCCTGCACGTCCTACGAACTGGTGTTCCACGACCATTCCGAGGTGGCCTTCTGCGGGGAGGACGTGGAGGCTTTGCGGATGATGAAGGCGGCCATGGGGACGTCCTACTATCATATTTCCCTGACGAAGGACGTGATTGGTCTGGAGAGCGCCGTGGCGCTGAAAAACGCCTACGCCCTGGCGGTCGCGATGACCGTTGGCCTGGTGAACCGGGAGCACGGCGCGGACGCTGGCCTGCATTTCAATTCTCAGGCGGGGGCCTTCTACCAGGCGACCCGCGAGATGCTGAAGCTCCTGCGCATCCAGGGTGCGGACGAAGAGAGCGCGGCCATCGGCATCGGAGACCTGTATGTGACGGTCTATGGCGGCCGGACGCGCAAGGTCGGCATCCTGCTGGGTGAAGGGAAGACCTACGAAGAAGCGATGCGCATCCTTTCCGGGGTGACGCTGGAGTCGCTGGTCGTCGCCCGCCGGGTCGCAAAGGCGATGGCGCGCAAGGCGGAACTGGGCCAGGTCGACCTGGCGGACTTCCCGCTGATGGTCCACGTCAGCGACGTCCTGGACCGGGGGAAAGACGCCCAGTTGCCCTGGGACGCCTTTACTTTTGACAGAACCTGATTCGCCCCAGCCAGACGATGCTGGCATTCGAAGTGCCTTACGGCATGTGTTTTTGGACGATTCGATTCACCTGAGAATAATTGGAATTGCCCCAATTATTTATTTACTTTGCCTTTGAACAAGTCTGCACACCGTGGTACTTCGAGTCCACAAAGCGATATAGGAGATCGTGCCTATGTCGCCTTTTTGTTTATATGGACCAGGGTGTGCTGATTGTCAAATAGTTACATTTTAAGCTTAAACTTCAAACATTATGAAAACACAAAAGGAATCAACATCTCGCCCGACACCCGGCTATCAAATGCCGGACTTGGATCGCTATTTGGGAGAGCCCCTCATCCCGGGAAAGAAGATCGCTGATGTATCTTTCCACGACAAGGAGATTCCAGGTTATTTCGTCGGTGACAAGAAGACGGTCTTCGACCTGTACTGCACGACAGAGCGGCAGGAGACCTTTATCGTGGAGATGCAACTCCACGGGCAGAGTTTCTTCACGGACAGGGTCCTCTTCTATTCCACCTACCCCTTGCGGGAGCAGATCGTCACTCCGCTGGAAGAAGAACGGATCCGCAGGATGCGGGAGGCCGGGGATGAAGGCTGGCAGGACAAAGTGCCGAAACGAAACTATCGGCTGAGTCCGGTCTATATGGTAAGCATCTTGAACTTCACGCTGCCGCATACGTCGCCCGGAAATCTGAGGGAAGGACTGGTCAGTTCCTATTCGGTCCGTTCCGACCGGGGATCCGGGGAACAGATGACGGACGCGCTGCATTTTGTGTTTTTGGAACTGCCCAGGCTGAAAGTGGACAAAGACCACCCGGAGATGTGCCTGACAACGCTGGAGAAGATCGCTTTCGCGTTCCGGCACATATCTTTCCTTCAGGAGCGGCCGGAATCCTTCAGTGGGGAGTTTTTCGAACACCTGTTTCACGCTTCGGAGCTTGCGGGGATGTCTTTGGACGAAAGAAACCAATACGATAAAGATATGACTACTGAAATCGACAAAATCGCGCAACTGGATTATGCCATGGAGCAGGGGCGAAAAAAAGCAATCCTTGAAATAGCCCGGAAGATGCTTGCAGATGGGATGGACATTTCCCTGGTTGTCAAGTATTCCGGCCTCACACCAGAAGAAATCGAAGAGCCGTAGCTCTGGAGACTTTTCGCTTCGATAAGGATTCGGTTTGCCATTCTTACTGCTATTCCAGTATGGACGTGAGATACCAAAAGTTTTGTATGTTTGCAATAGAACTTGCGCATTAAACGACAATGGATAGAAGACAGTTTCTGGCCGCGATGGCCCTGATCGGGGCCCAGGGCCTGGTGTTGAATGAGCTACCGGCCTTTTCCGCAGATAAAACGGGCCTCGGCGCCACGGCCCGCAGGAAATGGCGCGGGAAATTCGATGAGGACCTGGTCTGCATCATTTCAGACATGCACACCAATCCCGGAGGATACCAGCCTGCCAAGCTGGTTCGCACGGTCGACGAGATTCTCCGCCTGAATCCCCGGCCGCGGAACGTCATCGCGCTGGGAGACCTGGCCTACTTGACCGGGCGGCCGGAGGAATATGCCCTTCTGAAGGAAATCCTCAGGCCCTTCGAGGGTTCCGGCATCCACCTGACCCTGGGAATGGGCAACCACGACCGCCGGGAGAACTTCGCGGCTTGCTTCCCGGAGCACAAGGCCGCCTCCCTGCTGGAGGACCGCTATGTCTATGTCGTGGAGACGCCCCGGGCCGATTTCATCGTCCTGGACTCCCTGCAGCAAGGAGAGGACGAGACGACCTGGATCACGCCCGGCGCCCTGGATGAGGGACAGCTGGCGTGGCTGAAGGAGCGTCTTTTCAGCTATACCGACAAGCCGGTCTTCGTGATGGCGCACCACCCCATCCACGAGACGCTGGTCAAGAATCTCCTGCTGGACAGTCCGACCTGCTGCGGCTATATCCACGGCCACGACCACGTCTGGCGGACGGGCTGGCAAAAGAAGAATTATTCTGAATACAAGATCCTGCCGACCCTCTGCGTCCCTTCGACGGGCCACTGGGGCGACATCGGCTACACCCTGCTGAAAATGGGCCACGACCGCGCGACGGCCAGCCTGCGCGAGTACGAGTTCTTCTTCCCCCATCCCGTGAATGCAGGAGAGCCCAAACCCCCGCAGTGGGCCCAGATCGAGCAGGCGCACAAAGACGCCTCCTGGGTCTTCATGTACAAATAGGGTTTATTGGATTTCTCCGACGTAATTCTTACCTTTGTCCCAGAACAAGTCTGCACACCGTGGTACTTCGAGTCCACAAAGCGATATAGGAGATCGTACCTATGTCGCCTTTTTGTTTTTATGGACAACTACGTGCTGATTGTCAAATAGTTAAGCATTGAACTTAAACTTTAAACAGTATGGAAACTAAACAGGAAACACGACAAGGATCACAGTTAAGACTGACACCCGGCTATCGGCTGCCGGACCCTCCCCGCCTTCTGGAAGAGCCCCACATCAAGGGCATCTCTTCGACGGCTCGCGCCCGCTATGCCAACATCATGTACGACACGGCTTTCAAATTAGTTTTCGGCTCCGCGGCCAACAGGTCCTTGCTGATCGAGTTGTTGGAAGCTCTTATCCCGGGAAAGAAGATCACTGACATCTCTTTCCAGGATAAAGAGATTCCGGGGTATTTCGTCGGGGACAAGAAGACGGTTTTCGACCTGTTTTGCACGACGGAGCGGCAGGAGACCTTCATCGTGGAGATGCAGTTGCACGGGCAAAGTTTCTTCACGGACAGGGTCCTGTTTTATTCCACCTACCCCTTGCGGGAGCAGATTGTTTCCCCTTTGGAGGAAGAAAGGATCCGAAGGATGCGGGAGTCCGGAGATGAAAGTTGGAAGGACCAGGTGCCGAAACGGAACTATCGTCTGAACCCGGTCTATATGGTCAGCATCCTTAACTTTGCGCTGCCGCATACCGGGCTCAAAGATTTGAGGGAAGGATTGGTCAGCTCCTATTCGGTCCGTTCCGACAGGGGATCCGGGGAGCAGATGACGGATGCGCTGCACTTTGTCTTCCTGGAACTGCCCCGGCTGGAGGTGGACAAAAACCATCCGGAACTGTGCCGGACGACGCTGGAGAAGATCGCTTTTCGCGTTCCGGCACATCTCCTTCCTTCAGGAGCGGCCGGAATCCTTCAGCGGGGAGTTCTTCGAACATCTGTTCCACGCAGCGGAGTTGGCGGGAATGACGCTGGATGAAAGGAATCAATACGACCAAGATATGACGACTGAAATCGACAAGATCGCACAACTCGACTATGCTAAGGAGCAGGGTATGGAGAAAGGCCTTAAGCAGGGGCGGGAAGAAGGGTTGCTTCTTGCGGCACAGAATCTCAAGGCCGAAGGAATACCGGTAGAAGTGATTTGCCGGGCAACAGGTCTTTCACAAGAAACTGTACATGCTTTGAAATGACAGACCTTCATGCGCGGCCGAAGTCGAAATGCGCTTCGAGATGGCTCATTCCTTGTAACCCACCAGCCGCACCGGACCGAGGAGGCCGGAGGGTAGGAGCGGGTCACCGGCGTTGTAGAAGCGCCGGACCCGGGTGACGGGCTTTTCGCCGCGTTGGCGGTCGCCGATCATCCGGTTGACCCAGAGATTGGTCACATTCACTTCGATGGTGTTGTCCCCTTCGTGCAGCCAGGGCAGCAGGTCCGGGCTGAGGAAGGGCGTGCGCCAGAGCAGGCCGGCGTTGTGGCCGTTGACGGTGAGTTCGGCCATGACATGTACCTCGCCGAGGTCGATGCGGGCCTCCTTCAACACGGCGAGCGCGCCTGCGGGGATGGTGAAGGACGAAGTGTAGCATGCCGTCCCGGAGTAATACTTGACCACCGGGTCGCTGTTGGACGTCCAGTCGTTGAGCTGTGAGAAGGTCTCCAAGGCCTTTTCTCCGCCTTTCTGGGCGAAGGACACATCCCACCAGCGGTCGAGGGTCAGCACTTCGGAGGCTTTGTATTCCGGCCGGGCCTCGGGCAGGTCCAAGGGCCGGGCGGTCAGGACGACGAAGACGGCGTCGCCCGCCTTCAGCCGCAGCTCCACCTCATTCCCGGAGCACGGGATGCGGCACATCGAGCCATCCTCGGCATTGAACAGCGCTGCGCAGGGACCCCCTTCGCGGAAGCGCACCTTGCCTTGCCAGTCCTGTCCGGTGAAGTTGCACAGCCAGTAGAGATGCCCGGTCGAGCCGGGCATGACGTCATTGGTGCCGGGCATGACGTCATTGCCGGCCCCGGGTTTGTCATTGCCGGCCGCAGGTTTGTCATTGCCGGCTTGACCGGCAATCTCCCGATGCACGAACTGGATGCCCGCGATCGTGCTGTCGTGCCCGCGCCTGTTCTGCGGCACCTCTCCCCCGTACAGGAATCCCCGGTTCGACAGCCCATCCTTCCGGGCCAGGGCGGGAAGCACCACGTCGGGGCCGATGCCCTTTTCTTCCAGCATTTGCGGCAGTTCCTCCTCGTAGCACACCGGCACGCCCTGCGCCTTCAGGGCTTCGATCCGCTCGCGCATCTCCTCCGACAGGTACCGGCGGCAGGCGGGACCGAGCACCAGCACCCGGTAGCGCTGGCCGCTATCCGTCACCAGGTAGCCGCCTTCGGGCCGGACGGCGTGCAGGAGCGCATGGGGGTTGGCATAGTCGAAATTGTACCCTACCGGAATCTTGGGCAGGAGAGACAGCCACTCGCCGCCGTATTCCGCCGTGGCGTTGGTGTCCTCCCCGTAGAAAAGCAGGATGTCCGCCACGTTGCGTCCCGTCTGCATCAGGGCGCAGCTGCGGGCGAGATAGTCCGTCCACACCTTGGCGTAGGACGCCCAGGTCTCGCCCCGGTGGAACCACTGTCCGTAGCGGAACAGCGCCAGCCCGGGCAGGTAGTCGTCCGAGGGCTGCGAGGCGCTGTCGTGGATAACGAAACGGTTGAGGCCGCTGGCGAGCGCGATGTCCGCGATGGGCTTGATGTTGCCGGGATGGTAGGTGTAGGCACGCTTGTCGTCCCCGTTGACGGTGAAAGATTCCGCCGCGGCGAGGTTCTGCCCGTAGATGTGGGCCACGGACGCGCTTTCCCGGATGTCGGAAATGGCGGCGGGCAGCATCGAGCCGGAAGGCGAATCGGTCATCCAGATGGCGGACATCGGGACCGAAGCCCTGCGCTTGGCGTCCATGCCGTCGCCCATGAAGGCGCGGCCGGTCTCGTGGGACTCGATGTAGGTGCCGGCCATGCCGTATTCCGCGATGATCTCGCCCAACCGCTGGTAATTCTCGGTGAAGAGCTCGCCGAGGGTGGTGCGCCAGTCCACCAGGAAGCGCTCGCTGCGCTCGGCGCTGCCGATGATTTCCCCGGCAAGCACCGGCAGCCAGGGCTGCAGGGCGTATCCGCGGCGCGCGAGGAACTCCTCGCCCAGGCGGGCCGTCCAGGTGGCGGGTCCCGCTTCATAACTGTCCACCAGCAGGTGCGTGATCCCCTTGGAACCCAGCATGCCGCCGGCGGCTTCCTTGTACATGTCGAGGTATTTGTGGAAGTACCTCACCCAGGCCTCCTTGTCGAGTTTGTCCACCTCCAGACCCGTCGCATTGGGGGAGGCGGGATGGTTCATCTTGCCCGTCAGCGAGGCGCCGAAGCGGTAGATGCGCCAGCGTCCGGCAGGGAGGGTGCAGCGGAGCACTCCGTCCGCGCCCAGGGCGGCGCTCAGGTCCTGGACCTCCGCCGGTGCGGCGCAGGCCTCTCCGGGCTGGGCCTCCGTGGGATAGCGGTAGAAGTCGTAGCAATTGGCGAACCCGGCCTTCTCCTCGACATGCTCCACCTTGCGGACCGTGTGGAGCCTGAGGTCCTGGATATGGGGGCCGACCACCCGGAACCAGCGGGCTTTCGTCGGCGGGATGTTCATCGTCGTGAAGTCCTGGGGCGACATCGGGATGCGTACCAGGGTCTTCCAGACCTTGCCATTGGCGCTGTACTGGAGTTCGTTGGGCCCTTCCGCGGAGCCCTTGCGCGGGCGGATGCCCGTGGGCAGGCTCTGGAGGGTGAAGGCGCGCACCAGGGTCTTGCGGGGGAAGGAGACGGTGATGCACGTGTCCGCCGCCTTGACGACGGCCCCGCCCAGCTCCTCCATCCCCTTTTCGGCCGAAGGCAGCTTGACGGCGATGACGGCGATGTCATAGCCGTAGGAAGGTGCGGTAAGGCGCTCGTTCCGGAGCGGGATGTCCTGATAGGGGCCGGTGACGTGCTTCAGTTCGGGAAGCCGGACCTCGACCGTCCCGCCCGGGACCTCGACCGTCTGCCATTCCAGTTTTTTCATCGCATCTTCGGGGCTCACCCAGGGCCCGCCCGTGCAGCTCCAGCCGGGTGCGCTTGCCACGGTCATCTCCATCCCCAGCGAATCCGCCAGGCGCACGGCATAGCGGAACGCCTCCTTCCAGTCCTCGGAGAGATAGGGGCGCTTGAACGGCGCCGCCTTGGGCATGTTGACGCCGCCGGCGTCGAACTGGTGGAAGCCGGCGATGCCGGCGGCATCCATCCATTCCAGGTCCTTCCGGATGCCGTCGAGGCTCACTTCGCCGTCCATCCAGTGCCACCAGACATAGGGTCGGGCGGCCCGGGGCGGTTCCCGGAAGGTCTGGATCAAGCGGGTTGCGCCATCCGGCGTCGTCTGGGGGGCGCCTTCCGGCGCGGCCGTCGCCAACAGGGCGAGCAGGGGGAAGAGGACTAGGGTTTTCATAGTCCAAAAATAGGGAATTCCGCCCTTATTGCCAAGAAAGAGGACTCAGATGATGCCGAGTTCCTGCGCTTTGCGGAGCATGTCGGAGACGTTGTGGACTTCCAGTTTGGCGTAGATGCGCTGGCGGTGGGTATTGACGGTGTGGACCGACAGGAAGGTGCGTTCGGCGATTTGTGCGGCGGAAAGGCCCTCGGCGCTGAGCCGGATGATCTGGATCTCCCGCTGCGTCAGGCCGATGTCGGCAATCTTTTCGCTCCGCTTGATCAGGATGTCGCCTACGTAAGACGCCACATCCGCGTTGATGGTCTGGGCGTCTTGTGCCAACTGCTCGCATTTGGCGCGGATTTCCTCGGGCCGCAGGGTGGGGGCGGCGGCGGAAAGGCCGGCGATCTCCCTGGCGAAGGCCCCGACGGGGTTCCCCAGGTCCTTGGAGAGGAATTGGATGAGTTCCTCCTTGGCGTCATTGACACGCTTCAACTCTTCATTGCGGCGGCGCACCTTGCGGATGTAGCTGACACCTTGGGCGATGAGGGCCAGGGCCAGGAGCAGGGCCAGGACCAGCAACGCGATCTGGTAGTGGTTCCGTTCAATCTCCCGTTCTTTCTTCTGCACCTCGAAACGGGTCTCCATTTCCTGAAGCGTTTCATCTTGCTTCTGCTGGATATACCGCTGATTGTGGTAGACATAGTCGTCGTGGGCATCCAGCGCCTTTTCGTAGTCCCCGGTGCGGGTGTAGAGGCGCACCAGACGGTCGTCCAGGGCTGCGGCCGTCAGGTGGTCGGAGTCCGGCAGGTTTGCAAGCGCCTGCCCGAAATAGCGGATGGCCTCCTCGTTGCGGCCTCCCTGCTGGAACCAGCGGGAACGGAACAGGACGCCGTTGCGGCGCAGGCGGGGAAGGTCGTTCGTGTCGGCCAGCGCCTGTCCTTTGTCCAGCCATTCCCCGGCCGTGCGATAGATTTCAGGGTCGATGGGGTCGCTCCAGCGGTTCTTGTTGATATAGAGGGAGCCGATGAGGTAGCAGGCTTCGCACTGCTGCTCGATGGCGTCGGCTTCTTCAGCGAGAGAGAGCGCCTCCCGGGCATACGCCAGGCCTTCGTCGTTGCGTCCGGTTTCCGGGGAGATCTCCGCGTAGGAGCAGAGCTTGGCTTTGGCGATCAGGATGCCGGCCAGTTCCTGCTTGAACCCGTGCTCCCGTGCGATCGCCTCCGCCTCCAGGGCCCTTTTCCAGGCGTCCTCATCCCGGCTGGCCATGATGTCGATGCCGACGATGGATTGCAATGCCTGAACCTGGCCCAGTGCATCGCCGGCGTCCTGGGAAAGCGCCAGCGCCTGCAGGCCTTTCTCCATTGCCGCATCGAAATCTTGCGAAGAAAGGAGTCGGTTGGTTTCGGCGATCAGTTGCGCAACTTCGGACGGGGATCCGTCCTCTTCCGCGGCATGGATCTGACAGGAAACGGCAGCCGGAAGAAGGAGGACGAGCAGGAGAAAGCGATAAATAAGTCTCATGGTACAAAGTTGGAAAGAATGCCCCGCAAAAGCAAAAATAAGGGCTTTTCAGTAGAGCTGAAGGCACAAATTACTGAAAAATCATTAATCCCCATTCCGCCGGGACAGATACCTTTGCATTCTATAATAAGATGACTTGGATATGAAAGAAAGAGAACGTTATTTCTCACCCGAGGCTGAAGAGCTGGTCCTGTTACAGGGAGGGCCGCTCTGCGTGTCATTCGACGCGGATCCACTTCCCGGTTTCACTTTTGACGATGAGGAGGACTGATATGAAAACGAAGCTTTATCTTTCCGCCCTGCTCCTTGCGGCGGTCTTTGCATCCGCTTGCACCCGGGAAATCCTCGATCCCGAAAAAGAAACGGCACCCGTGGCCGTCAATGACGAGTCCTGCATCCTTGTCCCCTTCACGGCAGAGGCCGGCGCGCCCGAGACCCGCGTGGCGGTCAGCGGCAGCACGGCCAACATCGTCTTTTCTGCCGGAGACCAGCTGATGGTTTACAACAGCCTTATGGCGGAGCCTGCCATCCTTACCATGGTGTTCGGTGCCGGCCAGCGCACCGCCGTGTTTACGGGAAATCTGGTCCTAAAGTCAGGAAAAACTGAGGCAGACCTTGCCGGGAAGACGATCGGGGCCATCCTCATTCCAAAGACAGGTGTCGAGGAAGGTGTCTTCAGCTATGATTCTTCCACGAAAAAACTCACCGTCGATTATAGCTCCAAGTCCCTCGACACCGATCTCGAGGCCCTCGTGAACCGCACGATCCTCTATAAGGGTGAGACCCGATATGAAGACAAGCGATTCACGTTCGAGATGATGACCAGCTATGTCAAGATGAACGTCACCGTACCGTCGGAGGAGTCCGATCTTGCGAGGGAATATACGGTGGCGGTCCAGCCCAACATCATGATTTCCAATAAATGCGTGACCAGTGATGTCTGGTCGTGGAATTATTCTGATTATTGTGCAGGCGTAATGACGGGAACGTTCACGGCTTCATCCGCAACCTCCGGCACCCTTTACATGGCACTTCTGGCCCACAGGAACGTGAGATTGGAAATTGATGATTTCACAACTGACGAGCCCACCTTTGACATTTCGATGGAAAACGCCTACAAGGAATACGGGCTGCTGGGCGGATCCATCCGTGGCCAGGTCATCTTGCCGGGCAAGGGCTATACGAAATCCATTACTCTTACGGATCCCTCCAACGAGGATGTCCTGCTGGGCCAGCCGACTTCTGTCAGGAACAGGATACTGAACTCTTATCACGCAGACAAGAACGGCAACGGTTATCTGAGCAAATACGAGGCTGCGCAACTCCAATCCTGCAAGCTGTACGGAAATACAGATCTGACCAATGCCTCTTTCTATCAGTATTTTACAGGGATGACCACCCTTGAGGTAGAAGCGCTCGGGAATTGCAGTAATATGACGAAAGTAGTATTGCCGAAACATATTACCGGAATCGAAGCCTCTGCTTTTCAGTCCTGTACAAAGCTTGAGAGCGTCTACATTCCTTCCGGGGTGACACACATCGGAGACCGTGCATTTAACAGCTGCCATTCTCTTTCCCGGATCGTCATTCCTTCCGCCGTCACAACGATAGTTGATTATGCATTCAGATATTGTGTCGGTATGACGGAAGTCGTCTTTGAGACTCCCGCCCAGCTTGCTTCGATTGGAAAGGGCGCCTTCAGCTATTGCACCTCCCTGGAGTCTTTCGCCATCCCTGGTAGTAATATAACGGCAATAGCCGATGAAACCTTCGAAGAGTGCACTTCCCTTGAACGTGTGACAATGCCTTCAAGCATCAGATCGATAGGAGCCAGTGCTTTTCGCCGCTGCACGGTCCTCAACAATGTGATTCTTCCTACCCAAGTCAGGTCGATAGGGGAATCCGCCTTCAAACTTTGTACGGGATTAAAGACCATACGTATGCCTAACAGGCTTGATGCAATTGCAGACGAGTTATTCAACGGTTGTACATCCCTTACGGGCGTCACCATGGCCCAAACCGTTACCTCGATCGGCGACAGGGCGTTCAAAGAGTGTGATGCCCTGACCACCTTGAGCATCCCGGCCGCTGTCACGTCCATAGGGTATGAAGCGATCTATAACTGCGATAATCTGACCACCATATATTGTTATCCGACGACGCCTCCGAGCGTTTCCTATTATTCTATTTGGGGCAACCCGAAGCTTACTACGATTTACGTTCCGGATAAGGATGCGTATTGGGCCGCTCATGACACATGGTCCCAATATTGGTGGAACAAAATCGTAGAGATGTAGGAAACGGAGTATCCCTCCGGCAGGCATGTTTTTTGATGCAGGATCCCGCAGAATAAAACGTTAGGAAGTGAAGCGAACGAAGCGAAGGATCCTGCAGGCAGCGCTTTTGCTTGCAGTCTTTTTGGCGCCCGCAGCCCGGGCGCAACACAGGGTGACCCTCAGCGGCCATATTACGGATGTCTCGAGCGGCGAAACGCTGATCGGCGCCGGCCTGGTCGAAGGCCGTTCCCGCACGGGCGCGGTCACCAACAATTATGGTTATTATACGCTGACCCTCCCCGCCGGGGAATATGATTTCCAGTATTCGTATGTCGGCTACCAGGACCAGGTCCTGCACCTGGACCTGCGGCGCGACACGGTGGTCAACGTGGCCCTGAAGGCCGGGCAGATGCTTTCCGGCGCTACGGTCGTGGCCCAGAAGGACGCCGGCATCCAGAGCACCTACCTGGGCGCCGTGGACATTCCCCTGGCCCAGATCCAGAATACGCCGGTCCTCTTCGGTGAAGCCGACGTCTTGA
>JAEEGJ010006691.1_pt1 | contig 34188 bp, 40 predicted proteins | sample 8958761 | NCBI WGS metagenome assembly JAEEGJ01 (sample SAMN16246546, study PRJNA631951) | gut metagenome | biome: gut microbiome; feature: rumen; material: RS-attached | host: Bos | place: Iran: Karaj | collected 2018-10
CTAATTACCCACCATATGGTAATAATTTTTTAATTGTATTTTCGCAGCTTTTATCTGCTACTTTTGTTGGTCTTCTACTTGATAATTTTTGTCTTTTTGTTTTATTTGCTAATAAGTGTCTTCTATTAGCTGTTGTTCTTTTTACTTTTCCTGTTGCTGTTAAAGAATATCTTTTCTTTGCAGCTTTGTTTGTTTTCATTTTTGGCATAATAATTTCTCCTTGTATATGAATATTTAGGTTTTTTAGGATACCTATAAACCATTATTATGTATTTAAACCTTTTTTGCTAACATAATAAACATATTTCTTCCCTCTAATTTTGGGGCTTTTTCTACAACAGATATATCAGAAAGCTCTTCAATAAATTTATTTAAAACAGCTTCACCTGCTTTTGAATTATTGATTTCTCTTCCCCTAAATCTAACTGTTATTTTTAGTTTATTTCCACTTTCTATAAATTTTCTTGCATTTTTTGCTTTGAAACCAAAATCGTGTTCTTCTATGTTTGGTGTAATTCTTATTTCTTTAATTTCCATAGTTTTTTGTTTCTTTTTGGCTTCTTTTTCTTTTTTTGCTTGCTCAAATTTATATTTTCCATAGTTCATTATTTTACAAACTACTGGCTTAGCATTTGGAGCAACTAGTACTAAATCTAATTTTTTTTCTTCAGCTTGACTAAGTGCTGTTCTAAAATCTACTATTCCTAATTTTTCTCCATTTTCTCCAATTAGTTGAACTTCTTTTGCTCTAATTTGGCCATTTATTGGCAATTCTTGTTTTATATAAAACACCTCCATGTATTATTTTTTAAGTTAAGACTTAAAAAAAAAATTGACTTATTACAAGCCAATCCACACAAAAAATAAACATAGTTTTATATATTTATTATTAACCTTTTTCCATAAAGATAAGGTGAAGAGTGGATTACTCTTGCTTGCAACAAATATATTATACATTAATTTTTTTTATTTGTCAACTTTTTTTTGAAATTTTTCATTATTATGTTACTACATCTTAATCAAATTATCTGTTGAAATATCTTCTTCTTTTATAGTTTTTAAAATCTTCTTTTGCTTTTTACCTGCAGTGTTTGAAGCATGTTTTACAATTGATTTTTCATAAACATTTCTAACAAATCTTGCATTACCAAAATTCTTAGTATCTTTATATTCTGTAATTATTTCTTTTACTTTATTTTGTGCTTCTTTAGAAACTTCAAATCCTGATTTTGTCATCATTTGCATAAATATTTGTAATAGCTCATCTTCTGTATAATCTTCAAATTCAACAGTATAGCCAATTCTTGAAACTATTCCTGAGTTCATATCTAAGAAATCTTGCATTTCTTTTGTGTAACCTGCAAAAATCACAACTAAATTATCTCTATAATTTTCCATTGCTTGAATTAATGTTGCAATTGCTTCTTCGTTATATGAACTTCCTTGTCCTTTATTACTTGCTAAAGAATATGCTTCATCAACAAATAATACTCCACCTAGTGCTTTTTGTATTACAGCCATTGTCTTTGGAGCTGTTTGCCCAACATATTCTGCTACTAAATCTTTTGATGAAACTTCTATTAATTTGTTTTGTTTTATATATTTTAAGTTATATAGTATTTCAGCTACAATTCTTGCAACTGTTGTTTTACCTGTCCCTGGATTTCCTAAAAATACCATGTGTAAGTTTATATTTTTTATTTTTAAATCATCTTTAGATTTATTTTTTAGTTCAACTAAACTTACTAATTCATTTAGCATTTTCTTAACTTTATTTAAGCCTACTAAATTATTTAGTTCTTCGAAAATTTCATCCATTGTTTTATCTTTTTCATACTCTGGAACTTCTTTGTTAAATAATATTTTTTCTACTAATCCATCTCTATATTTTGCAAAACTTAAATCAGTTTTTGGATATGTAATAGAAACATAATCTAAAAGCTTTATTTTAAATTCATCTGTTATTTCGACAGCATTTTCAATTTTTTCTATTATTTCATTATACACATCTTGTACATCTGGTTTAACTTCTATAATTTCAAAGTCTGTAAATTCATTTTTTAAATCTTCTGACATTAAAAAGATATTTTCTAATGCTTCTTTATTTTGTGCAGCAAATATTGTTAAATAGTTCTTTTCTTTATCTGCCATATTTTGATTTATTTTATATATTATTTTTTCCTTTTCATTTTGATCTTTTGTATTAAAAGCATTAGGGTTTTCAAAAACTATAATATTGTTGTCTGAACTGTATATTTCATCAATATTTTTTGCACTTTCTATATCGAAAAATGATGTAAGTCCAATGTCTCCTTTTGGAAGATATGAAAAATAGTTGATATTTTCATTTAATATTTTTAGTACTTCACTTTGAGTTTCTTTACTCTTTGAAAATATGCACAAATTGAAAGATATAAAGTTTCTTTCGATTCCTTCATTATATTTTCTGATATATTCAATTATTTTCTTTAACGTATCTTTTGATTTTTCGTCAATGTATAATTTTTCTATTCTCTCAAAACTTTGTTTTAACATTTTGTCTCCATCAATATTGCTTACCTTCTCTTTTTCTTGAGGAATATTTATTTCAATTGTATCAGCATCTAGACTTTCTTTTATTTGTCTATTAAGTTCTTCCTCTTCTTTTTTCTTACTAATTCCGAAAAAATCATCATATACATTTTTTAATATATCTTTTTTATCCATTTTTTACTTTTTCCTTTCTCTTGGTATAAATATTATATTTCTCAAAAAAAATTTCTATTGCATCAATTTTTTGATGCGTTTATGAGATTGCCCAATTAGACATTTTAGTGCTATTTTTAGTCATAAAAGTATTATTTTTGATTAAAATAGTTTATCTTTAATTTTAATAAGCAATAAAGATTATTTTTTACTATTGTTCATATAGCTTGTTTGGTTTTATATCGTTAATAGAAATTTTTTATAGATAACTCTATTATTTCTTTTACTCTCTCTTCTTTTTTACATAAATACAAGTAGCCTATTAAAGCTTCAAATGCTGTAGAATACATATATTCTTGTATATTTGCATTTTTAGGAAGATGATGATTTTCTGCATTTCTTCCTCTTCTTACTATATCTTGTTCCTCACGTGTTAATTCGTCATAAATATTATGCAACATCTCAGCTTGAGATTTAGCTTTTACGTAATTTATTGCTTTTATATGTAATTCATGAGGTTTTAATTTAGTTTCATTTATCAATTTAGTTCGAATATATAGTTCAAATACACAGTCTCCAACATATGCCCATGTTAAAGGTGATAGTTGATTTATTTCTTGTTCATCTTTTTCTATTTTAATTAATTCACTCAAAGTTTCTATTCCTCCAATTATTCTGTTTACTTTTTTATTGATTATTATATAATTTTTTAGGTCTTTATTTAGCTTTTTCAATAGTTATTTTTCCTAATCTTCCGCTTCTAAAATCATCTAATATAATTTTTGCAGTTTTTTCATCATCTATTTCTCCACCTGAGATTATTGCTCCGCGTTTTCTTCCTATTTCTTGCATAATTTCGTATACATTAAAATTTTCAGGCTGATCTTGTGATAATTTTTTTTCAATAAAATCTAAAGTTATTTTATATCTTTCTGTAACATTTTGTCTATAGTTTTCTAAAAGAAATTTTAAAAGCTGATATGCTATTTCTGTTTGTTCTAATACATCATCTTTTATAGTTCCTGTAAAAGCGAGATTTAAAGCAGTTTTTTCATCTTCAAATCTAGGCCACAAAACTCCTGGTGTATCTAGTAAATTAATTTTGTCATTAATACTTATCCATTGTTTTTTTCTTGTTACTCCTGGCTTATTTCCAACTTCTAACCTATTTGTTTTTACAATTCTATTTATAAAAGAAGATTTTCCTACATTTGGAATTCCTAAAATCATTGCTTTTATTTTTCTTCCAGTTCTGCCTTTTTCAGCATATTTTTTTAGGTCTTCTTTCATTATTTCTTCTATAGCTTTTGTCACTTCATTTATTCCTTTGCCTAGATTGCTGTCTGTTAAAATGCAAACCTGTCCATTTGAATTAAAATATTTTTTCCATGCTTCATTTTGCATATTATCAGCTAAGTCTGTTTTATTTAATACTATTATTTTCTTTTTTCCTTTTGTTAATTCTGCTATATCTGGGTTTTGGCTAGACAAAGGTATTCTACTGTCTAGCAACTCTACTACTACATCTATTAATTTTAAATCTTCTGATATTTCTCTTTTTGTTTTTGCCATATGGCCAGGGTACCAGTTGATATTGGTTTTATTTTCATTCATTTGGATCAACTCCTTTTATACTATTTTCCTAAATATATTACATCAAATCTTTCTTTATCGTTGTTATATACAATCTTAGTTATGCTTGTATTACCTAAATTACCAATTTGTTCCTTTGTTTTTTCAAAAGGGATATTCATTATTTTGCATAAAAAAGCTCTAATTGCAACAACATGAGATGTAACAACGACTGTCTTTCCAATGTTATCCTTAGCAATATCTAAAATAGCATTATACATTCTATCTGAAACATCAACAGTTTCTTCTTGACCAATCATACCAGTATAATATTCAGTCTCATCAATATATTTATTTTCTTCAGGATACATTTTTCTTAAATCATCACGTAAGATATCCTCCCATAAACCCACATTGATTTCTCTTAAATCATCTACTATATTAATTTCTTGATTCTTTATTATAGCAGTTGGTTTGATAGTATTAATTGCCCTTTTAAGCGGAGAAGAATATATCTTATCAATATGCACATCTTTTAGTCTCAATGCCAATGCATCAGCTTGATTCAAACCTTCTTGTGATAAATCATAATCAGTTATTCCACCAAACATTCCATTATCATTAGCAATACTCTTTGCATGTCTTATTATCAATATTTCTGTTTCCATAAATTCACCTCTTCTTATAAAATTTTAACCGTCAATATCAAGTATCGAATACCATGTTATTTTTGACTGTTTTTTATATATTTTTATTACTTTTTAGTAATTATTTATTAAAATATGTGATTACTAAATACTTAGTTTTTCCTTATTTTATAGGAGTTCCATGAATGGCTAGACTAAATCATTATCAACCAGTTAATCGAATTCTTAGAAAAACTTTTTTCTTGTGCATTTTCCTTCTTATTACCTCTATTATCAATCATTTCTCTTACTTACCTACTTTCTAATTTATTATATATTATATAATTTACTTTTCATACGTAATAACTTTAATATTGCATAATTCTTTAAGCCCATATTCACTATTATTTCTTCCTATTCCAGATTTTTTATAACCTCCAAATGGATTACATGGTCTTAAATAATATAAATTATTCCAAGCTATCATTCCTGTTTTTAATTTCTTAACAACTATATCAAATTTTTTTCTATCTTTTGTATAGACATATCCGCCTAGTCCATATTCAGTATCATTAGCAAGTTCTATTGCCTCTTCGATTGTATCAAATCCTATTATTGGGATAACAGGTCCAAATACCTCTTCATTATATACTTTCATTTCTTTAGTAATATTAGTTAAAATTGTTGGTAGATAATAATTACCATCTGTGTTTTTTAACCTCTGCCCTCCACAAATTACTTTTGCACCTTTATCAATAGCATCTGTCACTTGGTTTTCTATTTTTTCTAATTGTTCTTTGGAAACTAATGGACCTATCTCAGTTTTTTCATCTAGTGGATTTCCTATGTTTTTGCTTTCAACTAATAGCTTGAATTTATTACATACTTCTTCTATTTTACTATTATGAACAATTAATCTTTTTTGTCCATCACATATTTGTCCAGAATTTGCAAATTTATTTATATACATCGCTTCAATAATGTCATCAACATCTGCATCTTCAAATACAATTCCCGGAGCAGATCCCCCACACTCCATTACTGCTTCAATAAATTTTTCTCCAGCAATTTTATATAAGCTCTGTCCAGTTCTTGTACTACCTGTAAAACAAATTAAATCTATCTCCTGTTCTACTAAAGCTTTTCCTACATCACCTGCTCCATATACTACATTATATACATCTTCAGGTAAAACACTTTTTACCATATCATAAATGAATTTGCTACATAATGGAACAAGCTCTGAGTGTTTAATAATTACTGTATTGCCTACAATTAAATTTGTAACTGCTTGCCACACAAAACTTGAAAAAGGAAAATTCCATGCAATTATAACTGCTGTAACGCCTTTAGGTTCAAATATAATCTTATCTATTTCTTTTTCATCTTCATAAGTTATTTTATCTCCAATGACTTTTTCTACATTATCAATATACCATTCTATATATTCTAATCCACTATCAATATCATATAATGATTCAGATATTGGCATGCCCATTTCATTGCTAATTAATTCGGCAAATTCTCTTTTTTTACTTTTAATAACATCTTTTAGTCTCTGTATATATACTACTCTTTGTTCAATAGATAAATATCCCCATGTTTCAAATGCTTTCCTACTCTTATTAACAATATCTTTTATTTCTTTTATATCTGTTTGTTTAACTTTTCCAAGCAGCTCATTATTAGCAGGATTATATGATTTTATTTCCATTTTTCGTTTCCCCCCTATTTATCTTAATATGCTTTATTTTTTCTCTTTAACCAATCTTATATATTAAATATGTAAAAATCTCAATGTTAAAAACTCAGTATTATCAATAGTTTAAGTCCATGTTTATATAAATTGGTTTCTCGCAGGAAAACCTTGCAGATCGAAATTTTTCATCTTCCATTTTGTTCAGCTCCTTCTTTATTTTATAACTTTATATTTCAATTCGATATATGAATTTTCAAGTTTATTACATTCTAATAATTTTAACGGTAATAATTTATTTAACTCGGTTTCGTCCTTAATTGATTCTCCATCTACTAAAGTTGGAACATCTCTTCCACCAACTAAAATAGGTGCAATTACTATATTAACATAGTCTATTAGTTTATTTCTAACAAATAATCCATTTAATGTTCCACCTGATTGAATTGTTAATCTTTCAGCATTATATTTGGAGTACAAATCTTCTAATAATGTATTTAAATCTAATTCATCATATAATAATATATCTAAATTTTCATATCTTGTATTAAAAGCAGGATGTTCTTTATTTGTTGTAACTAATATTACTTTTCCTACCCAATGGCATAAATAATCAATGCCATTTTCATTTAGATGAGGCTTGTTATCTATTATTACAAAAGTAACAGCATCAATTTTATTATGATATTCTTTTTTAACATTAACACCAATCTTTGCCATTACTCTTCCAGTATTTAAAGAAAATAAATCAGTTTCTTGTTCTAATTCATAATATTGGTGCAACCCTTCCTTTACTCCATCAATTTTTGGAAAATCTTTATCAGCATCTAGATTATCATTTGCTCCACTGCTAATTTTCCCATCTAACGATTCTAACATAAAAAGTGTTGTTATTGGTCTATTCATAGTTTTTTATCCTTTCATTTATTTATATCAACTTTATAAATAACATCATACTCTTCTTCAGTAGGTTCTTCCCATTTAGATTCTAATTTTTTCATTAATCCTTCATCTAAATAGAAATCTGAACCACCAGTTCCTTCAAGAACTCTTTTGTTTCTTTCTTCTATATTATATTTCCATGTTTCATCATCTACGCATACATAATGAATTTCGCTTTCAACATTATTCTCATTATAATAATCTCTTATTTCTTTTCTATCTTTACTTGACCAAAGGCCTCTTTCAAAAATAACATTTGCACCCGCCTTAGCTATTTCTCCAACTTTTTTAGTTAGATATTTATTTAATTTTTTAGAGAATATATCATAAAATTCTCCTTGTTCATTATTTATTAATTCATATGTAGCTTCATCTGGAGAAATAATTACAGCATTTAATTCATCTTTTAATTGCTTTGCATAATAACTTTTTCCACTACAAATTTTTCCACATATTATTATTACTTTACCCATTATTTCACCTCATTTTATTAAATATGTAAAAATCTCAATATTAAAAAGTGAGTATTTTCAATGGTTTGATTTAATGTTTCTATAAATCGTTTTTTCGCAGTTAATGTTAGTACTATTTTCCATCTATATCACTTCCTTAATCTTATTCAATACTTTTTTATTTCGTAGCGGAGCTACTTAAGTGCTCCATTACTCATTCTTTCATTGAGTTATATATTTATTCTAATTTTTCAATATTATCATAATTACCATTGTAGACTATTTATAATAGATTGTTTGCCAATTATATTTAAAGCAATTAGAATAATTTGCATACCCTGTCCTTGATGTACTAAATTCAACAATTAACAATCCTATTATAATAAAAACCAAAAATATAAATATAGCCTTAATTCCGTATTTAACAATATGTTTTTTTTCTTTTTTATCAATAATTAGTTTAATTATAAAATAGAAAATAGGAACTATATATTGTAAAAATTGCATAATCATTAATAATATTGCAATTTTCCTATCTACAATTTTTATTGCTAACTCAGGAAGCTGAGAACTATATGCTACATTGCAAAAACAAAATGTAAGAAATATTAAAAAAAATATTTTTTTAATTAATCTTTTCATATAAAAAATCTCCTTTTTTGATTATATTTTGGTAATTATTATTAGAAAATGTAAAAATCTCATTGTTAAAAATTTAGTATTTTCAATGGTTTTAGTCAATGTTTATATAAATTGGTTTCTCGCAGTTGATACTTGTACTTGCACAACTTTTATTATCGTTATTGTTCATCTTATTCACTCCTTAATAATTTTGATTTCTACATAAATGATAAGGTTTTGCTATTGATTTTACTTTTTTAGAAGCTATAAAGAAATAATCATTTATATCAATAGCATAGGTATTATCGATTTTGCTTTTTATATAATTAATCACAACTAACATACTTGCTCTTATCTCAACTTCATATTTTGAAGAATACTCTATTTCTAATCTATTATCTATAAGATTTGATAATTCTTCATTATATTCTATTATTTCTAACGCTCTCATAGTCTGTGGTATTTTATAATCTGCACATCCTATTAAATGCGAATAATCGACTTTAATATTTTCAATTTGTTCTCTTAGATGAAGTATATCAGATGTTAGTAATTGAGCTAATTTGTAAAAATAAATCGTTATTCCATCATACTTTCTTTCATCCTTAAAAGATGGAAAATTGTTAATAATTACTTCAAATAGTTCAATATCATTATGTATAGAATACACATATTTATAAAAGTTTCCATTCATTTTTTCTTTTACTATTTTACTTGTTTGAATTAATGTTTCATATCTTTCTTTAAGAAAAGGAATTTCAACATTTCCTTTTAGCATCAACTTAAACTCTTCATAAGATATATTATATAAATCTTCTAACTTTCTATCTTTAACAAATTTTAACAATGAATAAAGTAATGCATCTGACCCATCTTTTTTCCCTAAATCTGTATTTATAGTCCATTTTGGCATGCCCCAAAAAGAATAATCTACAGATTCAAAAAGAAGCATAAAATTTATAACATTTTCTATTCCTAAGTTTAATATATTATACGGATTATTACTAAGCCAGTGCTTAAGTTCTTTACAATTAATTGTCGTAATAAACTCATTTAATTTATCATAATTAATTGTTACATATTTTGCATTGTCCATTACATATTTACAACTATCTATAACTTTTTCTAACATTTCTAATACTCACTTTCAACTTTATCATTTCTTTTTAAATTCTATTTTTATTGAACCATCTTGATTTAAATATATCATATTTATCAAATCATAAATATACTTTCTATTCAACTTATCTATTTGGGTTGTTTGTCTATTACTTATTTCTGTAATAACTTTTTCCTCTAAAATATCTTTTCTTATTGTATGTTTATTATCGCATCCTCTTTTTCTCACATAAGATGAACAAGCATAATATGTATATTCTTTACTCTTTCTAATAGTTAAGTTACTCTCACATTCTTTGCATTTCAAATAACCTGAAAAAATATCATATTCATTATTTGAATTTACTTTTACTGAATGTTTAATTATATCTTGCACTCTTGCAAATTGCTCTTTGCTTATTACCTCCATATGATTATTCTTTGTAATTATTAACTCGTCTTCTTTTGTCTTTATTAATTTATGATTTTTAAAACTAATTCGTTTTCGCTTTTGTTGAATTAAGTCTCCAATATATACTTTATTTTTTATAATTCCAGTAATCATACTGACATTCCACTTTTTGCCTTCATTAGTGTTTTTAATATGTTCCATTGGAGTTTTGAATTTTTTATTATTTAAAATATCTACTATTTCTTTCTTACTTAAGCCTTTTTCTATATTATCAAATATCATCTTTACAGTTTTAGCCACTTCTGTATCAATAATTATTTTATTTTTTTCGTATCTTGATTTTTTATATCCATATGGTGCATAAGAAGTTACAAATTCGCCATTTATCTTTTTAGTAATTAATGCTGTTTTAACTTTATTAGATATATCTCTTGGATAATTCTCATTATAAATATTTGGATAATTCTCATTATAAATATTAAGTAAACCTTTTAATAAATAACTATCTTCTTCATCATTTATTCCATCTATATTATCATTAATTGAAATAAGTTTTACATCATATAATGGTAAAATAGAATCAAGTAATTCTCCTACTTCAATATAATTTCTACCTAATCTTGATAAATCCTTAACTATAACTATATCAACCTTTTTATTTGATATATCTTTTAACATTCTTTTTAATTCTGGTCTATCAAAGTTTGTCCCACTATAACCATTATCTACATAGTAGTTATACACCATTATATTATCTTTATTTTTAACATAATAGTCTATTAAATCTTTTTGATTGGCTAAGCTATTTACTTCTTTTTCTTTTTTTGAAATTCTTATATATGCAGCTACTCTTAATTTTGATATTTTAAATCACTCCTTATTAATCTTTAACACTATTAGCTATAAATTCTACTACATCACTTTCATCTTCTTGTAGCATTGCTTTATCTTCTTCAGTTATATCTGTAAAGTATTTATTTAACTTTTTATTTATAGATATTGTATTTAATGGATATCCGGGGTTAATTTTATTTGAAGGTTTATCTACCATATAAAAATCTTCCTTACTCCATGTATATGTACTTTCTTTTCCATTATTTATAACAGCCATTCCATATACCCATCTACAAGTTAGTTTTCCATTAGTGCCATATTCCTTAACAAGATTGGTATAATGCTTTATCATTTCTTCGTCATTAAGTCTTTTTCCATTCACACGTCTTACATACATTCCCGGTTGGTTTTCTTCTGGAACATTTTCTAAATACAAATTATCATCCATTGCAAATACTGGAATATCTACAACTTTCGAATATGCTTTAGCTTTTAAAACAGCATTTTCTATTGCATTTTTTCCATTTTCTTCAACATCAATTTCTTTATTTATATCTTTTAAAGTAATTACCTCTATTCCTTTTTCTTGTAGTCCTTTAGAGAATCTTTTAGCTTTCGTCTCATTTCCTGTTGCAAATAGTATTTTTTTCATTTCATCATTCCCTTTCAATATTTTTTATAATCCATTTTATATCTTCTATTGATTTATCTATATTAAATATTCCATTTCCTACTGGATAATAAACAGGAAAAACTTTATATATATCATTTTTTATTTTTAAATTATGACTAATCTTTCTATTTTCAGATACTGATATTTTTTCATTTAATATAATGGAACTTACTTGATTTCCAAATGTAACTATTACTTTTGGCTTTATTATATCAATTTCTTCTAGTAGTAAATTCAAATATTGTTTTAGCACATCATCTGTTAACGGTCTAGCATCTATTTGTGTGCATTTTCCTAAATTAGTTATAAATATTTTATTTTTTTCAATTTCTGCATAAACATAATCACAAAAACCATAGTCCCAATCTTTAGGTTTCTTTTCAAGAATTTTATTATATGTATCATCACTTAATAAATCTACTTTATTAAATAATTTCCATATATTTTTAGTTCCAAGCCATGGGGATTTTCTACCTTTCCAAGATTTATCACTTGCAATATTTCTGCCAGTTGGATTCATAAATACAAAACATATATCTGGATTATCTTCACATCCTCCATTATATACAGAATCTAATTCTTTTGCTCCATATTTTTTCTGTAATTTATCATATTCTATTTTCAAATCTTCTATTTTTCTTGTTTTATTTTTTTCTTTTAATGTATTCATTTTTCTAACTCCAATTATTTTATCAAATTACGAATGATGTTAAGATTATAAAGTGTTCATTTTTGAGCACTTTTAGGATGTTTTGCATTTGCCCATTCTTCACAGTTAATCGAAGTCTTAGAAAAACTTTTTTCTTCATTACTCATTACTTTCACTTCCTTTATTAATTGAATCTTATTTTTTCCATTTTCTCTCTATATTCTCTTTTTCTTTATCTTTTAAAGATGAAAATAAATCTATATCTAGTTTATTACATATTGTACATAACACGATGAAAACATCAGCAACTTCACTTTCTATAGTATCATAATTTCTAATTTTATTATTGTCAATTGACATTGTTGTTTTTTCTTTTCTAATTGCTTTAGCAAGTTCACCTATTTCTTCCGTCAATAATAACATTGCTTGTTCTATGCTTTGATTTGAAAAACCTCTTATTTCAATTACTTTCCTTATATACTCCTGTACTTCTCCAAGTGTATTACCTTCTTTTAAATTTTTCCATAATTCTAATTGCTCTTCATTCATTATTTAACACCTCACATTAGTTCTTCTAAATATTATTTTTTTAATTCAATTTTTATATTATCTTTATCAATAACATAAATCATATTTATATATTTACTTAATACTTTTCTATCCAAATTATCTAATTGCAAAAATAAAGATTTATTCAATTCTTCTATTACCAATTCTCCTAATTTTTTCTTATTTATTGAATACTTTACACAACTCTTATTTTTAATATAAGAACTACAATAGTAATATACTTGGTTTTTACTTTTTCTAATTATTAAGTGTTCACCACAATGAAAACACTTTAAATAACCAGAAAATAAATCTATTTCATTATTTTTATTTACTTTAATTTTTCTATCTAATATTTGCTGTACTTCATCAAACTTATCTTTAGAAATTATTGCTTCATGATGATTTTCTGTTTTTATCCAATCTTCCTTATTAACATCAATCAATTTATTATTTTTATAACTTGGTTTCGTTTTTATATTTTGAATTAATGTCCCATTATATGTTTCATTTCTTAGTATTCTATTTACTATTTCCGCATTCCATTTTTTCGATAATGCAAATTCTTCATTATTTGTTTTCTCTTTATTTATTTTGTATAGACTTGGAGTTAAGATATTATTATCGTTTAAAAAATCAGCAATTTCTTTCCTACTTTTACCCAAAAGAATCATATCAAATATTTTTCTTACAATAATTGATGAATCTTTGTCTATTATTAGTTTATACTTATCTTTAGGATTTTTTAAATATCCATATGGTGCGAAAGTACCAATGAAATCACCATTTTGCTGTTTAACCTTCAAAATTGATTTTACTTTCTCTGATATATCTCTTGCATAACAATCATTCATTAAACTTTTTAGTGGAATTTCTATATAAGCATTAGACTTTGGAAGTTTCAAAGTATCAATATTATCATTAATTGAAATAATTCTTACATTATATCCAGGTAAGAAATTTTCAATATAATTATCTGCTTCTATATGATTTCTTCCAAATCTAGATAAATCTTTAACTATTATTGTATTTACTTTATCTTCTGTTATATCTTTAATCATTCTTTTAAATTCCGGTCTATCAAATGTTGTACCGGAATATCCATCATCAATATAAAAATCTGTGAGTTCAAATTCATCATTATTTTTTATATATGAATTAATTATGTCTTTTTGATTAGTAATACTATTTGATTCATCTTTTATTTTATCTTCTTTAGATAATCTAACATATCCTGCTACTTTATATTGTTGCATTACTAATCATCTCCTTATTTTATATAATTATTATTGCTTTACTCCTTCAAGTTTCTTCGTTTCTTTATTTTCTAATTGTTTCTTTTCTCTTTCAAGTTCTTTTAAACTTTTCTTAGGTGTTGGCATATCTTCCGGCATAGTCCCACCAATATCGGCAATTGCTTTTCTTACTTTTTTACCAACTTCATAATGCACATCTTTTGCCTCTTTTTCTCCTTGTACATTATCTTTTAAGAGTCTTTGCTTAGTTTGATTTATCCTAAATAAATTAGCAACTAATTCATCTTCATTCATATTATCTAAAATATCTTCTCTATAGCGTAATTTTTTTCTTTTAAAAATATCATCGGCAGTTTCGCCGTTATATAAGCCTTTATATCCTGCATTGTGAAACTCAGCCATATTTTTAACGCCTGCAGATGAAGCAACTTTTTGTAAAGTATAATTGCCTTGTTTAGTTAATTTTCTTTGATAAAATCTTTTTTCATCATCTGATAAGGAATCATATTCTTGTTCTGTTATTTCCTGTTTTCTTGTTTGAATTGCAAAATAGGTTTGTCCCAATGCAACAACTTCTTTACTTGGATCAGCATTTTGAACTATTAAATAACATATGTACCTTGATAATTTATAATCTTTAATAAATTCTTCTTTGCCTTTTCCAGTTTTTATTGGCTTGTTGACTTCAACAACCCAATCTTCTTTATCTGAAACACTATTTTTGGCGGATAATACAGCTTTATCTATTACTTTTTGAAAGTTTCTCCAGTCTTTGTATTCTAAAACTCTTTGTAAATCTCGAGCAAGCCAATATTCATCTCCATACTCATCAATATTTTTTATATTCTCAAAAATACCATTATTATATTTTTCTTTGTCACCAATTTTCTTCATTTATTACCTCCTGTTCAATTAAATATATATTTTATTTATAAAAGTTTTCCATAAGTCGTAATTACCTTCATTTTTTAATAATTTTATTCTTTTTTTAGTCATAAAATGTAAAAAGAAATGAAGAAAAAAGTTTTTATTTACAAGGGTTTGTGAGTGGTTTTCCATAAGTTGGTTTATACCACTGAATCCTTGTACTTGGCAACTTTTCTTTTTTATCTTCCATATTATTCACTTCCTATATTTTTTAATTATTCGTATATTTTTTTAATTCTTTTTTAAATTCATCTTCAGATAATTTACTTAGATATTTATCAAATGCCAATGGTGAATCTGTAATCTCTTTTCCCATCCAACTTTCTTTCACATATACTTTTTCTTCATCTGTAGAATTAAAAGAAACTTCTACTCTATATAGTCCTAAATATCGTCCAAAATACTTTTTTATAGAAATTCTATTATCTTCTATTAGTAAATAGCTCTCTCTAATTATTTCTGAATATGCCATTTTCTTTAATTCTAAAAAGTCTTTTTCAGATATTATTTCCTTTTCTACTATATTATTTTCTTTATCTAGAATTTCTTTTTCATATTTATCATTTTTCTTCTGAATTCTTAAATTATCATTTATATAATATCTCTCATATTTAATAGGATTACTTAAGTTTAGCCCATCTAAAGACGTAATAATATATCTTTTTGTTAAATTTCTCATAATCTAACTTTCATCTCCCTTTTACTATCTGTCAACTTTGTTAATTGTTCTAGATATAAAAAATGTAAAAATCTCAACATCAGAAATTCAGTTTTATCAATAGTTTGAGTGGAAGTTTCTATAAATTGGTTTTTCGCACTGAATTCTTGTACTTGGCAACTTTTCTTTTTCCATTTTAATCAGCTCCTTTATTATAGTTTAATTGTTCCACTTTTTATCTTATCAATTATTGCTTGTGCTCTTGATTCCATTTCTGGTAATTTATTTAATGAGAAAAATTGAAGTTTTTTACTTTCATTGTCTGAAACTTTTATTATTCCATTATAGTTTAATACCTTAAACAACACAATAACAGTACACATTTTATCACCATTTGTATACTCAAAATAATAATCCTTACCTGATAAAACATCTGCTAATTCTAAGTTTTCTGCATTAATACCAGCTTCTTCTTTTAATTCTCTTATAGCCGTTTCTTCAATAGTTTCAAAAAGTTCCATAGATCCGCCTGGTATTCCCCAAGTATTTGTATCAGTTCTTAGATTTAATAATAATTCATTTTTATCATTAAATACCAACGTAGTAGCGCCTATTCCTATCAAAGGTTCGTGTCCTACATATTTTCTTAAATTCATTATATATCCCATTGAATTCAATACCTTTCTTAATCTACTGCTAGTTGCTTTCTTCAAGCAACTTATCAAAATCTGATTTATATAATTTGTCTTGTTTTACTCTATATTTTTCAAATTCGGTTAGAGCCTTATCACAAGCAATTTCATGTGATATTTTCCCCGCATCCTTTAATATATCTCTATCGTCTGCTAACAAAAACTTATCTATTCTTGTTGCCCAATCTTCCATAGTCATTGGAATATGTCTTCTTGCTCTATTTTCTGCAATTTCTAAAAAAGCATTCACTATTCTTTCTAAATCTTCTAATTCATCTTTTGATAACTAATTTTTAGCAATTACAACATCTGATTCTGTTATTTTGCCATTTGGAGAATTTCTCCAACTTGTTAATCCCATGTTTTCTTTTTCTGAATCTGCTCTATTATAAATTATTTCAGCAGCAGTTTGTTTTGATACTGCATAATGCATTTTTTTCTGTACCTTTTTAAAGAAATTAATTGTTATAGGTGATTTTGAGTCATAATCAATACTAGTTGCATATATATCTGTTACCTTTTGATAAAATCTTCTTTCAGACAATCTTATTTCTCTTATATCTTCAAGTAATTTTTCAAAATAATCTTGGTCTACAAATGAACCATTTTTCATTCTTTCTTTATCCAGTACATAGCCCTGAATTGTAAAAGTTTTTAAAATATTCTAGCCCATCTTCTAAATTGCGTGGCTCTTAAGGAATTGACTCTATATCCTACTGAAATAATAGCATCTAAATTATAATACTCAGTTTGATATTTTTTTCCATCTTCAGCAGTATGTTCCATTTTGGAACATACTGAATTTTTATCTAATTCATTTTCATTAAATATATTATTTAAATGTTTTGTAATAGCAGGTCTTTGAACATCGAATAATTCTGCAATTGCTTTTTGAGTCATCCATAAATTTTCGTTTTCATATCTAACTTGAATCCCTTTATCTTTTTCTTGGACTTTAAATGTAATAAATTCTTCTGCACTACTTCTTATAATTAAATCTTTAGCCAATTTCATCATCTCCTTTATTTGTTTATAATCAAAATATGTAAAAATCTCAACATTAAAAATTCAGTATTATCAACGCTTTGATTGGGAGTTTCTATAAATTGGTTTTTCGCAGGAAAACCTTGCTGGTCGAAAGTCTTTTTCTTCTTTATTATTCACTATTATTCACTCCTATAATTTATTAATATCAAATTATTTTACATTGTTTAAAATTAAGAATTTATGTACATTTTTACAACGTCTTCCAAATTTTTTATCATTCTTTCATATATTACTTTACCTTTTTCTTTAGTAGCAAAGGTTGAATATCCTACATTTCCAATATAACCCTCTATAGGTTTATCATTTTTGTGTTCTAGGTATGGCATAAAAGTTGTTATTGGAATATCAAAATCTTTTGCTACGTTCATATCAACTAATTCAGGATATAAATATAACATAACTGATGTTTCAGATTCGCATGCATGTCTTGTACACTCTTGTTTTTCTAGTAAGTCTTTTTGTTCTACTTCATATGTTTCTATTACATCAATATCACTATCTGCGTCATTTATAGCCTTTATGTGAAAGATATCACCATGGCAGGAAACAGCAAAAAAATGCTTGAATCCATGATTTTTCCAATACATAGTAATACTTTTTAGTGTGTCTTTTAATATTTCATAAGTTATTCCAGTAGTTCCTGTCATTATTTTATTATCTAATGGTAAATTCACTCCATAATTTACTGTTGGGGCAACTAATATACCATATCTTTCTGAAATCTCGTCACACATTTTTTCGGCGACAATTGTATCTGTACATAATGGTAAATGTAATCCATGTTGTTCACAAGTTCCTATTGGGATTAATAAACAATCCTTGTTTTCCAAATATTTTTTTATCTCTGTATATTTTAACATATTTAATTTCATTTTTATTTCCTCCGATTCATATTAAAATATTCTTTTATAATTAAACAATATCACTATTTATTTCCTCTTAAATCTATTTTAACATCAAATACGAAAAAATCTCCATTTTAAAAAGTGAGTGATTTCAATAGTTTCCAGGAACTTTCTATAAATTGTTTTATCGCAGTTAATATTTGTTCTGTTTTCTTCCATCTATATCACTTCCTTTAATAATCTTCATAATAATTTATTATTTTTTCCATTGTTCCATCTTTTGATATTCTATCCCATTCTTCTTTGTAAATAGATTTTGTATATTCTAAATTCATATACTCTTTTTGAAATTTATCCCTTCTTTGGGTTAATGTCGGATTGTTTGTCCAAAGATTAAAAACTCCACTACTATTTATTCTTTTGCATATATAATCATAACATCTTTTAAAATGTTCATCAAAAGTTTTTAAATCAGGATAATTTTTCAACGAAGTTGCTAGCTGTCTTTTTGCTAAAATCTGAATATCAAAATCTCTATCAGAATCTGATACACATTCACCATAAAAGTTTCTAGGTCTTTCTTTTTTTGAGCCTCTGTGATCTTCTACCGCTTCTTTCATTATCTGAACCTTTTCATTATTAAAATATTTTTTAAGTTCTTTATCATTCGATAATATCTTACCTGATTCATATTCATGATTTTCTCTATTCACATTTAATCCTAAATCATGATAGCTTGCTATAACGTATGCCATATTCTTATCTAAATTATAATAATCTGATAGTATCATCATATTATCAATTACATTATTAATATGTATCATTCCATGTGAATAATATTTATCATACATTGGAAAAATATTTGATTTTATATAACTTTGCAGATTCAAGTCTACTACATCTAATTTGTCATCCATTATAAATCTCCCTTCTATTGTCTCATTCAACTTATTTTTACTATTCCGTACATATTATAATATTTTTTTATTAAAAATGTAAAAATCTCATCATCAAAAATCCAGTATTTTCAATGGTTTGAGTCAATGTTTATATAAATTGGTTTTTCGCAGTTTATATTAGTTTTATTTTCATTCATCTTCTTCACCATCCTCTTCTATTTCTAAGTGAAGATTAATATCTTCTTCTGTTGGTAATTCTTTTAATAAGTTTTCAGGTAATTCATTAAATATTTTATATTCACTCACTCCTAATGGTTTGTTTATATATTTTAGCGTGTAGTCTACAATTTCATTATTTTTACTCTTGCATAATAAAATACCAATAGATGGATTATCATTTTCATCCTTTACCTTTTCATCTAATGCTGTTAAATAAAATCCTAATTTACTACCAAATTCTGGCACAAATTCAACTGCTTTAAGTTCAACTGCAACATAACATTTTAATTTTATATGATAAAACAATAAATCTATAAAAAAATCCTGATTTCCTACTGTTATTTTATACTGATTCCCAACAAAAGAAAATCCGCTTCCCAACTCAAGCAAAACATTTTTTAACCTTTCTAACATCTTATTCTCTAATTCTTTTTCTTTATAGTCTTCTGTCAATTCAATTAAATCAAAAACATATGGTTCTTTCACTATATAATTAGCTAAATCACTATTTTGTTTTAATGTTAAATCAAAATTTGTATGTTTTATATTTTTTACCTGTCTTTGATATAAATCTGTATCTATTTGATATAAAAGAACACTTTCTACCCATCCTTCTTCTATTATCTTTTCAATATACCATTTTCGAACATTTTTATCTTTAATTTTTTGCATTAAAATAATATTATGTTTCCATGGAATTTGTGCAACAAGTTGCACAAATTCATTATCATCCTTATATTCCATATAAAAAGATTTCATATATTTTAAATTTCTTATAGAAAAACCTTTTTGCCTTGGAAATGCAATTTTAAGTTCCATAGATAAATAATCAATAAATTTATTTCCCCAACTTGAATTTTCGAAAATTGTTTTTCCGATTCTATAGTATAGATTTACTAAATTGGCATTTGCATTTATCATAATTTCAAGTTGAGTTTTTGTAACATCATTTTTTATGTTTTCAAAAATTTCTTGAAAACTCTTATTTAAATTGTTTTCTTCTTGCATTATTTCATTCCTCCTCATTTATTATCTCAGTATAAATCTTTTCATAATCATTGGCAATATCTATATTTATATTTTTAGAATAATTAACAAGTTCAAAATATAAATCTTCTATTTCTTCTCCAAACCAATACAATAAATCTACTAACATATCAAATGTTTTTTCAATTTTTTTCTCATCTTTAATATTATTATTTATTATATAATTAAGTTCGTCTCTTAAAAAATTCAATTGAGTTAATTGTATATTATTTAATTCAGCCATAGGCTCTTTTAAATCATTTATTAATGTATCTACAATATTATTATCCATATCTATTTTCTTGGATATAGTATATTTTCCCAAAAAATCTTCTAATTCATTTTCATTAGAAAAAATTTCCTCAAATATATTGTATAAGGTATCTGTTGCCTCATATTCACCAATAGCATAACATTTTTTTCCTAGTCCATAAGCAATTCCAGATTCAATATGAGCTGCTTTACCAGCAGGTAATACAAGCAATAAATTCTTAGAACTTCTCTCTCCTTCTAAATCTTGATTAAATAAATTTAAAACTATTTCATTTTTTAATCCTAATGATTCAAATTCTTTTTGTTTTTCTTCTGGGGTTTGGCTTTCATTTCCATATCCCCAACTATCTTCATTCTTCAAGAAGCAGTAATAAGAAATATTATATTTATCAAATAAATCACATATTTTTAAGATATTCTCTTTATTTCTAGCCCTTCCTGCTATAAAAAATTCATATTTATTTTCCATTTAGAAACTCTCCTTTTTGTTTCATTTTTATCAAAATATGCAAAAGTCTAATTTATAAAACGCTTATTTTATGCAAGTTTAAGTTTGGTTTTGCTAAATTCCGTCTCAACCAGTTGATACTTGTACTTGGCAACTTTTCTTTTTTATCTTCCATATTACTCACCTTTTTCATCTATTTTCTTTGATTTTAATTGTTCAAAATCTCCTGTTTGACTAATTATAGTGTATCCATCTTTTTTTCTTAATTCAATTCTTTCTTCTTTAGTTCCTTTAATTACTTTATCAGCAATATCTATATGTAAAATTCCATCTAAATGGTCTATTTCATGACATAATACTGTTGATTCAAAACCTTCAAATTCATCTTCATGCTCATTTCCTTCTAAATCAAAATACCTTACTCTTATTTTATAAGGTCTTTTTACTTTTCCATTATACCATTTTTTTACTTCACCCTCATACCAAGAGCATGATGCACAAGCTTCCCAAAATGTTGTTAACCCCTCTTTTGATATAATTTGCGGATTAATTAATACTTTAGCTTCATTGTAATCCTTCGTTTCTTCTTTTCCCTCGTCTGTTAATCTTTTATTCAATATTTCTAAGTTTGTATTTTTTACATATACTATTCTTTTTGGAATTCCTAATTGAACTGCCGCCATAGCCATCACATCATTTTGCATACAATAATCTTGAAGTACTACTATGTTATTATGAAGTTCCGGATCACTGATGTCTACTTTTCTAGAATGCTGTCTTAAATATTGTTCGTTATTTTCAATTGTTATAGATTCTAATTTATCCATAATTTAAATCTCCTTTTTTAATTTTATTAAAATATGTAAAAATCTCAATATCAAAAATCCTGTATTATCAGTGGTTTGAGTATAGTTTTCCTATAATCCCCGTATCGCAATTTATATTAGTTTTATTTTGGTTCGTCTGTATCACTTCCTTTTATCTTTCAATTCTTATCATGCTTTTCACTTTTTTCTTTTAATTACATCTATTCATTTTCTTTATAATATCATAAAAGCAAGCAATTATCAATAATTACTTGCTTTTTTATTTGGAAAAGAGAACCGTCCCATTTTCCACTATAGAGTTCTATATTGGTTCTTATCAGCTCTTTCATCCATTTTTCTATCATACTTATCATTATTAAAATACCAATCTGTTTTATTGTCTGTAAAATGTTTTGCTTTTGTTTTTTGTACAGCTATATCTATAACTGTACATAAGGCTAAAATAATACCTAAAAGAGCTACGATTGTATTTTGAATCACAACCATATCTAATGATTCACCACTTATAAAAGCTGGTATAAAACTATTAAAAATATATGAACCAAAATAAATGCAATAAGAAACTAAATACACTATTCCTCCCCATATATTTCTTCTTAATACTAATAAAAAACATGCTAGTGTTATAAATATTACTGCAATTTCCATTGTAGTATTAAATACTATAAAACCGCCAAAATCATTTCCATATTGAGTAGCAACAGTTAAAACAATTCTAAAAAACCAAAATATAGCTGTAAAAAATGCTAACAGCCAACTTGTTACACTTACCATTTTTATCTCCCTTTCTATATCTTTGAAATATTTATACTATTTCAAATTTCTTTAACATTCGTTATATTCATTGTAATATATACAAATCCAAAAAAGACGGTATATTAAAGCAATAGCTTAAATTGCTAGATTCCCCGTCTATTTTTGTATTCTAATTAATCTTCATCAACAAAATTAAATTCATCTTTGAATTTATCTTTAAATATATTAAATACTTTCATTAAAATCTCTTCATCTTCTACACTTACATATGATTCTTCTTCAGCGTCTTCATCTGTATCTTCTAATTTTAGTATTACTACTTCTCCTTCCTCATTTTCTTCTTCAGAAACCGGAAGTAATACAACATATTGTTCATTATCTAATTCCACTAAATCAAGAAATTCAAAGTTAACTTCTTCTCCATTTTCGTTATTTAATGTAATTATATTATCTAATTCCTCCATATTTTCATCCATTTTTCTTTTTTCTCCTTTCAATTTTATATTTTAAATTTTAATAACTAATTTTGTTTATTCTTATTTACATATGTTTCTAGAATATATACTGCAGATATAGTATCTACTATATTTTTCTTTTTATGCTTATTTACATCTAAAAAATTCATAGTTTTATGAGCTGCAACAGTTGTAAGTCTTTCATCGATCCAATCTATTTTTATTTTGTTGTATTTGCACTTAAGTTTATGTATAAATAATTCAGTTTTTTTAGCTCTATCTGATTTATCTCCGTTTAGCATAAATGGCATTCCAACAATTATTGTATCTATCTCATATTGATTTAAATACTCATCAATTTTTTTTAAAATCATTTTATCGCTACCGTTACTTTTTAAAGTTTCTAATCCTTGTACTGTTATATTTAAAGCATCAGTTATTGCAAAACCACATCTACTATCCCCATAATCTATTCCTAATATTCTCATTCTTCTTCAATTCCTATATAATACTTAACAAGTTTTTCTAATAATTCATCTCTTTCTATAGCTCTAATTTTATTTCTAGCATCATTATGACTTGTTATATATGTAGGATCTCCAGACAAAATATATCCTACTAATTGATTAATTGGATTATATCCTTTTTCAACTAAAGCTTCATAAACTTCTTTTAAAATTTGTTGTGCATCAACATTTTGATCCCTTTCAATTTTAAAATTCATTGTTTTATCAAAATTCATTATTTTCCTCCTTTTAAATATTATTTATTTTGTTTGTATCAGTATTTGCATCATCTATATACTTTTCTAAACTTTTTAAAACATTTTCTATTCCTGTACCTTTGTAGTATGTAGATATAACAAAATTTAACGTTGGTGATACAATTGCATTTTTTCTTTTCTTTTTAGATTTTTTCGGCTTTTCTAAATCTTCAGTTGTAAAATTTTCTTCTTCTAAGGTTATATTTAATTTTTCTGTGGAATCTTTAAGATCATTAACAAAATCAGATGCACTGTTCGAATCAACCCCACAAAATACAATTACAAATTTAGGTCCCATATATCTTACAAAGATATAATTATCTGAAATACTCTCTTTTATATGTTTGCTAACATCAGTTATAACTTTATTTCCTAACTCTCTTGAAATCTTATTTATATCCTCAATATTTGTTATTCTAAACATACAAATAGCAGAAGAAGTATATTGATCTATAATCTTTTTACCTTTTGCATATAAATATTCAGCTGAGTTTAGACCTGTAAACAAATCTTTTCTAACAAGACTTTCTAATGTTTTTTGATAATTAACAGACTTCATAGCTGAAATCATATTTTCTTTAGCAGTTTCAAAAACGGTTATATCTATATTATCAAAATCATGAGGTATACCACTTTCAATTAACCAATAGCCTATATAAATATTGTCTATATATAACGGAAAGAATACTGCTGATCTAGCACGTCCAAATTCTTGTTTCTGATAAGGAAGTCTTTCTTTTTCATTGTTTACTGTAATGTATTTAGGCTTTGTTGTAGAAATACTATCTTTAAATATATCTAGTTCATGTAATGAAGAAAGCACTTCCCAATGTTTTTTATCTACATTTGTAGCTTTTATGCTGTAATTTGCACCATCAAATAAAACAATTGTTGAATACTTTACTTCATATTTTTCTATTATTACATTATTAATTTCTTTTATTTTATCATTAACAGGAATATCACTACCAGCAATATTTATAAAATCTTGTATTATATTAAGGTTAGTTACTTTTTGATGTAAATTTTGAAATGCTTGTATTTTTTTGTGTATTAACCAATTATAGACTGTTAATATTGCTATAATAATAACTAATAATATTATTACTGCTATTGTTATTGTTATTGTCAATTTTATTACCTCCGTTTATTAATATTTTTTTCTCATATTATTTAGTGTATTATTTACGTTATTTGAAAACCCGCTTGAATACTGATAACCATCTTGAGATTTATTTTTTGTTTTCATTGCTGGTAATAATGGATATATTATTGCTGCAAGTTTTTTCAAAATGTTTTGAAATTCTTTTGGATATTTGTTTACTGAAACTACACATTCAGCTAGTCCTTCTATATATTTAGCATACACGTCAGCATCAAATGGTATTTCAATTGGTACTATTAGATTTCTGTCAAATAAATCTGTCATCATTGACATTTCCGGATTATTATATCTAGACATGCCTCCTAAAATTTGTTTAGGTGTAATTCCTCTTAATCTCATAGCTTTATTAACAATAACTCTTATTTTGCTTTGCTCTAGTATATCTTTATTTTTTAATTCCTTTAAAAAAGCTGTAAGTGGTTGTATTGTAAGAACATCCATACTCTGTACTAGAAATATTTCTTGTGCATTTGCAAAATATTCTGCTGGAGTATTAAAATCACAATCTATAAGTATTGCTGAATGTCTTTTTGCAATATTCTCTAATATTGGTCCAACATTATACATATTTGAATAATCTTGTCCTGGGACCTCTACATAAACTGTTAAATTTTTTGATACTTTCATTCCTCCAGAATTGCCATTTATTAAATTATTTATGCTATCAGCTGCCTCATTTCTTAAAGCATCATCATTATTGTTAAATATATAATATGAATTTCTATTTTGTGTCATATCTAATATAGCTGTATCAATCCCATTTTCTGATAGGATTTTTGCAACATTATTAATAATAAATGATGTTCCATTTTTACTTGTACCAACAAATGCTATAACCTTTCTATCACTCGATAATAAACTATTATAGTTTGTGTAATCATAATCATCATAGTTTTGATCATACTTTTGTATGTTTGAATCAATACTATTTTGTACATATTTTTCTTGTTTAAACTTGTTTGATGGAATATCTGTGTACTCTTGCATTAAATCGTAATTATTATTTTTTTCTACGTCTTTATCTTCATATTCATCTTCGTCTTCATCTTCAACATTATATTGATTGTTGTATTTATAATCATCATTATAATTATCATCAACATCTTCTTCGTCTTCTTCAAATCCTGGTAAAGTATTTAGTGTACTATTATTTTCTTCTTCATTATAATCATTATCATCATAAATTTCTTCGTCATCATCTATTCCAGGTAATGTATCAGCACTTATTGGTTCTGGTCTCAACAATTCTTCATTTATAGGTTCATACTTTTTAACCATTTTATCATCATCATCTTCTTCTAATCCTGGTAATAAATCTGAAAAAATATCTTGATTATCATAGCTTTGCTGTATTTGTTTTTTAGGTGGTCTTCCTCTTCCTCTTTTTTTAGGTTTTTCATCTATGTTTTCAAATTCATCTATACTATTTTTAGAAATCTTTTCTGTTGTTTTTGGATTTTCTTCATTAAAAGATATATCTTCAAAGTTTTCATCATCATAATAATTATTTTCTTGATTCACAATTTCTCTAATAGCAGATGGTCTTTTCAATGTTACCTTTTTAATTAAGCTCTTATCTAAAGATGATGGGACAACTATTGGTCTTCCATTTTTTCCTTCATTAGAATCAAGCAACCTTTCACTTGTCGGTTTGTTTTCTATTGAATTCTTAGATGTTTTCTTAGTTTGTTTTCTTTTTCCACTAGTTACTAATTTTTGATATTCAGGAGAAACTTCTTCCAATACAGCTTTAATTTCTGGCGTTAGACTAGCTATTATTACTTTCATTTGTTTTTCATTATATTGTGATAATATTTTTCTAAAACATTCTTGATACTTGTCCTGTTTTTTTCCTAATTTTCTAAAATAACTTAATATATGTTGCATTTCTTCTTCACTAACGTCATTTTCGCCTTCTGGGTCATATTCAACTGTTTTAGAATCTATTTGATAATAAACTTTAGCTTCTTTTTTTGAACGAGGAGAATTAATCAACCTACATACCTCATCTGTACTTCTGTCATTTCCTATAATTGCATTATAAATTCCAATACCAAATAATTTTACTAATACTTCTTCTGCTTTTCTCCTTCTTTCTGAACATATTAAAATAATTGGTATATCTTTTCCTTTTGAATTAGATGCCTCATCTGTTATACTATCTAATTTATTAAAAATAAATTTGTCTTTTTCATCATAACTTGTACTTGTAAATTCTTCTAATTCTTCATCTATAATAACTCTATCATAAGATTTATCTCTTTGTAATTCCTTTAAAATAGCATTATAATAATAAACGTTTTTATAAGAAATAATTTCTTTATATTCTCTCTGATACTTCTTTACTATAGATAAAGAAACCTTTTCATCATGTACCGCAAATAAAACTTTCATTTGTTTTTACTCCCTTCCTATTTTTACAACTAAAGCAAATACTAGTGGTAGTACTTGACATATAATAGTTAAAGTAACAACTGCAACTATCATGCCTAATCCTTTTTCAGCATTTTCTAAATGTCTAGAACCTATAATAACTTTATATATTATACTTATTATTATTCCTAAAAAACAAAAAGGAATACTGTATATTTGTACTATATGTAGTATATATGCTGTTAACCCATAGCTATCTGAGCCATATTTTTGTTTATATTCTTCCAATGATTTTGCTTGATTTTCTTTAAGTTTTAGTAGACTTCCTTGTTCTCTTTGTACTTCTTGTACTAAATCTTCTGCATATACTTTGTTTGGCATTATACAAAATAATATACCAAATATTACAACAATTATAGTTAATATTGTTAGGATTTTTTTCATTTATTTTCCTCCTCTTTTATTTTCTATTTTCTTCCACTTTTTTTACTCTTATATCATACAATATTATTCGAAAAATAGCAAGGATATTTTCTAAATTTTTTAATTATTTTGCCTTATTGTATAAATATTGCATCTGTTTGTATACACCATTTGCCCAATTTTTATCTGTTGCATATTTTTTATTTACAGCAGAAAGAGTATTTCCATTATAATATTTACCATTTGCAGTATTTCCATCATATATTTTTGTACCTGAAGGATTTAAATAATATTTAACAAACACCCTAGAAACTAAATCTATAGATTCACCATAATTATCAAATGTATATGCTCCATTATATGGATTAGAGTCATATGCTCCATATCCAAAAAGGTTGTTTTTATCTCTTGAAATTTTTGATGTTCCCCATGCACTTTCATGTATTCCAACAGCAGCTACAAACATACCATTTATATTATATTGTTTTTCTATGTAATAAAAATATTTTGCATTATTTTGAAATACTTTATTTTTATCTTTATCATCTGTTAAAGCTTTGGTAAATTGCTCTAAAGTAAATCCACTTGGTTTATTTAATGCAATATTAAAGCTTAAGTTTCCTGATGTAGAACCAGTTTGAACTTTTGGTTTGGGAGCAACATATTTTTTTGTTCCAATATCTATAACTTTATTTATAGATGATTTAATTACAACAGCTGACATTTGTTCTTCTTTTACTAAATCTCCATTTTTATCATATGTCTTTTTAATAGTAATTGCTTGAATACCATTCCTTCCTTCTTGAGCCACTTCTGTTTTTCCTATATAAATATCATCATTATTTCTATATTTTGTTATATATTCTAATTCTTCTTCTTCAACTATAATTTCTTCTTTGTATCCTGCAGAATTAGAATTTTTTTGTATTATTTCATCTAAGTCTATTTTTTTTGCATTGCTTATTTTTATATCTTCATTATCTATAGATGATGCATCAATATTGTTTTCTTGCCAATTTGAAGCATATGTATATTTTTCATGTTTTTCTAAATTAATCAAAAATGCACCTAAAAACACTAATAATATTATTCCAATTATGTATTTTTTTATTTGTTTTTCTTTTGCTTTCATAAAAATTACCTTTCTTGTATATTTTTCAACAAATTTATCTAAAATAATTTTAATATTTCTATAACTTTTTGTCAAGTGATTTTTTTACCAAAAAAACAGCCTTAAAAAGGCTGCTTTTATTAATTTGATAACCCATATTGTGAATATAACCATTTCATGTAATCAAATGGTGTCATTGTCTCTGGCATACCATAATCTACTCCAAATGTATCTACAGTAACAGATGATATTTTTACATCTTTTGTTGGCATTGATTTTTCTGTATTTCCTGAAGTTTCACTATCATCACTTGTCTTTACTTCTACTTCTGCTATTTTTTTAACTACATCCATTCCCTCGATAACTTTTCCAAATCCTGCATAGTATCCACTTAAAGAAGTGTGCTCATCTGTAGTCATAATGAAAAATTGAGTTCCTGCTGAATTGTATGATTGTTTTGCAAGTGCTGGAGAATAAGCTGTATAATCTGCACGAGCCATAGCTATTGTTCCTTGAGTTAAATTCAAATCATTTTTTGAAAAGCCATTTGCATTAAATTCTCCCTTTATGCTATATGCATCTTCATTGTCGTTTCCATATAGATCTTTTAATTTTGCATTGCCTGAACCATCACCATTTGAGTCTCCACCTTGAATCATAAAATCCTTTATTACTCTGTGGAATTTTAATCCATTATAGAATCCGTTATTTGCTAGCTTAACAAAATTCTTTACAGTATTTGGAGCTTTATCTGGATATAACTCTATTTTTATTGTTCCATAATTCTCTACTTCCATTGTAACTATTGGATTTTGCACTTTTGTAGTTGCCTTTTTTACATATCCCGCACATAAAATTGCTATAATTGCAATTAATACTATAGTTGCAATTATTACTATTACTTTCTTTAAAGTTGAATTATTTTTGCTTTCTTCCATATTAAATCGTCCTCTCTTTTTGGTACAGAGGTAAAAGTTTTTTCCTCTGCCCACATTCAAATACTTTTATTTTAAACAAAATATATATTATACTAATTCTTTTTTTCTGTCAAGAAGTATTTAGCAATATTTTTCTCTTTTTGCATATTCAGTATGTAAAAGTTCATGTACTTTATGTCCATTTGGTTCTCCTAAATATTCTTTATAGATTTCCTTAAGTATAGGGTTTTGATGAGACTTTCTAATTGTTGATTTTTCATCTATGGTATATAATGCATCTGCTCTTAATTTTCTTACATCATATTTTCTTCTTATTTTTGATGATTTAATTGGTTGGCCTCCACCCATTATGCATCCACCTGGACACGCCATAACTTCAATAAAGTCTGCTTCAGCAGTTCCTGCTTTAACCATATCCATTACTTTTCTTGCATTTCCAAGTCCACTAGCCACTATAATTCTTATATCTTTTCCATTTACATTTACAGTTGCTCTTTTTATTCCTTTTTCTCCACGAACATCTTCAAATTTTATTTCTTCTAAATCTTTTCCAGTTAATAAATCTTGGGCTGTTCTAAGTGCAGCTTCCATAACTCCACCTGTTGTCCCAAATATAGCTGCTGCCCCTGTTGCTTCTCCCATAGGATTATCAAAATCAGAATCACTTAAATCTTCAAAATCTATATTTGCTTGTCTTATCATTTTTGCAAGTTCTCTTGTTGTAATAACTGCGTCTACATTATATAAATCATCATTTTTCATTTCTGGTCTTTGTCTTTCAAACTTTTTAGCAACACATGGCATTACAGATACTACATATATATTTTTTGCATCAATATTATTCTTTTCTGCATAATATGTTTTTAAAATTGCTCCAAACATTTGGTGTGGTGATTTACAACTTGATAAATTTGCTAAATATTCTGGATATTCCATTTCTATAAATCTTATCCATGCTGGGCAGCATGATGTAAACACAGGTAAAGGCTTTTTCTCATCTGCATTTAAAACTCTATTTATAAATTCAGATGCTTCTTCCATAATTGTAAAATCGGCTCCTGTATTTGTGTCAAATACTTTATTAAATCCAAGTCTTTTAAGTGCTGTAACCATTTTTCCTTGTACATTTGTACCAATTGACATTCCAAACTCTTCGCCTAGTGCAACTCTTACAGCAGGTGCTGTTTGTACTAATACAACTGTATTTTCATCTTTTAGTTTTTCCCACACATCATCAATATTTTCTTTTTCATGTAATGCTGCAGTTGGGCAATTTTGAATACATTGTCCACAAAATGTGCAGTTTACATCAGCTAAAGATTTATTCCCTACTGTAGAAATTGCTGAATCAAATCCTCTATTTACACATTCAATGGCACCTATTTCTTGTATTTTTTGACATGTTGCCGTACATCTTCTGCAAAGTACACATTTGGCAGTATTTCTTACGATTGATGTAGATTTATCATCAATTTGTTTGTTATTTATAGCTCCTTCAAATTCTACATCTGTTATTCCGAATTTTTTAGCTAAGTCTTGTAATTCACAATTTTCATTTCTAATACAGCTCAAGCATTTCTTTTCATGTGCTGAAAGTACTAATTCTAGCACATTTTTTCTTGCTTCATTAACTTCTTCTGTATTAGTTCTTACTATCATTCCATCTGTAACTTTTTGCATACATGAAGGTACAAATCCTCTTGCTCCTTCAACTTCTACAAGACACATTCTACAATCTCCAACTTCGTTTATGTCTTTCAAAAAGCATAATGTCGGAATATCTATTCCAACAGATTTCGCCGCTTCAAGAACTGTCATATTCTCAGGTACTTCTGTTTCAATTCCATCTATTGTAATTTTTATCATTATTTTTCCTCCTTTTTCAATTGGTGTCGGTTCTTTTTTGTTGGTGTCGGTTCTTTTTTGTTGAGGTTTCTTTTTTCCTCCGTCCCAAAAGTGAACCTTTATTTTATAGCTTTAAATGGGCACTTTGATTTACAAGTTCCACATTTAATACATTTTTCTTGATTTATTACACGTTTTGTTCCTGGTCCTTCGCCCTCAATAGCTCCTACAGGGCAACTCTTTTGGCAAAGTCCACAACCTTTACATAATTCAGGATTAATCTCTATTTTAGCTAATTTTTTACATTCATTTGTACTGCATCTTTTATCTACTGCATGCTCTTCATATTCATTTCTAAAATATTTTAGAGTACTTATTACTGGATTTGAAGCTGTTTGTCCAAGTCCACAAACACTTGCTTTTGATACAGTTTTTGTAAGTTCTTCGAGCTTTTTAATATCTTCTAAAGTTCCTTCTCCATTTGTAAGCTTCTCTAAAATCTCATACATTCTCTTTGTACCAATTCTGCATGGATTACATTTTCCACAGCTTTCATCAACTGTAAATCCTAAATAGAATTTTGCAAGATTTACCATACATTTTGAATCATCCATTACAATAAGTCCACCAGAGCCCATCATTGAGCCAATTTCTTTTAATGATTCATAATCTATTGGTGTGTCTAAATATTCTGCTGGAATACATCCTCCAGATGGTCCTCCTGTTTGTGCTGCTTTAAATTCTCTTTTGTTTGGAATTCCTCCACCTATATCGTAAACTATTTCTCTTAAAGTTGTTCCCATAGGAACTTCAACTAAACCTATATTATTAACATTTCCACCAAGAGCAAATACCTTTGTACCTTTTGATCCTTCTGTTCCAATTGAAGAATACCAATCTGAACCATTTATAATGATTTGTGTAATATTTGCATAAGTTTCAACATTATTTATAAGTGTTGGGCATTTCCATAATCCACTATTTGCAGGGAATGGTGGCTTTAGTCTTGGTTGTCCACGTCTTCCCTCAATTGACTCAAGCAAAGCTGTTTCTTCTCCACAAACAAAAGCACCTGCTCCAAGTCTAATATGTAAATCAAAACTAAAATCTGTTCCAAATATATTATTTCCAAGTATTCCTTTTTCTTTTGCTTGGTCTATTGCTATTTGAAATCTTTTAACAGCTATTGGGTATTCTGCTCTAACATAAATATATCCTTCATTTGCACCTATTGCGTAGCCTGCAATCATCATAGCTTCTATAACTGAATGTGGATCTCCTTCAAGCACACTTCTATCCATAAAAGCTCCAGGATCACCTTCATCTGCATTACAAACAACATATTTTTGCTTGCCTTCTGCTTGTCTTGCAAAAAGCCACTTTTTACCTGTAGGGAATCCTGCTCCTCCACGTCCTCTAAGTCCTGATTTTGTTATTTCTTCTATAACTTCTTCAGGAGTCATTTGTGTTAAAACTTTTTCTAATGCTAAGTATCCGTCAAAAGCTATATATTCATCTATATCTTCTGGATTAATAACTCCACAGTTTTTTAATACAATTCTTTTTTGTTTTTTGTAAAATTCTAATTCATCAAGTTTTTCTACAAGCTTTCCATCAATGTCTTTGCATAATAGTCTTTCTACTCTTTTGTTTTCTACAATATGTGTTTGTATTATTTCTTCGCAGTCTTCTGGTTTAACATGTGCATAAAATGTATTTTCTGGTCTAATAATTACTACTGGTCCTTTTGCACAAAGCCCAAAACATCCTGTTTTAATTACTCTTACATTTTCAATATTTTTTTCTTCTAAAATCTTTCTAAAATTTTCTAAAATTTTTGGTGACTTAGATGATGTACAACCTGTTCCATGACATACTAAAATATGGCGTTCAACGCCTTGATAATCATTATTAGTACGTAAATCTAATTCAGCTCTTTTGGCTTGTCTTATTTGATCAATTTCTTCAAATGTTTTTCCCATATTAATTAGCTCCTTTCTCATTATTATTGATTTCGTCAATTACTTCATCAAGTTTTTTAACTGTTGCTTTACCATAAACTTTACCATTTACAGTAAATACTGGAGCTAAACCACAAGCACCTACACAGCGCATTGTTTCAATAGAAAACATTCCGTCATCAGTTGTTTTACCTTCATCAATTCCTAATCTAGATTTTGCTCTTTCTAAAATATCATTTGAGCCTTTTACAAAGCATGCTGTTCCTAAACAAACAGAAATGTCATATTTTCCTTTTGGAATTGTTGTAAAACGAGAATAAAAAGTTATTACTCCATAAATTTCTGCAAGTGGAATATCTAAATATTCTGATATTGCCAAACTTGAAGCCTTTGGAATATAACCAAATTTTTCTTGAACCCCATTTAAGATATTTATTAAATTATCTTTTTTTGGTTCAAATTCATGAGCAAT
>JAEEGJ010006693.1_pt1 | contig 34165 bp, 28 predicted proteins | sample 8958761 | NCBI WGS metagenome assembly JAEEGJ01 (sample SAMN16246546, study PRJNA631951) | gut metagenome | biome: gut microbiome; feature: rumen; material: RS-attached | host: Bos | place: Iran: Karaj | collected 2018-10
TCCCGATGATGAGCAACATCCCGAACCTGGTATACCTCTGCCCGACTTGCGTGGAAGAGGCTATCGCCATGATGGATTATGCCATTGACCAGACGGAACGCCCGATCGCCATCCGCATCCCGAATGGCGTGACGCACCGTCGCGTGGAATTCGACAAGGACTACTCCAAGCTGAACACGTACAAAGTCGACAAGCGCGGCAGCAAGGTGGCATTGATAGGCCTAGGCAGCTACTACGCCCTCGCCGAAGAAGCCGCGGCAGAACTGGCGAAGCAGGGAAGCAACGCGACCATCGTCAACCCGCGATTTGCGACAGGCATTGACCGCGAAGTGTTGGAAGGCCTGCGCGCCGACCACCAGGTTGTCGTGACGCTCGAAAATGGCGTCATTGACGGAGGCTTCGGCGAAAAAATCGCCCGGTTCTACAGCGCCAGCGACATGAAGGTTCTCGTGAAAGGCCTCAAGAAGGAATTCTACGACAAGGTGCCCTATGGCGAGCTGATGGAAAGGAACCGCCTTACGCCCAAGCAAATCGTAGAAGACGTGATGGCCGCACTGAATTAACAATTTTCAAAAATCCCTAGAGGTTCCAATGACGAACAAGACTCTCAAATTCGCTATTTTAGGTTGCGGCCATATTGCAACGAAGATGGCCAAGGCCGTCAAGGCGCTCGAAACGCGAAACATGGGCGTAGAATGTTATGCAGTCGCATCGCGCACGCTTGACAAGGCGAAACAATTTGCCGCCGAATACGGCTTCGGCCGCGCCTACGGCAGCTACGAGGAGCTCGTCCAGGACGTGGACGTAGATTTGATTTACATCGCGACCCCTCACTCCGAACACTACAACAACATCTTGCTTTGTCTAGAGCACAACAAGAACCTGCTCGTGGAGAAGGCCTTTACCGCGAATGCCCTGATGGCATCGGAAGTAATCGCACTCGCCGAAGAGAAGGGCGTGTTCATGAGCGAAGCCATGTGGACCCGCTTTTTGCCCGCGGTGCAGATGGTGAAGGACTGGATTTTGGTCGGGAAAATCGGCAAGGTCGAAAGCGTGGAGGCAGACTTCTCGATGCCGCTTTCGCATATTGAACGCCTCAAGAACCCGGCGCTTGCGGGCGGCGCGCTCCTAGATCTGGGAATATACAGCCTCACGTTCGCGGACATCTTCTTGACGGATGAAAAAATCGGCGGCACAGCGAATCATATCGTGCAGACAAAGACGAAGTGCGTCAAGTTCCATACGGGCGTCGATGCGACGGACTGGATCGATTTAGTCTATGCCAACGGGCAAGTCGCTCACCTTAAAACGTCCATGGTGGCCCCGCTCAAAAACGAAGGCGTCATCTATGGTTCCGAAGGCTTTATCCGCGTGCAGAATCTCAACGACATGGTCGAAATCCAGCTGTTCGATGTCGCCGGAACGCTCGTAGAATCCGTGCAGCCACCCCGCATCGAGAACTGCTACGAATACGAAGTGCTGGGCTGCAAGGCCGCCCTCGAGAAGGGCCTAAAGGAATGTCCCGAAATGCCGCACAGCAAGACCATGCAGATAATGACGCAGATGGACTCGCTCCGCGCGCAGTGGGGAGTAAGTTACCCGTTCGAGCTCAGCCCGGGAGAAGTCTGGGACCGCAGCGGCGATAAGTCGTTCCTCGAAGTTTATGACATCGAGACCGGCGAATCAAAACTGCTCAAGGAATTCGACAAGGTCATCGAGGCGCCCAACTGGAGCGCCGACGGGAAGTTCCTCACGTACAACAGCGAAGGGCGAATCTACAAATTCGAAATCGCCACAGGCGCCATCACCGAAGTCCCGAGCCACTTCGTGGACAACTGCAACAACGACCACGTACTCGCCCCCGACGGCACCGGGCTCTACGTGAGTCACCACACCAAGGAAGACGGCCTTTCGCGCATCTACAAGATTTTCTTCGACGGCCGCATGCCGGAACTCGTGACGCCGCTGGCCCCAAGCTACCTGCACGGCATTACATCCGACGGCAAGACGCTCGCCTACTGCGCCGAACGTGATGGCGAATACGACATCTACACGATTCCCGCTGCCGGCGGGAACGAGACGCAACTCACGACCGCGTTCGGACTGAACGATGGCCCGGAATACGACTGCGACGGGGAATACATCTGGTTCAACTCGGTACGCACGGGCCGCATGCAGGCCTGGCGCATGAACGCCGACGGTTCCGAACAAACGCAGATGACGTTCGATGCGCATTGGAATACTTGGTTCCCGCACATTTCGCCCGACCGCGAAAAGGTCGTGATGCTAGCCTACCACGAGCGCGACGTGCGCCCCGGCGAACACGTGCCCAACAAGAACGTAGAAATCCGGCTGATGACCGGCAGCGACGAAACCGGATGGAGCGAACCCCGCACTATCCTCAAGCTGTTCGGCGGGCAGGGTACCATCAACGTGAACTCCTGGGCCCCCGACAGCAAGCAGTTCGCCTACGTACGGTACGAGAAGGGGAAATAAAATTCCCCGAGCGTCACCGCCGGGGAATAGGGTTACCTGGTCGTTTATTTAGAAAGAGCGCCAAAGCCCAATAACTTCTTCTTCTCTTCTATCAATTTCGCCTGCTCCTTGATATGAACCAAGGCTGGAATTGGACGCAAGGTGATCTTCAGCTCTTCCTTCTCCAACTCATCAATCTTGCCCGCATCCTTCGCGGCCATCGCCTTAATGATATCTACAATGTCGTCAATCTGCTGAACTCCGATGGCAACCCCGCCAGTCACATTCGCAATCCACGAAAAGAAGCTTGCATCATCAAGCCTTGAAACCCGATGGTCAAAATCTCCGATGTTGACTTTGTGCAATTCTGTCAAACGACGGTAATCTACGCCAGTAGCGCAATAAACCGTATTTATAGTCACCTGCTTTTCAAAGAGCGAACGAACGATATTGAAATAGTCGTACTGGTATGGACAATTATCAACTTCATGCGGTCTTGCATCGCCAAAAAGAACAATCGAATGAACATTAATTTCACTCCAGTTCATTTCGAGAGCATCATGAAGAGCGTCTTCTACAGCTTCATCCGAGTCCCCACCATTTCCATCTGGGGTTCCTGATATAAACGTTTGCAGCTGTTCAACATTTACAGTCAAGGGCTGAACCTTAGTGACATAAACATCGCCACTCCCATGATCAAGATAAAAGACAATTCCAATGCGTAAGTTGGGAATCAATTGAAAAAGCGTTGTGCAGATTTCGGTAAATTTCCGTTTCAAGATGGCATGGTATGCGCACATAGAACCAGTCAAGTCCCCCATCAAGACCAAATCAAGACCTTTGTGAGCCTGTTGTTCCTTCTGCATCTTCTGCTTTATGGTGTCGCCCTTGAGGATAGTCCCCAAAGCCCCATGTTTCTGCACAGAAGTAATGTTGAAGGTCTTGATAGGCTTGTCGTCTTTCTTAACGACAAGGCTTACGCTGGGCTTCTTTAAGGCCGGCAGGTGGAGTTTTGTTTCGACTTTTTCCATGGTTATTTCTCCCGTGTTTTGTGTGAATCTCTTGATGCGACGTAAGTACTGTCGTAATTCGCCCTCTTGTCCGCATCGGATAGTATATCCCATGCTTCGTTCAGTTGCTTGAACCGTTCGGTATATTCCTCGCGATTATCTTCGGCCGCCTTGTCCGGATGGTACTTCTTGGCCATCTTCCTGTACTGTTTCTTGAGCTGCTTAATGTCAAACTCCGTGTAGTCTACGGCTTCGTCGTAATCACCGTCAAAAAGGACCTTGTACAGGTCAATCCATCCGTCCGACGTATCCGAAGGCTCTCCATCCGAACTTTCCGATGCGCCTGCATAGTTATTCAAGATGGTAATGATATCCTCGTACCCCTTGCAGTAACTCAAGCCCTCGACTATGTTTCTATAACTTTCCGCAAAAAAGAACGATTTCAGATACTTGTCGGCTTCGAGGACGCAGTTCTCTATTTTCCCGAGCCATACGGAAAAATCAAGGTCCGTGGATTCAGCGTGCTCCTTGATGGCGGCATACTGAGTCTTTAGTTCCTCGTAGCAAAGGTTGATTTCGTCTATGGGGACAGAGAATCCCTTAAAGGTGCCGCTAGCGTATTTCTCATCGATTTCCTTCAGCTGTTGGAGCATTTCCTCGGTAGTCTTTATGCTTACCCGGATCGCTTCCTTGACAACAATCTTCGCGCGCTTGCCGTCCTCGCTATCGTCATACTTGATGTTATCGAAGGTCTCGGACATGGCTTCCATATCGGCCAGTTTCCGGTCGTATTCCTTGATTTTCTCGTTAAGGTTGTTCTCTATCTCGGCGCGATCCTTTTCCCAGCGTTCCTTCTCAGCCTCCAGAGATTCACGCATGGCCTTTTCGGTCGAAGAAAAAGAAGCCTCCTTTTTTCCGAGTTCGGCAAGGCGAGAGGCAATGCTCTCCTCGTCGGCCTTGCACTTCTCCTCCCGGGATTCAAGGTTCCTGATCTTGTCTTCGTAGGCCCTTTTCTGCTCGTCGGCTTCGCGCTGCTTTTCTAGGAAGGAATCCTTCTCCGCCATATACTCCTTTTCGGCTTTTTCAGCCTTGGCAACACGATCCTTCATGGCGGCCCGCTCGTCCTTGATGTTCTGACGCTCGGCATCAAGTCCGGCATCCTTGATGGCAACGCGCTCTTCGTCCTTGCGGACGCTTTCGCTCCGGAGGTGTATTGTTATTTCTTCCTTGCGAACAGCTTCCTTGCGATCCTTCAGGTCTTCTTCCCAGCTGCTGAGGCGAGACTGCTGTTGCTGCAGTTCCTCGTTCAGGCGCTGGTTTTCGTTTACCGTTTCCTGGAATGTGGCCACCTGGTTATTGAAGGCATCGATGCCCTGCCTAATCCCATTGCTATTGAGAATGGATTGGTTCAGCACATCGATAGCCTGAGTGTTTATGGCCGCGGACTTGGTCAGGTTTCGCTCCGTACGCTTAATCCGCTTGGCCTGCTCACGTTCCCGCAAATCCCGCTCTTTTTTTCTCTTTCCGAAATCGAATATTGAAAAAAACATCGTTTACCCCCTAGGAGGCTTATGCGTCAAGTGATAACCGCAGCGGGTTTTGCATGGATAGATGTAAAGGGGGCAGGAGCCTTCCGATTCCCTTTTTTTCTTGGCTTTTTGAGCATCTGCGTACGATAGGTATAAATCTTTGTGATCCCCAAAACTGTCAGCACAGCTGCAAGCATTGTGCAAAACGCTGATGCGCGATGCAGTCGGGGCGAGATGCCATAAGCCACAGCGGTCGCAACGATAGGCGTAAAGGCTCCTGCCGTATCGGAGCTGGTAGTTTGAAGATTGTTGGGCTTCCGCTTCTGTAGTATAAACGGAAAGTGGGGCTCCCGTCGCTCGGGAAAAACACGTCGTAGACTTCATAGTGTCCCTCTGGGTAATAGAAGTACACAGCCCATTCAGTCAAAAGGGCTCATCTGCCTATTGCTATGAATATCAATAGGGAAGGAATCTATTGCAGCGTGGAAATGCTACATTTAAATGGACTTGGTGTACTTCGGTTGAACAAAAATTCACTAGGCAACAGAACCGGGAAACGCCCTGTTGCCTAGATGAATCAACTAGTTATCTCCTCCTCCCTTGATAGCGCTTGTTATTGGGGTTGCACTGGTCTGCGTGATTGTCCATACGCAGCTGGTATTGGTAGTTATTCCGGTTCATCTGATCCGCATGGTGGTCCAGATCAGCCTGGGTCATGTTCTTGTTTGCCATAATGGCCTCCATAGTTAAACGTTAAAAAGCGCATCCCACCGGGATACGCTTTAAATGTAATCTCCATAAAAATCAAAGCAAAGCCCCACAATAGCAATAATGGGAGGCTTTTTTTGGGGGATATCTTTTTAAAAGTCTATTTCTTTGTCTAATGATTTTCGAGGTCTTTTTTTTCGACTTGTGCTCGGACGTTCTTTTCCAATTCAAGAGCTTTCTTTTGCATTATTGAAAGGCGCTCCCCCTCCTCGATTTTATCATGTACCTCATCAAATGTTTTTCTTTCTTTTTCACCCAATTTGCTCGTATCAACTGATTGGAGTTCTTCTTTTGCCTCTCTTCTTGATTTTTCCGATTCCTTATCAATCAAAGGTACAATTTCTTCGCAAATATCGCATAATTCTGACTGAAAATAAAATCTTTCCACAAAGTCATAAACAGTAGCAAATACGATAATCTTATCATGACTAAAAGTTTGGCCCATAATGGCATCAAATCTAAACTCTAATACTTGACGAGTATGCGGAGACTCAACATAATTTACGAGGGATTCAAACTGAAGAAGCAATTCTGGGGAGGCTTTTAAAGGGAAGGCAATGGGGAATAAAAACCTTTCCATCAAGCCTATTAAAACAAAAATATACGGAGAAAAAGAGTCTTCCACATTACTTAATAAAGGAGAACTCTCCATTTTACTTAATAAAGGGAGAGAAGTACTATCAATGGTATTGCTATTAAACTTTCTGAATAGTTCATTTAAAATTGACAAAAATTTTTCCTTATTACTTTTTATGGCTATCGAGAAAGGCTTAGGATTACTACTAAACAGACACAAGGCCTTTATTACCATTGCAAATATACGTTGCTTTTTATCCTCAGATTTATCTATGTGCAATTTTATCCAATCTAGGAAAGGATGAACTTCAGATTTCGCTTTTTCAATTGCCGTCTTATTCTGATCAATTATTTTTTTATTCTCAGTGTCTTTACACGCTTCGTATTGCAGACCATATTGATGAAGATTACATATATGAGAGAACATTTCTCTAAAAGGCTTTCGCAGTAACCAAACAATGGGACTGTCCCAACTTTCATGGATACCTTTAACCTTTTCTGCGGAAAGAGGTTTAATCTTTCGCTTCAAAAGAAATTCTTTAAGTACCGTTATTTTCAGAAGCAACGGTGTATTAATCTTACTCCCAGTGTTATCAAAAAAAACAAATGGGAAAACATTTATATGATACAATTTCCCAAGAGACCATATTTCCTTAAAAAAAGTTAAGTTCGGCTTTTCGCTGCATAAACAGATAGACCATTCAAAGAATGTATTCATCTCTAAATCAGTCAAATAATATGGGCTAAAATACTTTATATTTTTCTGAAATATTTCAATGGAAAATTCTTCAGAAAAAGGTTTCGTTAAATATTTTTTTAAACTCAACAAAGCATCATCGTCACAATTCTGCACTTGGCAATCTTTATTTTTTTTGATATTCAAAAAATATTCTAGACACACTCCTTTTGCCGGATCTGATTTTTTTTGTTCTTCGCACAACTGGTAGAATCTTGCAACAGAGTAAGCGAATTCAAATTCTTTCCCAATATTTTCATACACCTCTTTTTGCTCGTCCCATTCTTCAGGGAAAACACGCCAATTAGACGGAAGCCACCCATTCCAATGAGGATATTTCTCTTTGTTTTCAAAATCAAATATTCTTTTACCATTCTCTAATTTTTTCAGAGATTCTAGGTGTTCATAAATGGAATCTTCTTTATTGTTTTTATATGATTGAAGCAATGCATCAATATACTTTTCATTCTTTTCTCGTTTTAGTTCACTTATTGTATCACGTGACCCAACAGCAATTTCGAAGGGAATGCGAGCTATACCAAATGGGATTAGATCCTTAGAATCCTTGCTTTGATGCAACACTTTTACTTTTTTGACAAAATGATTTACAAATTCAGAATGAGGATATTCAGCTAAAGGAACATCTTCTTGTTCCAAGCAATCATAACTACAGAGCATCCTATTCAGAGCTCCATAAAAGTCTCTTCTAGGAGAATCTCCCATGTAATCGTCTTTATCAGCCATTTTTTATACCTCATCTTCAAAATACCTTATTTTTCAATCTATATCAAAAAAAATCCTCCTCCCCCCTCAAAAAAGCAAATAATCCCCCAATATGGACGCAGAAAGGAGAATCGCCCTGATTATTTGCTGCGACAGCACCAAGGCGAAATATAGGGAATCCTGAATTTGACAATCACTGATTGTCAAATTGCTATTAGGTTCGAAAGCTTATTGAATAACGACTTCAGTGCTCACTTCTTAAAGATATCGCTGTGCGTTCCTGTGTCGACCAAGGTCAACACGAGCACACCATTATCCTTCAAGTAAAGCAACAGCCAATCAGGTTGAATATGGCATTCCCAGACACCTTTGAAATTCCCCGACAATTCGTGATTACGATGCTTTGCATCCAGCGGTTGATCGAGTCGCAATTTTTCAATGACATTTTCCAGAAGAGAAATATCCAGCCCTCGCTTGCGCGCAAGCTTTACGCCCGCTTTAAAGCGGGATGTCTTAAGAAGCTCATATACCATTACTTGCAATCCTCTAGGAGTTCCTTAGCAGAAGAATACCTTTTCGCTCTGGGATTCCTAGCAAGGCTCCTAGCTTCTTCAATGGCGGCTATCGTCGAATCGGAGAACTCGCGTTGAGGAGGAATAATATCGAATGGGATGCAGCGCTGGTTAATCGCTTGTTTCAAGAACAGTCTAATAGCCGTGGTGATATCAAGACCGAGCGATTCAAACAGGCGCTCTGCCTCATCCTTAGTGGCCTTATCGATTCTTGTCTGTAAAACTGCATTTGCCATATGAATAGCCTCGTTTTTATACAAATCTAATTCATTTTCAATGCAAATGCAATACATTTGACCGCCAATTTGCGGATTTGAGGCCGATTTCGGCCATTTTTTTTCAGTCATCGTTCACTCCTCTCCGCCTACAAGCATAAAAAGGCGGGGCTTTATTGCTTAGTCGCTCAAAGCACACAAATGCACGTTTGAGCACTAATAAATATAAATTACTAGAAGGTGATTGTCAAGAGATTTTTGACAAATTATTCCTTCACGCAGCGGATGGGCAGGTAATCGTTTCCGCTTGGCTTGTAGTAAGTCGTGAAGCGGTTATTGAAGTTCAGGAGCAAGAGTTCCTTTGTGCTATAATCGCCATATACCCAGTAGAAGGTCGAGAAGTGGGAGATGCCAGCTGCAGACGGTTCATAGTACCCGAGGGGTATAAACGACGTCCCATAAACATTGCAGGCGAATCCGGCACAATGTTCGCCGATTTCCGACATGAACTGCCCCAAGTACGAGGCTTTTTCATATCCGGAAAGGTCTTCGTATTCCGGAGTGTAGAACGAGTTGAAATCCGAGGAATCGGGCAGTCTCCAGCCGGCAGGGCATGCCGTTAGCGCGGCGGTAGCAGAGTAGTACCTGCCCGCGATTTCGCAGCCTTCTTCCGCGACAACGCTCTGCGCGGCATCTTCTGTAGCAAGCCTCAAGTTCTCGGCCATCCATGTTCTGCCAAAGACCTCGACGGTCCTGTAGGCTTCGCCATCGCGCGGGTCCGTAAGCGTCCCGTATTCCACATCGGGATTGAAGAAGTATTCCTTCGGGTAATCGCAGTGCCATTCGGACATTTCGCGCCACGTGCCATTGTAGCAGATATACTGGTTGTAATCGTTCCCGAAGGGCGCTTCCACTCGCTTGTTATTTGAGTCGCAGGGAGCGTCGTAAAAATCGGTCCATGCATTATTGTAACATACGTAGGACATTTTCTTGTTGACTATTCCCTGGATGGTCTTGCCTTCCGCATCGCAGGCGCGTTGGCCTATATCGGCTTCCCTGTCGGTCGCAATGTCCCAGCCTGTCTCGCGGCATATGTAGTAGGGCCTGTCGCAATAGGCGCACACATCCTTCTTGCTTTCGACAATCTTTCCGACACTGTCACAGGGAATCCCGTTCGTCTCGATTTCCAGCTGTGTCGCGATTTTCCATTCCGAATCCTTGCACAGATAAAAGAGCGTGTCGACGGTCGGACTCGCGACAAGCTTGAGCGGTGTGTCGCAAGGGATGTTCCTGGTCTCGTAAGCCATTTGGGTAGTGATGTTCCAGCCGTCTTCCTTGCAAACATAGAACTGCTTTTCGATGGTTTCGCTCTTGAACATCTTGCCAACTTCGTCGCAGGGCGTATCCTTGATGTCCTGGTCATAGTTTTTCAGGATGGTCCATCCGCTGTCTTTGCACACATAAGACGTATCCGCGACAATACCTTCGAGGCCGGCGTGCTTTACGGAGCCGAACAGTTTCTTGTCGCAATAGGGCAAGTCCATGCATTTCCTGAAGATGTTGTTAAAGATAAGGAAGGGTTCCTCCACATCGCGACTAGTATAAACACAGCCGCGAATGCCGACCTCACGCGCCCAAGAATTTATGGTCGGACTGGTCCAGAAATCGGGACCGCTCTCCCACGAAATATTTTTCCATACACCACAGAAATCGGTACGCTGCAACGTTCCGCTTTCCGCAAACGCATCTACAAAGTCGTCGTCAAAAGCGGAGACCATGAAGAACAGGAAGTTTATGGCATCCTTGATGGAATATTTCGAGAACGTGTCGCTGTTGAGCAGCGTATCCAACCCGAGAGCTTTATAGAGATCCTGCTTGGCAGCGTTTTCGGCATCCTCTTCCGACGCACCGCCCAAAACAAGTTTTGCAGTCCTGCCATTCACGAGAAGTTCGTACGGGTCCTTCTTTTTCTGCGTGGCAAGGCTGGGCGCACCACAGGGGACATCTTTTTCGACAAAGGAATCAATGACAAAATAAGCGGACGAGGAACTTGCTACCAGCGCGGAGCTCATTTCTACAGCAGAGCTTATTTCCGAGGCGGAGCTCACCTCCAGAACAAGGGCGTCGTCTTCATTGGCTGCGGCGAGTTTTTCAGATTCCGAGCAAGCGACTAACGCAACTATAGCCAACAACGACGCAAATTTCTTCATTTTTCCTCCTAATTTGGCCATAAAATAGATTATTCACATTCATATTCCACATTCGGGCCCGAAATACCATTTTCCCGTGACACAAGATACGTGAATTTGCCACATCCCTTCGCGACAAGAGCGGCCAATATAAATATATTGTTCTAAAAAAAGGAGCCATTATGCGCAAGAATCTCGGAGTCAAGGCATTCCTGTACCCGCAACCCACTCTGGTCATCGCGACCTACAACGAAGACGGTTCCACGAATGCGATGGTGGCCGCCTGGGGCAGCATCAGCGACACGAACCAGGTGGCGATTTACGTGGCCAAGAGCCACAAGACCATGCCGAACATTCTCGCCCGCAAGGCGTTTACGGTGAGCATGGCGACCGCCAAGGTTATCAAGGCGATTGACTACCTGGGCGTCACCAGCGGAAACAAGGTCGCCGACAAGTTCGCGAAATCGGGCCTCACATCTGTCAAGAGCGAAAACGTGGACGCCCCGCTGATTGCGGAACTCCCGCTCGCGCTCGAATGCAAGCTCGTGAGCTACGACGACGAATCGGAACTCCTGCTCGGCGAAATCGTGAATGTGACCGCCGACGAATCCGCGCTGGATGCGGAAGGCAAGCTTTCTGTAGAAAAGATGGAACCGGTTTGCTACGACTCCGCAGGCCACGGCTATTACGTGATGGAACGCCGCGTAGGCAACGCCTTCAGCGACGGAAAAGAAATTAAATAGCAGCGGACGGAGAGCTTATGAAGCGTCTTTCCCTTGTCTATATTTTCTCGACCCTCTTCTTTTTTGCCGCATGCGGCGACGACAGTTCCAGCAATTCCACGACAGACGCGCCCGGGTCAAGCGCGACAATCCCTGTTTCCAGCGCCGCGTCCACAAAGGATACCGTCTGGAACAAGGCGAATCTCACGTGGTACACCTCGTGGCCGGAGCCCGGCAGCGAAGAATGCGAAGACTACAACGGATGCACCTGGGCAGGATGGTTCGCAGGCCTGAACGAGCAGCAAACTGAAGAATGGGTCAGCCAGCACAACATCATCGCCGTTCACGAGAAAGACTGGAAAACCTACAAGCTCAAGACTTTCAGGTTGAAGCAGAACGGGCGTACCATCGACGCCGTCGTTTACGACATGTGTTCCGACAGCGACTGCGACGGATGCTGCACCGAGAACGCCGGAGAACTCGGTTTCTTGATTGACATCGAGAGCTATTCGTGCAAGCGCTTCACCGGTGACGGCGATTGCGACGGCGTTGTGGAATGGACTTGCCTTGACTGCGAATAACCATGCTCGTCAAAATCCTGATTGACAACATCGAAGGCAGTTGCTGCTCCCGCAAGCTCTTTGGCGAATGGGGCCTTTCGGTGTACGTGGAATTCGAGGGCAGGCGCTACCTCCTGGATACGGGAGCGTCGCACCTGTTCGCAAAGAACGCCGGAGTCATGGGAATCGACCTCACGAAAGTCGATACGGGAATCTTGAGCCACGCCCATTACGACCACAGCAACGGCATGGCAAAATTCTTCAACGTCAACAAGACGGCCACCTTCTACCTGCGCAAGGGCGCCGACGAAAACTGCTACCATACACATAAACTGCTCGGCCGCTTCGCCTACCACGAATACATCGGGATTCACAAGGGCTGGCTAAAGCGTTTCGAGAACCGCATCAAATTTGCCGAGGGCGATGCGCAAATCGCCCCGAACGTCTATCTGGTTCCACACAAAAATAACGTCGTGAGTCCGGAAAGCCGCGCTGGCATCGCACAGGCGGCAAGCCTCTCCGTCAAGGAGAACGGCAAATACCGCTACGACAGCTTTGACCACGAGCAGAGTTTAGTGTTTGACACGCCCCACGGGCTTTTCGTGATGAACAGCTGCAGCCATGCAGGCGCCGACAACATTGTAAAAGAAATCGAGGCCACCTTCCCCGGCAAAAAGATTTATGCATTGCTCGGCGGGTTCCATCTGTTCCGTTACAAGGATGAAAAAGTCCGCGCCTTCGCCGAACGCCTGCGCGAACTGGACGTTCAGCACATCTACACCGGGCACTGCACCGGGAACCGCGCCTACGAAATCCTCCGCGAAGTCCTCGGAAATCGCGCCCAACAGATGTTTACGGGCTTGACAATCGAAATTTAATTTCCCCGCCGATTGATATAATCTCAAAGATTGAGATTATATTTCAAGTATGGCCATCTCGCGTCACACATTCCGGCTTGCACTCCCCGCGCTTTTGTGCGGAGCGTTTTCGCTTGTAGCGGGGCCGTTTGCCGTCGCAGTTCATGCCGCGGAGGCGAACGTCGTAGATGCCGCAGGAACAACTGTCGCGGGAATCGCGGGCGTATTCGATGCCGGATGGTCTACCGCCTACTACCCGCAGGATTCCATCACGCACATGCACCAGAGGCTGCACGCGCTCGGGATGGACGAGGTCGTGTTGCAGTACGCCGCGGTCGAGGCGACGCACTTGTACTACCCCTCGCAACTGGACTTTCTGCAGAACACGCAATACAAGAACAACGAACTTTTCCCCAAGAGCATCGAAGCAGCAAAAAACGCAGGCACCAAAATCTGGCTCGGGCTTTACTACAATGGCGAAAACTGGTACACCCCGCCGACCGCCGAGCAGCTCGATACTTTGTCTGCACGCAACCTGAAGGTGCTCGAAGAAATCCATTCGCTATACGGGAGCGAGACCGTTGTCGAAGGCGTGTACATTCCACAGGAGATTGCGCGCTACTACTGGGACGGCCTGCGCAGTGACGCGACTCCGGAAATGCTCACGGAACACTTTTTGAAGCCGATTACTGAAACCGCACAGGCGAAGGGCTGGAAGGTGATGGCGGCCCCGTTCTACAACCAGAATCTGGAAACGCCCGAAAAGTTGCAATCGTTTTTCGAAAAGCTCTTTGCCGCAGGATTCAAGCCCGACGTAATCGCCGTGCAGGATGGCGTAGGCGCAAGCGACGCGGGCAAGCACCATGCTGAAACCGCGACCGTAGGCAACTACGAGCGGGCGGTTGCAAACGCCTGCAAAAAATACGGCATCGATTTCTGGGTGGATATGGAACTGTTCCGCACCGACGACTCGCACGCACTTGCCGACAGCGCCAGAATCTCGGCGCAACTCGATACCGCATACGCCGCGGGGGCTTTGAAGGTCATCGGCTACGATTTGGCCGTCCTCGGAAACGCGGGTCTCGATTCCCTCGAGAAATGGAAGCTGGAATCGAGCGTAGAGCCGACAACCCGCATCTATGAGGTCCGCCGCGCATTCCATGCCCGCGACGAAAAATCGCAGAAACGCGAACTCTTCCTGAACGGTCGTTTACAGAACAACCGCCCACTTGACGAGAATTCGCAATACTTCAAGACGAACGGCGTGAAGGTCAAGCAGAATTAACGCTCGCCGGGCCGCAAAATAACTTCTATTGACAACATGAAGAAGAATCTTGTGTGTTTAGGAATCGCCCTCATCATGGGCTTGGCTACGACTATCTATGCGGAAAGGTGCCCTAACGCATGGCCCGTGAAGAAGCGCAACTCGTCATTTTAAGTTGCTTTGAGGCCAGAAATTATATATTTGGCCTTGCACTTATATGAAAAAGGCCTTCCTTCTCATCATCGCTTTTGCGGGATTCCTGCACGCCTCCGTCTATCTTGATTCACGGGTGTTGTTTATGCTTTTGACAGAACCCATACTGAATCTCAACATTGATAAAACTATTGTACATAACGGGGCCTTGGTCGTTTCTCCGGAAATAACATGGGCTCATTACCTTACGGAAGACGGGTCCTGGACTGCAGCCTCTTTAGGAATCGGCTACCGCCAATACTTTACCTTCAAAGATGGTCAAATGATTTCGGACCACCTCACCGAAAATTCCTTTTCAATGTTCAGCGGAATTCACGTTTACCCCTCCCACCTTTACGTTAGCAGAAGCCACAAGGACTATTCCTCAATTGCGCCTGAACTCAGGACCGGCACATTGATGGTTCTCAACACTATGATGTTCCAGGTGTCTCTCGGAATCGGGTACAACTTCACCGATTACAGCGGATCGCACCCCTGGGATACCTTTACCCCAAATACCGCTTTTGCCCAGGGATTTTACTACCGCATCAATTTCTGCATAGGCGGCGGCGATTTCTAACCTTCAAAAAAAGCACCCCCGGCCGTTAGGTCGGGGGCGACACCCACTATTGAGCACTTAATTTCTCCTGAAATATAGCATACAATCTTATTTTAGGTTTTTACAAAAAAACTTTCCCTTTTCATATTCATTATATTATAAGTGAACAAGACAATCTACGGCCGTATTCTCGCACGAGATGTCGTCGTACACCAATATGCAAAGGTATATCGTGTTGACTTTAACCCAACCGACGCAATGCAAGTTGCATATGCTCATTTTTACAAAAATAAAAAAGGAGGCTCGAAATGAAATCATATGTATTAGCAGGAGCACTTACGATTACACTGCTTGCCTGCTCAAATGATGAAGTTTCCGGAACAACCGACAGCTCTGAGACCTCAACTACAGATATTGAATCTTCATCTGACCTCTCAGACTTAGAACATACAAGTTCATCTTCATCTAAACTTGAGTTCTCCTCAAGCACCTATCAGACTCTATGCAAGGCCAGCGGTGGTCGAGGATGTAGCGTTACAGGTTTTGGTGACTTGTGGGGTTTGGGTTTTCGTTATGTATTGACAAACACATATGCAGATGATTCCTCCAAATTTGGCAATCGTGCTGGAGAGTTATTTTTTGAGACAGGTTCTGAAGATGGAGCAAATACAACAGTTGAATGGAATGATGGACGTTTCATATCAGAATTTGGAGAAGGGGCATTGTCTGCCAATGTATGGTTAGACAAAGGCAACATGAGCGAGAACCCCTTCTTCAATATAGGTTTCAATGTTGCTGGCTATGATTCAAATGGCATTGCGCTTTCTGCCGATGTCAGCAAATGGAATGGAATTTGTGTCGTCATCAATTATGGTTTCGACAAACATGGAGAGTTGTCTTTACAACTTGATATTGACAACAAAATCAATGAGAAGGCCTGCCATGTATTACCTTCAGTTGCCTTAAAAGCAACTGAATCAGCTCAATGTTTCGAATGGAAGGATTTTAAAGTCGCTGATTCAGAAACAGATTGTGATTTAATCTCGGGGGAGGATGCGGCAAAACATGTGGAGAGAATTATTTTTCACTTCCAATCCACAACAGAAAAAAACACACTTGCTTTTGAGTTCCTAGCCATCGGTACCAATCGAGATGAGTAACAAAAACGGCCCGGATTTTATTCCGGGTCGTCTTTTATATTCTGGTCTGGGTCCTTCGCGGCTTCGCCGCTCAGGATGACGTTGTGGGTATTACTTCACGAATGCGCCGTAGATGGCCTTGATGGCCTTCTCGGTATCGGCTTCGTCAACACCGGTGATGATGTTGATCTGCGAAGAACCCTGGTCAATGATGCGGACGTTCACCTTGTTCTCGGCGAGAGCGGTAAACAGCTTTGCAGCCACACCGATCTTGTTCGTCATGCCATGACCCACGGTAGCGATGAGCGCGATGCCCGGGAACACCTTGATACGGTCGGGGCGCATCTGCTGCGTGATGTCTTCGAGAACCACATCCTGCACGGCGTCGAGGGCCTTGGAGTCCACCACGATGCTCATGGAGTCGATGGCGCTCGGGCACAGTTCGTAAGAGAGGCCTTCGCTTTCGAGCACGGCGAGCACGCGGCGGCCGAAACCGACTTCCTTGTTCATCATGGACTTCTCGATGTAAATCATGGAGAAGCCCTTACGGCCGGCGACACCCGTAATCGGGAGCTTCGCTTCTTCCGGAGTGGGGCCGATGATGGTGCCCGCGTCTTCGGGGCGGTTCGTGTTGCGGATGTTGATAGGAATCTTCTTCGCGCGGCACGGGGCGATGGATTCGTCGTGGAGCACGGAAGCGCCGGAGTAGGCGAGTTCGCGGATTTCGCGGTAGCTCACGTATTCGATGGGCAGCGGATTTTCGACGATGCGCGGGTCAGCCATGAGCATGCCCGAGACGTCGGTCCAGTTTTCGTACTTGGCGGCATCGATGCCGTTAGCGAGGATGGCGCCCGTAATGTCGGAGCCGCCACGGCTGAAGGTCTTGACTTCGCCACGGAGGTTTGCACCGTAGAAGCCCGGCAGCACGTAGAGCTGGTTCTCGTCGGAGAGCGTCTTCGCGATGTCTTCGTAGGTCTTCGGGACAATGCGATACTTGTCGTCGAAGGTGATCAGCGGGAAGGTGTCGACGAAGTTTGCGCCCAAGTACTTGGCCATGAGGCGTGCGCACAGGAATTCGCCACGGCTCACCAAGAAATCCGTGCTCACGGATTCGGGCTGGTTCTTCAGCTTGTCTTCGAGGCTGTCGAGGTCTTCGGTCAGCTTGTCTTCAAGACCCAGGTCCTTGCAGATTTCGTCATAGCGCTGACGGATCAGGTTCCACGGCGTCGAAAAGTCGAGGCCCTTGGAGGCGAGGTCGTAGGTGCTGTAGAGGAGGTCGGTAAGCTTCGTCTCTTTGGGATTGCGCTTGCCGGGGGCGGAAACGACGATGACCTTGCGGTTCTTGTCGGATTCAACGATGGCCTTGATCTTCTTGAACTGGCCGGCATCGGCGACAGAGCTGCCGCCGAACTTGCATACGATTCTTTGACTCATTTTTTCCTTTCGGGCCACCAAACCTCTCAGCTTCGAGCGCAATCGCTTTCCTCGCGACCGTCGTGCCCAAGCCTACCCATCTGGCCAGCCACTTTGGTTTCCGGCGCCCACCAAAAATTCATTTTCAGAAATTTGGCTGCGACTCTTCGTGCATTTTCGTCACTCGAAGTGGTAAAGACTTCCAGTATTCACCACTTCTCGTTCCTGCCTGCACTCGGTCTCGCTCAAATTTCTTTTTCAAAGCAATTTTTTGCGGGCGCCTTATTGTGTCTATGTCTGCCACAGTAATTAACTGTTGCGGGGCGAAATTTAGAAAAAATGACAAATCACGGCAAGGTTTTACCCCAAAACGCCCAAATCGGGCTGGATTGGCAAAGCCCCTGCACAAATTGTCATGTATTCTTATGCACTTTAGATAGTTTTATGTTATATTAACAAAAACGATTTTAAGAAGGATTTTTTCCCATGAAAAAGGCCCTGTTCGCCATTACAATTTCACTTGCCCTTGCCGCTTGCGGCGACGACAGTTCTTCCAATGCCGACGACAATTCCGGCTATAGCATCTCCAATGACGGCAACCGAATCACCACAACCGGTCCACTTTTTGTTGACGAAACTCAGCAAATAATTGCAATAACCCAAGATGCTAAAACCAATGATGTTTGCGTTCAGGAAAACGATTCCTGGATCTGGAAAAGCGTGTCGATTCCAAGCGAAACGGATTCTTATAAATATGAATTCCGGGGAGATTCCCTGTTACTATACCGCATGTACAGCGATACATCAACCTCGAACTATGCCTCTATATATATCGGAAAGTCGGGCGGAAAAATTTACCAAACATGGGCATCCACCCAATGTGAATACGACAAAGAGGAAGATTCCACGGATTGTTACGAAAGAAACCTAAAATATAATTCGGAATCAATCACTTTTTCGCCAGGAAAATATTCTTCGGTTATCGACCTTTTTCCTGACCAATTTTACGCCGACCAACCATCCATAAATTACATGAATTCTTTTTTTATGGACGAGTTGTATAAAGCCCTGAACTTAGACGAAGCCAACCTTGATGCAGGCAATATTCTCAGAGAAAAAAAAGAAGCTGGCATTCCAGAAAAATACGGCATAAATATCATAGAAAATTCCAGAATGAGCCAAACATTTACCTCAGGAGGAAAACAATACACCGTTGCTGTAAAAAAAATAGAGAGAACGTTTCTTCAAGGCACGATAGATAACGATATCAGCATTGACGTAACTGATGGAGAGACGACCTGCAATAATTTCTACAAAGTCCTTTGGATAACAGAAAGAGAGAGATGCTCCGAAGAATATTCTGCATTCTTTTATAAAGATAAAATAACCGATATCAATGGCAATGAAATCACGATGACGAGCGTATACCGAGATTACAATCGTTATGAATTTAATAATTGTATTCGTGGAATAGCCGCGAAAAATAGCGAACTGGTCAACAGCAGCGCTCTTTCCAGAAAAGCCACCGCTCGCCATGAACCTATCTATAAAAAAACAGATTCGGGCGTAAACGTGTTCTCCCCATTTTAAAAATTATCTAAATATTCTATCATGAAAAAAATTCTCCTTGCTATCATAATTTCACTTGCCTTTGCCGCTTGCGGCGACGACAGTTCGTCCAATGCCGACGACAATTCCTCCACCGTCATTGACACGGCAATCGAAAGCGACAGCTCTTCTGTGGACAAAGACACTTCTTCCGTCGAAAGCGATACATCTTCAAGCGTTGCCGACTCTTCAGTAACATCTTCCAGCTCTAAAGTCAAAGAAACATCTTCTGCAACTAAAGCAAAAGAAAAGTCCTCTTCGTCTAAGGCAAAAGATTCTTCTACAAACAAGGACTCTTCCTCAACGAAAAGCAGTTCTTCTGCGGCCAAAGACACATCTCCTGTCAAAAAAGATTCTTCCTCCACTGCCAAAAACAGTTTTTCCAAAATAAGCGATACTTACTTTGCCAACAAAAAAATCTCAACCACTAGAACCGGGTCACTATCTGTAGATGAGACCAAAAAAACAATAACTTTAACTCCTGATCCATACTTCCAAAAAAAATGCGTTGTCGAGAGTAATGGTTCGGTTTCCTGGAAAGATGTTGACCTCACAACGAACGGCTTTACTGCGCAATATGAATTTCATGAAGACTCTCTATTATTATCCTTTTCCGAAGAAAGCGATAGCATAGTTAGCTTGCTCATAGGAGGGACTCCTGGAAATATTTATGGCACATGGTCATACCCTCTTTGCTCCTACAACAGAAACACATCTGAAGTAAAATGTGAAGAAGAAAGAAATCAATACATTACGATTACTTACAATTTTTCTCCAGAAAAATTTACCACAACTAACACTTTAGACTATAATACTTTTGTTGCGCTTTACAAAATCGGAACGGAAGATTACAGAAATTCTTATTTCATGCCTTCATTGTTCAGTGCCCTTTATTATGGCTATGCCGCTTTTTCGCCCAATGAACTTTTTATAGATTTAGGTGCAGAGGAAATTCAGTCAGACCTCGAATCAAAACATGTAACTATTGTCAATAACTCAAACGCGAGTCAAACATTCTCAATAAACGAAAAAACCTACACTATTTCTGTGAATAAGGCAGACGCTTATTATAATTATTATGATTTCAATGGTTTAGAGTACATTATTTCCCTCACCGTAACAGACGGCAATGCGATTTGCCAATTAGACGCTTTGAGAATGGCCGTGAATCAAGACCTATGTAAAAACGAATATAAAGAATACTTTTCCTTAAACGACAAGAATGATTCCAAAGGCAACGAATATACTAAGGCAGAAATGTTTGAAAAATCAAACATAGATGAATTTACGGAGTGCATCAAAAGCATAGCCGTTCAGCAGGAACCCTCCCCATTCTAAAAACTATCCAGATATTCTATCATGAAAAAAATTCTCCTTGCTATCACAATTTCACTTGCCTTTGCCGCTTGCGGGGATGATTCTTCTTCCAACGCAAATGACGGATCCAGCGGACTAGAAGACGATGCCTTTTCAAGGACAACAGCGCTTTATGTCAACGAATCGGAACATACCCTGATAATGGCGCTTGAAGACTACGAAACCATGATGTGCGTCGTAGAAGAGCAAGGCTATACCTGGAAAACAGTACACATCGCCGACGAACCGGAATCCATGATGTACGAATTCCGTAACGACACGCTGATACTCTACAACATTTACAATGGCCAACCAGAAATAGATGACGGCGACATACTGGTCGGCGGCACTGCGGGGAACCTCTACGACACGTGGACATACACCGGATGCGATTATAACAAAAATAATAACACGACTATATGCCGTGAAAATAAACTGCGGTACACTCACCGCACCATAACCTTCTCCAAAGGAAAGGCCGAAATCTACTACAAGATCTACTACGACCGATACCTAGAAGACAACAGTGACTTCATGAATTCCTATTTTATGTCGCAACTTATCCACACACTCAGCGGCAATTATCCCGAAATCTACCTGTCCGAAATCGATTACATGGATTCCTCGAGCGTGCAAGCCACGGCGGAAAAGAATGGTGTAGTATTTACATCAAAGACAAAGACGAACACCACCTTCGGGCTGGGTGGCAAAACATATTCCGTCAACGTGACGCATGTGGACATGCACCTGAACCGGGAAGGTTTCTTTATCGCGAACGAGAACAAAGATATCCAGGTGGAAGTGAGCGACGGCATTACAACCTGTACGGGCGAATATGTCATCCACTACATGGACGCCGACTACTGCAAGGTGGAATACAAGGACAACCTCCGCATGCATGAATGGGAATACTCCAACCACGAGAAGTTTACCATGGCCGAGAAGTACAATCGCAACAACGAAGATGAATTCAAGCAGTGCATCGTGGGTATCGCATACAAGACGTACAACCCTCTCGATGGGTATTCCTCCCCCGAAGTCGCAAAAGCCCTCAAGAAATTTCAAAAGAAGCAGTTGCGTCCCTATAGCTTATTGTAAAAATTTCAATGCGATTGTAAAAAACTTAATTTTTTTAGGACAAATGTTCTTATAAAAACGTCATATAACGTAGAAGTTATATGAACTCGCACGAATCCATGTTACGCATTGCGGCAGACTCCGATATTTCGGTGCTTTTGCTTGGGGAATCCGGCTCCGGCAAGGAAGTCGCAGCGCAATTTATCCATAATCACAGCAAGAGGGCAAGCGGCCCTTTTGTTGCGCTTAACTGTGGCGCTATCGCGAAAGGGCTTGCCGAGAGCATCTTGGAAGGGTACCGCAAAGGCGCATTCACCGGAGCTTCCGAAGAACGCCTCGGTATCGTGCGTTCGGCAGACCATGGCACACTTTTCCTGGACGAAATCGGCGAGATGCCGCTCGAAACACAATGCAAGCTCCTACGGATACTGCAAGAAAGGACGGTCATGCCTATTGGCGACTACGAAGCTTTCCCTGTAGATTTCCGGCTCATCTGCGCCACAAATCGGGACCTACGTTCAGATATCTGTGCGGGCAAATTCCGCGAAGATCTCTTTTTCAGGATAAACGTTTTCCCCGTAACGATCCCACCTCTCCGAGAGCGTGCCGATTTTGAAAACATTGCCAATGACTTATGGTACGACGCCCAAAAGATTTATTCCACTATCCCTGACGCATCAAAACAAAGTAGGCATTTTGACGAATTCGAAATGTTCCTGCTCAAATCTAAGCAATGGCCCGGTAATATTCGCCAACTAAAAAACATCATACAGCGTTATGCATTGCTCAAGCCGCACGGTTATTCACTCACGGGAATCCTCGACGACGAATTCTCAAAACTGGCCGCAGGAGAAAAGGGGCAGCCTTACGATGCGCGGATGCATGCCCCGGAATGGGAAATTATCGAAAAGGCGATCAAGTGCTGTGGGGGCAACAAGAGCCAAGCCGCACAGGTGCTCGGCATAAGTAGGGGAAGCCTCTCTTACCAAATAAAAAAGCGCGTCACCGACGCGCCGCAAACAGATTCCGCGAGGAATTAGAACTTCATGCCGAGCGTGAAGAGATGGTTTCCGCCATTGTAGGCTTTCCGCGGACTGTAACCGTAATCGAAGACAATCGCGCCAAACGCAAGGCCCAAACCCGCACTAATCGCGTCTTCGGTATCCGGGCGAATGGCATAACCGCCACGCAAGAACAATATTTCGTAGAACGAGAGTTCGCCTCCAAACAACCACTGCGGATCGGTATCGGAACGGCGGTAAGCATCAGCCGAAAGGCTCAAGATCCAGTTTTCATTGAACGGAATCGTCCCCGTCAAGCCGGCCTGCAAAGCCATCGGCGTGTAATTCCGTTCTTCCATGTACTTGGTCGCATAACCCGCATTCGTGAGCGTCGTGGCAAAAGCGAGATAGCGATTCACGCGGAACGATCCGCCCAAATCACCCGCAAAGAGGAAACCCGTTTCGTCTTCGATGGTCTGGCTTGCAAAACGGCCAGAAAAGGCCCAGTTGAATATCTTGTTGTGGCTACCCAAACCCGCCTGCAATGCCCAGGCGTAAGCGCCGAACTCGGATGTCGCGTTACCTTCGTCATCATAGCCTTGCAAATCATCGTAGCCCAGGTACTCAATGGCAAAAGAGGTCGCGTACTTATCCCAAAACGGGAGCCCGTAATAGACAGAGGTGTAGCTCCCCGCGTTGGCCTCGTCAAAGACAATCTGGTTGAGTCCAATTTCGGCTTTGTCGGCAATGCTCATGGCGAGCGGGTTGCGCGATACTTCGGACACGCGCCCGGCATCGGCGACACCGGCACCGGACATGGCCGCAGACCTTGCCGACGCCGACATAGAAAGGAACTTCATCGTAACATCGTCATTATGCCAATATTCCCCGGCAAAAGCGAGGGAACCAGCAACGAGAGCAAGTGCGAGGGATCTCTTGAACATACGGGGAATAAGATACAAAAAATAGTGGTTAGTGGTTGGTGGTTGGTGGTTAGGAGAGTATTGTACTTGGGCACTAATCACTAAAAGCTATGAGCTATGAGGTATGAGGTATCTAGCCTCACTGCTCGGGCCTCGAGCCTAAAGTGGTTAAGGATTGTCATTGCGAAGGACGAATAGCCCTGAAGCAATCTCCGTTAGAGAATCTAGAGGTTAGAATCTAGGGGCTAGGGAGAAATATCACGGCTTCGCCGTCTGTTACTAACGCACGAAGTGCGTGATTCTTTTCACTAGCCGCTAGTCTCTATTCTCTAGTCTCTCGAATACTCATCGCTCACTGCTCACAGCCCACTGCTATTTCCTCCACCCTTCCATGATTTTCATGCAGCCGGAGAGGAGTTCGGCGGAGCGGTCCTTCGACTCAGTTTCCACGTAGCAGCGGAACTCGGGAGCGTTGCCGCTCGGGCGCAGGTGAACGATATCGCCGGAATCGAATTCCATGCGGTAGCCGTCGGTTTCGTCGATGGAGACAACTTCACCGTGGAACGGCTGCAGCGCGGGACCATCCTTGGGCTTGAACTTGGAGGGCACCGCGGTAAGCGCTCCGAACAACTTCGCGCCAAGCTTCTGCTCGCGGATTTCGGCGAGTTTCGCCTTCGAGGTTTCGGTCGGGAATTCCTTGAGGCGGTCGCTGAGCGTAAAGCGCTTCGGGAGTTTCTTAAGCAGGTCGACCACGCACATCTTCTGTTCGCGGACCATCACCATCACGGCAAGCATCGGGAGGAGCGCGTCGCGGGTCGGGAGTGCCGGCAGCGTGCGGGTACCATCTTCAAATTTGCGCGTGAGGTCGGTCTGCAGCAGGAATCCGCCATTCGCCTCGTAGCCCGCGACAGAAACACTCGGGTCATTCGCGTCGACCAGGCTTTCCATACCGGCAATCACGTAGGGGCTGCCGATGCGGGTGCGGCAAATCTTCTCGAAGCTGCCGGACTTTTCGAGCGACGTGTTGCAACTCACCGGAGTTGCAATGCGCTTGATGTGAAGCGCCTGGGCAGCCAAGATACCCAGCACGTCGCCACGCAGCCACATGCCTACATCGTCTGCCAAGAGCGGGCGGTCGCTGTCCCCGTCCGTGCTGAAAATCGCGTCGACAAAGTCCTTGTGCGCGAAGTCGCGGGCAAGGTCTTCGTCTTCTTTGCGAATCGCTTCGGTATCGACCGGGATAAACGTTTCGCTCCTAGCGAAGGGCTTCACCGTAGCACCCAGGCTTTCGAGCACCTTCACCACGATATCGCGGCCCACGGCGGAATGCTGATACACACCGATGGTGAGGCCCGAGAGCGCCTTCGTGCCAAAAAATTCCGGATAGCGTTTGCAGTAATTTTCTTCGGCTTCCGCTTCGACTGCCGGGAGCGCGGGCGCCGCCTTCAGCATGCCCTGCGCATCAAAAATGCTTTCGTCGAAATCCACCGCCTGCGAAACGATTCCCTGTTCGTCCTTCTTGGAAATTTCGCCCTGCGGGTGGTTGAACTTGATGCCATTGCGGTCGGCCGGGATGTGGCTACCCGTGACCATGATGGTCGGGAGCGCCTTGTCGATGCCGTACAGTGCAATCGCCGGGCTCGGGATACGGCCGCAATACACGACCTTCCACGCACTGTCCTCACCCGCCTTCACGAGCGCTTTCAAAATGCGTTCGGTACTGGGGCGCAGGTCGCCCGCAATCGCAATCGTGTGTTCGCACTTGTAACTAGCCTCGCAGTACTTGATGAAGCAACGCGCATACACATAGCAAACGCGGTCCGTCATCGCAGTCACCAGGCCGCGGGCCCCGCTCGTGCCGAATGCCACGCCGGACTGTTTCATCACTTCTTGCATCGAAACGCTCATATAAACCTCGAGATATAGTAGCCAGTGGTCAGAGTCGCGACCACTGGACCTGTTGTTTTACGAGCTAAAAGATATAAAAATGGGTACCGGATTACGGAGCGTCATTCTTGATGCAACGGACGTAGGCACCGGTTATCTTGTGGCCATTGTCAGCCCCTACGACTTTATCCGCATGGAAATACCAAAGCCAAGCAAATTCATTGTCGTTTCCAGAATTCGTGTATTCCGTTGAACTCCAGAAGAGTGATTCTTCTTCCAAGGATCTGTAATATCCTTGATAATCATACGCACCACCCATCTGATTCATAAAATATGATTTGTACTCGGAGTGATCGTTGACAAAATCAAAAAGGTCTTCCCATTCCCCATAACTCGGAAGATGTGTTCCCTCAGGACAGATTCCTTGGTACGGCAAAGAAATTTCGCCCAATTCTTCCGAGTTGTACTTCTCATTGATACCCATCGCCTGAGCCCAAGTGTAAAGGCGGCCATATTTCTCGCAGTTGGCAGGATCGTCGTTATAGCACCTGCTCCCTTCTACGAATACGTCTAAATCCCTTTTCATCCAATACTGAGAATTAATCTCTACAAATTCATAATCTTCAATTGAGGCGACAACGACCTGTTTACTCGAAGACGACTGTTTTTTCCCAGAACTCGAAGAATTTTTCTTGTCATCGGACTTTTTGCTAGAAGAACTAGACTCTGCATCGGATTTGCCTACGCGATAATAAACATCCCCGTCTTCTTCTTTGCAAAGGCACCTATCCATAGTCCAATAACCCATACCCGCAATCACGGAACTGTAGACCCCATCAGTAGTCAGTTTGAAATTACATTCCGAAATTTCGATGCCAAAATCCCATTCATGGTCATCTTCTTTCAATGTGACTACAAAATGGTCCAGTCCTGAATCATACCTTACGGATGTACAAGTCATCTCAACATCGTAAATACCAAAGAAAGCTACAGCGTAGTCACAAATTTGAGTTTTTATATAACTGTCTTCTGAAGGCGAGATAGACCAAACATCACCCTCGACATCGTACTTTTCAAGGCAACGTTCATCACTGGATCCTTCGTGAGATTCTTTTTTAGAATTTAAAAAAATTGCATCACCGGAAGAATCTTCTCCACACCCCGAAAATAGAATTAATATAAACGAAGCCATAATAATAAAGATGCGCTTCATATCTACATTTCCTCCAAATAAAGAGAAATACTTTGTCTTAATATAAAAACGTTTTAACAAAAAAATAAAAGACAAGATTAAAAAAAACTTTACCCGCAAAAAACTAGGGAAAAATCCCTTTTTTCCTTCTAAGAGGCTTTTTTCGCGCTATTAACCAGCAGTTATTATGGCCGAGGCGACGACGCCTGCATCGGCATAGAGCACCAACACCTGGCCCGGGGCCGAAGCGAATTGCGATTCGTCAAAGCGGACGCGGATAAGGCCCTTCTGCGTGTCGAGAGATTCGATATGGGCGGGAGCGCCCTTGTGGCCGAGGCGGATATGCGCCGTCAGTTCACCCTGGAGGAGCGGAGAATTTTCCGACACCATCAGGTTCAGGTCTACACCGGAAACTTCGGTACAGTTCAGCGCGCTGCGGGGTCCAAGAATCACCTGGTTCTTTTTCACGTCAATCGCCACCACAAAGAGGGGCTCGGGCTGACCGCCAATGTTCAAGCCCTTGCGCTGGCCGATAGTGTAGTGGATGATACCCTTGTGCTGGCCGAGCACCTTGCCCTGCATGTCCACGAAGTCGCCGGGAACATTGTCGGATTCGTCGAAGAGTACGGAATAGTCCCCGCATTCGAGGAAGTCCATGCTTTCCTTCTTGGTGGCGAAATCGATCCAGCCAATCTGCTTGGCGAGTTCCTTGACTTGCACCTTCGTCATGCCGCCCAGCGGGAAGATGACTGTCGAAAGCTGTTCTGCGGTAAGGCGCGAGAGGAAATACGTCTGGTCCTTGCCGTGGTCGAGCGCCGCGTACAAAAAGGGAACGTCGGGGTTCTTGAATTCGAGACGGGCGTAGTGGCCGGTGGCGAAGTAGTCGAAGTCGATTCCCATGCGGCGGGCCGCCGTCTGGAGCGCACCGAACTTGATGTACTGATTGCAGCGCACGCACGGGTTAGGGGTGCGCCCGGCGCGGTATTCCGCACGGAAGTAATCAAGCACCTGGCGCTTGTATTCCTCGGAAATGCGCACCACGTGATGCGGAATTCCGAGCCGGTCGGCGACCGTCTTCGCTTCGGCAATGCTCACATCTTCGCCGGGGCCAAAACAGCCCTCGCGGCCTTCCACGTGCGGCATGTTGATGGAACCATCCCACGTGGCCATCGTCATGCCGATGACCTCGTAACCCTGCTGTTTTAGTAGGAAAGCGGCGAGGGCGGAGTCCACTCCGCCGGAAAGTCCGACTGCTACCTTCTTTGTCATGCTCGTGCCTGCTTTCTTTCGCGGGTTGGAATTTTTCACCTAGAGGTTTGCGTAATGGAACATCGCGTCAATGCACTTCTTGGCTTTTACGCGGATGTCTTCGTCGAGTTCCACGCGGTTCGCCTGTTCAGGGTGACGCAGCGTCTCGAGAATGTTTTCGAGAGAATTGGACTTCATGTACTTGCACATGCTGCAACTGCCGATGAATTCCATGTCGGGGTGCTCGTAGTGCATGCGGGCGTTGAGGCCGCATTCCGTAAGGAGCAGCACCTTGCTCTTGGGCGGGAGACCGTCGATGTACTTGACCATCTGGCCGGTACTGCCCACAAAATCGCTGTAGAATGCCGCAGACGGGTTGCATTCGGGGTGGCTCACCACCTTGAGGCCCGGATTTTGGCTGCGGAAAAACTGAATGAGCTCGGCATCGTAGGTTTCGTGCACATAGCAGCTGCCCGTGTAAAGCACGATATCTTTCTTGACGCCACGGCTTTCCATTTCACTGATGATGTTCTGGCCCATGAGCTTGTCGGGAACAAAGCAAATCTTGTCGTTCGGGAAGGCTTCCACAATCTTCATCACGTTGCCGCTCGTGACGCACACGTCGCAGGCCGCCTTCACGTCGGCGGTGGTGTTGATGTAACAGATGAAGGCATGGTCCGGATACTTTTCGCGGAGCGCCATCACGTCTTTGCCGGTAATGGAATCGGCGAGGCTGCATCCGGTGAGCTTGCCCGGGATGAGCACGTCTTTTTCGGGGCTCAGAATTTTAGCCGTCTCGCCCATGAAACGCACCGCAGAGAACAGAATCGTCTTTTGCGGAACCTTTGTCGCATCTTCACTGAGCTTGTAGCTGTCGCCCGTGTAGTCGGCAACGCCGAGCACGATTTCGGGAGCGCAGTAGCTGTGCGCGAGGATGACTGTATCCTGGTCCTTTTTGCGCTCGTTGATTTCGTTGATCAGCGGGAGCATCTGATCGACTTTTTCACGGGTGTAATGGCAAAGCACGGCACCCGGCTGGATTTTGTTCAGTCTGTTGAAAAGTTCGTCTGCGGTCATAGCCCAAATATAAAAATTAGGGCCCCGAGCGTAAAGCCCGGAGCCCTTGGAGATATATTCCACTATTCGGCGAACAAGGCCGTAGAGAGGTAACGGTCGCCGGTATCCGGGAGGAGCGCGACGATGGTCTTGCCCTTGTTTTCCGGACGCTTTGCGAGTTCCTTGGCGGCCCAGAGGGCGGCACCGGAGGAGATACCCACGAGAACGCCTTCCTTCTTGCCAATTTCGCGACCGGCTTCGAAAGCGGCCTCGTTCTCGACAGCGATGATTTCGTCGTAGACCTTGGTGTTCAGCGTGTCAGGAACAAAGCCTGCGCCAATACCCTGGATCTTGTGGGAGCCAGCAGTACCCTTGGAAAGCACCGGAGAGCTTGCCGGTTCAACAGCCACGACCTTCACGTTCGGGTTCTTTTCCTTGAGGTATTCACCCACGCCAGAAACAGTACCACCCGTACCGACACCGGCCACGAAGATGTCCACCTTGCCGTCAGTGTCTTCCCAAATTTCGGGACCCGTGGTAGCCTTGTGGGCAGCCGGGTTGGCCGGGTTCACGAACTGGCCCGGAATGAAGCTGTTCGGGATTTCCTTCGCAAGTTCGTCAGCCTTGGCGATAGCGCCCTTCATGCCCTTTGCACCTTCGGTGAGCACGAGTTCGGCACCGTAAGCCTTCATCAGCTGGCGGCGTTCCACGCTCATAGTCTCCGGCATCACGATGATGATGCGGTAACCGCGGGCAGCAGCCACAGAGGCAAGGCCAATGCCGGTGTTACCGGAAGTCGGTTCGATGATGACTGCACCCGGCTTGAGCTTGCCGCTCTTTTCGGCATCGTCAAGCATCGCCTTCGCAATACGGTCCTTCACGGAGCCGGCGGGGTTGAAGTATTCGAGCTTCGCGAGGATCGTGGCGCCGAGACCTTCTTCGATGTGAGTGAGCTCGAGGAGCGGGGTGTGACCAATGAGCTGGTCGGCAGAGGTATAAATCTTGGACATGGTGAAATTCCTTTTTTGAAAAGTGGTTGGTGTTCCCTGTTTATTTATTTAAATCGCGTTGAGAGCCTGGTCGAGATCGTTGATGATATCTTCGTAGTGTTCCGTACCGATGGAGAGGCGGATCGTCGCCGGAGAAATGCCAGCGGCAGCGAGTTCTTCCGGAGTGAGTTCCGAGTGGGTCGTCGTGTACGGGTGCACCACCAGGCTCTTCACGTCGGCCACGTTTGCGAGCAGGCTGAAAATCTTGAGAGAGTCGATGAACTTGAAGGCTTCTTCCTGGCCGCCCTTCACATCGAATGTGAAGATGGAACCGCCACCGTTCGGGAAGTAGCGCTCGTAAAGTTTGTGGTCCGGATGGTCCTTGAAGCTCGGGTGATTGACTTTTGCCACCTTAGGGTGCTTCGAAAGGAATTCCAGGACCTTCTTGGTGTTTTCCACATGGCGGTCAAGACGGAGCGAAAGCGTTTCCGTACCCTGCAGCAGAAGGAAGGCGTTGAACGGGGAAATCGCGGCACCTTCGTCACGGAGGAGAATGGCGCGGATATAGACGATGTAGGCAGCGGCGCCAGCAGCGGCCGTGAAGGGCACGCCGTAGCTCGGGTTGACTTCGGTGAACTGTGGGAACTTGCCAGATGCAGCCCAGTCAAACTTGCCACCGTCAACAATCACGCCGCCGAGCGTGGTACCGTGACCACCAATGAACTTGGTCGCGGAGTGAATCACGATGTCGGCACCATGTTCCAGCGGGCGGATGAGGTACGGAGTACCGAAGGTATTGTCGATAAGCACCGGAATCTTGTGCTTGTGGGCAATCTCGGAGATGGCCTCGATGTCCGGGATGTCGGAATGCGGGTTGCCGAGCGTCTCGATGAGCACGAGCTTCGTGTTTTCCTTGATGGCTCCCTCGACTTCCTTCAAGTCGCGGGTGTTCACGAACGTGGTATCAACACCGAACGGGCGGAGCGTATGCTGCAAGAGGTTGTAGGTACCGCCGTAAATCGTACGCTGCGCCACCACGTGGTCACCCTGGCGGGCGAGAGCGGTGATGGCATAGGTAAGGGCTGCCGCACCGGATGCGACTGCAAGGGCCGCGATACCGCCTTCGAGGGCGGCTATGCGTTTTTCAAAGACATCCTGCGTCGTGTTGGTGAGACGGCCATAAATATTGCCTGCATCTTTCAGATGGAAGCGGTCAGAGGCATGCTGAGCGCTGTGGAAAACGTAAGAGGTGGTCTGGTATATAGGAACCGCGCGGGAATCGGTGGCGGGATCGGCCTGTTCCTGGCCAACGTGGAGCTGAAGCGTTTCGAAGTGGAGTTTGTTCTGTGTTGTCATTTTCTAAGTCCTTTTCGCGCCTTCGGCGCAGTGGTTGGTAAACTTGTGCCCCATTTTTACAAGCCGGGGCCCAGCCAGGCGGATTTAAGCTCCGCAAGCCTCATTACTGTTACACATTCGAACTTTCATAAGCTATCCTGCCTTTGTTGGGCGTCGTTTTCGCCCGACAGGGGGTAAATTAGAAGTTTAAACCTACTACTTCAATAGGAAATGACAGCAAATGCCAAAAATATTGCTTACATTTTGCTTACTAATAGTTTTTGACTATAACTAATTCGCGAAAAAAACTATTTCAGGGCCATTTTTCGCCACTTTCCACTTTTGTCCGATGCAAAATCCACACCACCACCACTCCTTGACTATATTTAGCGCATGGATAACAAATTTGTTTACACCGCACGTATCGAAGTCCGCTATGCCGAAACGGACGCCATGGGAATTGTCCACCACGCCACCTACCCTATCTGGTTTGAGCAGGCGCGCACCGAATTTTTCCGCGTTGCAGGCGCCCCCTACGCCGAAATGGAAAAAGAAGGGTTTGCAAGCCCGGTCTTGGAACTTGGCGTAGAATACAAGCGACCCTGCCACTACGGTGACTTTGTCGATGTGGAAACCACGCTGGAAATCCTCGACAAGCTCCGCTGCCGCTTCAACTACAAGGTGTTTGTCAACGGGGAACTCTGCACCTCGGGCCACACCGTGCATATTTTCACGAAAAACGGAAGGCCCACGCGCGAACGCCCGGCCACGTTCAGCGCCATCGAGGCAAAAATTTTCGGCAAGCCAGAAAATAGCTAGATTTTTCCTGTATGGACCAGCCCCTAGCAGAACGACTCCGCCCCCAGACTCTCGACGAGCTCCTCGGCCAGAACAAGATTCTGGGCGAACAGAGCATGTTACGCAAGAGCCTGGAAAAAGACTCCGTCCCCAGCATGATTTTCTGGGGCCCGCCCGGCTGTGGCAAGACGAGCCTTGCCCACATTATCCAGCAAAAGACGCGCAAGCGCTTTGTCGCGCTTTCTGCTGTATCGAGCGGAGTCAAAGACGTGAAGGAAGTTCTCAGTGAAGCGCGCAAAATGAAAAACGCCTTCATGGATACTATCCTGTTCATCGACGAAATCCACCGGTTCAACAAGGGCCAGCAAGATGCACTCCTCGGTGCCGTGGAAGACGGCACAGTGACGCTCATTGGCGCCACAACCGAAAATCCAGGATTCGAAGTGAACGGGGCACTCCTCAGCCGCTGCCAGCTTATTTTATTCGCACCCTTAAGTAAAGAGGACTTGCGCACCCTCGTCTTTAGCGCACTGCGCGACCACCCGCGGGGCTTGCAACTCAAGGATGTCGAAATCGAAGATTCTGTTGTAGACAAACTGATTGCACAATCCGAAGGCGATGCGCGATTCCTGCTGAACCAAATTGAATGGATTGGCAATAGCCTTGGCGACCGCAAAAAAATCGACGAGAAACTGCTCGAAGAGTTCCAGTACAAAAAGCCTTTGCGTTACGACAAGAGCGGCGAGGAACACTACAACCTGATTTCGGCACTGCACAAGTCAGTGCGCGGCTCGGACCCCGATGCTGCACTCTACTGGTTGCACCGCATGATCCAGGGCGGCGAAGACCCGCGATTCATTTTGCGCCGTCTCATGCGCATGAGCATGGAAGACATCGGCCTTGCCGACCCGAACGCCTTGCTGCTTGCGACCAGTGCCCGCGAAGCCTACGACTTCATGGGAATCCCAGAAGGGCTCATCGCGCTGGACGAGCTGGCCATCTACCTTTCGCTTGCACCCAAGAGCAACAGCGTGGAGCTCGCCGGCATGGCCGCCGACAGCATCATCAAGCAGACCGGGACACTGCCCGTGCCGCGCGCCTTCCGCAATTCCGTGACCCGCGTAGGCAAGCAACTCGGCTACGGCAACGACTACCAGTACGACCACGACAGCCCAGGTGCTTATTCCGCACAGGAACACTTGCCCAAACAACTGATTGGCACAGAAATATACCACCCCAAACCCTACGGCAAAGAAAAGCAACTCGGCGAACGCCTTGCACAGCTAAAGCAAATCCGCAAGGAAAAAAACGAATCGGAAAAGTAAAACGGGTCGGCAAAGCCGGCCCGTTTCTGGATTGATCTAGGTCAGGGGTATTAATTTTCGGTAGCTTCCTCGTCGCTGTTCTTGACGCAGCGGACCACATTCAAGCGTTCTGCTTTAGGTGCTTTATACTGGTCAAATTCAGAAGAAGTATAATAGCCGTACAATACACTGCCATCGTTTTCAACATCTTCCGTAGAAGACCAGAGATAGAGGCTGTTAATGGAATACGTGTGCAACCCATCCGTATATTCGCCCCATATTTTGGAAGCCTTAGCATCAGAAACGAGCGCATAGGGGTACTCGGCCAATTCGTCGATACTCGGCAAGTGCCAGCCGTCCGGACAAACTCCCTTAACAGGGTCGCTAAACTTGCAAATCGCTTCACCATTGCCGCAATACGTACCATTGGCCTCGAGGCCAGCCGAGTCAATAGCAGCACTCCAAAGATAGAGACGGCCGCTCACCTTGCATTTTTCAGGATCATTGTCGAGGCAGAAGCTGCTGGAATCCAGTTCCTCTGTCTTCTGATCGTTGTTATAGTTCAGGTTCTGCGTCATCCAGGTCGTGCCATCGACAGTCACGGTATTGTAGATCTGGTAATCGCGGGTATCGCAAAGCTGGCTGGTATTGTCATCCACGCTTTCTTCCGACATATAGCGGATATCGATATTGAACTGGTCAGCCTTGGCAGGCTTCTTGGCACAAATCGATTTCTTGCCAAGGACACCCGTGCTCTTCTTGCAAAAATGGGTCACCGGGCTGTATTTCTTCGCGCTGTTTCCGTTACCGCAAACCGGCATTTCGGCAGTCTGCATCTTGGGATTGTCGTTTGTGGTAAAGCAGTATTCCGTCGGCTTCCTCATGTACTTGC
>JAEEGJ010006696.1_pt1 | contig 34158 bp, 26 predicted proteins | sample 8958761 | NCBI WGS metagenome assembly JAEEGJ01 (sample SAMN16246546, study PRJNA631951) | gut metagenome | biome: gut microbiome; feature: rumen; material: RS-attached | host: Bos | place: Iran: Karaj | collected 2018-10
TCAGGTAGCCGTCGAGCTCCATCTTCTCACCAGTGATACCAGAGCGCTGTGTAACAGCCTCCTGAGCGGTCTGACCGTTGATGTCGAGAGCCTTTACAGCCTCGATGTCGGCAGCCTTGGCAGCGATAGCAGCATCGAGGATGCTCTGGGTCAGAGCGATGAAGTCGGCACCGTTGGCCACGAAGTCAGTCTCGCACTTCAAGGCAAGCATGGCAGCAAAGCCGTCCACCTTCTTTACGAGTACACAACCATTAGAAGTCTCACGGTCGCTACGCTTGGCAGCGATAGCGAGGCCACGCTCGCGGAGGAGCTCCTTGGCCTTGTCGAAGTCGCCCTCAGCCTCGGTCAGTGCCTTCTTTACGTCAGCCAGACCTGCGCCTGTCATAGCGCGAAGCTTCTTGATATCGTCAATTGAAATTGCCATTGTTTATTTACGATTTAAATATTTACGATTTACGATTTATTACTCAGCAGCGGGAGCCTCCTCCTCAGCGGGAGCAGCCTCTTCAGCAGCAGCCTCCTTGCGGGGCTTGCGTGGGCCACGCTTGGGCTTTGCCTCCTCAGCGTCGTCCTGAGCCTCAGCAGCCTTCTCGTCGGCCTTCTCTGCCTTACGCTCCTCGATGCCCTCGGCGATAGCTGCGCAGCAAGCGTTGAGGATAACCTCTACGCTGTCCTTAGCATCGTCGTTAGCAGGGATGACGAAGTCAATATTGTTAGGATCAGAGTTGGTATCAACGACACCGAATACGGGGATACCCAGACGGTTAGCCTCGCGAACGGCGATGTTCTCCTTCAGTACGTCGACTACGAAGAGTGCGCTTGGCAGACGGGTGAGGTCGGCGATTGAACCGAGGTTCTTCTCAAGCTTGGCGCGCTGACGTGTCACCTGCAGCAGCTCACGCTTTGAGAGGTTTGAGTAGGTACCATCCTGCATCAGACGATCGATGTTCGCCATTTTCTTAACGGCCTTGCGGATTGTTGGGAAGTTGGTGAGCATACCACCTGGCCAGCGCTCGATAACATAAGGCATGTTAACGCTCTGAGCCTTCTCAGCAATCACTTCCTTTGTCTGTTTTTTAGTAGCGACGAACAGCACTTTCTTGCCACTCTTGGCAATCTGCTTCAGTGCATCTGCAGCCTCGTCGATCTTGGCTACTGTCTTGTGCAGGTCGATGATATGGATACCGTTACGCTCGGTATAGATGTAGGGAGCCATTGCGGGGTTCCACTTACGCTTCAGGTGGCCAAAGTGGCAGCCTGCCTGGAGCAACTGGTCAAAATTTGTTCTTGCCATTTTGAATTTCTTCTTTTAAATTGTTTACTTTCTTTTTAATTCCTTTTTAGAATCAGCCGAGAAGTAGTCGTTGACCATTGACCATTGAACATTGACCATTCAAATAGTCCTGCCAAGAATCTACTCGGTTTAGATACTAAACTGTTCAGTTTCCCAAAGGGATTAACGCTTACTGAACTGGAAGCGGCGACGTGCCTTGGGCTGACCTGGCTTCTTACGCTCTACCTCACGAGCATCGCGAGTCAGGAAACCAGCATCCTTCAGCTTCTTCTTGTCTTCCTCGTTGATCTTCACCAGTGCACGGGCGATAGCAAGACGCAGAGCCTGGCTCTGACCTGTGAAACCACCACCGTCGAGGTTGACCTTGATGTCATACTTCTCAGCTACTTCGAGCAGGTTCAGCGGCTGCTTAACCACGTACTGCAGGATAGCTGAAGGGAAATATACCTCTAAATCCTTCTTGTTGATCGTGATCTTGCCTGTACCCTCAGAAACATATACACGGGCTACAGAGCTCTTGCGACGACCTATTGCGTTAATTACTTCCATCTTTCCTTAATTATTTATACTGGTTAATATCAATAGTCTTTGGCTGCTGAGCGGCATGTGGATGCTCTGTACCCTCATAGATGTAGAGGTTGTTCAGCAGGCTGCGTCCGAGGGGACCCTTTGGCAGCATACCCTTAACGGCATGACGAAGCATCTTGTCGACACCACCATTCTTCTTGCGAAGCTCAGCAGGTGTGTTGAAGCGCTGGCCACCAGGATAACCTGTGTAGCGGGTATAAACCTTATCGGTCTCTTTCTTACCAGTGAATACTACCTTATCGGCATTGATAAGGATGACATTGTCACCACAGTCAACGTGCGGTGTGAAAGTTGGCTTGTACTTTCCGCGAATCAGCTTTGCTACCTTAGAAGCGAGACGACCAACAACCTGGTCTGTGGCATCGATAACCACCCACTCCTTCTTTGCTGTTTCCTTGTTCACGGAAATAGTCTTGTAACTTAAAGTGTTCATTTCTTGTTTAAATTTTACTACTAAAAAACAGTTTAACTTGATAAGCGCACACAAACCCACATCCGAGGTCTAACACTCGGCTGCAAGTCTAACGAACGCCGGAACCTTACGATTCCATTGCTGAACCAGCGATTCACGAACCACTACGCCCGGCCAAAGACGCGGCTATTCACACTCTGATTCACGGGGATTCTAAGTCTCTCCCCAATAATCGGACTGCAAAGGTACACCTTTTTATTCATACGCGTGCGCCTTTGCAGTCCGAAAAGTAAATATTTATATTTTTTTAACTCTCTATTGATTCTTATGCTTGCAAATTCCTCGACTGGCGTTGTGCAGGATGTCATCACAGATGACTGGTGCAGCAGCTGCCAAATCGACAATGCGGTAGGGAATCTCATTGAGGAAAATGAGCTTGGCAGCTCCAGCCTCTTCCATCTTCTCGCCAATGAGCGTAAGGTCGGTTTCGAGGTAGAGTTCGTAGGAGCGCACAAGCATCGAATAGCTGCGGGTGGACTCATGCCCCTCAGCGTCGATATACTGACCCGTGAAGGTCTTCTGGAAGCGATAGGTGTTGACGCCACAGACCTCCTCACAGTGATGCACGAAGGTAAAGCAGTCGGTATAGTGGATGCCGATGATGACATTCTTGGCGTGACAGCGCTCAAGATAGCCAAAGGGGGAATCGGCACCAAAGGAACTGGTGTTCTGCATATCGCAGAGCAACTGCTGATCCTTACCTGCCACGGCAAAGGAATAGAGGGGGTGCAGGGTGCGACGGAAATCTGCACGACCCAGGGCGAATCCTCCCAGGGCACCTGTCTTGCAGGGTGTCTTATGATAATCGAAAGGCACACCATGACAGAAGTCCCAGTTGAACGTCGGAATGAGCAGGGTTCCCTCCTGTCCGATGACGCCAAGGATGGCATCGAGGAAGGCATCGCGGTCGAAGCGCTCGCCATTGCGTACAGCCGTAAACATCAGCTGCATGATATCGGAGGTGAGCAGTACAACATCGCCCTGCTGCAATCCCCAGTGCTTCGGCAGTTCGAGATAACTAATGTACGCCATACTTGCCAAGCATGGCGATGATGGCATCCACTGAGGTAAAGTTCTCAGGAACGACATCGGTGCCGTTGATTCTGAAATTGAAAGTAATCTCCAGGTTGGTCACGAGGCTCACGATGTCATAGGAATCGAGCAAGCCTGCTTCCATAAAGTCCACATCCTCAGTGAAATCGCACTCAGGACGAATGGTGGACAGGATTTCTATTATCTTTTCTTTCATCATTTATCCATTAACTTCTTTCTTGTAATATAGCCTGTCGATCTTCCCGTTGGCATTACGCTGCAGGAGCTCCAGGTGATGGAAGGCCGTAGGGATCATGTACTTCGGCAGCACCTTGCCTATCTGCAGGCGGAACTCGGAAACGGGTATCTCCTGCTCGGCCTCGTAGAAGAGCGTGATCTGCTTCTCGCTCTGGTTGTAGACGATACATCCGTTCTTCACCAGCTTCAGGGTGTTGATGATCACATGCTCAATCTCACCAAGATCGGTGCGATAGCCCATGTGCTTCACGATGTTGTCCTTGCGACCTTTGAACATGATGAGACCCTCATCGCTCAGGCAGACGATATCACCCGTGCGATAGATGAGCTCAGGATAGGCCTTGTTGAGCGGATTCTGAACAAAGGCGGCTGCAGTCTTCTCAGGATTGTTGTAATAACCCATTGCCAGCGACGTACCACGAACGCAGAGCTCACCCTCCACACCAGGCTCCACAACGGCACGGTCTTCATCGTCGAGGATGAGGATGTCCGTGTTACGACAGGGATAGCCGATGGGCAGCGGCTCAGAGTCGGGTATCTCCTTATCTATAATATAATAGGTGCAGTCGAGGGTAATCTCAATCGGACCATAGAGGTTGGCGAATGTCACCTCGGGCAGATGGTGGTGCCAGTAATTATATTGCTTCGTGGGGAACACCTCGCCAGCAAACCACACCGTACGGAGGCTCTCGAGCCTGAAGGATGAGAGCAGGTCCATGTTGGCGATGTTCACCATGATCGTAGGCACCCAGAAGAGGAAATTCACCTTCTGCTGCTCGAGCACCTCGAGGATCTTCGCAGGGAAGGCCGCCAGATGGGCAGGGAGCACGACGAGCGTGCTGGCCTTCGCCATCAGCATGCAGAGCTCGAAACTGTAGATATCGAACACGATCGGCGAGAGCGATCCCATCACGAGGTCATCGCCGAAGTGGAATGTGTCGATAGCCCAGTCGATAAAGTCGAAGAAACTCTTATGGTTGAGTACCACTCCCTTCGGCGTGCCTGTAGAACCTGACGTATTGATGATACAGGAAGGATCGGTGTCGATGATGGTCGACAGGCGGGCAATGATCTCACCAGCCTCCACCTCAGCTGTCCAGTCCTCCGTATCGAGCAGAATGACCTGAACCGTCTCAGGGATAATACCCACGATCGGCTTGATCTGACGCTCGGTAGAGATGATGAGCGCAGGCTCCACCAACTGGAGGATATTGCGGATACGCTCTGCTGGCGTCTTGATGTCGAGGTTCATATAGAAATCCCCTGCGTAGAGGATTCCCAGGTTGGCATAGACACTCTCGATGGACTTATCGAGGAATACGCCTACAGGCCTGTTCTGACCAACGCCCATGGCGATGATCTTGGCAGCCAGCTGAAGAGCCTTGGTATGGAGGTCAGAGAAGGTGGCCTGCCTCTCCTTATCGATAACAGCCACCTTCTCCGGATATTTCCTGACCGACTCCTCAAAGAGTTCTATCAGACTTATCTTCATACTTTATTTAAAAATCCATATTGTCGAGTGAGTCGCTGAAGTCCTTAGGCTCGTTGTTCTCCTTTGGAGCCTCTCCCTGATGCTCAGGATGCGGACGGTGCTCACCACGGTCGCGACGATCACCACGGTCACGACGGTCACCACGGTCGCCACGATCCGGACGACGCTCACCACGGTCGCGACGCTCACCACGCTCAGGGCGCTCACGGCGCTCACCACGGGCAGGACGCTCTACGTAGTCGGCAGGCTTCTCGATCAGCACACGATGAGAGAGCTTGTACTTACCTGTCTTAGGATCGATCTCAAGCAGCTTCACCTTGATCTTGTCGCCCTCCTTGATACCAGCATCCTCAACGGTCTCGAGGCGCTTCCAGTCGATCTCAGAGATATGGAGCAGACCATCCTTGCCTGGCATGATCTCTACGAAGCAGCCATAAGGCATGATTGAGCGAACGGTTCCCTCATAGATCTCGCCCACCTCGGGGATAGCCACGATGGCACGGATCTTGGCGATGGCAGCATCGATGCTGTCCTTGTTGGGAGCAGATACCTGTACCTTACCCACACCGTCAGCTTCGTCGATGGTGATGGTTGCACCTGTATCCTCCTGCATCTGCTGGATGATCTTACCACCAGGGCCAATAACTGCACCGATGAACTCCTTAGGAATCTCCATCTGAACGATACGGGGAACCTGAGGCTTCATCTCTGCACGAGGCTCAGCAATAGTATCGGTGAGACACTTCAGGATGTGCTCACGTCCAGCCTTAGCCTGCATGAGGGCCTTCTCGAGAATATCGAAAGACAGACCATCGCACTTGATATCCATCTGGGTAGCGGTCAGACCATCCTTTGTACCAGTGGTCTTGAAGTCCATATCGCCCAGGTGGTCCTCGTCGCCGAGGATATCGCTCAATACGGCATACTTATCTTCTCCAGGATTCTTGATCAGACCCATAGCAATACCTGATACAGGCTTTTTCATGGGCACACCAGCGTCCATCAGGGCGAGGGTACCAGCACATACGGTAGCCATAGAAGAAGAGCCGTTAGACTCAAGGATCTGAGATACCAGACGAACGGTGTAAGGGAAGTCCTCGGGAATCTGACCCTTTAGACCGCGCCATGCGAGATGACCGTGACCAATCTCACGACGACCTACGCCACGCTGAGCCTTGGCCTCACCCGTACAGAATGGCGGGAAGTTATAGTGCAGCAGGAAGCGCTGATAGCCGTGCTCCAGCACGTCGTCAACGAGCTTCTCGTCGAGTTTGGTTCCAAGAGTACAGGTAGACAGGGACTGTGTCTCACCACGTGTGAAGATTGAGCTTCCGTGAGGCATGGGCAGTGGAGAAACCTCGCACCAGATAGGACGGATCTCATCAGTCTTACGACCATCGAGACGGATGCCTTCGTCAAGGATACAACGACGCATGGCATCGCGCTCTACATCGTGATAGTAGCGCTCCATCATAGCCACCTTCTCTTCCATCTCGTCTTCAGTCAGGTCAGCGTGCTCAGCAGCATACTTCTCCTTGAAGTCCTCGAGAATCTTCTCGAAGGCCTCAGCACGAGCCTGCTTCTCAAGTGCCTGCTTGGTCACGTCGTAAGCGGGCTGATAGAGCTCCTTGTTCATCTGCTCGCGCAGCTCCTCGTCGTTCACCTCGTGGTCGTACTCACGCTTCACATCCTTGCCCAGCTCCTTTGAGAGCTCAGTCTGGAGTTCGCACATCGGCTTGATGGCAGCCATGGCAGCCTTCAGGGCACCGATCATGTCCTGCTCGCTAACCTCCTTCATCTCACCTTCCACCATCATGATGTTCTCAGCAGAGGCACCAACCATAATATCCATGTCGGCCTCCTTCATCTGCTCAAAGGTAGGATCAATCACATACTCGCCATTGATACGAGCCACGCGTACTTCCGAGATGGGGCACTCGAAAGGTATATCCGAGCAAGCCAGAGCTGCAGAGGCAGCAAAACCAGCCAAAGCATCGGGCTGATCAACACCGTCGGCGCTGAGCAGCATAACGTTTACGAATACTTCTGCGTGATAGTTACTTGGGAAGAGTGGACGAAGCACACGGTCCACCAGTCGTGATGTCAGGATTTCATTGTCTGAGGCTTTACCTTCGCGCTTAGTGAATCCACCAGGAAAACGGCCAGCGGCACTGTACTGTTCACGATAGTCTACCTGCAATGGCATGAAATCGGTTCCGGGAACTGCATCTTTTGCGGCACAAACAGTGGCCAGGAGTACGGTGTTGTTCATCGTTAACATGACGGCACCATCAGTCTGTTTTGCCACTTTCCCGGTTTCAATGGTGATGGTTCTTCCATCAGCCAGTTGAAGGGTCTTTGTAATTACGTTCATCTTTTGTTTAAAACATCTAAAAATAAAAACTTCACTGCGACAGAAGCACTATTCCGTCGCAAAAATCGGCGCAAAGTTACACATTATTAAATAAATAAACGAAGAAATCGTGATTATTTTTCGTTTTTTTTGGTTTTTTACTCGCTAATTTGTAACTTTGCACCCGCAAAACGAAATTACAGGATAAAGATGAAACATATTTGGAAAGCGGCAGCCTTGCTCATTGCTGCCATCACAATCACCTCGTGCAACGAGAACAAGTTCACGGTGGAAGGCCAGATTGCCAACGCCAAGGACTCTGTACTGTACTTTGAGAATGTAGGTCTGGAAGGCATCAATGTGCTCGACTCGGTGAAGTTGGGCGACAGCGGCGATTTCGCCTTCAGTGAGCCTGCCACAAAGGCACCTGAGTTCTACCGTCTTAGAATCTCCGACCAGATCATCAACGTCAGCATCGACTCCACAGAGACCGTCACCATTAAGGGCGAATATCCTGGTATGGCGTCGAACTACACCGTCAGCGGTTCGGGCAACTGTGAGAAAATCAAGGAACTGGCACTCAAACAGATGGACCTGCAGAGACGTGCTATCGCCATCCAGAAGAACACGGCTCTCGGCATCAATGGCATCAACGACAGCATCAACAAGATCCTGGCTGCCTATAAGGAAGACGTGAAGCTGAACTACATCTATAAGGAGCCCTATAAGGCCTACTCTTATTTCGCCCTATTCCAGGCGCTTGGCAACTGGCTCATCTTCAATCCTCGTACGGATAAGGAAGATATCAAGGCCTTCGCAGCCGTAGCTACCAGCTGGGACACCTATTATCCTCATGCTGAGCGTGGTCAGAACCTGCATAACATTGCCATTGAGGGTATGAAGACCCAGCGCATTGTCAACGCCCAGAATCAGGATATCACTGTCAAAGCCAACAAAGTAAGTGAATCAGGCGTGCTCGATATTGCCCTGCGCGACAACAAGGGTCAGGAGCGCCATCTGACTGATCTGAAAGGAAAGGTGGTACTGCTCGACTTCCATATCTTCGCCCTGGAGGATTCACCTGCCCGTATCATCATGCTGCGCGAGCTCTACAACAAATATCATACACAAGGACTGGAGGTTTACCAGATCTCACTCGACAACGACGAGCACTTCTGGAAGCAACAGACGGCTGCCCTCCCCTGGATCAGTGTGCGCGATGCAGACGGCATCAACTCACAGCGTCTGATGTTGTATAACGTTCAGGCAGTGCCCGATTTCTTCCTCATCGACCGTGACAATAACATCGTGAAACGTGCTGCCCAGATGAAGGATATTGATGCTGAAATCAAGAAACTGCTGTAATTGGCAGTTTCATTCCGTCGGCATAGCTCAGCTGGTTAGAGTATCACCTTGACATGGTGGGGGTCGTTGGTTCGAATCCAACTGTCGACACAACAGAAATGGCAACCTTGATGGTTGCCATTTTCTATGATTAGAAGCTTTCCAGCCAGGCTTTCAGCTCGAAGATCACATGATAGTGATAGGCGAAGCTCTCGCGATAGCCCCAGCCGTGCCCTCCTGTGGGATAGACGTGGATAGAGGCTGGTACATCGTGCTTATATAGCTGCTCATAGTAATTCAGGCCATTGGCAGCTGGTACGGCCTTGTCGTCGTCGGAGAGGGCAAGAAAGGCACGAGGTGTTGTACGGTTTACCTGCAGATCATTGCTATAGTCGGCCTCCAGCTTACGAAGTTCTTTCTTCGAATGACCCTCACCCAGGAAGTTGTCGTGCGAACCCTTATGGGTAAAGCCCAGATCCATAGTAATCACAGGATAGAACAGAATCTGGAAGTTGGGTGCCGCCTCTCCTTTGGAATGGGTAGCGATGGTAGAGGCAAGATGACCACCTGCTGAGAAGCCCATGATACCTATATCGTTTAAATCGATATGCCACTCGACGGCATGTCTGCGCACCGTCTTGATGGCTTCCTCAGCATCAGAGATGGGAACAAGACGGTTACCATGAGGCATGCGGTATTTCAAGACGATGAGGGCGATACCCTGATTGTTGAAGAACGTAGCCCACTGATGGCCCTCATGATCCATCGCCAGATGAGAATAGCCACCTCCAGGACAACAAACCACAGCCCTACCTGTAGCCTTCTTTTCATCAGGCAGATAGACTGTCAACTCTGCCTTGTCCTTGTTGTCTCCGTTTGAGTTGGGTGCTCCCTTAGGCCATAAATCCATAGTGGTTCCTTTCTGACTATAAGCTACTGCAGAAACGCCCAACAGCAGCAATGATAATAATGATTTTAGACTTTTCATTGTTGTTTTGAATATTTTTTCGCTGCAAAGATACTACTTTTAATTTATTTTTGTACCTTTGCGCTGAAAAAATAAACTTAAAACCATCATCATGAAGAAGATTCTGACAATTCTGGCTCTTGCGGCACTGTCACTCAGCGCACAAGCTAAGGTAAGGTTGCCGCATCTGATTGGCGACAACATGGTATTGCAACAGCAGACAGACGCCCGTCTCTGGGGATGGGCCAAGCCTGGCAAGACGGTAAAGGTGACCACCTCATGGAGCAATGAAGCCATCAGCACTAAAGCTGACAAAAACGGCCAATGGCTGGTAAAAGTCAAAACGCCAAAGGCCAGTTATGAACCGCTGTCGATCACGTTTGACGATGGTGAGCCACTAACCATCAAGAACGTCGTAGCAGGCGAGGTATGGGTCTGTGCAGGACAGTCGAACATGGAGATGCCCGTGAAGGGCTTTTGGATGTGTCCAGTCAAGGATTACAACCAAGTGGTCATCGACGCTGCTAACCATCAGGGCGTCAGAAGCGTGAAGATTCCCAGTGTGATGCGTGCCGAACCTCAGGACGATGCGCAATGCGAATGGCGCGAATGCTCCCCCAAGACCGTTGGAGACTTTTCTGCCACAGGCTATTTCTTCGCACGTACCATGCATCAGGCACTCGACATCCCCATCGGCCTTATAGAAGCTAATAAAGGAGGTACGCGCGTAGAGAGTTGGCTGACGAAGGAGAATCTACAGAAATACACCGGCGACCCCACGGACTCTGTAGAGATCTGCAAGAAATGGGAGAAGTGGGACTATCACCGTTCGCTGCTCTGGGGCAACGGCACCTTCAATCCCATCCTGAACTTTACCGTGAAGGGTATCCTTTATTATCAGGGCTGTTCGAATGTGGGCGATCCTGGCGACCAGTACTCTGAGCGTATGAAGTTGTTGGTAGAGCAGTGGCGCTCGCAGTTCGGACTGGGCGAGATTCCTTTCTATTTCGTACAAATTGCACCTTACGAATATGATGGCGATGTCAATGCCATCAGCGGCGCTTTGTTGCGCGAACAACAGTACAAGGCTTCCAAGATTATCCCCAACAGCTCGTTGGTATGCATCAACGACCTGGTCTATCCCTACGAGTTCACCCAGATTCATCCTACCCAGAAACAGAAGGTGGGTGAGCGCCTGGCCTATACGGCCCTGAATCGCGACTACGGCTTTGAGGGACTGATGTATAAGAGCCCGTCGTTCAAGGACATGCAGGTGAAGGGCGAAGCCATCATGATCCACCTGGAAGACAATTACCACACCGATGCGCCTTTCGAGGACATGCAGGGGTTTGAGATAGCAGGCGAGGACAAGGTGTTCCATCCTGCCACAGCCCGTCATTTCTGGCAGGAGGGTGGCGGCTATTGGGACGAAGCCATCATTATCAGTTCGCCTGAGGTCAAGAATCCTGTGGCTGTGCGCTATTGTTTCAAGAACTTCCAGATTGGCAACGTGAAGAATGGAGGCAACCTGCCACTCTTCCCCTTCCGAACTGATCAATGGGAGAAGTGAAAAATGAAAAGTGAAAAATGAAAGAGCATCCATTAGAACTATTCCATTTCTGTCCGAAGTGTGGCAGTGAGGATTTTGAGATCCATAATGAGTTGAGCAGACATTGTGCGAACTGCGGATTTACGTATTACCAGAATCCGAGAGCCTCAACAGCTGCCTTTATCCTGAATGGCAAGGGTGAGTTGCTGGTAGCCCGTCGTGGTAAGGAACCAGCCAAGGGTACACTCGACCTACCTGGCGGTTTCGTAGATAATGAAGAGAACGCAGAGCAGGGAATGGTCAGGGAAATCAAGGAAGAAACAAGCCTCATTGTCAGTGCCGATGACGTGAAATACCTTTTCTCCATCCCTAACGTCTACCGTTACTCAGGAATGGATATCCACACGCTCGACCTGTTTTTCATCTGTCAGGTTGACGATGATGCTGCCATCAAGGCTGCTGACGATGCAGCTGATCTGTCGTGGATTCCACTGAGAGAAGTATATGTTGAACGCTTCGGACTACGCTCGATACGGCAGGCTGTTCACCGTTTCTTAGTGCAAAACTGTTAATAAAACTAAAAATCCTCTATATAAATAAGGTGGGAGTGAGTTTTTTGTTTACTTTTGCAGCCCGTAAGAAATAAAACGAGACAGAATATGCAAAAGAACTTAGTGATTGTCGAGTCTCCTGCCAAAGCGAAGACCATCGAGAAATTCCTGGGAAAGGATTTCAAGGTCATGTCAAGTTACGGACATATCCGTGACTTGAAGAAGAAAGAGCTGAGCATCGACGACAAAACGCTTGAACCGGAATACGAGATTCCTGAAGAGAAGACAAAACTTGTTGCCGATCTGCACGCCAAGGCAGACAAAGCAGAGAAAGTATGGCTCGCATCCGATGAGGACCGTGAAGGAGAAGCCATCTCCTGGCACCTGTGTGAGGTACTGGGACTTGACAAGAAAAAGACCAACCGTATCGTCTTCCATGAGATTACCAAACCCGCCATTTTGGAGGCCATCGAGCATCCGCGTCATTTGGACATGAATCTGGTGAATGCCCAGCAGGCTCGTCGTGTACTCGACCGTCTGGTAGGCTTTAAGCTTTCGCCTGTTCTCTGGCGTAAGGTCAAGCCAGCCCTTTCCGCTGGTCGTGTACAGAGTGTGGCCGTTCGTCTGATCGTAGAGCGCGAGCGCGAGATCCAGAATTTCCAAAGTGAGGTTTATTATAGTGTCAATGGTGTTTTTGCCATTACCAATCCTGACGGTTCTGCCTCAGAGGTTAAGGCCCTGCTTGGCAACCGTTTCAAGACTGAGGCTGAGGTGATTGCCTTCCTCGAGAAATGCAAGGAAGCCACCTTTACCGTTGAGAGCATCCAGAAGAAACCCGTGAAGCGTACACCAGCTCCCCCATTCACCACCTCTACCCTGCAGCAGGAAGCAGCCCGCAAGCTTGGCTTCTCTGTCAGTCAGACCATGATGATAGCACAGCATCTGTACGAAAACGGACGAATCACTTATATGCGTACTGACTCTGTCAACCTCTCCAAACTTTGTTTGGGTGCCAGCAAGGGAGAGATCGTCAAACTTTACGGCGAGGACTATAGTAAGGTCCGTCAGTATCACACCAGTGCCAAAGGTGCGCAGGAAGCTCACGAGGCCATCCGTCCTACCTATATGGAGCAGATGGAGATCGAGGGAACAGCTCAGGAGAAGCGTCTTTATGAACTTATCTGGAAGCGCACGATTGCCAGTCAGATGGCTGACGCCGAGATTGAGAAAACGACAGTCAATATTGAGGTCAGCGGTACTGATGAGACATTCATCGCTCAGGGCGAGGTTGTAAAATTCGATGGTTTCATCAAGGTATATCGTGAGTCATCCGACGATGATGACCAGCAGGACGAGTTTGGACATATCCTACCTCCGCTGAAGAAAGGACAGGTGCTTTCTCGTCGCGATATCGTTGCTACAGAGCGTTTCAGTCAAGGACCACAGCGCTACACGGAAGCCAGTCTTGTTCACAAGATGGAAGAGTTGGGCATTGGTCGTCCTTCTACATACGCCCCCACCATTTCAACCATCCAACAGCGCGAATATGTACAGAAAGGCGACAAGAAGGGCGAAGACCGTCCCTATTCACTCTATCAGTTGAAGGGCAAGCAGATCAGCCAGAAAACCCGCAAAGAACTGATTGGTTCAGAGAAAGGCAAACTGATTCCAACAGACATCGGTATCGTGGTCAACGACTTCCTGATGGAGAATTTCAATGAGATTATGGACTACAACTTCACTGCCAAGGTGGAGCAGGACTTCGATAAGATTGCAGAGGGCAATGAGAAATGGACAGACATCATGAAGGCTTTCTACAAGAGCTTCGAGCCAACTGTAGAGAAGACCATGAATGCCCGTCAGGAGCACAAGGCCGGTGAGCGCCAACTGGGTAATGACCCCAAGACAGGCAAGCCTGTATTCGTAAAGATTGGCCGTTTCGGACCTGTTGTCCAGATCGGTAGTGCAGAGGACAAGGACAAGCCTCAGTTTGCTCAGCTTCCCAAGGAGCAGAGCATCGAGACCATCACGCTCGAGGAGGCGCTAGACCTCTTTAAGTTGCCACGTAATCTGGGTGACTATGAAAACAAGCCCGTTACGATTGGCACAGGCCGTTTTGGTCCCTATGTGCTCCACGACCGCAAGTACACCTCACTTCCCAAGGACTGCGATCCCATGACTATCACCCTTGATGAAGCTATTGCCCTGATTCAGGACAAGCGTCGCGAGGAGAGCCAGAAGCACATGAAGTTCTTCCTGGAAGATCCGAAGTTGGAGGTGATGAACGGGCGTTACGGCCCATATCTGGTTTACGACGGCAAGAATTACCGTCTGCCAAAGGCCATGCACGAGAAAGCCAAGGACCTGACCTATGACGAGTGCATGAAGGTCATCCAAAGCACACCTGTAAAGAAAGGCTGACATGACGCGAATCATCCTGATAGGCTATATGGGGGCTGGAAAGACCACCGTCGGCAAGGCGCTGGCGAAGGAACTCGGCATCATATTCTATGATCTCGACTGGTATATCGAGAACAGGATGCGCAAGTCGATAGCACAGATCTTTGCCGAACGTGGTGAGGAAGGATTCCGCAAGATTGAGTACAACATGCTCCACGAGGTGGCTGAGTTCGAGAATGTCATCATCAGCTGCGGAGGCGGAACACCTTGCTTCTTCGACAATATGGACTACCTGAACCAACAGGGACAAGTGGTTTATCTGAAAGCCGATCCTGAGGTGCTTTACAAGCATCTGGTGATGAGCAAGAACGACCGTCCACTCCTAAGAGGCAAGAGCCCTGAGCAACTGATCACCTTCATCCGCGAACAACTGGAGAAGCGTGAGCCATACTACACCAAAGCCAGGTACGTCCTGGATGTCAGTCTGATGGACAACTACGAGAAAATCAGAATCAGCGTCGAGAAGATCCGCGAACTGCTGAAAGTTTAATAAACCCAGACAACTGCAAGAATGAAGAAATGGACCATTGAAGATTCGAAGGAGCTCTACAACATCAACGGTTGGGGCACTTCCTATTTTGGCATCAACGAGAAAGGCGATGTCTATGTCACTCCTTGTAAGAATGGTACGCAAATCGACCTACGCGAAGTGATGGACGAGCTGGCCATCCGCGATGTCACACCGCCTGTACTGCTCCGTTTCCCAGACATCCTGGACAACCGGATTGAAAAGACCTGGAGTTGTTTCAAGAAGGCGAGCGAGGAATACGACTACAAAGGCGATAACTATGTGGTCTATCCTATCAAGGTCAACCAGATGCAGCCTGTCGTAGAGGAGATCATTTCTCACGGGCGTAAGTTCAATCTGGGTCTTGAGGCAGGCTCAAAGCCCGAGCTACACGCTGTCATCGCCATGCAGTGTCAGAGCGACTCGATCATCGTCTGCAATGGTTATAAGGATCAGAGCTATATCGAGCTCGCCCTGTTGGCCCAGAAGATGGGTAAGCAGATCTTCATCGTCGTAGAAAAGATGAACGAATTGGAAATCATCGCCCGTGAAGCCAAGAAGATGAATATCCGACCCAATATCGGTATCCGTATCAAACTGGCCTCTTCCGGCTCTGGCAAATGGGAAGAGAGTGGTGGCGACGCCTCAAAGTTCGGTCTGACCAGTGCAGAACTGTTGGAAGCGCTCGAACTTCTCGACAAGAAAGACATGCGCGACTGCCTGCGCTTAATCCATTTCCATATCGGCTCACAGATTACCAAGATACGCCGTATCCAGACTGCCCTTCGCGAAGCCTCTCAGTTCTATATCCAACTGCACAAGATGGGGTATAACGTGGACTTCGTAGATTGCGGTGGTGGTCTCGGCGTCGATTATGACGGTACCCGCTCACCATCGAGCGAGAGTTCTGTGAACTACTCTATTCAGGAATACGTCAACGACTGTATCTACACCTTCGTGGATGCCGCCAACAAGAATAACCTTCCTCATCCCAATATCATCACGGAGAGTGGACGCTCACTGGCTGCCCACCATTCCGTACTCGTTATTGATGTACTGGAGACTGCCTCTCTGCCTGAGATGCCTGAGGAGTTCGAGCCTGATGAGAACAGCCACCAGCTGGTAAAAGATCTGTATGAGATCTGGGATAATCTCTCGCCACGCAACGTACTCGAGGACTGGCACGATGCTGAGCAGATCCGTGAAGAGGTACTTGACCTCTTCTCACATGGCATCGTCGACCTGAAGACCCGTGCAGAGGTGGAGGCTATGTATTGGAGTGTCTGTCACGAGATTCATGCATTGGCCAAGAGCCTGAAACATATTCCAGAGGAATTGATGAAGATCGACAAGCTCCTGGCCGACAAGTATTTCTGCAACTTCTCGCTCTTCCAGAGCCTCAGCGACTCATGGGCCATTGATCAGGTATTTCCCATCATGCCCATCCAGCGACTCGACGAGCGCCCTACTCGCAATGCCACCATTCAGGACATCACCTGCGACAGTGATGGTAAGATTGCTAACTTCACCACCAATCTCCATAACACTCATTCGCTGCCCGTTCATGCACTCAAGAAGAACGAGCCCTATTATCTCGGCGTGTTCCTTGTTGGTGCCTATCAAGAGATTCTGGGTGACATGCATAACCTCTTCGGCGACACCAACGCCGTACATATCTCAGAAAAAGACGGTACCTATCACATCGACCAGATTATCGATGGTGAGACAGTGGAGGAAGTGCTCGAATACGTACAGTACAATCCCAAGAAGCTGGTTCGCCAGCTCGAAGTATGGGTCGCCAAGAGTGTAAAACAGGGCAAGATATCCCTCGAAGAGGGTAAGGAGTTCCTCTCGAACTATCGCAGCGGACTCTACGGTTATACCTATCTGGAATAGCCTAAGTAGGCCTAGGATCACCTAGGCATTCCTAGGCTTACCTGGAAAAAAACAGAAGAAAATGAAAGAAAAGCTGACTATAGTCAAGGTGGGTGGTGCCATCGTCGAAGACGAGGCCCAGCTCTCACAACTGCTCAAGGACTTCAGTGCTATTGAGGGCAAGAAAGTGCTGGTTCATGGTGGAGGGCGTAAAGCCACTAAGACGGCAGAGCGTCTTGGCATCGAATCGAAGATGGTTAACGGCCGTCGTATTACGGATGCCGATATGCTCAGCGTGGTCACGATGGTCTATGGCGGACTCGTCAATAAGAACCTTGTGGCCCGTCTTCAGGCCAATGGCGTCAATGCCCTGGGACTTACAGGTGCTGATATGGATGTTATCCGTTCGCATAAGCGTCCCATTAAAGACGGAGTCGACTTCGGCTTCGTTGGTGATGTTGATAAGGCTAACGGTGAGATGCTCAGCAAACTTATCGAGGAAGGCATCACACCAGTGATGGCACCATTGACTCACGACGGCGAGGGAAACATTCTCAACACCAATGCCGACACAATTGCCAGCGAGACAGCCAAGGCCTTGGCGAACTACTATGATGTGACACTCATCTTCAGTTTCGAGAAGAAGGGTGTTCTGCGTGACCCGGACGATGACAACTCAGTCATCCCAACCATTACGCGCGAGGATTTTGCCAGATATCAAGCTGATGGCACCATCAGCGGAGGAATGATTCCCAAGATCGAGAATGCCCTCGCTGCCATTGATGCAGGCGTCAAAGAAGTGATCATCACCCTTGCCACTGCTATCGATGGAAAAGCCGGTACCATTATCAAATAAAAATTATTTCATATTCGCTGTAACTTTTGCGTTTCTCAATCGTCATATAAGAAGAGAGGATGAAAGAAATCAGTTTCCGGAACGATGTCCTACCACTGAAGAACGAGCTATACAGGCTTGCACTCCGTATCACCCTCAACCCCGCTGAGGCAGAGGATATTGTTCAAGAAACCCTGATAAAAGTCTGGAACAGACGAGACCAATGGGATACCATTGACTCCATCGAAGCCTTCTGTCTGACCATCTGCCGCAATCTCTCACTCGACAAAATGCGAAAGATGGAAAACCAGAACCAAAGCCTGGAAGAGGCTGACAACGAAGCGCCAGACCACAGCTACTCATCCAATCCTGAGGAACAGGCCATGCAGCAAGACAGGATAGCGCTGATACGCCGACTCATCAACGGGCTGCCCGAGAAACAGCGAAGCGTGATGCAGCTCAGGGACTTTGAAGGCAAAAGCTATAAGGAAATAGCCGCCATCATGAACATCACTGAGGATCAGGTTAAGATTAATATCTTCAGGGCCCGACAGGCGATTCGCCAAAAGTATTTTGAAACAGAGAAATATGGATTATAAATATATCGAACAACTATTAGAGCGTTACTGGGAGTGCGAGACCACTCTTCAGGAAGAAACTATTTTGCGCACTTTCTTCAGTCAGGAGGAGGTACCTGCAGAATTGCTGAAGTACAAGGCACTGTTCACCTATGAGCTCGAGAAAGAGGAAGTCCTGGGTGATGATTTCGACGCCCGAATTCTGGAGAAGACACAGCCCTCAGCCAAGACCATCACTCTGACGAGTCGTCTGATGCCGCTCTTCAAGGCAGCAGCCATTGTGGCTATCGTCCTCACGCTGGGCAATGCCGCTCAGGCACCTTGGAACTATGGTTGGGAAGATCCGAAAGATGCCTATGCCAAGTTCCATCAGCAGACTGCTGACTCTGTGAGCACACTTGGAGTCATCCAGGCTGAGAATGTGACAGACAGCACGAAGGTTTCGACCTCCGATGCACCTACTTTTTTTGAATAAATTTTCTATGCTTTCTTTATAATAATCATTTTTTAAACACGATGAAGAAACTGTGAAGTTTCATTCTCTCAAATTTTTCAGTAAAGTACTAACGCAAAACAAAAGGGCTGCCTCCGTAACACACCGGTGAGCAGCCCAACTTATTTTTATACCCCTTGGATTATTTCTTCAGTCTCAGGTTCAACTGGAACAAAGCAGGCAGAAAAATGCATAGGGAGAATCCCAGTGCCATCAGCACACGCTGCTGGGAGCCAAAGAGATCCATCAGCGTCAATTCTGGATTGGGATAAAGGTTATAAAGCACGTAAGCCACCGTGTTGTTCACCCAGTGATAGACCACCCCAGGCACAATACTATCCGTACGATAATACATCCACCCCAACAGCAGTCCAATCAGGAACGCATGTGGCATCTGAGCAGGATTCATGTGGATCAAGGCAAAAAGCAAAGCAGAGATCGTGATGCCTACCCAGTGACGATTGTTCCAACTGAGCAATGCCCTCAGCACTGCCCCTCTGAACACCAGCTCCTCAGCCAAGGGGGCCAGCAGACCTACAACCAGATACCCCCAACGATCCTTCAGAATCATCTCGAATTCATCTTCAACCCAATTAGGCAAAGCAGGCATCTGCTCCTGAAGCCATGTAGAAGGGATAAGGGCGCCCAGTGCAGCCAGCACACACCAGAACAACACGAACCAAGGACGTGTAAGCATCCAATCGCGCGAAGCCACACTCCATTTTGCCAACAAGAACACAGCTATCGTTATCACACTGACAGCAGCCATCATCATAATCATCCCAGTAGCGTTCATCGTCGTTTCCTTACCCATTACCAAGGGCCAGAGGCCCTGAACCAGCATACTGACCAAAGCCTGGATGGCAGCAAACACGATTGTATAAATCAATGCATTCTTCATCGTAATATGTCTTTTACTTGTCTTTTATCTTCCTGTAACTGGGCCACAAGTGCCTCAGGAGAATCGAAACGGCGCTCCTCGCGCAGACGCTGGACAAACAGGATATCCACACGTTGCCCATAGAGGTCGTCGTCGAAGTCGAGAATATTCACTTCCAACGTCTGACCCTTGCCCTCGAAAGTCGGGCGCGTACCTATATTCATCATAGCTGCCCGCTTCTGATGACCCTCCCCAATCGTAGCCCATACGGCATAGACGCCTGCGGCAGGAATCAGTTTGTCAGCGCAAAGCAACTCCAGATTAGCCGTGGGGAATCCCAACTGATGGCCGATATGCTCGCCAGGCATGACTTTGCCAGAAAGTTGATAATATCGTGTCAGGCATTGCGGCATCTGCTCAACCTTTCCCTCCAGAAGCAGTTGACGAATAACTGACGAACTGACAGCCTGACTACCATCTTCCATCAGTTCTGCATCACCCCTTACCACCTGCATGCCCATCGCCTGACCATAGCGCACATAATCGTCGAAACCTTCCTCACGATTATGTCCAAAACGGTTGTCATAGCCAGTAATCAGCACATCGGCATTCAACTGTTCGTGCAGAATCTGCTGCATAAACTCGCGAGCCGTCAGTGCAGCCAGCTCCTTGGTGAAAGGCAGCACCACGAGATTATCGATACCCAGTTGGCTGAGAATGGCCTGCTTTTCCTCAAGCGTTGTCAACAACTGAGGACGGAATGAAGGATCGAGCACCTGTCTGGGCGAACGGTCAAACGTCACGACAACAGAGCCGAGACCATATTCTCTGGCCTGCTCGGCAACCATACCGATCAGGTGCTGATGCCCCTTGTGAACGCCATCAAACACGCCGATGGTTGCCACGCATTTTGGGAGCCGAATACCACTTTGATTCAAACAAATTGTCTCCATGAGGGCGCAAAGTTAAGCATTTTTGCTTATTTCCGCAAAAAAAATTTGGATATTTAATAAAAAAGCCTTAACTTTGCAACCCAAAATCGGACTTGTAGCTCAGTTGGTTAGAGCAACAGACTCATAATCTGGAGGTCCCTGGTTCAAGCCCAGGCTGGTCCACTACTACTTAATCCATTCCGCTTTATGATGAGAAAGAAGTGCTTGCTCTTATGCATGGTTGCCCTTTGTCTGAGTATTATCGCAACCAGCTGTTCGAAGAATGATTCTGTTTCCCAAGGTGAAATAACTGAGAATTTCAAGGCACTTGTCATGGGTGGTAAGGATATTGATCCTAATCAGACTTGGAGCACTGGTATTAGTACGCCTGTCAAAGTGAGCGTCAATCTTGAGTCAGACGTCACCTATACTGTTTACTTCTTCATCTCCAATCCTGCTATTGATGCAAATGCCCATTATGTTGGTATGGCCTGTCTCAAGTCGGGAGAATCCAAGACGGTCTACGTGGTGAAACCAGCTAATGCCACCCAACTCTATGCTGCCTGCTATGGCGGCAAAGGGAAGGGTATTTGTCTGCCTGTCAATGGTTCAGAAATATCATTCAGTGGCACCATTACCAGCGAACCCTCTACTCCCAAACCCACTACTGGCAACAATTGGAGTGTGCCTGTTATTAATTTGCCAAGCACCTCTAAGTATACAACTGGCACCATGGTGGCACCAGACGATATCGATCCTGAATCGCCAAGCGAAGCAGAGCTCCATGTGCTAATCGACAACGAATATGCAGGTATTATTCCTGCTTTGAACAGCCATACCAATCTCTCCGTCTACGTGACAGGCACTTGGACTCTGACTTTTGATCAGCGCCTCATCAACGGCAACGTACTCGTTGTGGGCAAAGGAGGCAAGGTCGTTGTTCCCAAAAACTTTAAGCTATCCACATCACCACTTACCGATACCCAAAAGCCAGGTATGATATATGTGCTGCCTGGTGGAGAAATCAGTGGTGAGGGCACAGTGGAGTTTACTGACGGCAATAATACCTATAGTTATAATGCTGGCAGCATTACCACCAATGAGATTCGCCTTTCCAGCGGCTCGCTCTATAATGCAGGCACTATTGGCGATGGTAGCAATACCAATACTACTCTCTATGGTGAGGCCACAAATGGCGACACGCCAGGACTGCTCTTCAATTATGGCACAGCCTATCTGATGCAGGCCAGCGGCTCTGATTTTGGTATTCTCAATTCCAACTTCATCAAGGTTCAAGTATCCTTATCGCTCAGCAGCGCCTCACGCATGGATGATGGCAGCAAAATCGAGTGTGGCTTGCTCTCCCTTCAAGGCAACGGCTCTTCCAACTCCGTGCTTTATATGGGCAATGGTTCTTACCTGAACTGCAGTGGCTTTATCAGCATAAATAATTATGGTGTATGGGGTCCCTCTGGCAATAACTTTAGCGACAATGCGCTTTTCGCGGCAAACGGATGTAGCAAATGTACGACAACAGAAGGCAATGCCAATACCTTTATGCTCGACCATGTGCAGCTCCAGCTTTCTTCAACCTTCCAAGGCATCGATCTGATTTCTGGATGGATCAACGGAAGCGGCATCAGTGTTGATCGTCAGACCTGCTTCTTCAGCATGGACTATACAGAGAACCCAGTCTACACTGGTATGTACTACGCTTTTGAGTTCCCTGACGACAGCTCTATCCGCGATTTCGACTACAACGACCTTGTACTGCTCGTCAGCGCTCCATACGACAATAATGATGGCACCTATAGCTGCTTCCTCAGTGTGGCCTGTGTGGGAACCAAGCTCAATGCTTACCTATATTACAATGGTAAACAGATTGGAGAGGAGATCCACAAACACATGAGCATCGACAAGGAGACAAACATCAATACCAATAAGATAGAACAATTACCCAGATATATTGGAGAATTGACATTCACGTCGCCAAATATTGACATTGGCTCTTTCAATTTCAGTATTCGCACAGAAAAAACTGATGGCTCATCATCTAATAACTATTCACAACCCTCAACCAGCAATGCCCCGCTTTTCCTGGCTGTCAATGCTGATTCTGAAGCAAAATGGAGATGGCCGCGAGAAGGTACTAATATCGGACTGGCCTACTTGCTGTTCAGTACATGGGCTGCAAACCAGCAGGAAGCTACCGACTGGTATTATCAAAGCCACGCCGTCAGCACTCAAGTAGTTTCTTGGTAGGACAGAATAGATTTACCAGACAAATACGTTCGACTCGTTTGGATTCTCATACCAATCCTTTGCCTGGTTCCTGTTTGTAGCCCATTCACCAAAGGAATGACCACCTATGTCATAGGCACCAAACAGGATACTGGCGCCTGTCGTTTTGTCCTTCATACGGAATCCCATGTTCACACCCTCTAAAGGATGGCAGAACGAGCTTGATGGAACTACCAATGCCCAAGGCAGGTGCCCCACATCAATATAGTTATACTCATTCAATGCCTGCACTTTCCTATACTGATAGGTATGAACCTCCATAGAGGCTCCATTATACTGTTCGATGATAAAGGGATCGATATTATTGAGCGTAATACCATTCGCACGGATATCAGTCTTGAACCTTATGACGAAAGTCACCTCCCTTGGCACCATCAATTGTGCATCAGTCGATGAACGCTTTGTCACATTATACTGTTTACGTTGGAACATGCCATAATCCGCATTGAGAATGTCGCCCGTTGCCCAGTGGGCATCAGCAAAGAGATTCAGGATTGGCTCTCCTTTCAAACCCTTCAAGAGCAAATCACGCTCTCTCAAAACCACCATATACTGGTCAGTTATTTCCTTATTAAACGACTTGTCGTCAACGGTATAGACTGTGTCTATATCATTATAGTCTATATCAGGCAGACGCAAACAACCTGCCAACTGCTTATTAGCTCCAACAGCTGCCAATCTCACATGGAAATACATCTCACGAGCATTGGCACGCTCCAAGGCAATATGCATCACCACGTCGTTATAATCGAAATCACCAGGCTCAGGGAACTCCTGTTCGTAACAGAATGCAAAATACTGGAACATAGGCGAGTAACTGAGTTTCTCCTGCTTGAAAAGCGTCTTCGAGAAGTCCACATCGCGATTGGAAGGATTGAATTCCGTCACCGTATAGGCACCCGTGGAATCTACAGCTGCAGCATAAAGGGTGCTGAGAAGGCTTGGATACGTCACACTCAGACCCACACGATCACCCTCCTCCATATAGAGCTGCCCAACAACCTGAGCCAAAGGCGTAGTCTTGGGGTTCGCATCCAGGATCATGACCTTTTTTGTTCCCACGCCAGCATTAGCCGTAATGATAAGATACTTCGTCGTCGACAATTCCCAATTATGATTAGGGTCGACACTATCCACTGGCGACTGGATCTTGATCAGCGTATCATATATAGCTTCGTCGAACATGTTCTTTTTGCAGGAGCTACCCGTTCCCGCCAATATAGAAATGATGACAACTGTCATTATCAGATAATGGATTCTCTTCATATTCCTATTTATATTTAATACAATTTTGGGCAAAATTACAAAAATAATTGGATACACAGCACATATTTTCGCCTCTTTTACAGATTTTAACACTAAAAGTGATACAAGATATCGATATTTTCACTAAATTTGCAGCCGAATCGATTCAATAATAAGTTACGTAACGTCTATTAAGTATTTCTGTTGCAATGAAAAGGTATTTGATTAAAGGAGCATTGGCTCTAATTGCTGGCTTATTCATCACCAGCTGTTCGCACGAGACTGAGGTTGACTTTGTCCCCATCCAGGATCAGAGAACCCAAGAATTTGATAAAGCTTTTAAAGAGGCTTTTACAAGTAATATTGCCCCCAATCAGGATTGGGGTTTCTCTACTGCTAACTTTTTATCAAGTAGAGTCGGTACCCGTGGTACACGAGCTGAGATAGTTAAGCCGGATATGACAACCTATCCATCAAGTATTGCTCCAGGCCCGTTAGAGGCAGGAGAAGCAGAATATGTAACAGATTGGTTTTCAAAAAATCCGGGCTTTTCTCACGAGACACTTACTTGGACAAACTATTTTGTCCAGCATGTTTCTTATAAACAACAAGAACAAGGAATATGGTATCATCGTGATCCTTTACACCCAGAGAATGATTGGGATGAAGTCAAAACATATAATTTTACTTTAGATCAACTTAAGGTTGGTTCAGATCAGACCCATGTTTATGATTATAATGCCACACAATGTGCAAATGGAGCTATTGCAGACACACGCTATATCAAAGGGTCTGACACAAATGATTTCAGCGTATTGATTTCATGGGCAACAAGTAATGAAAGTCACTTATACAAATTGGCAAAAATCACCTATAATGGCAAAACAAACTATTATGTAGGTTTTACAGCATGGGGAGAAAATTCCAATAATGGTACTGAGGAACTTGGCGCTCAGCGCAAAACCTATTGTGACGACTGGATTATCAAGATTGTTCCTGGTGAAGGCCAGACCATTCCTGAAGGTCCTGACACTCCTGGCACAGAAGTAACTCCTCCTGCCAGCGAAACGGAACATTACACAGCAAAACATCGTACAACAAAGACAGAATATTTCAAGAAACGTATTCTCTTAGACTATGGACGTGTGTTCTGCGAAGACCTAGGAGGTAATTATAACTCAAATCGTAAAGACTTCGATTATAACGATGTTGTATTTGACGCATATCTTTATAAAGAAGTGGAATATAAGAGAGAGACCGTATATGACACATATGAGGTAACCGTCAAGTGGAAAGGACATTTACCCAAAATGGAAAATGGCACGTATGTTTATGATAATAATAATCAATTAGTCTATGATGAAAATGAGACTGAAGTAGAAGTAAGCAAATATACATCAGAGCCAGAATATGTAAGCGGTCCAACAGAGTCAGTTGCTGATGACGGAGCTGAAGGTAGAGCAAAGTTCTATGCCGATGTTTGCTTGATTGCTTGTGGAGCGACAAAACCTGTTAAGGTTGGTAGTACTAACGATGCTAATGAAGTTCACAAGGCATTTGGCGGCTATTCTGTAGATTGTATGATCAACACCTTTGATGAAAATACAGAAAAAGGAGGCGGATTTGGCTATCATGTAGTTGCAGAACCTGTTGGCCCAGAGGATTATTCTGGCGTATTTAGATTGATTGATATTACAAATCAAGTTACGGATAAGAACGACCCATCCATAGCAGACATACCCATCTATGTACAGTGGGACAATATTTCTGCCACTAAGGTTGTAGCAGAAATGGGTGCAGTTCCACAGAAGTTCATGTCAAGAGATAAAGATAACTGGACTAGTGAACGCTGTTTCTTAGGTGATGCATATCCCAGCTTTACCAACTGGGTAAGCCGGCCTGATTATAAATTTAGTACTGGTGCAGATGGCGGCTATCTCTATAGCGGTTATCCTGGCCCAAGTGCAGGACTCCCCTTCTCAGAAAGCCTTAGAAACCAAACAGAGAATTTGGAAGTCACTAGAACCACATATCCATCTGAAGAAAGATCTGAATTAGTAAGAGTTGAATATACAGATGTTATGCCTGATGACTTTAACTTCTCGTCAGAAACGACACCTGGAGGTAATACTCAAGAAGGCGGTTCTGGCAACAATGGCAACAACGGCAACAATGGCAACAACGGCAAGACATTGTGGGCAAATGCAAATGGAACTATGCTAAATTGGGGAGGAGATATATCCATTGATAAGTCAAAATTCGCATCTGCTACCTCATCAAGCAAATTAAGGTTTTATGGTGAATGCACAAATCCTTCCAATTGGCAGATTTATCTAAAGGATCAGAATTGGTCTGATATCGTAGCTGCAGCAGGTCACTGGATATCAAATGATCTTAATAATACTGGATATGTAGAATTCGTTATCGGCAATTACTTATCTCAATTGAAGAATGGTGGAGTGCTTGTGCAAGGAAGCGGATTCAAATTAACACAAGTAGACTTGATCAGATAGTTAATTTCAAATACCTCAAATAATAAATTGTAACATTTTGAAGGGCGTCCGCGTGAGCAGACGCCCTTCTTCCTTTGAATGATTATTCAGTTTTTAGGACTTTTCCCTCTATTATGGAATTGATTTCCCGAATGTTTGCACAATGGTTAACTTTTATTAACCAAAAATCCTTCCTACCTATCTATATTTTTTGTACCTTTGCCAACGATTCATCATAATGGTGCATCGCAACAATGATAAGTTATTAACCATAGTATAAACAATTAAAATTTTAAAGTATGAAAAAGTATTTGATGTCAGGTGTTGCAGCCATCGCTTTCCTCGCTGCATTCACCAGCTGCTCAAAGTCTACTGATCTCTACGACCAGGGTGCCGTTGACGAGAGAAACAGACAAGAGCAGGAGAAGAAAGATCAGCAAAAAGTTGAGAACGTTCAAGCCGCTTATGAGAATGCATTTAAAAATGCATTTGGCACGCCCGCAGCCGGACAGGATTGGGGTTTCGGCGATTCCAATGCAGCTACTCGTGCCTTTACCCGTGCAAAGGGAGATTATGATGATTATATAGGCAATTGGTCTTCATCATTCGATTTCCCAGAGGATTGCGATGCCAGCAAATTCTTAGCTGCAGTACCTGGTGGCGTACAGAAAATGCCTGCTGATGGTGAAGTTAAAGGTGGTACATATTACATTGATAATACAACCACTAAAGTAAACATGAACACTGGCGCAGGAGTTATATATGTAGATGGTACCGTTGATTTATCCAGTGATGACTGCTTTGAGATAACCCAAAATACGGAAATCTATTTGGTAAAAGGGTCAAAATTTATTATTGGCGAACGTGATTGTCAAAAATTAAAGGCTATCATATATATTGAAAGCACAGCTACGCTTGAGTCTGCAAATCTTCTGAAGATGGACAACACATCTATGGTTTACAATCATGGAACTATTAATGCTGGCGCTTTTGAAGTTAACAATACCAGTTTCCTCTACAATGTAGGAACGTTAAATGCTCCTAATGGACGTGTATATGTTGCTAATAATGGTGCATCTATCGTTAATGATGGTACCATTATTGCAGGTAATGTTGAAGTTGCAGGTAGTGGCCATGTACAAAATAACGCTGAGTGGACTGTTAATGGCACAACAACTGTAAACAGCAATTCTGCTTCATGGGTTAACAACGGACATTGGACTACTAATTACTACAGTTATACTGCTGGTAGTGAAAATGTTATCAACAACTGTTTCTTGGAAGTTAAGGAAGATTTTGATATGAACACAAGTGCTAATGGGACTGCATGTTTTAAAATTGACGCTGGTGGTGGTGTCCTGACTAAGAATTTCAATGGAGGTAAAAATGGTACGCAATTATCCGGACCTTACAGAATCTTGATGGGTTCTAATGCAGTATTTAAAGTTACTGGAACAGCAGCCCTTGCTGCAAGTCAAGTAGGCACAGGTGACTATCCTGGCGCCCCAACTTATGGTTATGGATTCTATGGTGTAGGAGATGACTATGCTGTATTCCAGGCTACTCATATTGTTAAGGGACAGCCAGATGTACCAGGGGACAAAAAAGTTCAATATGGTGGCAAGTTGTATGTTTCAGCTGAAGACCATTTCGCATCCGAATTAGATCCATGGAACAAATGTGTCACCTTTAGTTTAGGTTTCACCAAGGAGAACATCTTTACAACGAACGCAGAAGACGAATATTCTACAGGCAAGCCCAACATCACCATCGAGGAGACTCCATGTAACCCAGGCTTTGAGGGCACCGAGACTGAACCTACAGAAGTACGCGTTATCTGTGAAGACCTGTTTGCAAACAGCGGTTCAGACTTTGACTTCAACGACCTCGTATTCGATGTAGTCTTTGGCACCAATGCAAAGATTATCATTCGTGCTGCTGGCGGTACATTACCAATTTACATTAACGGTGGCACCGAAATTCATGAATTGATGGGGTATAACACAAAGGATGAAAACGGATTACTGCCGATGCTTAATACAGGTGCTGCTGCTAAGGGCTTATATGGTGTTGACAACGCAGGCACCAAGGAAATAAATCTTGGCATCGCTATCAATAAGCGCAAAGAGATTCCCGAGAAGATTACCATTAAGGTTGTGAAAGACGGTACAGAGTATACCCTTCAGAACAATAAGGAGGCCGCTACTATGATTTGCGTCGGAACCGACTTTGAGCCTTGGATGGGTGAGCGCGATCAACTTAAGATAGCTTATCCTAAGTTCGTGGACTTTGTTCAAACAGGAAAGCCCGCTTGGAACAAATGGTATAAATAACACGTCAAATACTTAAAAATAAAAAGAATTTAGGAAAGGGGTGTCTGCGCGATGCAGACACTTCTTTTTTTATGCGAAATCTATATAATATTCAGATTTTTTTGTATCTTTGCAGCGACAATTAAAACAATCCATATATAAATATGAAAAGATATTTGACAATCATATTCGCTGTCTTGGTTATAAGTATAATCTTTACGGCTTGCTCCCATGATAAGGATCTCTATCAACCACAGGAATCCGTTGAAATGCCACAAAGTCAGGAACAGACTAAGAAAGAAGAGCAGCCCGAGGAGCAAAGTCAACCCCAGGAGCAACAGAATGGCAATAATCAGAATCAAGAGCAGCAGCAGCCTGAGGAGCAGAGTCAACCTCAGGAGCAGCAGAATGGCAATGATCAGAATCAGAGTCAGGAGCAGCCCGAAGAGCAGAACCAATCCCAGGAGCAGCCGAATTATAATGACCAGAACCAGGAGGAGGATCCAAATAACAACGTTCAAGAAGATTATAATAACGCATTTGAAGATGCATTCGGCAAACCCAGCGAAGACCAAACCTGGGGATTCTAATTCTTCCAATACAAATAAGTAACCCTTATTGACAAATAAGCGCTGCTTATTGCAAAATAAGGCATCCTTATTGCACAATAAGCGGCACTTATCTGAGGACAAAAGGCGGACACAGCGAATTAAGCGTGAATTTCTGTTAAAAAATCAGCGAATCCGTTGGATGGTATAGAAAATTTTCGTATTTTTGCACGAATAAAGACAACTATTAAGAAATAAGCTTATTGATAATAAATAGTATTTGAGTATGAAGAAGTATTTGATGACCGCAGTTGCCGCCCTCACTTTTGGCGGATTGATGACCAGCTGTACACACGACATTGATGGCTCCGGCTCTTCTGGCGACGTAGCCACAAATGCCCAGGAAAGCTATGAGCAGGCATTCCTTAACACTTTTGGCCGCCCAGTAGATGGCTTCGACTGGGGATTTGGCTCTGGCAACAATTCAACAGCTGCTAGCACAAGGGCGATGACAATTGGAGAAGATGTTTACAATGAGTTTAACCTTCCAACCACTGCAGAACACCTTGCTGCATATCCTACCGCAATCCCAGAAGGTGCAGAGGAAGTTTCGGAGTTGGCAAGCATGGAAAAGTACAAGACTCAGGAATATAATAATGGTGACCTCTTTTTTATTTATTCGAAAAATGGCGGTGGACATAATTATAAGATTACGTCTTCGGGCGAAGTCACTATAGGTGGTTCTTGGAAAAATGAAAGCAACCAAATTTATAATGTTTATGTTTCCGTTAATGGAAATGTAACACTTAAGCGTAATGGTACAGAATTCATGAACCTATACATTCTTCAAGGTAATGTAACACTTGCCAGCGATTTCGGACAATGTGGAGGTCTTATCTCTGTTGCAGAGGGAGCAACTCTTAACGAAGGCAGATCAGAATTAGCACATAATGGCGGTATCAAATTGTTCAATAAGGGTACCGTGAACACAACTGGTGATTACAAAATCGGTAACAATGCATACGTTTATAATGAAGCGACCTTTAATATTAATAATGGCAGAGGTACGTTGAATTATTACCCAGGAAGCGGGCAGACACCTTATTTCTTTAACGTAGGTGATGGTGTTGAGCTAAATGCAGGTTCATTTGTTATGGATTCAGAAGGCGGTTTTATCAGTGACGGTACTGTAAATATCTCTGGATCGACTCAGGTTACTCAAGCTGGAATTATCTGGGTTAACAATGGTCACTACACAACAGGATCATTGAACTTCAGTGCTAAGAACGCCACATTCTATAACTACTGCCAGCTTAAGGTTACTGGTAACACACTCTTCACAGACGGTGAGTTCAACCTCATGTCAAACAGTTATATGGAAACCCAGCATGGTCTGTTCAATAACTTTATTATTAACATGTATGACAACTCTGGAGTAAATATTACTGATGGTATTATGACTGGTCGTCAAGGAGATGGTACCTTTCAGGGGTTCAGGGCTGTTGATAACAATGCAAGAGCATACGTCCGCATTGCTGGCACCAGCTATATTCCCGTTCAGCAAGAGGGCGCATTACGTGTATATGGTGCAAACATGACCTTCGCTTATAACGAGATGAAGTTCTATGAAAATACAAACGGCATTAATATATACAGCACGTGGAACACAGGTAACTATTGGGGGGAAACCAATCAGGCAGCACTTGACGCTAAGCAAGATCCGCGTATAGAATGGAACAAGAACAACGTGACGAAAATTTTCACTGGTGATGATTTTTCTAAGATTAGTGTTACTTCGAATTCTAGAGACTGCGCTGCCACATGGACAGTACCCGGCACTCCCGTTACACCTCCTGTAACTCCTGTTACAGACAAGGTTCGTGTGATTGCTGAGGACTTGTCAACACTTGATGGAAAGGCTGATTTTGACTTCAATGATATAGTATTTGATGTAGAGTTACTCTCATCAGGTATGGTGAAAATCACTTTGCAAGCAGCAGGTGGTACACTGCCTCTGACTGTAGGAGACCCAACAACAGAGTTACAGAGCCCCACAATGGAGATGCAAAAAGACTCGCAAGGTAATGACATGGAAGAGGTGATGAAATATGAAGTTCATAGGCTGTTTAAGGTTGCTACAACCACAATGGTAAATACCAATGCTGCTGGTGGTGCTAACAGAGATGCTGTGTCATTCGAAATCGCCAATCCGTCTTCATCTAACGACGTAAAAGAAATTGCCAATGCAATTCCCATCCGTGTATACAAGGGTGGGCAGTGGATTGAATTGGCAAAGGCCGTGCCTGTAACAGGCAATGCCACAATTACAGCGAGCAAACTGGCTGTAGACGGCACATTCGGATGGTGTGCAGAACGTCAGCCACTGGAAAACGACAGCCGTTATCAGTATACAGACAATGCCGGTAACAATCTTGGAAGCCGCTTCAGAATGTATCTGCAGGGAGAACTTGAAGGTAAGTGGTGGTTGTCTACCACTGAAGCAATACGATAAAAAATACTTTATAAAATACTTAAATACTAAATCGGGGGGCGGCTGCGTGAGCAGGCGCCTCTTTTTTTCACGGTTCTTATTGTGTAATTCAGAATTATTTATTACCTTTGCACTCTGTATGGTATTGAATTGGATTTGGGTAGGATTTTTCATCATTGCCTTTGTGATGGCACTGGTGAAATTGGTGTTTCTGGGAGACTATGAGGTCTTCCCGGCTATGATGGATTCGACGTTCTCGTCGTCGAAGACGGCTTTTGAGATCTCGCTGGGACTGACAGGTGTCCTCTCACTCTGGTTGGGCATCATGAAAATCGGCGAAAAGGGTGGCGTAGTGAACGTATTGGCTCGCTTGCTGAGTCCTATTTTCACGAAGCTGTTTCCTGACATCCCCAAGGGGCACCCTGTAACGGGCTCGATCTTCATGAACATCGCTGCGAACATGCTGGGACTGGACAATGCTGCCACGCCCTTAGGCCTGAAGGCGATGGAACAGCTGGAGGAAGTTAAGAATGAAGAATTAAGAGTTAAGAAAGATAAGGGAGAAATCAACGATCAGGAATACCAAGACCTGAAGGTGACGGCCTCGAACCCCATGATTATGTTCCTCGTGCTGAACACCTCTGGACTGACGCTTATACCTATTTCTATATTAGTGTATCGCGCCCAACTGGGAGCAGCACAGCCTACGGATATCTTCATCCCCATCCTGCTGGCTACGTTCTTCTCGACGCTTGCAGGCATCATCATCACCAGTATCTTCCAGAAGATCAACCTGCTGAACCGCACGATGCTGCTGACGCTTGGAGGCGCTGCCGTCCTGGTGGCTGCGATTATCTGGGGCTTCGGACAGCTCGACTCCGTGCTGATGAACAAGGTGAGCACCTCGGCAGCTAACATCATGCTGATGCTGATCATCATCGCCTTTATCCTGGCTGGATTGAGGAAGAAGGTGAACGTCTACGATGCCTTTATCGAGGGAGCGAAGGATGGTTTTACGACAGCAGTCAGGATTATCCCCTACCTCGTGGCTATCCTCGTTGGAATCGGCGTTTTTCGTGCTTCTGGGGCGATGGACATGCTGATCGACGGCATCAGATGGAGTGTCGAAGCCTGTGGAGCTAACAGCGACTTCGTGGGTGCCCTGCCTACGGCGCTGATGAAACCACTCTCAGGCAGTGGCGCTCGAGGCATGATGGTGGACGCGATGACAACCTATGGTGCTGATTCGTTTATTGGTCGTCTGAGCTGTATCTTCCAAGGCTCGACGGATACTACCTTCTATATTCTTGCCGTCTACTTCGGTAGCGTGGGCATCGTAAAGACACGCCATGCTGTGGCTTGCGGACTTTTGGCTGATCTGGCTGGCATCATCGCCGCCATCGCAATAGCTTACCTGTTCTTTGGGTAAAAGGTAAAAAAGTAAAAAGGTAAAAAAGTAAAAGAGCAAAATGGCAAATCTGAAATCACTGGCAAAGGATACGGCCATCTACGGCCTGAGCAGCATCGTTGGCAGATTTCTGAATTATCTGCTCGTGCCGCTCTATACGCACTATATGCCCAAGGATTCGGGCGACTATGGCATCAGTACAAACATGTATGCCTATACTGCACTGATTCTGGTGATACTGACCTTCGGTATGGAGACAACGCTGTTCCGCTTTGCCAACGACGAGCGGTTCAAGCCCGATACCGTCTTCTCGACAGCCATCGTAGGCATTACCGCTCTGACAGGATTGTTCGTGATGCTGATTTTCGCCTTCATCACGCCTATCAGCGAGGCCATAGGCTACGCCCAGCACCCTGAGTATATCTTGATGATGACGATCGTGGTTGCCCTCGATGCCATGCAGGCCCTGCCTTTCAGTTATCTGCGTTTCCAGAAGCGGGCCGTCCGCTTTGCCTCGCTGAAGATGTTGTTCATCGTCCTGAACATTGGCCTGAATCTCCTCTATTTCGTTGTATTAGGCAAGACTTCAGTCTTCTATGTCTTCTTCATCAACCTGCTCTGCACAGGTTTTATCACCTTCTTCTTCCTTCCAGACCTGTTCCGTATTGAATTCTTTTTCAACAGCTGGTTGTTCAAGAAGATGGTCAGCTATTCGTGGCCCATCCTTATCTTAGGTATTGCGGGCATCCTGAATCAGGTGGCTGATAAGATTCTTTTCCCGTTGGTCTATCCCTATGAATCGCAGGCCAATATACAGCTCGGCATCTATGGTTCGTGTGTGAAGATTGCAATGATCATGGCAATGATTACCCAGGCCTTCCGTTATGCCTATGAGCCCAT
>JAEEGJ010006697.1_pt1 | contig 34153 bp, 32 predicted proteins | sample 8958761 | NCBI WGS metagenome assembly JAEEGJ01 (sample SAMN16246546, study PRJNA631951) | gut metagenome | biome: gut microbiome; feature: rumen; material: RS-attached | host: Bos | place: Iran: Karaj | collected 2018-10
AGAAGGGTAAGACCAACGATTTGATCGCCCAGTGCCTTGATATCAGTTGCCATGATGTGTTTCTCCGATTATTCCGTTTAAAATTTTTGGTTTGTGGTTTGTTGTTAAGCTTCCGCGGCAGCAGGGGCTGCTTCGGAACCCGATTCTTTTTCCAGCTTTTCCTGGAGTGCCTTGATCTGACCGGCAATCGTGCCACCAGGTCCGAGAGCGATGGCGACGATCTGAGCGATCATGCCCTTGCGATCCGGAATCTTGGCGAGATTCACGACTTCGGAGCCAGGCATCGGCTTACCGTCAAGGTAGATGCTCTTGGCAACCAAGAAATCAGGGTTAGCTTTGTGGAATGCTTCGATTTCGCGGGCCGGCAGGAGCGGGTCTTCAGCGAAACCGACCATGACGGAGGTTGCTCCGGTCAGCATTTCGTCGAGGCCTTCCACCTTGAGCGCGGCGAGCACACGCTTGAGAAGAGTATTCTTCACTGCGTGGTACTTGACACCCTTGGAAGCGAGAGCCTTGCGGAGGGCATTGTCCTTTTCGACAGTGATGCCCTGGTAATTGAGCAGGTAGACGGCGGTGGCATCCTTGAAGGATTCAACGAGGGCGTCCACGGTCTGTTGTTTTTTAACTACAGCTTTCATGGTTTCTCCTATCGTGTCAGTGCCATATCAAGTTTGATGCCCGGGGCCATCGTAGCCGTCAAGGTGAGGCTCTTGATGTAGGTGCCCTTAGAAGATTGCGGCTTGTTCTTCACGACAGAGTCGATCACAGCCTTGGCGTTTTCAGCCAGCTGGTCGGCAGTGAAGGAGAGCTTGCCAACAGGAGCGTGGACATTGGAGCCCTTGTCGACGCGGTAAGAGATCTTACCGGCCTTGAGTTCCTTGACGGTCTGGGCGACGTTAACGGTCACCGTACCGGCCTTGGGACTCGGCATCATGCCACGGGGGCCGAGGACGCGAGCGACCTTACTAATCACCGGCATCATGTCGGGAGTAGCAACGACGGCATCAAAGTCCAGCCAGCCTTCCTGAATCTTCTGAACCAAGTCAGCACCACCCGCGTAGTCAGCGCCTGCGTTCTGTGCAATTTCAATATTATTGTCCTTGCAGAACACGAGAACGCGGACCTTACGACCGGTACCATGCGGAAGCACGACAGTGCCACGAACCACTTGGTCGGAATGTTTTGGGTCCACACCGAGATTGAAGTGTACTTCGACCGTCTGGTCGAACTTCAATTCGGACTTTTTGAGTATTTCGATTGCCTCCTTCAGATCGTAAGCTTTGTTACGATCGATGCTCTCGGCAATCTTCTTGTATTTTTTTCCTCTGAACATGAAATTTTCCTGTCAGATACGTAACGGTGAATTACCTGCCTCAGTCAACCACTTCAACACCCATGGAACGAGCAGTGCCCGCAACCATGCGCATAGCGGATTCGAGGTCGATTGTGTTTAGATCCGGCATCTTCTTTTGGGCGATTTCCTGGACCTGGGCCTTGGTGATCTTGCCAACCTTCTTACGGTTGGGTTCACCAGAACCACTCTCGATACCGGCGGCCTTCTTGATGAGGGCCGGAACCGGCGAAACCTTCGTGATGAAGGTAAAGCTCTTGTCAGCGTAGACCGTGATGACGACCGGGATAATCATGCCCTTGTCGTTCTGGGTCTTAGCGTTGAACTGCTTGCAGAACTCCATGATGTTCACACCCTTCTGACCAAGGGCGGGACCCACCGGGGGAGCCGGGTTGGCTGCGCCTGCGGGAATCTGGAGCTTAATATAACCTGTGATTTTCTTTGCCACTGTGTTATCTCCGTTGCAAAAACCGTACTATTTATTAGGCGTCGGCGGCTTCAACCTGATTGAAGGCGAGTTCGACCGGCGTAGAACGACCGAAAACAGTCACCATGACCTTGATCTTGGTCTTGTCTTCCATGATTTCGTCTACGACGCCCACAAAGTCCTTGAAGGGACCTTCCTTGATGCGGACATTTTCGCCAATTTCGTACGGGATTTGGATCTCGCCATCCATGGAATTATCAGGATCAACTCCAAGAAGGCGATCGACCTCGCTCTGTTGAAGCGGAATAGGAACACGAGAAGCGCGTGTCATTCCGGCGAAATGGGTGACGCCATTGATGGTCGACACCAGGTGCTGGGTGAGCTCGTCCAGCTCCATTTCAATTACGATGTAAGCAGGAAACAGGAGTTGGGTCGATGTACGACGACGCCCGCGAACGTTGCTGACAACTTCGCGGGTCGGGACGATAATCTGACCAAACTTGTCTTGAACGCCTTCGCGCTCAATCATCTGCTCGATATGCTTCTTGATGTTGTTCTCTTGGCCCGAGAAGGTATGGATGGCGTACCAACGCTTCATAGCATTAACCCCTACCCATAATCTTGTCGATGACCATGGAGAAGGCCACATCAAGACCGGCAATATACAGACCCATGATGACACTGAAAAGCATCACGACCAGGGTAGATCCCTTGAGTTCCTCCCAGGTGGGCCATGTGACCTTCTTGAGTTCCTGGATGGACTCCTTTACATATTGCTGAATCTTACGCATGATGACTCCGGAATTTGAGCAGGTCGGGAGGGACTCGAACCCCCAACCAACGGTTTTGGAGACCGTGACTCTACCAATTGAGCTACCGACCTATTCAGAATCCTTACTTTGTTTCCTTGTGAACAGTATGCTTGCGGCAGAACGGGCAGAACTTCTTATATTCCACGCGGGAAGGATGAAGACGCTTGTTCTTGTCGCAGTCATAGTTGCGCTGATTGCATTCGGTGCATTCGAGCGTGATGAGTTCTCTAGGCATTTTTAATCCTGATTACTTGATGATTTCGGTTACGGAACCTGCACCCACAGTACGGCCACCTTCGCGGATGGCGAAGCGGAGCTGCTTTTCCATAGCGATCGGGGCGATGAGGGTCGTGTGGATCGTCACGGTGTCGCCCGGAGTCACCATTTCCACGCCTTCCGGAAGCTGGATCGTGCCAGTCACGTCGGTGGTGCGGAAGTAGAACTGAGGACGGTAGCCGTTCATGAACGGCGTGTGGCGGCCACCTTCGTCCTTCGTCAGGACGTAGATCTCGGCCTTGAATTCGGTGTGCGGAGTGACGGACTTCGGTGCGGCGAGCACCATGCCACGGATCACGTCCTTCTTTTCGGCGCCGCGGAGGAGCAGACCGACGTTGTCGCCAGCCTGGGCGTCGTCGAGGAGCTTGCGGAACATTTCAACGCCCGTAACGACGTATTCGACGGTCTCGCCGAGGCCGACGCGTTCGACCTTGTCGTTCAGGTGCACGACGCCGCGCTCGATACGGCCGGTAGCCACAGTGCCGCGGCCCGTGATCGTGAAGATGTCTTCGATCGGCATCAGGAACGGCTTGTCGGTCTCGCGGGCCGGAAGCGGGATGTAGGTGTCGCAGGCGTCCATGAGTTCCATCACCTTGTCCTGGTAGGCAGGGTCGCCTTCGAGGGCCTTGAGGGCGGAACCGCGGATGATCGGGGCGTTGTCGCCGTCAAATTCGTACTTGGACAGGAGCTCGCGGACTTCCATCTCGACGAGGTCGAGGAGTTCCGGGTCGTCCACCATGTCGCACTTGTTGAGGAACACGACGATCTTCGGCACGCCAACCTGGTGGGCGAGGAGGATGTGTTCGCGGGTCTGCGGCATCGGGCCGTCAGTTGCAGCAACGACGAGGATGGCGCCGTCCATCTGGGCAGCACCGGTCACCATGTTCTTCACGTAGTCGGCGTGCCCCGGGCAGTCGACGTGAGCGTAGTGGCGGTTGGCAGTGGTGTATTCCACGTGCGAGGTGTTGATCGTGATACCACGAGCCTTTTCTTCCGGAGCGTTGTCGATTTCGTCGAAACGCTTGGCGGCGGCGAGACCGCGGGCTGCGAGAGTCGTGCAGATTGCGGCGGTCAGAGTGGTTTTACCGTGGTCAACGTGGCCGATGGTGCCAATGTTGCAGTGCGGCTTGCTTCTGTCAAAATGTTCTTTTGCCATTTTTTCCTCTTCTTCAGCAGAAGGTTTATCGCTTCAAGTCGTGGAACCACTGTGGTTCCCGTGATACCGTGGAGCATAGGAAGCGGTACTCCACGAAATTGAGCCACAAATTTAGTAAATGTCATCCGAATTTCAAGCGTTTTTCTTCATTTTTTTCTCAAAAAGCCAAATCCGGGCCCCAAAACACCCCCGAATGCCGCCCTTCCCCACCAAAACTCCCTGTTTTGGGAGCAAAACCCGAAATGCCCTTTTTAACGAAATTAGGGCATTTACATTTTTTACCCGCAATGAAACTTCCAACTTATCAACATATTCCCAACACCCAGAAAACCCTCCATGAAACACCCGTTTCCGGTCCTGTTTTTATTGTAAAATAATTTTTACTTTATAAAATTTTACATTTGTTTACATTCGGCGCTTTTCCAACCCCATGACATTTAACGATATAGCGTCCATTAACTTTTTTGGGCCCCAGCGCCCCTCCCTCGACCCTCCCCGACCACCCCCTTTTTGAACTTTCAATGCTTGTCAACAATCTATCAACAATTCTCTGTGTCGGGGAACACTCGCGGAACGCTTTATTGCTTCCGAACGTTCCACCCCACTCAAATTATTTTATCTTATTAGTATCTTTGGAACGGTGTTTGGGGGCTTTTCGAGGTATGTTTATGAGATTTTCCTTTCTAAAGTCCTGTCTTATAGGTATTGCGGCCCTATGTGCGTGGAATTGTTCCGACTCGGCTGCACCCGAAGACGATCCGGCTTCCGGCCCGGCATTTAAGGTTTGCCCCGAAGCGGGCCTGAGCGGTGCGTTCCACCTTTCTGGCGGAATGGACCTCATCATTTATCCCGACATGGTCGTTACCGACGGCGAAGCCAACGTCGTGGGCAAGTTCCTCATTACCGAACCGCCCTTTGTCGGCTCCGTCATCGCGAACTCCGGCAAGACCCTCCTCCAGGGCATCGACCTCATGACCCTCCCCGTCGAGCAGGTCAACACGGCGGCCATCGTCATTTCCGGAACCTCCTGGCTCGTTAGCAACGGCAAGCAGCAGCTGGTTATCAGGGCCGACGAAGTCGGCACCGTCACCGACGTGCACGGCAACTACGTGGGCCTCACCGACATGACGGGCTTCCCGCTGTTCATTGTCTACAGCGCCACCGATGGCGCACCGATTGCTACCGTGAGCATCGATACAGCCAAGGTCCTCAACCCGGGCGACCGCTGCACCACCACCCCGCCGGTCGTGGAATCCTCCAGCAGCATCGAACCGGTATCGTCCAACGGCGGCGATATCCCCAATAGCTCAAACGGCGGCAACAACAAGAGCAGCAGCTCCGTGAAGAGCAGCAGTTCCTCCGTAAAGAGCAGCAGCTCCGTGCAGAGCAGTTCTTCCAAGACCGGCCAGTGCCCCAACATCAAAACCAAGAGCGGCGGCAGAACCGGCAGCGGCTGGGCAACCCGTTACTGGGATTGCTGCAAGCCCCACTGCTCCTGGCCCGAACACTCGGGCGGCAACTACTCCAGGCAGTGCACCAACAAGGGCAAGAGCCAGAACAGCAACTGGGGCGACGGCAGTATCTGCAGCGGCGGATCTCAAATGACCTGCACCAGCCAGATCCCGTTCACCGTCGACGGCTGTGACGAAATGGGCTTCGCCTTCGCGGCAGTGCCCTCGGCCGACGGCGGCTCCTGCGGCAAGTGCTACCAGCTCACCTTCACCGGCAAGGGCAAGTACGGCGACAACATCAACATCAGCTCCATCAAGGGCAAAAAACTCATCATCATGGTTACCAACGTCGGTGGCGACGTGCAGCAAGGGCAGTTCGACATCATGATCCCGGGTGGCGGCGTCGGCATGTTCAACGGATGCTCCAGCATGGGCTGGGGTGGCCAGGGCGAACAGTACGGCGGACTCCTTAGCGACTGCGAAAAGGAATCCGACTACAAGGCCGCTGCAACGCAGACCTGCCTCAAGAACAAGTGCAACAGCGTGTTCAGCAATGACGCCGAAGCCAAGAAGGGCTGCATGTTCCTCGCCGACTGGATGCACGCGGCGGGCAACCCGATGCACAACTACGTCGAAGTCGAATGTCCCGACGTGCTCAAGCAGAAGTACTAGTCACAAGCTTAAACGCAAACAAACTCCGGTCTAAAAGGCCGGAGTTTTTTCGTATATGAAACGCCAAATTTCATATACATTTTTTACCCCCTAAAATAAGATTTCTGTAAGATTTTTTATCAAAAAAACACCCCTGCAAATTTAACGATAGTATCACTAACAACCTATTTTTGTCATACAAACTTAACTCTCACCCCAAAAAGGACACACACCATGAAAAAACTCTCTCTCCTCGCAATCATCGGTTTCGCTGCCGCCCTCACCGCCTGTGGCGACGATTCCTCTTCTGCCGGCGGCACCGCCTCCTGCACCTACAACTACAAGGCTACTGAATTCATGCCCGCCAGCAAGCAGTGCATTGAATCCGACGAAACGTACATCGACATGCTGGGCTGCTCCAACACGGCAAACTACACCGCTGAACGCGGTTCTGGCTGCCCGTCCGGTGCAACGGCCAAGTGCGGCGATCAGGGCGTCACTACGTACCTCTACGAAGAAGGCGCCACCTGCGGCAACCTTTAACATCTAATTCGGCATACACCTCAATAAAAAAGGTTTCCAGTGTCAAAACTGGAAACCTTTTCCTTTTTTAATACAAACTCACTACTGGTCTTGCAGGCAACGGATGTAGGCGTAGGTGTTGAATTTCACCAGCTCGTAGCCCGATAACTTCGCCGTAGGGCCCGTGAAAGGCGGGACAGCCACATAAGTCGTGTCTCGGGAGGTGTAATAAGTCGACAACCAGAAAAATGCCTGTTCGCCTATATCGCTGAACTCCAACGTATCACCACTCAACTGTCCGCGACCGCCCGGCAAGGCGTTGAACCCGTATTCGTCGGTCCCCGCATTCATCGTCCAGCCCTCGGTAGACTTGAGGCCAGAAAAGTTCGGGCCCGTTTGCTGAGCCAATTCCATGTATTCAGCCATCGACGGCAAGCGCCAACCATCGGGGCAGTAACTCTGGATATGCCCGTTTTCCGTGGAATCTTCCGGATTAGCCGCCGGGTAGAGCATGCCGTACTTAGCGCAGTTTTCCTCAAGGTTATCGTAGCAAACGGCCGCACCGTCGGCCGCATAGCGCAAGTACTCGGCCATCCACACCTGGTCGGCGATTTGCACGGTCTTGTACACATTCCCGTCGCGGCTGTCCGTAAACGTGCCCTTCACCACCGCCTCCGGGGCAAATTGACCGGGAGCAAGCCTCGACGCTTCGCCTTTCACGCAACGCAACGGGTGCGCAACATACTTGGAACACATATCCTGCCCCACATAATCGTAATCAGCAAAGAACCTGTAAGCCAAAACTGCATCCGATGTAGATTCCGTTATCGTCCAATAATTGGCAGCGTTATCCATGTAATCATACAGGCTCTCGGACTCGGGATCCGACATGCGCTCGAACTCAATGTGGCGCCCCGATATCAACAGCGAGAACCCAACGGAATCCGTACCGCCGTATTCCACAGCCTTAAGGTTGCGCCCGGCAATGCCCTCGTCACCCATCACCTCGATCAACGTGGTATACTCGTCGTAGTTCGGAATGCGCCAGCCGTCGGGGCAAATGCCCTGCACGTTGCGCCCCAGATTGCACATCATCTGGTAGCCGCAACCCTTGGCCGCATCGCTAAGCAGCCCGGCAGAATCGACAATGGCGGCAAAAGTATAAAGGCGCCCGTGCTTCTCGCACATGGCCGGGTCGTCGTTATAGCAGAAACTCGTAGAATCCCACAGCGTCGTAGGCGCGCGGTAGGCATAGTTCAGGTTCTCGGCCATCCAGGTGACCCCGTTAATCTCCACCGTCCTGTAAACCTGCCCGTCACGGGGGTCCACCATCACCGACTGGTCGCCGTACAGCTCAATCCACGTCTGTGCCGTAGCCACCAGGTAATCCTGCGCGTTCACGGTGGGCTTCGAGAGCTTCCTGATACATACAAGGTGCAGTTCGGTACAGGCACCTGCCCCGAACTGGTTCACGAATTCGGTACCCTCGCCCGAGCAGCCTTCCACGAACTTAAGCGAGTCCGTGCGGCACACCGTCTCCACGCCCTCGCCGCTGTAGGAGTTGTCCAGGCGGTCCGTCACCACGGCCTGCAACGAGTCGCGCGTAAGGAACTGCGAAACGGATTTTTGCGCGTTCGCGGTTTCAAGATCCAGGCGCACGGCGTTCTCTTCGGCGTAAATCATCACGGCGTACGACACGGACTCGTCCACGCCGCCGCCCGAATGCGAATAGAACTCCTGCCCGTCCGTAGTAAAGTTCACCTCGTACCACGACTTGCCCTCGTTCTCGCCCGTACCGCTGCGCTGCACGGAGTCCACGGTCACCACCGGCTCCCACGTTTTTAGCACCTTGGCCACCGTGGAGTCTAGGGTGTTATCCGCGTTGCCCTCTTCCGTATAGCCCGAAGCAAGCTGCTTGTCTTCGGACTTGGTACAGGCAAAAAAGAATGCAGAAAAAAGGCATGTAAATAAGAAAAACAAAGCCCAGCGAGAGCTACGATTCATCAGTAATTTCCTTGGTGACGGGGAACATCTGCAGGTTCACCCTGTAAATGCGGTTGGCGTCTTCGGCGTTGGTGACAATCGACGCAATTTTCTTGCGGCAAATGTTGAGCTCGTTCACCACGCGCTCGTAAGTATGCTTGTTCGCGGCAATCGTGAGCCCCGAAACGTTCCTCTCCGATTTGGGGAGGCTGTCGATCATGTTGGCCGCCAAAATGGCCATGTGCTTGTGCATGGAACGGATAGCCTTGGGAATCGCTTCCGACGCTCCCGAAATCGCCATGTCCGTCTGCTCGTAGGTATTCGTAGAGACGCGCGTCAAAAAGCCCGCCTCCACCAAAAAGTCGAGCGCCTCCTGCACGTCTACGCGGGTCACTCCGCCGTAGAGCATGTTCGAAATCTGCAATGCCGTAGCGCCCGGCATAAGTGTCACGAGTTCGCGCAGCACCGGGTTCCACCACGATTCAAAGTACTTGCAGGCGTCGCTGCCTACAATGCGCACCTTGCTGTTCTTCGCTATATCCTGCAGTTTTTTAAGGTCTGCTTTCTTCTCTACGGCGTTGTCCGTATCGCAGTAGTGGACCAGCGTGCAAAAGTACTCCGTCTGGATTTTCGAGAACTTGAGGCCCGCGGCCACGCGCACCGCGCCCACCTTGCTCAGGCGCGTCTTGCCGTCGCAAACCAGCTTGAGGTACGACGACGACGAAAATCCGGCCAATTTTGAAAAAGAACGCCACGAAAACGAAGATATCGCCTTCTGCTCCTCGTAATAATCGTGCAGAAAGATACGATAATCCAGATAATCGGTAATCGGCGGCATACATCCGAAATTTAACTTAAAAGCGAAAATAGCACAATAGAGCCGAAACATACTTTTTTATAACAACGGAAAAGATTTGCCCCCGCGAACCCTCGGGTTGACGGGCTATATGCGTATAACTATATTTATGCATAGATAAAAGTGGCGCAATTTATGCTGCGCCCAAAAGGAATACTTATGGAATACAAAATTAAGGATATCAACCTTGCAGTGGAAGGCCGCAAGGAACTCGACCTCGCCGAAACCGAAATGCCGGGCCTCATGGCGCTGCGCAAGGAATACGCCGGCAAGAAGCCGCTCGCCGGCGCCCGCATCATGGGTAGCCTCCACATGACCGTGCAGACCGCTATTTTGATTGAAACGCTCGTGGACCTCGGTGCCGACGTGCGCTGGGTCAGCTGCAACATCTTCAGCACGCAGGACAACGCTGCCGCCGCCGTCGTGGTCGGCAAGAAGGGCACCGTAGAAAACCCGCAGGGCGTGCCCGTGTTCGCCTGGAAGGGCGAAACGCTCGAAGAATACTGGGAAAACACCGCCCGCGCCCTCGTGTGGCCCGACGGCAAGACCGCCGACCTCATCGTGGATGACGGCGGCGACGCCACCATGCTCGTGACCTGCGGCGCCGAATTCGAAGATGCCGGCAAGGTGCCCGAATTCAACCCCGCTACCGACAGCGAAGAATGGGGCGTGTTCCTCGCCACGTGCAAGAAGATTTTCGAGAAGGACCCCAAACAGTGGACCCGCGCCCGCGAAGCTCTCCGCGGCGTTTCCGAAGAAACCACTACCGGCGTGCACCGCTTGTACCAGATGGCCCAGGCTGGCCGCCTCAAGTTCCCGGCAATCAACGTGAACGATTCCGTGACCAAGTCCAAGTTCGACAACCTCTACGGCTGCCGCCACTCCCTCATCGACGGCATCAACCGCGCCACCGACGTGATGATGGCCGGCAAGATCGCTGTCGTGTGCGGCTACGGCGACGTGGGTAAGGGCTGCGCACAGTCCCTCCGCGGCCAGGGCGCCCGCGTGATCATCACCGAAATCGACCCGATTTGCGCACTCCAGGCCGCCATGGAAGGCTACGAAGTCAAGACCCTCGACGAAGTCGTTAGCTACGCCGACATCTTCGTGACCACCACCGGCAACACCGGCATCATCTCTGCCGCGCAAATGAGCAAGATGAAGCACCGCGCCATCGTGGGCAACATCGGCCACTTCGACAACGAAATCGACATGGCCGGCCTCAAGAAGATTCCGGGCATCAAGCGCAACGAAATCAAGCCGCAGTACGACGAATGGATTTTCCCCGACGGCCACAGCATCCTCGTGCTCGCCGAAGGCCGCCTGCTCAACCTCGGCTGCGCTACCGGTCACCCGAGCTTCGTGATGAGTGCTAGCTTCACGAACCAGACCATCGCGCAGATCGACCTCTGGCTCAACGCCCAAGGGAAGGCTACTGTCGCTGGCATCAAGTACGAAAGCGGTGTCGTGTACACGCTCCCGAAGATTCTCGACGAGAAGGTCGCACGCCTCCACCTCGAAAAGCTCGGCGTTCACCTCACGACCCTTACCAAGGCCCAGGCCGACTACATCGGCGTGCCCGTGGAAGGCCCGTACAAAGCGGATCACTACAGGTACTAATCCCTGATTTGTCATCCTGGAGGGTTCGCAGAACCCGATAGGATCCAAGGCAATCGAACTTAAAATCCCTCGGCACTCGCCGGGGGATTTTTTTTTCAATTGCTAATGATTTTTCTTTTCCTTCTTTCTCGAACGTCTGAACTTGGCTAAATCGGAAATCATTTCACCCCGAATCACCGCTGATAGAACGTGAGCGGGATCGTCACCTTCGCGCTTCCGGACTCCACCTCTCCAAACGGTATCCCACCGACATAGTCACTGACCGCATTATCGAATTCCTCATAGCCGGTCGAGGAATACGCGACGGCCGTACGGACAACTTCACCGCTCGGGGCAATCTCAAATCTCAAAACAACGCGGCCATCGAATCCGGATTTCTTCTTCAGGAAATTGTTATAGATATCGCACAATTCCGGCCCGCGATGTCTTATGGTTTCCAGGACATCTTTGGCGGAACGGGAGCCGCGCACCTTGATATCATCGGCCCGCCACGGAATAAAGACTTTGCCGGATGGCGTGTCACTGTCGGCTTTCGACAAACCAGTTACTTCCCCAAGAATTCGGTCGATATCATTGTTGAATTTTTCCAAAAATTCCATCGCGTGCAACCTCGCCAGTTCCATCTTCAAACTAGGCGCAACCAGCCTTCGAAAACTGCGGGGGTCATCCATTTGCGGCGCCAAACCGGTCAACCGGTAAATTTCCCGATGGGCCATTTCCATCGAACGAAAGCGGAAAGCATCATCCGAGTCATCGACATCGACCCTGACATACCTGAACCCTATTTCCTTCAACGCAATTATCAAGGGGGTCAATTCATGGAACTTGTTCTGTCTAAAGAAACTGCCATCAATGTATAAAGAAATTCTATCAACATCCCACCTGTCAGCATACCACTTGCGATAACGAATCAAGGTTCTGACAATAACATCAAATGCAGAAAGCGGAGCGATAGCGGCATCTCCCCGCCAAACCCTTCGCATAGAATTCGGGGAAAGTGTGGCAAGCAAATCCCCTTCGGCAGGCAATTTCAAGCCCCTCGGCGGAATCATGCCCAAGTCGCCCTCCCCCTCCATGCTGAGAAAATCACCCTTGCCATCAACATAGACGCTGTCCGGTGCTGCGACCATGGCCGAATACAAATAACGGGGGAACGGATAATGGACCGCCCAAAGGACACGCCCCGGATCCTCTTCGAAATCCTTCTCGATTGCCGCATAGCGGGCCGTATACGGATAATCGAGAACCCTATAATACACCTTCGGGTCAAATCCGCCACGAGCGCCGATAACAAGATGGTCGTCGTTTATGCCAAGGGAAAACATCAGGTCCTGTTCCCAGCAGTAACCGTAGCCAAAGCAAAGCGACACCGCAAGGGCAAAGGCAAAAAGAATCCGGTCTGTCATTTTACTTCTCACAAAAATCTCGCATCGTCGCAGGGGAAAGAACAAGCGGCTATTCCTAATATATATTTTTTTTATCTTGTATAATATGATGAACCTTGCCTTGCTCAGAGTTTGCGCCATTATGTTGATTGCGAATGGATTGAAGAACATCGCAGGAACACTGCTGCAATCGTTCACTCTAGAAGCAGAAGAGCCGTTCTTTTCCAATTATGGACCACAAATTCTATTAAGTAGTATTTGCATTATTGCAGTGGCAATCGCGCTCGTAAAAAAGAGTCCGCGACTTTTAAAAATCTTTGCGGTTGTTGCAATAATCATGATTCCTATTGGCGCTTTTTTTTATGCCGTTCACTTCTACAAATATCTTTTACCTTTAGGCATGGGATACCATCACCTCCTTGAAGCGCTCTCCGACATTTTCGTGAATCCGTCTCTAGTTGTCTATATTGCCGCATTTTTTATCACATCGTCAAAAAAGAGACCATCGATACCGATCAAAAAATCAACATGGGCCTGCTCTGGTTCTGCACCGCATACTTTTTGGTCAATGCCGCAAACAACCTGCTCGAAACGATATTGAATTTTTCTCCCTCCACAGACATCATCTTCATGATTCTCATTCCCATCGCAGCGGGAACATTCGCCCTCGTCAAGAAGAACACGCTAGTCTTGAAAATCTATTCAATAATAGCGTTCGTCTATATTTCATGGAGCACCTGGGATTATGTCCGCGAAAACATGTTCGGCACATATTATGTATGGGGTGCGGTTCTCGGCATGATTTTCAATCCGTTCTTCGTGGTTTGCGCCACGGCATTCTTCGTGAATCCGGAAGAGACCAGGCTCTACGCCCAGAAGCTGAAGGCCCTGTTTTTTAAGTGGAAAAAACTTACCTGATTTAAAGGGTTAATTCAGCCTTTATCGCCTTGAATTTCCTTGACAAGGGCGACCGCGCAATCCATAAAGATGTCAAAGAAGCGTTCGACATTGTCATGGTCACGGTCATTCCCGCGAATGCACATCGCAACCGTCAGGTTATCGCCGAGCGTCGACACGGAAAGCAGCGTGTAGGGCTTGTACTTTATCGCGCCCGTAATGAATCCGTCGACAGGTTCGCGCCCCTGCAAGCCGAGCGCCCGGCTATCGAGACGGCCGATATTGCTCATGGAACAGGGCGGGTTGGAATAGACCTTGAATATAAGGAACTCGGCAACAGCCCGCGGGAAGACGTTGAAAATCGTAGCGACAAGCGGAAGCCCGTGAAGGCCCATGTAAGGGTCGCTTTTGAAGGAGGCTACCGACCGGCTGACAGACGACAACGTTTCCAACATCGTGCGTCCCTTTTGGGGCACGCTGCTCTGCATCCACGCCGTGTGATTGGTGACGCTTTCCTTTGCGGCACCTTCCAGGTGACGGCGCAAGTCTATTGCGCAGGATATGGAAGTTTTCTTGCTCTCGGGGAATTGCGCGATGTCGTACAGCGCCTGGAAATAACAGGCCAAGAGGAAATCGTTCACCGTCACTCCGGCCATCTTGCTAGCGGAGCAGACCTGCGCAAGCATGTCGGGCGAAAACCTGCGGCGTATAAGCTGGACGCGGTCATCGCCGGAATCCGGCGTGAAAGGGAAATAGCTGTCATCCTTCTGGTTGATATTCTTGAAAAGCCGCCTTGCGACCTTCCTTGCAGAAGAAGGAAGGCACGCGTAGACGGCAGTGTAGGAGCGGTCACCCATGCGGAAACTCGGCATCGCGCCGGTTTTCCCGCTTGCGATGCCATCGTAGACATCGCAGAACCGGGGCAGAAAATACTTGAGGGACCCCGCATCCATGCACATGTGGTTCACCACCATGCACAGCGTGGTCCGCGTACCATGATAGAAGACAGCGACCTTCATCTGCAAAGGTCCGGTAGGTTCTATGTAAGTCGTCAGGAAATTATCTTGTTCGCAATCAAGTTCCGCAGGGTCGATTTCCTTAAAGGCAACCACGTCTTCGATGCGGTAAGGCTCGACAATCCAGCGGGCATGAAAGAACCCGGGCTTGAACGACGCATGAAGAATAAGGACATCGCGAAAGGCAACGCCTAGCGCTTGCTTCAATATCGAAGGATCCAGCCTAAAATCGTAAGTGAGCGAAACATGGACAACACGGTCATTGATATCGCGGAACAAATAGTGCATATTGTCCCACAGCTCGGCGCGCAACGTATCTTTTTTCATTTAATTCTCGTTTTTTACCGGTTCCAGCCGGAATGCCCTTCGCCGTAATAGAGGGCGGCATCTTCGGGGCCAAAGTCGTCGGCCACGGTATCGCGCGGAGAAAGCCACCCGCGCATCTTCTTGATGCGGGCCTTGCGAGCCTCGGCAGCAAGTTTCGTGCCAGTTTCAATGTGCTTTTCGTCAAGTGAATCGGCCATACGTTAAAAAGATAGTTTAATACCAGCCAAAAAAGATTATTTTAAAAGCATGAGCGCGAAAATTCAGTACATCCTTTCTGCAGCGGCGTTCACCGCCGCGGCGGCCGTCTCGCTTGCCCCGGCCGCATTTGCACAGACGGCATCCGACACCGTCTCGTTCGTGAACTTCGAAAACCGCAGTGTCGGCGTGTACGGCAATGCTGAGGCCAAGGAAGACTTCAAGCGCAACGACTACGACAAAAGCTGGTGGTACGCCATGGACAAGAACAATGGCGAAAATTCCAAGGTCGTGTACGACGGCAAGGAACACGGCAACGTACTGCAGCTCAAGTACCCCAAGGGCTGCGTAGGCCCGAATGACAACGACACGCCCGCCTGCGCCGCGCAAATCATCCAGCCACTCGTGAAAACCGCCGACACCATGTGGAGCGCCTACGACATATTCTTCGAAGACGGATTCGAGTTCCAGCTCGGCGGCAAGCTTCCCGGCCTATGCGGCGGCAAGTGCTACACCGGCAACGCCATGCCCGAAACCGGCGACGGCTGGAGCGCGCGCATCATGTGGCGCAAAGACGGCAACGCCGTACAACTCATCTACTTTATGGGGCAAGAGTCCGTATACGGAGACGATTTCAAGTGGGACCTGAACGGCACCATCCCGCAAAAACAGTTCACCACCGGCACCTGGCACCGCATTGTGAACAAAGTAAGCATGAATACAATAACTGCGCCCGGCAACGGCGACAAGAACGGCCGCGTGCAGACCTGGCTTGACGGCGAACTCGCGCTGGACGTAGATACGCTCAGGCTCCGCGACTACGACACCGTGAAAGTCGACAAGTTCTACCTCTCCACATTTCACGGCGGAAGCAGCGCCGAATGGGCCCCCACCCACGACTGCTTTATCCGCTACGACAACTTCACCATATCGACGGATTCCATCGCGGTTTCGGCAAGCGCTCCGGACACAACCGCCCCGGGCACCGACCGCATTGGGGCGCAACGGCAGGACCGCGCCACAGTCGCCCCCATTGAAACCTACCGCATCGACGGCACCTTTGTCGGCCGCAAAAACACCCTCCCCGACGCCACCACGCACCAGCTCAAGAACGGGAAACGGGTGAAAGTTGGGAGGTAGGGGTGACTCAAAAACTCTGGAAAACTTGCAAAAAGTGTGGCTGCGACAAGCCCGAAGACACCGAAAAGCTTTGCGAAAAATGCAAGGCTAATCGGCGGCAATTCTGGAGTGACTTAAAGAAAGTTGGCGGCGTAGCCGCCGGCGCGTTGCTGGTGGTTATCGCCGGCGGGAAGATGAGGAAGAAATAAGAGAGCATTTTGCCGGCGTTGGCAAAATGGTTCTCGACAAACTCTGAAAACAAGTAATCAACTATTTCACCAAAAGGCCATTATTCCTCAAAAACAGTACGAACGCATTCAAAATATTTGAATTTCTTGATGTTATGTCAGATTCTGTGAAATCAGATTTATCTTCGCCCAATTTACGAAGCTCCAAAATTTTTGTACCCTCTTTTTTCTTTTTCTTGCCATTAACAAAGCCAACATAATATTTCCATTTATCTTGCAATCGATAATCGGATGCTCTTATATTTATTCTTTTTTCCAGTAAAGCTTTATTTCCAAGAACTTCCAAATTCTTTGAATTTTTCAACGACTGTTCATTTTCTTGTCGTTTCTTTGCATAAATATGTTCTATTTCAAAAACCGTTTCAAGAGAAGGAATTTCCTGTTTATCGTCTTGGAAAGCCCACCATGTAATCATTGATTTAGTAATTGGGCGATTATTGCCAAATTTATAATTGTGGAAAATTTCCCTTACATTTTCTTCATTAAACAGATAATCGGTAAACAAGACATCCTTATTTTCGATAATATTTATCATTTCCGTAAATACAGGAGCCCTCAAAGCGCTTAGACCTGGATGAATAAAAGCATACGCCCAAATAAATGCCGTAATTTTATTGAGAAATTTGCAGAATTTATCCTCATCGAGCATATTATCGGCATCTTTATTATGCATAAAATATACAGACACAAAATAATTCCACATACCATTCGGCGCATAATTTAAAACAAACAATCGTTTTAGGATATCTTCAGAAAACCGATCTGAATCTTGATTGGAAACGTCATTCCAAAAATCAGCCAAACATTCAAGGTTGTCTAGCGTTTCATCTTTTTTCAAAAGAGAATATGTATTTTTCTCGTAGAATTTACGCAAAGCTTCTGTTGTTGTAGATTTATTCTTTTGTAGCGCTCGTTCATAATACATATAGCGCGTGAAAAGTTCATCCATTGCAGTACCCGCTATCGGGTGAAAGATTTTTTCACAAATGTCTTCAAGAGATTTCCATCTTTTTATGAACGCATCCTTTTCACCTTTAGATGAATAATATTTATAAAACTGAGCTTTAAAGATATCGGCGTCAGACAGAGGCAAACCTCTGTCATTCAAAGTAGAGAAAATTCGCAAAGCGGTATCTTGCGATTCGGCCTCAATAGGCAATAAAATGCAGTTATTCAATATACGTGTCGGTAAATACGAAAAATACCCTGGATAGGTTCCTAAGAATTCGTTTATTCTTTCTTGGAAGAATTGATAATTAAGAGCGTACTTACTCTTCATTTTATCAGTGATTTTACCAGTACGAAGAATGGTGAGGAATTCGTCTTTATCGTTATCCGTAGCAACTTCAGAATTGATTTTCAGGGCATCCTTATTTGGTGTCCCAAATTCATCGGTTTTCCATATACATTTTTCCAATCTTTCTCGTGTTTTTTTGGAATTTTCATCTTTCATGTTACCATACTTCTCATAGAAAGCACGCAGAAGTAACATTAAGGTTGTCAATCGTTGTTGTCCATCAATGATTTCCATTTTTCCCGAATCATTTTTGAATGTGACGATAGGACCAAGGAAATATTCATCGTTGTCACTATTGAATTTGGAATAATCATTATCGGGAAAAGCAAATGTGAAGATATCTTCCCACAATGTCTGACACTCGGTATCTTCCCAAGCATATGGACGCTGATAGTCCGGAATTAGAAAATCAGATTTTTTATCGGCAAATAATTCACTAATTGTCTTTTGATCAATGTTTAGTTTTGACATATTCGTATTCCTTTTTGAAAAAATCTCTTACAAATTCTTCTTAAAATTCTCGGCCTGTTCAAATATCTCCCCATAGACTTCGTCGCGTTCGACGGGCGGGTAGCCGAATTCATCAAGAAGGATTATCAGGTCCACTTTCAGTGCGGATTTAATGTCGTCGCGCTTGTCCCAGTCGGGGTATGCGGCTTGTTCGTCAACGAGAATCTTGACGCGTTTTGAGAGTGCAATTAGTTTGTCTTCGGGATAGGTGAAGTGGTACTTGACGCAGAGTGATTTTAGAATATCATAGAACGCGGTTTCTTCGAAGCTGAGGCCTTTTTCTTCGCCTTCGGTGAACGCCTTGCGGACTTGGACAATCATGTCGGTCAAGGTTTCGGCCATTTCTTCATAGACTTCGCTTTTCAAGATGTCCTGTTCGGTGCGGTCGTTGTACTGCTCCACGAGCTGTTGCATTTTCTGCGTGAAGTTGACTCCCTTGACTTTGTTCACCTTGCGGATTTGCCCGATGGCTTTTTGCAGGAGCATTTGCAGCAACTTGATTTTGGTATTCGGCAGTTTGATGCGGTTGATGTGCTGCAGATATTCATCGTCAAAGATGTTTTGTTTTGCCTGGTCGGCTTCGGCATCGCTCAACTGCAGAACGTCTTCCACGCCTTCGCTCTGGAGCGCCGAGGCAATCATCTCGCGGACGCGGGCGTTCATCTGTGCGGTATCGGGCGCATTACCCTTGGTGAGTTTATGCAAAATGGAACGAATGGCGAAATAGAAATGCGCATGGTCGCGCTCGGCCTGCGTAATTCCTTCGTTGCCAACGCAGATATCGTATGCGGCCTTCAGGCGTTTCGCGAGGCCCATAAAGCGGGCTTCCTTTTCCTTCGTGGTTTGCACGAATTCCTGTGCCTGCTTGAGGCATTCCAGTTTCTTCAGTTCTGCGCCATCGCCGGTACTCTTGAAATACGCCGATGCATCGAACTTGTACATCAACTTGTCAAGCAAATCCAGATGGTTGCGGAACTCCGTAATCGCTGCGGTAATGTCTTCTACGTTCTGCTCGGAACCGGCTCCGTATTGCTTTAGCGCCAGGTTCATCTTGCGTTTGATGCCGATGTAATCGACGACGATTCCCTTGTCCTTGCCCGCAAATGTCCTGTTCACGCGGGAAATCGTCTGAATCAGGGAATGCTGCTGAATCGGCTTGTCGATGTAAATGGCATCGAGGCACGGAACGTCAAAACCCGTGAGCCACATATCCACGACTATCGCAATCTTGAAGTTAGAACGTTCCTGTTTGAAAAGGCAGTCCAGTTCCTTGCGGGCATCCTTGTCGCCGAGCAAGTCGTAAAGCTCCTTCTCGTCGTCCTTGCTGCGGGTCATGACCATCTTGATTTTTTCAACCGGTTTCAGTTCCCGCTTTTCTTTATCTGTAAGTTCAGCCGCTTCGCCTGCAAATTCTGCATCGTCGCAAATTTTCGCCACGCCCCATTCCGGGCGCAGTTCCAAAATGTTCTTGTACAATGCATACGCAATCTGGCGGCTGTAACAAACGAACATCGCCTTGCCGCGGACCGTTGATTTTTCTTGAACACGGGCCTCGTAATGCGCCACGAAATCCTTCGCCACGGCCTTCAAACGGTCGGGGTCGCCGAGAATCACGCCCATCTGGGCCACATCCTGCTTGCTCTGGTCAATCTGGTATTCGTTGGCACCCGCTTCCGCGGCTTCTTCGTAATACTTCTCAATCTCTTCGAGAACAGAATTGTTCAACACCACCTTGGCGGCACGGCCCTAGTAAACGATGGGCACGGTAATGCCGTCCTTCACCGATTCGGTCATGGTGTAAATATCGACCTCAGGGCCGAACACATCCAGCGTCGCATCTATCGGCGTGCCCGTAAAGCCCACGTAAGTCGCATTGGGCAAGGAGTTGTGCAAGTAACGCGCAAAACCGAAACTCGTCTTAACGCCCTTATCGGTCACGGTAATTTTCTGGTCCAGGTTTGTCTGCGTGCGGTGCGCTTCGTCCGAAATGCAGACAACATTATCGCGGTCGGTCAGCAGTTCGATATCTTCGCTGAACTTCTGGATGGTGGTGAGGAACACGCCACCGCTCTTGCGGCCCTGCAACTTTTCACGCAGGTCGGCACGACTCTCCACGCTTTCGACACGCTCGTCACCGATATACTTCTTGGATGCCGTAAACAGTCCCGAAAGCTGGTCGTCCAAATCGGTGCGGTCGGTAATCAGCACAATGGTCGGCGTCTTGAATTCCAGCGACTTCATGAGCAACCGCGTCAAGAAGAGCATCGTAAAGCTCTTGCCGCAACCGGTCGCGCCAAAATACGTGCCTCCCCTGCCGTCGCCATGCGGCTTGCGAGCCTTGCAAATATTTTCGTACAAAGACCGCGCCGCATAATATTGCGGATAACGGCACAGAACCTTCTGCTCCTTTTTGCTGCTGTCCGGGAAATACTGGAAGTTCTTGAAAATGTCCAACAGGCGTTTGCGATTGAACATTCCCTGAATCATGGAATACAGGCTCTCGATGCCCTCGGCCTCGATTCGCTTGTCGCCAAATTCCACGCGACGCCACGCATAAAAGTAATCGTACTTAGCAAAGAAACTACCCGCCCGGTTGTTCACGCCATCGCTAATCACGCAGAAGGCGTTATAGACAAACAACTGCGGGATATCGCGGCGGTAGCGGACCGTCAACTGTTCATACGCATTGAAAACAGTAGCCTCTTCGCGAACGGCACTCTTAAACTCAAACACGACAAGCGGGAGTCCATTCACAAAAAGGATCCCGTCGGGAATTCGGAGTTCATCGCTGGGGCCAATAATTTCAAACTGGTTTACAATCTTGACGATATTGCAATCGGCACAGTATTTCGCCGCCACATCGGCAGCCAGCGGCATAGCCTCTTCATCGGTATCAACACCGAAACCCGACTTTCTCTGCTCACCCAGCGGCCTAAAATCCAAAAGCTCAATGAGAATGTCTTTGTCCTTCGGGTTCTCGCGCTTGAGCATAAAGCCGTCCGAAAGCCAGGAGCAGAACTTCTTGTTGCTTTCGTAAAGCGCACTCGCCGAAAGCGAACGCAACTGCAGAACAACCGAACGGATCTCGTTCTCGGTAATGCCCTCGGAATCGTAACGACGGTGCAAGTAGTCTCGCAGGTCCTGCTCAATCAAGACCTCGCCCTCGCCGCGGTCAATCGCCTCGCCGGGCACATACTTGCAGCCCTCCTGAACCAGGAGGTCAATAAACACTTTCTCTAAGTCGGCTTCCTTGAACGCCATGCCGTAAAAATAAATTCATTATTTTTCTGCGCAATAGGCAAAATGGCGATTTTAGGGCGAAAAAGGCTGTTTTACACAAAAGGCAGGCTATGCCTGCCCTTTTTTCTTTTTTTAAATAATCCAAGGCAATTGAACAGGGGGCAAAGAATGCCGATTGAAGGCATCCATAACCGTCCCACGCAGGATTGTCCAAATGGTTCTGCTCAGTTGCTTTTCAACAAAAATCTTCTTCAATTTTTCGATTTTCAACAGCTCTGCTGCTTTTTGCACATTAGCCGATTTGAACGAAAACATAACAACATACTCTGTTCTAAAATATTCTTTCTTTTCACAAGAAAACTTAAATACATACTTAATGCGGAAAAGTATCGAATCTTCGTTGACCACAGGATCATCTTTAGCAAAAGCCTGTCCTGATTCAATTTCAATTCCTTTTCCTAAAGCCAAGTTGTCTGGCAAGCACAAAACGGATTCGTGAGAGTCCATGAATCTGATATCGAATAACTGAAGAAGTTTAATGAGTTCTTGAAATTTTTCTTGCATACTTCACCTTATTCTATACAGCCATTTTCTGCGTTTCAGAATTCTTAGATATTGGTTCGAATTCTCCAAAATCTAAAGTCGACAAATCTGAGCCATCACAGCACGCCACAGAATCGTTTTTATAAATGGAGAAACAATCACTCACCTTATTCCAATACATCTTTGTGAAGGTTTCGTATTCCGATTCAACGGCATCGCGAATCACTTCATCAAGGTATTCATTAGTCGTCTTTTTTTCACCTTTGGCCAATTTTCGAACAGTTTTTTGCAAATCGTATGGAACTTGGACAGTCATGTCCTTCATTGGAGTGATGTACAAATCTCCGCCAACAGCTTCCGCCATTTTCTGCAACTGCTTGTAAGAAGGATTCGTCTTCAGCGATGCAATGCGGGATATGGCGCTCTGTGTTGTTCCCATCTTGTCAGCCACATCTTTTTGTGTCATGCCCAAGGAGTCCTTCATGAATTCAAAATCCGTCAAGAAAGAAGACAATGCCTCGTACATTTTTACATACAAATCCAGGCTTTCGTCTTCTTTTTCAAGCGAATCCATGTAGTCTAAAACTTGATCCTTTTTCATGACATGACTCCTTGTTCGACAAGTTCCTTGTAGAGTTTCAGATTTTCCATTGCTATTCCAAGCTTCATTGGCTTGGTTTTATGTTTCAGTTCTGCGCATAGCAAAATAAGCGTGTTCAATTTACACAAAGATATACAAAAATAAATTCGAAAAACGCCGCCTCGCGCCTGTTTAGGAATTCGCATTTCGTAGAGACCCTCATGATCCTTTGGAAATTTGTAAATCTGCTCAATTCGTAAATAAGGCGATATGTCGTTGACCTTTCTCAGGGCTTCTAAAAAAGTTTTAACACGCAAATACAAATCACGATGGTGCTTCGATAAATCCTTTATTTCCTTTCCGACATCTCCAGCTTGATCCTTAAACTCCCCTCTTTGGGGATTATAAGATTGCGGATCTGGAAAGAAAACGAACTCCATGAAATAAATATAGCATATATGCTATACTAAAACAAGAGGAAACAACAAAAAAAATTTTTTTGCCGTTTTTACGCAAATTTCGGCACTTTTATGGTTTCAACCACTTTGTCGGTCCCCCTGTTGCAAGCTGAATTCGTCAGCAGGCCATTCGTGATACTATCGGATTATTCTTTAGTTCGCGCCCCAAAACCTTGTAATACTCCTCAGCAACGGAACCTACCTTGCTGCAGATATTGAGTAACAAATTTGAAAAAATTAATCATACAGCTATTCAATAAAAAATTACATTTATTAGGGAATACATCGTTAAAAAGGAACGAAATGAATTCAAATAAATTTTTTCAAAATATTGCAAATTTTGCAAAGGTAAAATTGCCTAATGGTTTTATTGGTAAGATTACATTTTTCCTTATTGTTGTTGCAGTATTATTAACTGTTTTAGCAATAAAAGCAGATGTTTTAGGCTTGTACATCGCAGTTGTGGCGATAATTACAGTATTGGCATTAATTGCGGTTTTCAAATTGACATCTTTTGCGAATAAAAATCCACATGCGGCGTTACTAGAAGGTGCAGAACTCATTATGCACGAACGAATTCAATTAGCGTCCAAAACAAATGGTATAATTGATATGCAAAATGGAATGCCTGACCCAGCCGTTAATTTAAAACCAATAGATCCACAAATAGCAGAACAACCCGACGATGATGTAAAAGAAGGAGGAAATTAAAATGAATAATTTTTACTCTATTTATATCAATCCTAAAAAAGACAGCAGTATTGAACAAGTTGAAAATGAAATGAATAAAGCATTAGATTGGTTCAGATTAAATCAATCGTTTTGGATAGTATATTCATCTTCAGACGTAGACCAATGGATGGCTCGTTTAAAAAAATTAGTCGACCCTGATGGAACGCTTTTTATTTGTGAATTAAATATAGAAAATAGAAATGGATGGATGACAGACAAGTTTTGGAATTGGCTAAAGAAAAACATTAACAAATCAATATCTAAAAACAGCACTTAACCATCATAAACAAGTTATTATGACCAGTCCGTTCCGGCAGCTCATTTTTTTGTATCGAAAAAAAGCATCTGCAAAATTTCTAATTGTATGCATCTCTGTTTTTTACAATTATAAAATCAGGAGCCGAATTACCAATCTTAAAGTGATTTGCTAATTAATATTTGGGGTATTCAAAACTATTGATTATAATCTATAGTTTCCTTTTAACGACACTAAAAAGGAAACTATAGAATGACATAAATTTTATTAGCAATCTTTTTGTTTACACTTCATAAGAGATGACAATTCAACAATTTTATACTGCCGCTCATTAATTCCGTTTTCTTCCATAAACGCTTTTATACGGGATAAAGCGTACCCTTTATAATCGCTAATTTCAAAGAAAATCTTTTTTTTCCCAATAACATCAATGATTTTTCTCAAATAAGGCAAATCGACATCACCAAATGACAATCCATATATATGTACAAACGAATATCTTTTTATTTTTTTAAAGAATTCGCCAAGTCTATGCATTATAGATGCAACATCTTTCCGCATAAAGCATACTTCATTTACCGCTTTATCTAAAGCATTGTCAAATAGCGTATCAGGAACATCTAAATCATCAAAATCTTTACGATTTAGAGGAGAGTCCGCCTTTATATTCTTTTGTATTTTTTCTTTTTCAGAACCATGTCCTAAAACAAGATTTTCATCTCTTTTACTTTTTCCATGGATATATTCAATATTATTTTCACTTATGTTATATAGTTTTTCTAATGTATCTGTATAATTAAAATTAATGAAAAGGCTGTTTCTTGCGCGAAGCTTAATCTTCTTACTCTCATTTGGAGCATCTAACGATTCAACCCATACTTTAAAAGAACTTTTTATCTTACTAAATGTTTCTTTTAAATGAAATTCTATAGCATATGTTGCATTTTCGTAATCAGAATCTCGGAACGACGGGCTAGCAATATTTGGAATATTATTTTCGATTTCAGCATAAATCACACCTGTGCTAACCTCAGATAGATTTTTTTCAAATTCATTCCAAAATTCTTCATCATTTCTACCAAAAAACTCTTCAATATCACCCAATAGAAGACGGTTCCAATTATGCAGCCATTCTCTATAATTAGAATACCGGCTATTAATGCCATGATGAATATCAAATCCATTTCCAATTATATAAAGATGCTTCTGGAAAGGATTTAATTTTTTTATCACATAAGCTAATTTTTTCATTATAAGTCCTTTTTTCAATTATTCATGTTTCTGTTTACTATAATTAACATTCGTAATCTGCGAAATTGCCGCTTTCAGTACCTGAGCACTGATTTTGGCCGTTTCTATTGTCGGATTAAAATTTCTAGCCATTTGTTCATATGGATGAATATAATTTCTAAAATCACGCAAGACATGGCTAAACTTTTTCACATCTAGATCAATAAAGCCGACTTCGTAAGTGACATTTATCAAATTGTCCAAAGTCCACTCTTGTAATGGTTTGACCTTTTGATCCTTTAAAGGAGCTGATGCAGATGTGTTGAATTCTCTAGGATGCATTCGAGCAACATTTAATAATAGTCCCTCTAATGTAGAACCACAAAGAAATATAACAGAAAGAGCAGCATTATTTTTGAGGCAGGTTGAAATTTCCTCTACTCTTTGTTTTATAACAGGAAGTAAAGAGCTTTCTATGTTCAACTGATTCCATTCAATGGCTCCAAAATCTTTCGCAAGAAATTCTTGTTCTGTAATTTCATCGGAATTTTCAGAAAAAACAGATTCGTCAAAAGCAGCCTTTTTTATTAAAATATCTTTCCCCTGCCGAATAATCATCCAACCATCAAATGCCAAATACTTATTGAAGGCGTCAATCAAATTTTGTAATTGTGTTAGATCTTCAATAAAGTTAATAGGATTAAAAACAGTCTTTATACATTTATCTAATTCTGGAGTTCCATTAATTTTTTCAAGTTTTTCTTGAGTATACGCCCAACGAGATGGAAATCCCTGTCGATATTCATCATTAAAACCAAGATTATTAAAGAACGAAACCAACTGTGGTCCGCTACGATATTCGGACTCTTCATTTATGATTATTCTTAGTTTTTCAATTGTTTTGGGACAGAGTATCATTTTTGTTCCAATTTGTTAATATAATTCGCCGCCAAATTTCCAATTGATGTTAAAGCATACGCTTTTTCACTCCCCCATATAGGAACTAGGCGAACCATATTTAAGGATTCCAAAATTTCAATTTCTTGGTCAACAACAATAGTCCCCTCCCAAAAAGGATTGGACTTGCGATTATTTAGTTCAGCTACAATATCTTCAAGCCATACTGCAGAAACAGTCTGTACAAGACCCGTTGATTTAATATCTTTCTTTTTAATCGGAATGGACGAAATAATCCTTAATAAATTCATTTGCACATAGCTTAATTTTGCAATATGATCAAAAACGGAGCATTTCTTTTGATCAGGAACATATTCATTCGTCCCGCAAAGAGCTACAATCTTCCCCAAAGTACCTATTTTCGGTTTATCCGTTTCGAATGATACAGAATCAAATAATTTCTTTAATAATTGCAAAAACTCTTCAGACGAAAACCAAGGTTGATTGATTTTGTCCTTTAACTCATCTACTGATACGGAAAGGCTTTGTAAAGATTGCTCAATGTTTTTATTTCGAATAGCATCAGCTTTATCGAAAAGCAAATGATCTACGGCACCACCTACACATGGAATAGCCGAAACAGCAGCTCGTAGCCAAGTCATTCCTTCTGGAATGTATTTTTTTATTTCTGCCATATTCTATGCCCCCATTTTTGAGAGAAAAAGGGTTTGAATTTGGGTTAGGGTTTGAATTTCTGTATTATAATTTTCCTGAGTTTTTAAAAGGACCTTTATATTATCAGAAAATTCTTTGCATGTTGCTTTTGGCGGCAACATTACTTCAAATGGTTCAAGACTACTTATCGTGATCTGAGCCTGAGCCGTTCCTGATCGCAAAGACATTGTATCTAATGTCAAAAGATGATAATACAAATACAATTTCATGTCTCTATCATTGGCGATTGCAGCAATTGCCAAGTTCGATAAAAAACATTTTTCAGGAGACATGCAAATTTTCCCAGTTCCAGCATCACCACGAGCAATCACTACAATTTCGGAATCATCTAATGTATATTCATCTGTATATCCAGTTATTGCATAGCCACTAAAAACAGGATAAGGATAATCTACACTTTTCTCATGTTTAGACGGAAGTTTCCCGTATTTAAAAGTACACACTTCCCCCAAGGTTCCCATTCTCCAGCCGTCGGGTAGATTGTTGGGGTCGATGTTGTCGACGAAGATGTGGCGGTAGAGGGTTTGGGCGGTTTGTTCGAGGGTGGCGATGAGTTTCTTGTTGGTTTCGATGCGGGTGGCGAGGGTGTTGTATTCGGCGACGATTTCGCGCTGTTTTTCAATTGCGGGGACGGGGATTCGCATATCGCAGAAATCATTCCATTCCAAACTTCCGCGGACTCCACCAACTGCATAAAAACTTGCCTCGCGGTCAAATTCGGAGCGAGAAAACCACATCATCAGATATTCCGGCAACAGCTCATTCGTCTTTGAGACTTCAAACATCGGGTATGCCGGAGACATAATGCAAGGCTCGCCTTTGAACATCGCAATAGGCATTTTTCCGTCGCGACTGACCTGCATCAAACTGCATGCAAACTGATTTTCCGAAATCACCTTGTAATTCGATAAATCGGTGCCAATCGTATTTGCCACAGACGGGATAAACGCTTTGTCAATCGTCAAACCGACCAACCGCGTCACTTTCAAGTTCCTGTTCCGCACATCTACGGGCCGTATGTAGTCACCAAGCCGCTTCATATTGTTTTCAGACATCAATCAGATCCTTCGACTTCACTTCGTTTCGCTCATGACACTCTGTGGTTGTCGCAAATTTTGCGACAACCATGACATTTATAGTTCAAATCCCAGGTTCTTGAAGACTTTGGCGAGTTCCTTTTCGCTTTCTTTTTCGGCCTTGAGGAGGGTGCGCATTTCTGCTTGGAGTTCGCGCATCTTTTCATCAAAGTTCACGGCCTCGTCGCGGTTCTTGAATTCGATGTACTTGCTCGGCACGAGCGACCAGTTTTTCGCTTCGATTTCTTTTAGGGTGGCGGTGGCGCAGTATTCGGGTTCGTCCTTGATTATCTGCGTTTGCCACTTGTGGTAGGTGCCGCTGATTTTTTCGATATCCGCGAGGCTGAACTGGGTGTATTTCTTTTCGAAGGGTTCGCCCATCTGGCGCAGGTCCATAAAGAGCACTTCGCCTTTGCGGTTACGGTACTTGCGCATGGAATCGCCGACCTTGACTTCGCGGGCGGTCTTGTTGTTGTTCAGAATCCAGAGCGTCACGCTGATGTCGGTGGAATAGAACATGTTGCGGGGCAGAATGAGGATTGCCTCGACCTTGTCGTTCTGCAAAAGTTCCTTGCGGATTTGCTGTTCGTCGCCTTCGCCGCTGAGCGCGCCGTTACTGAGCAAGAAGCCTGCCACGCCGTTTTCGGAGAGTTTAGAGAGGATGTTCAGAATCCAGCCGTAGTTCGCGTTGCTCGTGGGCGGCACGGTGTAGCCTTTCCAGCGCGGGTCATCGAGGAGTTCATTTTCGGCACGCCACGACTTCTGATTGAACGGCGGGTTCGCCATGATAAAGTCGGCCTTTAAATCCTTGTGCTGGTCTTCGGCGAAGGTGTCGGCGGGTTTGTCGCCCAGGTTGCCAGAGATACCGCGGATGGCGAGGTTCATCTTCGCTAGTTTGTACGTGGTTCCGGTGTATTCCTGGCCATATACGGAGACTTCGCGCTTGTTGCCGTGATGGGCTTCGATAAACTTCATGCTCTGCACGAACATGCCGCCCGAACCGCAGCAGGGGTCGTAAATCTTGCCGCGGTAAGGTTCAATCATTTCGGCGATGAGTCCGACGATTGTCTTGGGCGTATAGAATTCACCCTTGCCCTTGCCTTCGGCGATGGCGAACTTCCCGAGGAAATATTCGTACACGCGTCCGACAACATCCTGTTCCTTGTCCTTGATGGTGTCAATGCCGTCGATATCGCTGATGAGCGCCGCCAGTTTCGCGGTGTCAAGTTGCAAACGAGAGAAATAGTTGTCGGGGAGCGCCCCGCGCAACGCCTTGTTCTTCTTTTCGATGTTCGCAAGCGCAGTGTCGATCAGGAGCGCAATGTCGCTTTGGCGGGCATGCTCGATGATAAAGCTCCAGCGGGAAGTTTCTTCCAGATAAAAGACGTTGTCCTTGTTGTAGAACTCGGGCATTTCCACGTACTTCTGGCGACCGGCAGCGATGAGCTTTTCGCGCTGTTCCTCGAACTTGTCGCTTGCAAACTTCAAGAAAATAAGCGAAAGCACCACATGCTTGTATTCGGCGGGTTCCACGCTACCGCGCAACTTGTTCGCAGACTCCCAGAGGGACGCCTCTACGGACTTTTCAGGGACGGATTTTTTAGAAACTTTAGGCATAGTGGAAATATATAATAATGGAGTGTCAGCGTGGTGACAAAACTAAAAAATTCTCCGGCTCCCTCCAAAGCCAGAGAATAAAATGTTGTACCCAGTGCCGGCGCTTCTCGCGCGCATTCCCAGCGCATCTCGCGACATTTTCCGCGACGCGTCTCGATGCATTATCCTTAGCATTGCAGCACTCGCTGCATCTCGCGAGCATTTTACTCTACATATTTCTTAATCAGTCTTACCATCAAGTTAGCGAGTCGTTCCACCTTGTGGTCACCCACCGTTGCCTTGATATGCGAATTGCCGATGCCGCTATCATCCGTGAGGAACACGTACGTGCCGCCCGTTGCAAGGTCAAAGAATCTCAGCATAAATTCAGTATCCTTGTCAACACCACTTGCCGCCACAGGGATCAATTTGATGCCATTTAAGGCAAAAAGCGTGATGGACTTCTGGAGACTTTCGATAACGTCATCCTCATGGTGCGCGGGCGCATCGAGAATCAGGAACGCAACGCGTGCACGTGCCGACTCATCCCAAGAAAGTTTCTTCAGCGCAGTTTCAAGCGCAGAGTGCACAGCTTCGGGGTAATCGCCGCCATCATCAGCATCCTGTTCCGCAACGTAATCCTGAATCACAGACACATTCTTGGAGAAGTCATGATGTCGAGTGAGGTAATCATCGCCCTTGTCGCGGTAGAACACGGCAGCCGTGCGCAGCGGGATATTGCTTTCCGAGCTTGCATGGTCAATGATATAGCTGAGATCCGATTTGAGGAACTTAATCTCATCTCTCATTGAACCTGTCGCATCTACGATAAACGCAACATCGGCACTGGCTTTTGGGCGCTTCACGTTCTTGTGCATAACAACGTTCATGTTGAGTCTTTCATCGCCTTTAGACGTAACCTGGATTTGTTCCTTGATGAGCGAGCCATCGACAATCAACGTGAGATCTCTTGCCCTGACTTCATCGAACTCACCATCCATCAGGCCAATCCAACAATAGGCACGCCCGGTATTATCTGTCTTTGTAACAAATTCAACCTTTTTGCCATTGAGGAGAATTACAGAAACGTTTGCAGCACCTTTGCCATTTTGATCAACCACTTTGACGGCCACAAGTTTCTTCGGGAAGAACTGCCAGTAATCGGTTTTGTCGCTGAAGTTATCGTCATTGATGATATCGTCCCAGAAATACCAATGTTCCAAATCGTTCCACTCGCCAGCGGTGAGGAGTCCCGACCTGCGTTCATTGGAATCGCCATAGCGTCTTCTGGATTTTCTATACGTAGATTCGTCATCACGCCATTCGCCACGTTCTTCGCTATCTGACATCAGATAAACTTCGCTACTCGAAGCCTTGGCAATTTTAGAACTAGCCATCGATATAGACTTAGCCTTGACCGACGTTCTTCGAACAGTACTTCTTGAGTCCGAAAGCATTGAGGCACTCCCGGCCATCAGCCCGGCCAATCCGTCACCGATTCCGCCAGAGCCTGCAACACCTTCGTTAAACCCAGCGGCGACTTTTCCACGGCGGCCACCGAGAACTGATTTTCCCGTTGAGTGTAATCCATCTACACTTTTAAGAACTTTATCGATATCCTTAGTGAACTTAGCATCCATCGAATATGTCGCGGATTTCGATGATGCAGCCAACAACTTCAGCGCACCGTCTGCAGGAGCTTTTCGCTCGGCCTTCACCATCGTCTTTCCTCTGTCAGCCAATCTGGATCCGTCAACAACCATCGTAGTTGTCAAGGCAACTTCTGATTCACTTGCGCGAGAGAGTTCGTCGCCTTTGTCATCTTTTGACTTTTCGACTTTTGTTTTTTCTGTTTCTTCTGTTTTGTTTTCTTCGCCACAGTTCATGCAGAACAGGGCACTTGCTACTACTGCGATTAAAAGGAATTTGTTTTTCATGATGTCCTCCTTGTTTTCTCTCAAACTAGCACATTCAATTTTGCGAGACCAACAAATCGGCTTCGAATCTGGATAAATGTTTTTTACGTTCTGCAACGAAAAAATTTTTTCATAAAACTATGATGCACCGCTATTTACTATAATTTGGAATATGCCAGAAAAATTTTCAAAATGGGTCGCATGCTGGGGCAACGCCACATCCATCACCGACCGCAAAGAAGCGACTTACGCTAAAGACTTGACACTCCGCTATCCGATTCGCGCCTGCTTTTCAGGGAGCAAGTTGCGTTTCCATTTTTCTAACCTCACGGGCACAGACTCCGTACAAATTAGCGAAGCATACGTCGCAAAGTCCGCGCAATCCCTAGACGCTGCGCAGTCTTCAGCTACATCCGCAAACATTCCAGCATATTCTCCACGCGCAATTACTTTCGGTGGAAAAACTTCTGCCACCATCCCCGCGGGCGAAGAAATCCTGAGTGACGAAATTGCATTCGACGTGACTGCAGGCGAGACATTCGATGTGAGCCTCTACTTCGCCGATTTCACGCAGATGAATGCCGGCACAGCCATTACGGGCCCGCTTTCTGGCGGAAAATACAGCTACGGCAACTTTGCCAAAAGCGCGACTCTCCCCGATGACCTCACGCGCAAAACGAACTGGATTTATTTCCTAAACACGATTGACATTTTCACCGAAGAAAAGAACTTCGCACTTGTCTGCTTCGGCGATTCCATCACGGCACAGGATTGGCCCGATTACCTTACGCTCCGTTGCGCACGCGAAGGGTTCAACAATGTTGCCATCATCCGTCGCGCAGTTAGCGGCACGCGCATTCTCCGCGAATACAGCTGCATCACCTACGCCGCTTACGGTCTCAAAGGCGCCACGCGATTCCCGATCGAAATGAATGTCGCAGGCGCCCGCACCGTCATTGTGCAACACGGCATCAACGACATCATCCACCCCGTCGGCGTAGAAGTCAACAAGTTCCGCCCGTGGAGCGACATGCCCACCGCAGACGATCTCATCAACGGTGTACGTTCACTCTACATCACGCACGCGCGCAAGCTCGGCCTCAAGATTTACAGCGGCACGCTCCTCCCGATTTACGGCTGGCGCACCTACAACGAAAACCGCGACATCATCCGTACGGCATTCAACGAATGGCTCCGCACTGCACCCGATTTTGACGGTTGCGTAGACTTCGACAAGGCTGTCCGCGGACACGACGATCCGAAAGCATTTGCCGCAGGATTTGACTCAGGCGACCACTTGCACCCGAGCGCCAAAGCCTACGAAGCTATGGCCGAATGCGTCCCCGAAGAATTGCTGAAATAAATTTGACACCTGACACGTTAATTATTTATTTTAAAAGCATGAGCTTGAAAGAATCCATTAAGCAACTTCAAAAACGGGAGCACATCACGCAAGACGAACTATTGCGCCGTCTTGGCTGTTCCCGCAGTAGCCTTATGGATAGCAACCGCAATGATGCCAAAGTCGCATTCCAGCTCGCATTCGGGAGTGATTCCGAGAGTGTCTTCGATAAAAAACATTTAACGTGGGCCCGCAAGTTCCCTATCCGCGCATTGCAAAGGATGGGCCACATTCCCGAGAACGTCAAAGAAGCAGACCTCATCCGTGCCGTATTCAGGTTCATGCAAATCGGGAGCATCACCGGTTTCGAAAATCAATACTGCGCCACATTGCAATCTGCAAACCCGCAGACTTACGCCGCCTGGATCCGCCTTGGAGAGCTTCAGGTCAAGCGACTAGCAACGGAATTCACGCCGGACCGTAAAGCAATCACCTCCAACTTGAGATTCCTGCGGACAAATTCATTTTTTCACAACAAGGACATCCGCAACATCGCTCGTGATTCGCTCCGCACTTGCGGCATCGAACTCATTGAAGTAGAACCGTTCCTCACGGCCCCCACACCCATTTGCGCTTTCTACTGGAGAGGTTCTCGCCCCGTCATCCAGTTCCCGACAACCAAGATGGAAGATTCAAAATTCCTGGAAGCGTTGTTCCATGCAGTCGGGCACTTGCTCTTGCACCCCAAGTACACTTCGTGCCTGCAGCTCGGCGCTCTTTCGCAACAAGCACTCCCGCAACTAAAAGCATCCGAAGTGCTCGCCGCACGCCCTGAAGAAATTCTCGAACTTGAAGCCGAGCGTTTTGCACAAGACATGCTCCTTTCCGAAGCCGAAGAGTGCGAACTCATCTGCTGTGGCCGCTTTAACGAACGCCGTTGCATCCAGCACTTTTCCGGCGTATTCCATGTGCGCCCGGGCATCCTTGTCGAGCGCTTACAGCAACAGGGCAAGCTCAACCGACGCTCGCTCCTGAACGATTTTAAAATCGCTGTATAAAAAATTCCGGCACTAGGCCGGAACAATAATGCCAACATTTAAGCAAGCAATTAGTAATTCATACCAAAGAAGAAATTGACGCTCTTGAAGCTCTTGCCAAAATCCACCTTGGAAGCGACGATATCAAAACCAACACCGGCTTCCAATTGGAATGCGGAATTGTGGAAAATGTTCACACCGACTTCACCACCAAGGCTCATGCCGAGTGCCCAACGTTCACCAAAATCCCAATCCTTGAAGTGAGAGTCAATCTGCATACCAAAGCCGAGGCCACCACCAAGGAACGGAGTAACATCGCTATCAAAGAATGCATAGCGGCCGCCCAAAAGCATATTGCCATGAATCTGCCATCCATCACCGATGGTGAAGTTCCATGTGCTCAAAGCAGTAATTGC
>JAEEGJ010006698.1_pt1 | contig 34151 bp, 29 predicted proteins | sample 8958761 | NCBI WGS metagenome assembly JAEEGJ01 (sample SAMN16246546, study PRJNA631951) | gut metagenome | biome: gut microbiome; feature: rumen; material: RS-attached | host: Bos | place: Iran: Karaj | collected 2018-10
TGCTATCTCTATCTGAGCCTTTACAAGGTCAAAGCCTGTTACCTCCTCGGTAATAGGGTGCTCGACCTGTATTCTGGTATTCATCTCCATGAAGTAGAAGTCGCGGTTCTCGTCAACGAGAAACTCGATAGTACCTGCGTTGTAGTAGCCGCACTCCTTAGCGGCTGTAACTGCCGCAGCGCCCATTTTTGCGCGAAGCTCGGGGCTTACGATAGGGCTGGGGCACTCCTCCAGCATCTTCTGGTTGCGGCGCTGCATCGAGCAGTCGCGCTCGCAGAGGTGTATATAATTGCCGTGCTTGTCGGCGATTATCTGTATCTCCACATGGTGGGGATTTATGAGGAACTTCTCGATATAAACGGCGTCGTCGCCGAAGAAGTTCTTCGCCTCCTGCTGAGCGGCTGTCATCTGAGCTTCAAGCTCGTCGGGACTGTCAACACGGCGTATGCCGCGTCCGCCGCCGCCTGCCGAAGCCTTTACCAGCACGGGGTAGCCTGCCTTATCGGCAATTTCCTTAGCCTCTTCAAGGGACTTTACCGCGCCCTTTGAGCCCGGGATAACAGGTACTCCCGCAGCAGCCATTGTCTCCTTGGCAGCAGCCTTGTCGCCAAGCATTTCTATAGACTTATATGACGGACCGATGAAAACTATTCCGTTATCCTCGCAGAGCCTTGCGAACTCAGCGTTCTCGGAAAGGAAGCCGAAGCCCGGGTGTATAGCTTCAGCGCCCGTATTCAGCGCCGCCTGTATGATAGCGTTCATGTTAAGGTAGCTGTCCTTTGTAGCCGCAGGTCCTATGCATACCGCCTCGTCGGCTATCTGTGCGTGGAGAGAATTGCGGTCAGCAGTGGAATAGACTGCCACACAGCGTATATTCAGCTCGCGGCAGGCTCTTATGATTCGTACAGCTATCTCGCCTCTGTTGGCGATAAGTACTTTTCTGAACATTTATCTTATCTCCTGTATGAGTTTATTTATTGTCAGTAATTACAAAGGTTATCTCGCAGGATACAGCCTTTTCGCCGCCTACAGAGGCAGTTGCCTTTCCTGTGCCCACAGGTCCTCTCTGACGTATCATCTCTACCTCGAGGTCGAGTACGTCACCGGGAACTACCTGTCTGCGGAACTTAGCCTTGTCGATACCGCCGAAAAGTCCCAGCTTGCCCTTGAACTCGGGCTTTGAGAGCATACAAACAGCTCCTGCCTGAGCAAGCATCTCAACCATGAGTACGCCCGGAGTTACGGGATATCCCGGGAAGTGTCCCTTGAACCAGAAGTCCTCCTCCTTGATGTACTTTCTTGCGTGTACCTTTACGCCGACTTCCATATCAACTATCTCGTCAATGAGAAGAAAAGGATCGCGGTGTGGGATTATTTCCATTATCTGTTCTTTATTCATAAGTATATCAGCCATGATAGTTACTCCTTAATATTACTAATATCGTTATCTGCAAGCATACCCATATCGTCCTCGGGCTTTATCCTGTACTTTGCAAATGGATCCTCGGGGACTACGTAATCAGCCTTCATGCCCGTGGCGTAAACGCCCTCGCTCTCTATGCCGAAGACCTCGCCGTCCTTGACCATGCTCTTATATGAGCCGTGAAGCTGCGTAAAATGAGGATAGCCTGTCTCGTTTCTCATCTCGCTGTCTATCTTCTCCATAAGGTAGATAACAATAGCATTTGCGGCAGCAAGAGGTATTAACGAAATGTTTACGGGTATCAGCAGGAGAGATATAAGAAGTCCTGCCTTCCAGCTGTACAGCTTGCGTATACCTATAAAGTATATCATAAGGATCAGGTAAACGGCTGCAACCAGTAAACAAAGCGGATACATTCCGCTTGCCATGTATATCAGCGAGCATTTCCAGAATAAAATGAGCTTTACACCAAAAAAGAGAAGTATGGCGTTCATTATCCATAACGCCCAGAAATCGCGGAGAAAAGCATAGCGCTTCTTCTGCATACGGAGCATGAGCCCGTTGTATTCCTGAAATTCCTTGAACATCTCAGCAGAGGTGATATTTATATGTGACTCGTCGATATTATCCTGTGTAATATATTTCAGTTCCATAATTTATAGAAATGTTCCGTCGTGTGGGTGGTCTCTGTTTATCTTTTCGCGTATGCTGTCATAGGTGAGCTCGGAGAGGTTGTCCGCGTCGGTATTGAAAGTTGTGACGTTAAGTCTCGGAAAAGAGGGATAACCCAGTTCCTTTGAGAGCTCGTTCTCAACATGGGAATAATACAGCGCAGCGGTGAAATTTCCCAGCGGAAAGGTCAGGAATACCAGCGACACCAGAGCGACCGGCATTGACACAAGTCCCAGTATGAACTTGTCGCGGCAGCCTCTTATAAAGACGAAATATGTCACCAGTCCAAGATATGAAATTAAACCGATAGCTCCGAGAGCTATCCTCCAGTTCGTCAGACCTGCGCTTGAAGTTGCTGTCATTCCTAACAGTACTATTGTAAACTTCCAGAACAGAAGAACATACTGGACTATTATCCAGATATTGAATGCAGCGTGTACCTTATGGCGCTTGTTGTAGTTCTTTACAGCCTCCATATTATAAATACGGGCTTCCTGAAACTCCTCGGGAGATTTGATATTCTTTCCGCCCGAATCTATAGTCTCCTGCGTGATGTACTTGTAAGTCATTACTTTATGACCATGATAGGCTGGTCAAATTCTACTGCCTGTCCGTCGGATACGAGTATCTGCTCGACTACTCCGTCGTACTCGGACTGTATCTCGTTCATGAGCTTCATGGACTCGATTATCATGATAACGTCGCCCTTCTTGACCTCGTCGCCTGTCTTTACGAAAGGCGGCTTGTCTGGCGAAGGTGCAGAGTAGAATGTACCTACGATAGGCGATTTTACTATCTTGCCGCTTACCTCCTCAGCCATTGAAGCCTCGCTTGCGGAAAGTGCGCTCTCAACGGGAGCTGCTGTCTGTGCGGGAGCTGCCGCAGCAACTACAGGCATAGGCATGGGAACAGCCTTCTTGCCCTTTAATGTGATAGTATTCTCGCCGCTTGCGATAGTGAGCTCTGAAAGCTCCTTTTTATTGATTATGTCAGCAAGCTTTTCTATTGTCTCAAGGTCTATCTGACCGTAAATCTTCTCCATTTAATGTCCTCCTCAATCTTTTACCCTTTTGAAGCAGAGAGTTGCATTGTGTCCGCCGAAGCCCAGTGAATTGGACAGTGCGGCATTTACCTCCTGCTCGATATTACCGCTGCCGCAGTAATCGAGGTCGCATTCCTCGTCGGGTACCTTATATCCCACTGTTGCGTGAATGAAGCCCTCCTGTATGCTCTTTGCGCATACTACAGCCTCTACAGCGCCTGCTGCGCCGAGAAGATGTCCTGTCATGGACTTGGTAGAGCTTATCTTTACTTTCTTTGCATGGTCGCCAAGCGCTTTCTTTATAGCGGCAGTCTCGTACTTGTCGTTAAGACCTGTAGATGTGCCGTGAGCGTTGATATAATCTATATCCTCGGGCTTGAGACCGGCCTCCTCTATTGCAAGCTCCATGCCCTTTGCAGCAGCGTCGCCGCCCGGCATAGGAGATGTCATGTGGTAGCCGTCGCAGGTAGCGCCGTAGCCTGCTACCTCTGCGTATATCTTAGCGCCTCTTGCCTTTGCGTGCTCGTACTCCTCAAGAACGAGGACTGCGCTGCCCTCGCCGAGAACGAAGCCGCTTCTCTCCTTATCGAAAGGAATGGAGGCTCTTGTAAGGTCGTCGGATTTTGTGAGGGCTTTCATATTCGAGAAGCCGCCGAATGTGAACTCAACTCCCGTGGACTCTGTGCCGCCTGCAAGACAAGCGTCAAGGTAGCCGTCCTTTATCTTGCGGAAGGCTTCGCCGATGGAGTGAGTACCTGTTGCACAGGCTGTGGTGATATCGAAATTAGCGCCGCGGAAACCTGTTTTCATGGAAATGGTTCCTGCCGCCATATTGCTTATCATCATAGGAATGTAGAATGCGGACATTCTTCCGGGGCCCTTTTCAAGGTACTTGGTGTACTCGGAAAGGGTAAGGTCTATGCCGCCGATTCCCGAGCCAACAAGAACGCCCACTCTGTAAGGATCAATGTCACCGAAGTTGGTGCCTGCGTCTGTGAGGGCTTCGTGAGCGGCTACTACCGCATACTTAGTGAATCTGTCCATATGTCTTGCTTCCTTTTTGTCGAAGCAGCCCTCAACGCCGTAATAGTCCTCCTCGTTGAAGTCGCGGACGATTCCTGCTATTTTTACGCCTGTACGGCTGGTATCAAACATATCTATAAAAGATATGCCCAGCTTATTCTCCTTTATTCCGTTCCAGAATTTTTCAACTCCTGTACCCAGTGGTGTTATTGCACCCATTCCTGTGATAACAACTCTTCTGCTCATATATTTTCCTCTCTTAATTCTTTACAAATAGGTATTTTAGTACGATGGGAGCTTAGCTCCATAGTGTGACTTTATCGAAGTTACATTGAAAGACCGCCGGAGATCTCAATGACCTGTCCCGTAACATAGGACGCATTGTCAGAAACGAGAAAGGATACTACAGAAGCTATCTCCTCAGGCTCACCATAGCGTCTGAGAGCAACTGCATCGAGCATCTTTGCCTTCAGCTCATCGGACAGAACATCTGTCATCGGTGTATGTATGAATCCGGGAGCCACTGCATTACAGGTAATGTTTCGTGAACCGAATTCCTTTGCTGTAGTCTTTGTCATGCCGATTATAGCTGCCTTTGAAGCTGAGTAGTTCATCTGACCGGGGTTTCCGTAAAGTCCTGCAACGGACGCTACGTTTACTATCCTGCCGCTTCTCTGCTTCATCATTACAGCAGTTACAAACTTTGTCATATTGAACACGCTCTTCTGGTTTACTGCGATAACAGCGTCGTATTCGTCCTCTGACATTCTCGCAAGGAGCTTATCCTTTGTGATTCCTGCATTGTTTACAAGGGCGTCGATAGTGCCGAAGTCAGCCTTTACCTGCTTCACCATAGCCTCGCACTGGTCAAATTTTGAAACGTCAGCCGCATAGCACTTAGCCTTTACGCCGAATGCACGACATTCCTCTGCCACTGCAAGAGCCTTTTCCTTATCTCCGTCGCTGGGATAGTGATTTATTACTACGTCGAAGCCGTCCTGTGCGAGTCTTTTTGCGATACAAGCGCCTATACCCTGAGAAGCGCCTGTGATTATTGCTGTTGCCATATTTTGTTACCTCCGTAATAAGTTTAAGTCTTTATTCTATTTTAACACATATTCACGCATGAGTAAAAGTGAGAAATGTCACTTTTCCAGTGACATTTGTCACTGTTTTCCGCATTCCTCGAATATCATGTCGTATTCCTCGAGCGCGCCCTGAACTCCGATATAAACGGGAACATGACCTACATATCTGTAGCCCTGCTCTGCCATTTTGTCAATGACCTCACGCGGTCGGAGCTCACCCTCGCGGCTCTTTATATAAAAGCTGCCGCTGAGCTTCTTCCTTGCTTTAACGTAAATGTACTTCATATCTTCAGCAATTTTTCTGCGCCGTCATTTATCTCCTTAACGATGTCCGCGCAGGTCTTTATGTCATTTACCATGCCTGAGATAGCGCCGCAGAGGAACGAACCGCTGTCAACGTCGCCGTCAACTACAGCTCTGCGGAGTGCGCCCACTGTGAGCTGCTCGAACTCCTCTGGTGAGAGAGTTCCCTCCTTTTCGCCTGTAGCAAGCTTCTTAGCGAACTTGGTCTTGATGTTTCTGCATGGGTGACCTGTATATCTTCCTGTTACGATGTTGTCTGTATCCTTAGCCTTGATGACAAGGTCCTTGAATGTGGGGTGTATCTGACACTCCTCGGAAGCGAGGAAGCGTGTGCCTATCTGAACGCCCTCAGCGCCCAGCATGAAAGCAGCTGCCATACCTCTGCCGTCAGCGATACCGCCTGCTGCGATAACGGGTATCTCAACAGCGTCGACTACCTGAGGCACGAGACACATTGTTGTGTTCTCACCGATATGTCCGCCTGACTCTGTACCCTCAGCGATAACAGCGTCAGCACCTGACTTCTCCATTCTCTTTGCAAGAGCAACTGACGGAACAACGGGCATTACCTTTATGCCTGCCTCTTTCCATGCAGCCATGTACTTGCCGGGGTTGCCTGCGCCTGTGGTGATGACCTTAACGCCCTCGTCGATACAGAGCTGGGCAAGGTCGTCGGCATTGGGGCTCATAAGCATTATATTTACGCCGAATGGCTTGTTTGTCTTTTCCTTGCAGAGGCGTATCTGCTCACGAAGATAATCAATGGGAGCACTGCCGCCTGCGATAAGTCCGATACCGCCTGCATTTGATACTGCGGAAGCTAATGTGTGTTCGGCTACCCATGCCATACCGCCCTGTATTATGGGGTATTCGCAGCCGAGAAGCTCAGTGATGCGTGTTTTCATAGTAGTAGTTCTCCTTTTTCTCATATCCTTGTAGGGGACGGCGTCCCGACGTCCCGCGATCCGTTCAAAGCTCACGGGCTGTCGGGGACGCCAGCCCCTACATCTTAGTTCTTAGCTCTTAGTTCTTAGCTCTTAGCTCTTAGTTCTTAGCTCTTAATACTCAAAAATTATTCCGCCGTAGGTAAGACCTGCTCCGAAGCCTATGAGAGCTATCTTCTGTCCGCGCTTGATAAGTCCCTTTTCTATGCCCTCGCACAGTGCAAGAGGTATTGAAGCGCTGGAAGTATTTCCGTAATGGTCGAGAGTCACGATGAACTTCTCCATAGGTGCGCCCAGCTTCTTTGCTGCGGTCTCGATTATGCGTATATTCGCCTGATGAGGTACGAACCAGTCGATATCGTCCTTGGTGACGCCTATCTTCTCTGCTGCAAGCTCAAATGACTTAGGCAGAGCCGATACTGCGAACTTGTATACCTCTTTTCCGTTCTGCTGGAGCTTGTGGAGCGGCACATCGGGGAACGGATCCTCGAAATCGCTCTCAACAGCTACCTCGGGAGCTACTTTCAGCGACCTTGCGCAGAGCAGTGAAGCTCCGCTGCCGTCCGAACAGAGTGCCGAGGAATAGAGCTTGCCGCTCTTTTCCAGTATGACTGCGGCAGCTCCGTCGCCGAAGAGTATACATGACGACCTGTCGGTGAAATCAAGGAATCTGGTCAGTGCTTCGTTGGCTACAACAAGAACGTATTTCAGCGAATCATCGGTCTCAAGAAAGCGCCTTGCAACGTCCGCAGCATAAACGAAGCCCGAACAGGCTGCGTTCATATCAAATGCCGCCGCATTGACAGCGCCTACCTCATGCTGGATAACGCTTGCCATGCTCGGCGTGAGAAAATCGGACGTAGCCGTGCATGAGATAACGAGCCCGATATCCTCGGGCTTTATGCCCGATGCCTCTATAGCCCTCAGCGAAGCCTGCTTTCCCATGTACCATGTGGGCTCCCAGCCTGCCATATGGCGCGAAGATATACCTGTTCTTGTGCGTATCCACTCGTCATCAGTTTCAACAAAACGGGTAAAATCGTCGTTTGTCATTATCTGGTCGGGCACATAGCTGCCCATTCCCAAAATGCTTATACCCATTAAAAAGCTCCTTAGAATCAACAAAATTATAAAACATGGTTGTAAAAACCAAAAATTTATGTTATAGTAGTAATGTCGGTATCCCGTTTGCAGGGGATTTCTATGAGCAGACAGAATACCACACATAATATATTGTAAATCATTTTGAGGGTTTTTGCAACGATATTTCAGCACTTTGACAAACTTAAAACAAAATATCGGCATTTCTCACAAATTTACAATAATACATAAGTGAATTTTCACTACACATTTGTGAAGAACACACAGAAAGGAAGTTTAATATTATGACAATTTCACTATTTTCAGGACAGGGCTCACAGTACGAGGGAATGGGCAGGGACATAGCAGAAGCAATGCCCGAACTCCTCTCGGTATACGAGACAGGCTCGGAGATACTGGGCACTGACCTGAAGGAGATATGCTTCAACGCTCCTCTCGACGAATTATCGAGAACTATCAACTCTCAGCCTGCTATCATGGCTACATCTATCGTATGCCTTAAAGCTGCTCAGGCAAAGGGCTTCACATTCGACGGCGTTGCAGGTCACTCACTCGGTGAATACGCTGCAATGTACGCTTCGGGCATGATAAGCCTTGAGGACGCTTTCCGCCTTATCAAGGCAAGAGCTGCCGCTATGGAGGAGGCTACTTCCTCTGCAAAGGGCTCTATGGCTGCTATCATGAAGATAGCTCCCGAGGAAGTTGAGAGAGTATGCGGCGAGGCTAAGGAATATGTCACAGCCGTAAACTACAACTCACCTGTTCAGACAGTTATCGCAGGCACTCCCGAGGGAATCGCCGAGGTAAGCGATATTTTCGCAGGCATGAAGGCAAGAGTTATCCCACTCAATGTTGCAGGCGCTTTCCATTCAAAGCTCATGCAGCCTGCTGCCGATAGATTCTACGAGACAGCCAAGACTATCGAATTCAAGACTCCTAATGTGAAGTATTATTCAAACCTCACAGGCGGCGAGCTCACAGACTTCTCGGATATGGCTTCCATGCTTGCAAAGCACATCGTATCACCTGTACGCTTTACTTCCGAGCTGGCAGCTATGCAGGAAGCAGGCGCCGACAAGTTCGTTGAATTCGGTCCCGGAAGAACTCTCACAGGTCTGGTAAAGAAGACTCTCAAGGACGTGACAGCAGTGAATGTTGAAGATATGGAAACACTTGAAGGAGCATTATCATGAATAAATTTGCGCTTATTGGACACCCGCTGGGACACTCAATGTCCCCTCTTATCCACGAAAAGCTGTTCGCTCTCAGCGGACTTGCAGATACATCATATGAGCTTATCGATATAGCCCCCGAGGATATGGCAAACAGCCGCGGCACTCTCGAAGCTCTCCGCGGTCTCAACGTAACTATCCCCCACAAGCAGGCTGTTATCGCCCTTGTGGACGAGCTCGGCGAAAGCGCTCAGCGCTATAACTCCGTAAACTGCATCAACAACGACAATGGAAAGCTCATCGGCTACAACACCGACTGCGACGGTTTCCTCCGTTCCGCAGAGCAGCTCCCTATCGGCGGCAATGTGGCTATTTTAGGCTGCGGCGGCGTCGGCAGAATGATAGCTATCGAGGTCGCACGTCACGGCGGCACCATAACTCTCGCAGTTATCCCTCAGGACGTTAAGAACGCTCAGATACTCATGGCTGAGATACTGGCAAAGTGCAGCGGCGCTTCTGTGAGAATTGCCGATATATCCACTCTTGACGGCAGCTATGACCTGCTTATAAACGCTACTCCCGTAGGTATGTACCCCAAGGTCGACGCCTGCGCAGTAAGCGATACCATAATCGAAAACAGCGGCAGCGTATTCGACGTTATCTACAATCCCAAGGAGACTCTCCTTATGAAGAAAGCCCGTGCTCTCGGCAAGACAGCCGTAGGCGGAGCTTCAATGCTGGTATATCAGGCTGTAAAGGCTCACGAGATATGGTACGGCGGCAGCTTCAAGACCGAGGATATCGCAAAGATAATCACCGACGTTGAAAACGCTGTTGACAGCATGAACAAGTAATATGATAAGACCTGCAAAACCACAGGACGCCTCCCGTATCGCCGAGATAATCATAACCAATTACCGCGTGAACTTCTACCCCTTTTTCCGCAATGACGAGTTCTATTTTTCGGAGCTCAACGTTGTGGATATGGCGGCAGAATACTCCGAGGGCTCGGAGGAACTGCTGAATACATATGTTTACGAGGATAACGGTGTAATAAAGGGCATTATCCGTGTAAACGGCACCGAGGTGGTAAAGCTCTATGTGGAGCCGCAGTTCCAGAGCGGCGGCATAGGCGCGGAGCTCCTGCAATTTGCAGTGGAAAGCTTCGGCGCGGACAACCTCTGGGCGCTGGAGTACAACTCCCGCGGCATAGCCTTTTATGAGCGTCACGGCTTTCAGCTCACAGGCGAGAAGATGATAGAGGACGAATGGGTGCCGCTGGTAAAGCTGGCGCGCAACAAGCAAGAATAAGGAGAATACTATGACTGTATTTTTATGCGGCTTTATGGGCTGCGGAAAATCTACTATAGGCAAGCTTGCGGCTAAAAAGCTTGGCTGCGGCTTCTGCGACACGGACGACCTCATCGTCCGCACTCTGGAAATGACCATTCCCGAGATATTCGAGAAAAGGGGCGAGCCCTTCTTCCGTCAGACCGAGGCTGAGATAGTCAAGTCCCTCTGCGGCAAGACTACTGTTGCTGCCTGCGGCGGCGGCGCTATGCTCAATCCTGATACGGCAAAGGCGGCAAAGGACGCAGGTGCGGCTGTCATATTCCTCGACGTGCCCTTTGAGACCTGCTACGAGCGAATCAAGGACGATACAAACCGTCCTATCGTGGTGAAGTCCACAAAGGAGGAGCTTGAGGCTCTCTACAACTCCCGCAGGGACGTTTATCTGGCACACTCGACCATAAGACTTGAATGTAACGGCAGTCCCGTTGAAAATGCGGAGAAAATTGCCGTGATACTGAGAAAGTGAGCGGCTATGCTTATCTATAATGCTGAAATTCACACCATGGGCTCTCTTGGTGTGGTAAAGGACGGCTGGATAGATATCCAGAACGGAAAAATACGCAATATCGGCAGCGGATACCTCCCCTATGACGACAAGGACGCCATAGACGCACAGGGCGGTATGCTTCTCCCCGGATTCATCGACGCCCACAACCACCTCGGAATTATCGAGGACGGTCTGGACTTCGAGGGGGACGACTGCAACGAATCCACCGATCCATTTACTCCCCAGATGAGAGCTATCGACGGTATCAACCCCTTTGACCGCTGCTTCGAGGAAGCCCGTATGCGCGGCATAACCGCGGCGGCTTCAAGCCCCGGAAGCGCCAATGCCTGCGGCGGAGAGATAGCCGCTGTTAAAACATACGGCAGGCGCATTGACGATATGCTCATAAGGAACTGCGGAATAAAATTCGCTCTCGGCGAGAATCCCAAAAACGTCTACAACGGACGCGAGGAAACTCCCGTAACACGTATGGCGATAACCGCTCTTATCCGCGAGGGACTCTACAAGGCTCGCCGCTATGCCCATGATATGGACAGCTACTACTCCGACAGCGAGAACTACGATCCCCCAGAATATGACATAAAATGCGAGGCTCTCATGCCCCTGCTCGACCACAAGATGAAGGCTTTCTTCCACTGCCACCGCGCAGATGATATCTGCACGGCTATGCGCATTGCAAAGGAATTCAGCCTTGACGCGGTCATCATACACGGCACTGAGGGACACAAGATAGCCGACATCATTGCCGAGGAGAAGATACCCGTCATATGCGGTCCCGTTATCTGTGACCGCTGCAAGCCCGAAATGCGCGGACTTGAACTGAAAAACGCCTCTGTACTCCACGAAAACGGCGTAAAAATAGCTATCTGCACAGACCATACGGTTATCCCCATACAGTATCTCCCCCTCTCCGCACAGGCTGCGGTAAAGGGCGGACTTGACTTTGACGAGGCACTGAAAACTCTCACTATAGCCCCTGCCGAGATACTGGGCATCGACGATACCACAGGCTCTCTCAGCGTGGGAAAGGACGCGGATATACAGCTCTACAGAAGGGGCGAGAATCCCCTCGACCTCATGTCCGAGCCCGTACTCGTTATGGTAAGCGGCGAAGTATGCCGCAGGGAGGTATAAAATGAAAAGGCTGATATCCTTTGCCGCTGCTGCCACAATGCTCTTTGCAGCAGCTCCGAAAACGCCCTCATATGCCGCTGAAACTCCTGCCGGCGCAAGCTGTGTAGTATACAAGGTAGAAAAAGACCACATAAGCATTGACGGCATAGGGAAAGATTTCCGTAACGGCGACCTTGTCATTCCCGAAAAGATCGACGGGCTGCCTGTTACCTGTATCCGCGAGAATACGTTTTTTCACTGTGAAGGTCTCAAGACCTGCGTTATTCCCGACAGTGTGGAAAAAATAGGCAATCGGGCTTTCTTCGATTGTCCCGATCTGGTCAGCGTAACTATCGGCAACGGTGCTTCTGAGATAGACAGTCTTTCATTCTCCGCCTGCCCCGAACTGACAAGCGTAACTATCGGCAAAGGAGCTGCAAATATCAGCGAATACGCTTTTTCTGCCTGCCCAAAGCTCAGCTCGTTCGCCGTCAGCAAGGATAATCAGAGCTATTCTTCGGTGAACTCCTGCCTGTGCACCAAGAACGGCGATACCCTCGTAAAATATGCAGGCGGCAGCAACGCTGCTGTGCCTGATAAGATAAAAACTATCGGCGAAGGCGCTTTTTTTGAGAGAGAGGATATGACCTCCGTATCCATTCCCGATACCGTCACATCAATAGACGACGCCGCCTTTTCGGGCTGCCTTTCCCTTAAATCAGTGGAGCTCCCCGATTCGGTAAAGTCTCTCGGCGATAGCTGTTTTATGAGCTGCAACTCACTTTCAAAGGTGCGCCTCGGCTCTTCTCTGAAAGCTATTCCAGACAGCTGCTTCTACTCATGTACATCGCTCAACAACATCATTATCCCCGACAGCGTCGAATCTATCGACTGTGATGCTTTTTTCAGCTGTGCTTCTCTCAGCGGCATATATATCCCCAAAACCGTGACCACAATAAATGAAGACGCTATAGGCAGAAGATACGACACAAGACAGTCCTCCTCCGAGAACATCTCGGGCTTCGTCATCAAGGGCGAAAAGGGCTCTGCCGCAGAAAAGTATGCCTCTGAAAACGGTATCATCTTCGGCACAAAAATGCTTCAGAAGGGCGACGTCACAGGCGACGGCGTTATCGACGCAGTTGACGCCTCTACGGTACTGTCTGAGTACGCACTTACCTCCACCGACAAGCCGTCGTCTTTCAATGTTGAACAGGTCATCGCTGCCGATTACGACAACAACACAGCTGTCAATGCAGTGGACGCTTCGCTCATTCTTACAAAATACGCGGAAAACGCAGTAAAGCACTGATAATGCCGCTTTAACACTGAATTACTTTAATATAACAAACTGCTTTTTCGCCAAAAAGCGACCTTTTTTGAAAACAAAATTCTATGCACAGCAAGCCGCTGAAACTATTGACATGAGCCGCAAAAAATAGTATCATTAAAGTTAATATTACAACTGCAAGGAGGAATTTTTTATGCTGACCGACATGAACAGCAAATTTCAGAAGGAAGGTCTTACCTTCGACGATGTGCTGCTTATACCCGCTGAATCAAATGTTACGCCCAACATGATACAGATCGGTACTCAGCTCACAAAAACCGTTCGCCTCAACACACCTATCATGACAGCCGCTATGGACACAGTTACCGATTCCCGTATGGCTATCGCCATTGCCCGTGAAGGAGGTATCGGTATTATCCACAAGAATATGTCCATCGAACAGCAGGCTGAAGAGGTGGACAAGGTCAAGAGAAGTGAGAACGGCGTTATCGTGAACCCATTCTCCCTCACCGAAGACCATATCGTCGCTGATGCGGACGAGCTTATGGGCAAGTACAAGATATCAGGCGTTCCGATAGTTGACGGAAACGGCAAGCTGGTCGGTATCATCACCAACAGAGATATGCGTTTCCTCACAGACTTCAACGCTAAGATATCAGAGGTAATGACTAAGGACAACCTTATCACTGCTCCTGTTGGTACTACTCTCGCTCAGGCTCAGGAGATCCTCCGTGCACACAAGATAGAAAAGCTCCCTCTCGTTGATGAGGCAGGTATCCTCAAGGGACTTATCACTATAAAGGATATCGAGAAATCAGTTCAGTATCCTAACTCCGCCCGTGACAGCAAGGGCAGACTTCTCTGCGGCGCTGCTATCGGCGTAACAGCTAACGTTCTCGAAAGAGCAAAGGCTCTTATCGACGCTCAGGCTGACGTACTTGTTCTTGACTCTGCTCACGGTCACAGCGCAAACATCATCAAGTGCCTGAAAATGGTCAAGGAAGCATATCCGGATATCCCTGTTATCGCAGGAAATATCGCTACAGCAGAAGCTGCTGAGGCTCTTATCGCAGCAGGCGCTGACTGCTTAAAGGTAGGTATCGGACCGGGCTCTATCTGTACTACCCGTGTAGTTGCAGGTATCGGTGTTCCTCAGATAACCGCTGTTTATGACGTTGCCTGTGTAGCTCAGAAATACGGTATCCCTGTTATCGCTGACGGCGGTATCAAGTACTCGGGCGATATCGTAAAGGCTCTTGCAGCAGGCGCAAACGTAGTTATGCTCGGCTCGCTCCTTGCAGGCTGTGCAGAAGCTCCCGGCGAAACTGAGATATATCAGGGACGTCAGTTCAAGGTATACAGAGGCATGGGCAGCCTCGGCGCTATGGCAAACGGCTCTAAGGACAGATATTTCCAGGAGGGCGCTAAGAAGCTCGTTCCTGAGGGCGTTGAAGGCCGTGTGCCTTTCAAGGGACCTGTTGCAGATACTATCTTCCAGCTGGTCGGCGGTATCCGTTCGGGTATGGGATACTGCGGCTGTGTAGATATCCCCACACTCCACGAAAAGGCTAAGTTCATACGCATTACAGGCGCAGGACTTAAAGAGAGCCACCCACATGATATCTACATCACAAAGGAAGCTCCAAACTATTCAACACAGATATAAGCAGCGTGACGCTGCACCCTTGCCACGGTGTCGCTTGTTTCACGCGCTCACTATTAAAAAAGTGATAATCGTACATCGCTTACGACACAATATAAAGATAAAGGCGGACTTTATGTCCGCCTTTTTTTGTAGGGGCCGATGCCTACATCAGCCCGACAAAAAGAATTATTCACACGGGGCGATGTAGGCATCGCCCCCTACACTATGCACTAACCACTAATAACTAACAACTAAAAAAGGACGGCAATGCCGTCCTTTTGCTTTAGAATATTATATATGGCTTGCCATCTATAGTATAGACCGCAACTTCCAATTCGTTCATGCCCTTTTCTTTGAGCCTTGCTGCGATAGAAAGCTGTCCGCCGTCGCCCTTGTCATAAAGACAGTTCACATTGAACACCTTTTTTGCAGTGGGCTTCAAGTCGGGAGCAGCCTTTGCAAGCAGTGAATCATAGTAATATATCGTATCGTCATTCGCCGCGTCCTCATCAATGGTAACGGCAGTGAATTTGAAGTCACAGCCTGTTATGGAGTCCTTGATGAAATTATACTGAACATCAAGATAGTCCGCTGATGTTGAGCCGTTGAGCTTCATTTTCAGCACGTCGGGCTGTACGCTTTTTTCAAGGTACTCGACGCTCTTTTCCGACATTGCATAGTAAAACTCAGCTACCTTTGCAGCCTCTTCATCTTCGGCAAGGTTTCCGCGGAAGGTTATAAATATTGGCACGTCATTACTGTCGGGCTTCAGCTCTTTCTCGGCAAACTCCGAATAGTCACCGTCAGCAGCACTGATACCTGCCATGTTATGTCCGTGGTCGTTTTCATCTTCTTTTTTATCGGCACAGCCTGCCGCAGAAACAGCTACCAGCACCGCCGCAAGAAAAGCTGCCGCTTTTCCGATATATCCTTTCATTTTATGCGCCACCTCAGCCAAATGTATAATACTTGCCGTCCTTGACAGCAAAGACTATCTCGTATTCCGCAACAAGCATCTGCTCTTTTCCGTAGGAATCCTCAGCCATTACATAGAAGCAGGCGTCGATGAGCTCGTCGCTTTCCTCCTTGACCTGATTCAGATAGTCCTTTTCAAACACCTCGTCAAGGGACGAGAAATAGTTCTCGATATTATCCTTGCCTTCCTCATATACGGGAGCCTCTTCCAGCTTTATACGGGTTATCCTGTAGTCGCCCTTCATTTTCTCTGCCAGCGTCGAGCACTGCTTTGAAAAAGAGGTCTTCATGTCGTAATTGTAGTTCTTTTCAAGGAAGCTTTCCATTTCCGTGATGTAGCTCGGGAAGACACAGCGGCTGTATGTCGCATAATCAGCCGACGGGAACGAAGTGAAATACTTTTCCAGTGTGAGCATGAGCTCCTCGGGGAATACAGTCTCGTCGTAATACAGCTTTATGCCGCTGCTGCTTACGCGGTACGTGCCAAGTCCCGAATCCTCCGCGCCCTCATCGGGTACGATAATGTCCTTGCCCACGCTGCCAAGCACCAGCGGTGCGTCTGTGAGCTCCGCAGCGTTGACGTGTTCGTTTATCTTAGCCTGATAGGCTTCGCTGTCGTATTTATCGCCTGATATATCAGCTCCGCCCACAGGGGGCTCTGTTGTGGTCTCAACAGGAGTTTCCGCATAAAGCGGCATACTGTCATCTTTTTTATTTTTTCCGCAGCCTGCAAGGCACTGAAGTCCTGCTGCGGCAAGAATAAGTGCAATGACTCTTTTCTTATCCATGATACTTTCCTCTCGTTTTGACTTAAAAAGGCTTACTGCTGTTCTATTTCTCCTGCCTGATCCCCTGAAAAATACGTTTTCGGGAGCAATGACAGAGATTTTTTACTATCATAGCTCCCAAATCTGCAAACTGTATGGTTTTAATGTGTTTGTTTGATGAAATTTACTTCTTGCTTCTGTCCTTTGCTCTCTGAGTATTGCTGAGAGTTCTCTTTCTGATTCTGAGAGACTCGGGAGTTACCTCGAGAAGCTCGTCGTCAGCAAGGAATTCAAGACAGTCCTCAAGACTGAGTATTCTTGGCGGTACAAGACGGAGTGCGTCGTCGCTTCCGCTTGCACGGGTATTTGTAAGGTGCTTCTTCTTGCAGACATTTACTACAAGGTCCTCTGTCTTTGGTGAAGCTCCTACTATCATGCCCTCATATACGGGAGTACCCGATGTGATGAAGAGCTGTCCGCGCTCCTGAGCGTTGTAAAGACCGTAGGTAACAGCCTCGCCTGTCTCGAATGAAACGAGAGAGCCTGTGTTTCTGCGCTCGATATCGCCCTTGTAAGGCTGATAGCCGTCGAATACGTGGCTCATGATGCCCTCGCCCTTTGTATCTGTAAGGAACTCGCTCTTATAGCCGAAAAGTCCTCTTGCAGGGATAAGGAACTCGATACGCATACGTGTGCCCTGTGGGTGCATATCCACCATATCGCCCTTACGTGCGCCTATCTTCTCCATTACGGAGCCGACGCAGTCCTCGGGAACGTCGATAACAAGGCGCTCGATAGGCTCAAGCTTTCTGCCGTTCTCGTCGGTCTTGAAGAGTACACGGGGAGTTGATACGCCCAGCTCATAGCCCTCACGGCGCATATTCTCGATAAGGATTGACAGGTGCATTTCTCCTCTTCCTGCTACGCGGAATGCGTCTGTGGAGTCTGTCTCCTCAACGCGGAGAGAAACGTCCTTTAAGAGCTCCTTGAAGAGTCTCTCGCGGAGCTGACGTGATGTAACGAACTTACCCTCGCGTCCTGCAAATGGGCTGTCGTTTACCGAGAATGTCATCTCAACAGTAGGCTCGCTTATCTTTACGAATGGGAGCGGATCGGGAGCGTCTGTTGCGCAGATTGTATCGCCGATAGTGATGTTCTCGATACCCGATATCCATACGATATCGCCCATCTGAGCCTCCTGAACGGGAACACGGTTGAGTCCCTGTATCTGGAGAAGTGAAACTATCTTGGCGTTGTAGTTCTTCTTTGAGCCTGTGTAATCACAGACAGTTACCTGCTGGTTTACGGCTATCTTGCCTCTTACGATACGACCAATGCCGATACGTCCGACGTACTCGTTATAGTCGATAGAGGAGATGAGCATCTGGAGAGGATCGTTCTCCTCGCCCTTCGGAGGCTCGATGTAGTTGATGATAGTATCGAAAAGGGGCTTCAGGTCTGTACCTGCCTCATACTGGCTGAGTGAAGCTGTACCGCTTCTTCCCGAGCAGAAAAGGAGTGGGCTTTCGAGCTGTTCCTCGTTTGCGTCAAGGTCAAGGAGAAGCTCCAGCACCTCGTCGCCTATCTCGTCGAGACGGGCATCGGGACGGTCTATCTTGTTTACCACAACGATTATCTTGTGTCCCATTTCAAGAGCCTTTGACAGCACGAAACGTGTCTGTGGCATAGGGCCTTCTGCTGCGTCAACAAGGAGAAGAACGCCGTCGACCATTTCCAGTACACGCTCAACTTCGCCGCCGAAATCAGCATGGCCGGGGGTGTCGATGATGTTTATCTTTGTTCCGTTGTACATAACTGAGGTATTCTTCGCAAGGATAGTGATACCTCTCTCCCTCTCGATGTCGTTTGAGTCCATTACACGCTCTGCAACAGCCTGATTCTCACGGAAAACGCCGCCCTGCTTTAACATTTCGTCAACGAGAGTGGTCTTGCCGTGGTCAACGTGAGCGATAATGGCAATGTTTCTTAAATCTTCTCTTATCATATTTTCTTTCCTCCAGATAGTCTTTGACTTTCTTGTGTTTATATATGTAAACGGCTCATGCCGATTTGTCCCTACATTATATATACTTTTCTGAACATAAAGCCTGTATTTCCGTGCAAATCCTCTTTTTTTCCGGGCATAAAAAAGCCCTTGCAGTGGATTTGCAAGGTTTACGGCGAATGAAACAAAAACAGCCCCGAAATTTTTTCGGGGCGTTTCTGGTGGGAGAGGATGGATTCGGACCATCGAAGCTGAAAAGCAACAGATTTACAGTCTGCCCCCTTTGGCCACTCGGGAACTCTCCCAGTTAAGAGTTGTTGTATTTTGTCTCAGGACAAAATAATGGAGCTGGTGGACGGACTCGAACCCCCGACCTGCTGATTACAAATCAGCTGCTCTACCAACTGAGCTACACCAGCGTTTAACGCTTAATTATTATATCATAATTTGCTGTGCTTGTCAAGTACTTTTTTGAATTTTTTCAAAAAAATCTGGTCGAGGCGACAGGACTTGAACCTGCGGCATCTTGCTCCCAAAGCAAGCACTCTACCAAACTGAGTTACGCCTCGTTGATACAGTCTGTGACAGACAGCTTTTATATTATATCAGAGCAAAATGTCATTGTCAAGTGCAAATCATGCATTTTGTAGGATTTCACAATAACATCGGCTGTTTTTGTCGTTTTTTGCGAAAAGCAGATAAAATAAAAAGGGAGCCGCAGCTCCCTTATAAAGATCATTAGTCCTTGATATCGTCTGCGATTTCTTCAGCAGCGTCCTTGATATCCTCAACAACGTCCTCTGCCTTTTCCTTTATCTCATCAGCAGCGTCCTCGCTGATCTCAAAGTCGATGCTTTCATCAGTATCGAAATTGTCGAAATCATCGTAATCGTCGTCATCATAATCTGAATCCGAACCCTTGTCCTTGAGAGCCTGTGCTGCGACATATCCAACGGCAGCTGCTGCGCCAGCAGCTAAAATAGCAACTAAAAACTTATTCATTTTATTTTCCTCTTTTCTCCGCAAGAATTAGAACTTACCGAACCGCTTGCGATCGGATTACGATAATCTATAAATATTATATCATACTCTTTCTGAAATTTCAACTCTTTACATATTATTTGTTAAAAACATCAAAATTGAAAGGGCTGTTATTGGTGCTGTTTCACAACGCAGTATCCTCTTGCCCAGCCAGACCTGTTTTGCTCCTGCATTTACGGTCATTTCAGCCTCTTCCCTGTCGAAGCCGCCCTCGCTGCCGATGAAAAGTCCCACGGTCTCAGTTCCCGAAAAATCAACGTTTCCGAAGGAACAGTCGCCCTCTTCCTCATAGAGGAGCACTGTTCTGTCAAGCTGTTTCATCATCGCAACAGCCTCCTTGAGGCTCACCATAGGCGTTACCTCGGGTATCATGCCTCTGCCCGATTGTTTGGCAGCTTCTTCCGCTATCTTGTTGAGTCGGGGCAGCTTTTTCTTCTCAAAGTCCTTCTCGTCGGGACGGGATATGCAGCGCCTTGTGAGCACGGGAACTATCCGCGATACGCCCAGCTCCACGCTTTTCTGTATGATGTATTCCAGCTTGTCCAGCTTCGGGACAGCCTGAAACAGCGTCACATTTATATTTGGCTCGGCGGCGCAGCGGTGCTTCTCAACAAGGTCGAGATACACGCTGTCTGCGGTAATGCCGCCGATAGTACAGCAGTAGTCCACACCGTTGCAGCAGACCGTCACCTCCTCGCCCACTCTCATGCGGAGGGAGCGTCCGATGTGGTTGGCGTCGCTGCCTGTCAGGACGATATTGTTCTCGTCTATCTCATTGGTAAAGAATCTTGGCATAGTTCTCAGCCTTTCATTCTGATTTATATTCGGATTTGATGTTCAGATATTCCTCAAGGCACTGTCCGCTCTTGTGGAGCTTAGTAGCCATCTTTGAGCCTACGTATCTGATATGCCACGGCTCGTACTTGTAGCCTGTGTATGACTCCTTGCCCTGCGGATAGCGGATTATGAAGCCGTACTCATGGGCGTGCTCCGCCAGCCATGCAGCCTCGGGAGTATAGCCGAAAGCGTCGTCTATGGTATTTACGTCGATACACAGACCTGTCTGGTGCTCGGAGTACCCCGGACGTGCGGAATAGGTATCAGCCGCCTCCTTGCCGTCCTCTTTTACGTAATTATCGTAGATTATCTCCTGATCGTGGTAGGAGCGGTAGCCCGATTGCAGATAAATACTAAGCCCTTCCTTGGCTGCTGCGCCGGAAAGGGCTTGAAACTGGGAATAACAGATAGTTTCAAGCCCGGGTGCGAATGTGGCGGGCAAACTGTAGGACTTGTTTGCTATCAATACCCCTTCAATATAAGTAAGCCCCTCTGTATCATATACAGGGGGCTCTGGAGCCTCAGCCTTGTTTGACTGAGGCGTTGATGTATCAGTTCCTTCGCCGCGGACAGTTACCTTTATCATAACTTCCTGCTTCGGATCAGCCGCCGATCTGAGAGTTACGTAACATACTCCGGGAGAGATGCCCTTGATATGTCCGTAGTTGTCAACGCTTGCAATGCTCGGATCGCCTGTTGACCAGCGCTCGTCAGCTTCGTAGGTGCCCTCGGGATAAGCCTGTACCATAGGTGTATCCTGCTCGCCGACCTCGATGTAAACGCTTGTCTTGTCAAGCTTGAAGTCGCTCTTGTTCACAGGATCTGCAACTGTTGTAGTAGTAGCAGTTGTAGTTATGGCAGGATCCGTGGTGGTAGCCTGAGTGGTTATTGTAGTTGCAGATGTCACCTTGCTTGACTTGCCCTTCTTGTCGCTCTTTGAGCAGCCCTTTGCAATGAGGATTATGAACAGAAGTACAAGAAATGCTATTATGAAAAGTGCTGCAAGACGTCTGTTTCTCAGTGTCTTGCGTGATACTCTTTTACGGGGACGATGTGATTCGTATCTATCATATCTGTTGTTGTCCATATTGATAAAGCCCTTTCTATGATTTTCGGCAGGTTATGATACTGCCTGTTAAATACCTTATTTAATATTATATCACAGTAAAAATGAAATGTCACGTAATTTTGTGTCGATTCCGTATTTTTTGAACACTTTGACAAGTAACGCGCATCGTTTTTGGCGTTTTTCCACAAAGGAGCGGGATTTTGGTTACAAAGCGGTTAAAATCCTGCCGTCCTTGACACGCCCGAATGAAACGAGTATAATAATATATGCTCATACTGTACATTCAGCTGTACGGTATGTGAAAGGAGTAATTCTATGTCAGATTTCAAAAGGATAGTTGCTGCTTTTTTAGCTGTGGGAACGGTTTTCTCCGCAGCTTCATGCAGCAAAAAGAATACAAAGACATCGTCGGAGAAAGCCCCCGATTCCGCTGTCACGACTCAGAAAAAGGACGATAAGCCCGAGCCCGTCACCGTGCCCGGAAGCATGGATATCGTGTGGCTGTCGGATTTTGACCTCAACCCCGAGGGCGGTCAGCGCTCGTCGGCACTGTCCATATTCGAGGACGTTTACGGCGGCAGCATACAGTTCGTATCCGTTTCGCCCGACGAAAAGTTCACAAAGCTTGACCAGATGATACAGGCAGGCGACGAGGTGGATATGTTCCCATACGATATGAGCGTATTCCCCGAGGGCGTTCTCAAGGACAGATTCCAGCCCCTCGATCCCTATTTCAGCGAAATGGGCGTTGACGAGGGAATGTGGAAGGATATGTCCGCTGTCATAGACAAATTTGCATACAAGGGCAAGCACTATGTCGTGCCTTTCTCTGTTTCCGAGCCCCAGCTCATAACCTACAGCAGAAAGCTCATGAAGGACGGCGGCATGGACGATCCCTACACCCTGTACAAGGACGGCAAATGGGACTGGAACGCATTCAATAACATGATAAACAAGTTCTCGGAGAGTGAAGATTCTCTGCACCATTTCGGCATAAGCGGCTTCTTCGGAAGAGCTATCCTCGCTTCGAGCGGCAAGACCGTTGTGGGCTTCGACGGCGAAAAGCTCACCAACAACATCAAGGACGGCGAAATAGCCAAGGCTGAGGGCATAATGCGAGATCTCCAGTCACGCTGGCTGTACAACAAGAGCCTTAACGGCGCTTTCCGCACAGATATGAGCACTCTGTTCTATGCTTCCAGCGACCTTACACTGGCTACCTCAAACAGGATAAATCCCGAAGCAGACCTTATGATAGTTCCTTTCCCCAAGTCTCCCGACGCAGACAAGACCTATATCGCCTGCGATTACGACGCAAGAATGCTGGTAAAGGGCTCCAAAAAGGGCAAGGCTGTTGCCACATATCTAAAATGCGAGAGACTGGCGGCTTCTGACGAGAAGTTCATGGCTAAGAAAAAGGAACAGGCTCTCAAGACCATGACCGAGGAGCAGTACAACGCATTGCAGGAGTACATCAGCACTGCAAAGGCAAACCCTGTTGTTGACCTCGGCTACGGAATGGGCGAGAAAATGCTGAAAAACGGCGACTGCAACTTTGATACACGCGGCGCTATGGACAATATCACCTCAGCTCTGCTGGAGGGCGGCGCTCCCGTGGGCTCATGGGAGGAGCTCCGCGACAGAATGTCCCCTGTCATCGACGAGGAGATAAAGAAGTATAATTAGAACTAAGAAATTAGTGATTAATGTAGGGGCTGCCTTTGGCAGTCCGTCAATTACGTTGTAAATAACATGAAATAATTGTAGGAGGTGATGCCCACATCGCCCCGTGTGGATATTTCTTTTTTATCGGGCTGATGCAGGCATCAGCCCCTACATACCATATTTAACAATATTTCGGGACGTCGAGGGCGCCCTCCCCTACAATAGCTAAAGGCTAAACAAGGACGGTATAACCGTCCTTTTTCGTTTTCCGATAGTAAAATATAACAAATCCCCTGCAAGGTTTTTGATACATTCTCCAAAGTTTTCCATCATTGTGCAAATATACACAAAACGTTCACAAAAGCTCGTCCGAATATGTTATAATGTTAGTATAGAAGCTATGCTTCTGTGACAAAACATGAGAGGGGTTTTTACAATGAAGAATTTAGCCAAGCTTTCTAAAAAGCTTACCGCTGCCGCCGCATCGGCAGTTATGGCGCTGACGTCAACGGCGTCCATACAGCCCGTTACTTCAGCAGCAGCGGACAACAACTACTATGAAGCACTTGCAATGTCGCTCTATATGTACGACGCAAATGCCTGCGGAAGCGGTATCACCGACGGTCCGCTCACATGGCGCGGAGACTGCCATACCTACGACGCAGAGGCGTCCGTGGGAGATCTGGGCGGCTCCGAAAAGTCCATAGTCGATCCCGACGGCGACGGTAAAGTAGACGTTTCGGGCGGCTTCCACGACGCAGGCGACCACATAAAGTTCAACCTCACTATCGGCTTCGGTATCAACAGTCTGGCGCTTTCGGACTACCTCAACCCTGAGGTCTACGAAAAGGCAGGCTGCAAGGACCACCTTATATATGAGCTGAAATGGGGCGCAGACTACCTTATGAAGACAACTTTCCTCGACGGCTCAGGCAATGTAGCTGCTGTAGCTCACGTTGTCGCAAACGGCGGCGAGGATCACGCTATATGGTCGTCTCCTGAGGTACAGACCTACAAGAGACCTATCTACTGGCTGACGGCTGGCAAGAACAACTCCGCAGTATGCTGCGAAATGGCGGCAGGTCTGGCTGGTACGGCTTACGTGCTCAAGGACATCGAGCCGGGATACGCTGAGAAGTGTATCAAGTATGCAAAGGCGCTCCTTGCTTTCGGTCAGAAGAACGTGGGCAACGAGGGCGGCGGACTTGCGGATTTCTACGGCACCGAGGCTCAGTATCAGGACGAAGAGGCTATGGCTCAGGCTTGGCTGTGGCTCTGCAAGGCAGGCGACAAGCCAACCCGTGTCCCCAAGAACAAGGACTACGGCAACAGCCAGTACGACGGCTGGGTTTACTGCTGGAACAAGGTTTGGCAGGGCTACTCGGCTCTGATGTACAAGGCTACAGGCGAGCAGGCTTTCGCAGACGAGCTCAAGGTAGAGCTTGAAAGTCAGGGCGACCTCAAGGTAGGCACCTACAATGCCGACGGCTGGGGAGCTTCACGTTACAACTGCGCTAAGCAGATGGACGCTATAGCTCTTGCAAACGGCGACAAGGACGCAGACTACGCAAAGGCTGCAAAATATCAGATGGATCATATACTGGGCGACAACAGTCTGGGCTACAGCTTCCTGCTGGGCTACGGCGACAAGTGGCCTGTACATATCCACCACCGTGCAGCTAACCCGGGCAGCGACGCAAACGGCGCTTCATCAAATCCTTCCGCTAAGTACACAGCTTACGGTCTCCTCGTAGGCGGCGACGACAAGAGCGGATATCAGGATCAGACCGACAAATACCAGTACACCGAGGGTGCACTGGACTACAACGGCTGCTTCGCTATCGCCTGCGCAGGTATCGCTAACCTCTACGGCGGCGACGCAACAGCTATGCCTGCACTTGCCAAAAAGGCAGCCGAAATAAACGAGAACTTCAAGTTCGGCAGCAGCTCGTCAGTTGTTACCACCGAGACTACCACCACTGTTACCACAACATCGGTTGATAACGGAAAAACAACTACGACTACCACTACAACATCGCCTCAGCCGGTATATACCATTACAATGACTGCTGCTTACGTTGTTCAGGAAGTGATCTCATATCCCTCAAAGAGCATCTACACCGTCGGTGAAAGCCTTGACCTTTCGGGAATTTCCGTAAAGGTACGCTCGCAGACGTACTGGCAGGAGGTAGAGGGCGGAAACAGAGCAGGCATACTCTACGGCGAGCCCTTCATCATCGACAATATCACCCTCGATCCCCAGGCGGTAACAATAGGCGGCGATAACGGCGCTATCTGGAAGGGCGATATGGCTAACGAGCTGAAGCCCGGCAGCTATACAGTAATGTACGATGGCACATACACTGACGATCGGCACCGTAATATACAGTTTACAAACTTCAAGCACAGTATAGCCGTCAAGGAAGCAGCTGTTACTACTACTACAACGACCACAACGCCGACTACCACGACTACCACATATCTTGACGGCTCCGACTTTGAGATGAGCCTTGACCGTCAGAAAATATCCGTGGGCGATAAGGCTGTCCTCACATTTACAAAGGGAGCAAATCTTATCCCATTCGGAAATCTGAGCTATGACGACGACGTTATCTCACTGACCAAGAAGACCGACAGCACATACGAGATAGTCGGACTGAAGGAAGGCAGCGCAAGAATAGTATTTATCGCTCCTACAGGTCAGTCAAAGGCAGTATCCCTCACCGTAGGCGCAGGAATAGTGTACGGTGACGCTAACTGCGACGACCTTGTTGACCTTTCGGACGTAGTTCTTATTATGCAGTCTCTTGCCAACCCAAATAAATACGGCTTGAACGGCACAGACAAGAGCCACATCACAGAATCAGGTCTTGCAAATGCAAATGTAAATCAGCAGGGCGGCGTTACAGGTGAGGACGCCCTCTATATTCAGAAGTATCTGCTGAAGCTCATATCCGAGCTGCCGATACCTGTCATAGGATAAAGATATAACTCAACACCTCCTTAGAGCCCGTGCGGAGCTTGCTCTGCACGGGCTGTTTTTGTCCACCTGTTGCACAACAATTTCATCGTGATTGTGCACAATATCTATCGCTCCCGATTGCACACTATGCTGAAAATGCAGGCAAACAGTATGATTTAACCGTATTGTAATATTTTAGTTACTGATTTGTAACCAAATTTCATACCAAAACTTGTATAATAGATTTTGAGACATATTATAGGCGAAAAAACTTTAGAAAGTAGTGTGATAACATGAACAAATTCAACAGGCTGAAATCAGCCATCATCAGCGGCGCTGTCGCTATGTCCGCACTTGCGGCACCTCTCTCAGCGGTGTCTCCCTCTCTCACAGCAAATGCGGCAGACGGCGATAACTACGCAAAGCTTCTCCAGTACTCCCTCTATTTCTATGACGCAAATATGTGTGGCAACAATTCCGACTGCGCTCTCACATGGAGAGGCAACTGCCATACAAACGATGTAGTTCCCGGCGGCTTCCATGACGCAGGCGACCACGTAATGTTCGGTCAGCCACAGGGCTATGCAGCTTCTACTCTCGGCTGGTCCTACTATGAATTCAAGGACGCTTACGACTCAACAGGTCAGACAGCTCACCTCAAGGTGATAACTGACAAATTCGCTAAATTCTTCCGTGACGCTACAGAGCTCAACGGAAATACAGTATCAAGAGTCCTCATCGAAAAGGGCGAGGGCAACACAGACCATAACTACTGGGGTGCTCCTGAAACTCAGGGCGACAGAGGACGTATGCTCTGGACAACAGGCGGCGCTGCTAACGTAACTGCTGAATATGCAGCAGCTCTCGCAGCTAACTACGTAAACTTCGGCAACGCTGATGACCTTAAGTACGCTAAGGCTCTTTACGAATTCTCAAAGAAGGACAAGAGCTTCTACTCAGCAGGTACATTCTATGATGCTCACTGGACAGGCTCTGACGACGAGCTTGCATGGGCTGCAGGCTGGCTCTACCTCGCAACAAAGGATCAGAGCTACCTCAACGATCTGAAGGGCTGTCCTACAGCTTACTCAGTTCACTCATGGGAGAGCGTTCAGCTCGGTGCTGCTATCCTCAAGGGCGAGATCACAGGCGACTGGGGCAGCGCAGCAGAGCTCGGCAAGTTCAGCGGCAACAACTACTACTTCGCTAACGAGTGGGGCAGCGCAAGACACAACGCTACTGCTCAGCTTTGCTCACTCGTAGCAGCTAAGTACAATAAGGCTGATTCCTCATGGGCTAAGGGCCAGATGGAATACCTCACAGGCGACAAGGCTTTCGCAAACGGACAGAAGCACTGTCTCGTAGTTGGCTTCAAGCCTGATTCTTCAAAGAATCCTCACCACAGAGCAGCTTCTCCTGATGTAGGAGCAAGCAAGGAGAACGACGGACAGAACAACAAGTACCTCCTTGTAGGTGCTCTCTGCGGCGGTCCTCTCGATGCTAACGGCACATATCAGGATATCCGTTCCGATTATCAGGGCAACGAGGTTGCTATCGACTATAACGCAGGTTTCGTTGGTGCAGCAGCTGGTCTTTACCACTTCTACAAGACAGGCTCTACTGTATCACAGATCGAGGGCGTTAAGAAGATCTACAGCGGCAGCGGCGCTACTGTAACTCCCGGCAATAATACAACAACTACTACTCAGCCTAATCCGGGCAACAATACAACTACCACAACAGTTTATAACCCGGGCAACACCCCTTCAAACGATGACGATGTTGTACTTGAAGGCTCAAAGCTTGGTGCAAAGACAGAAGAGGGCGATGACGGCGCAATAAACAATGTTGCTGAGTTTGAGCACAACGGCGCTAAGTCAGTTACTCTTTACCTCAAGGTAAATTCAAACGACACTGAGGTATCAGGCGGTTTCGGTACATGGAACGGCGAGTGGTTACAGGAAGAATTCAAGGGCGTTAAGGTGAATTCCGATAAGACTGTATCTATCGACTACACAATTCCTTCAAATGCAGGCTCTACTATCAAGGCTATGGTTTGGTGGCCACACGATGACGGCGTTACTATCGAAAAGGTAGTTCTCCACATGGACGGCTCTTCAAGCAACAACAACACAACAACAAGAGCTACAACAACTACTACAAGAACAACTACAACAACCACAAGAGCAACAACTACTACAACAAGAGCTACAACAACTACTACAGCTTCTAACAAGGAACTCGACGCTAAGCTCCTCGGTGACGCAAACTGCGATAATCAGGTTGACCTTTCAGACGTAGTTCTTATCATGCAGGCACTTGCTAACCCAAATAAGTACGGTCTCAACGGTTCTGACAGAACACACATGACAGAGCAGGGACAGGCTAACGCAGACGTTCACAAGAGAGGTAACGGTGTTACTTCAAACGACGCTCTCGCTATCCAGCTCAAGCTCCTCAATGTGATCTCTTCACTTCCTACAGATCAGGTTTGATGACATTAAGCAGCTCCCAACGGGAGCTGCTTTTATTTTACGTGCATACTGCGGGCTGATGTAGGCATCAGCCCCTACAAACCATAAACTTGTATGATTTCAACAATTTTGCTTTGTTTTTTTGTCTCGCTTTTTCGCTGAAAACTCTTGCAAATCTGCCGCTTCTGTGATATAATAGTAAAGCTAATTGAAATATTTCGGCTTTTGCCGTAAATCATAACTGTATATTTCGGAGGTAGTTTTTTATGTCAACTTTAGAGATCATCGGCGGTATCGCAATACTCGTCATCAGTGTTATCACTGTTATCCTCTGCCTTTCACAGGAGCAGAAATCACAGGACAGCATGACCGCTGCTCTCACAGGTGCGAGCGCTGATTCATTCTACGGCAAGAACGAGGGCAGAACCAAGGAAGCTATACTTGCTAAGATCACAAGAACTCTTTCAATTCTTCTCTTTATTGCTGTACTTGCGGTAAACATCGTACCGATCTTCACAAAGTAAAAAGCTGCCCTGTGACTTAGGTCATGGGGCTTAAATTTTTATTGAGATCCTCAAGGCAAGGAGAGTTTATGTCAGAAAAACCAAAGAAAAAACAAACAGCAAAAAAAAGCAGCTCTCCCGTATCGGTAGAGAGCTATAAAAATAAAATAGTCACCTTTTTAAAGGCTTACGGAAAGAAATCCATGCCCCTCAGTGAGCTGGAGTCCAAGTGCAGGACTAAAAAATCGGGCAGAGAGAACTTCACCGAGGCGTTTTCGCAGCTCCGCACCGAGGGCGTTGTCATGATGAAAAAGGGCATGAAGGCTGCCCTTTGCTCCCGTATGAACGTATACCCCGGCACGGTGACAAGGCTCAGCAGGACATTCGGCTTTGCAGTCACCGACGAGGGCGTGGAGTACTTCATACCCGGCAAGTGTATGCTGGGCGCTATGCCCAACGACAGGGTGCTTATCTCCGCTATCCCCTCCCGTTCGGGTGAACCCGAGGGCGAGGTGCTGGATATACTGGAGTTCGGCAGTTCACAGCTCACAGGCAGGATAGAGTTCGAGGACGGCAAGCCATATCTCGTTCCCGATACAGCTTCGAGGAATCACGTCATCATCGTGAAAGAGGAAAGCGTTCCCTTTGAAAACGGCGACAAGGTGCTGGCGGAGATAGTCTACCGCGGCAGGCGCCACGCCGAACACAAGGTGAAGATAACCCTCGTTTTCGGCAGCTCGGAATACGCCGCTTCTTCGGCAGCTTCAATACTGGTGATACACGGCGCTCCCACGGCATTCCCCGAGGAGGTTCTGAGAGAAGCCCGCAAGATAGCAGAGGGCGGTGTGCAGGAGTACTCTTTCAACAACCGCGAGGACCTGCGTGATATGGATATATTCACCATTGACAGTGCCGAGTCCAAGGACCTCGACGACGCAGTTTCCCTGACAAAGACGAAAAAGGGCTACTGTCTCGGCGTTCATATCGCAGACGTTTCCCACTATGTCAAGGGCAACAGCGCCCTCGACAAGGAAGCCCTCATGCGCGGCACAAGTATCTACTACGCCGACAAGGTCATACCAATGCTTCCAAAGGAGCTGTCAAACGGTATCTGCTCCCTCAATCCCGACGAGGACAGGCTTACTCTTTCGGCTTTCATGGAGCTGGACAAGGAGGGAAATATGCTCTCCTACCGCTTCTGCAAAAGCGTTATCCGTTCCCGTGTAAAGGGCGTCTACTCCGAGATAAACCGTATTCTCGAGGGTACGGAGTCCCCTGAGATAGCCGAGAAATACTCAAAGGTCCGCAAGAGCATCGACCTTATGAACGAGTTGGCGGACAAGCTCATCGAAAAGAAAAAGCTCCGCCACGCTCCCGAGATAGAGACCACGGAAAGCAAGCTCCTAATAGATGAAAACGGCATCTGCTGTGACGTACAGCCCCGTGAGCGAGGAAAGTCCGAGCGCATAATCGAGGAATTCATGCTGACGGCTAACGAAGCGGCGGCTAAGCTTGCCAAGGACAAAAAAGTCCCCTTTGTGTACCGTATACACGAAGCGCCACCCGAAGCCAAAACAGAGGCGCTCCACGAGATACTGCCGAAGTACGGCTTCGAGTGTCCACATTTCAGCGAGTTCAAGCCCGTTCACGCGGCTAAGATACTGGAAGAAGCCAAGGGCACGGAGAAATTCGAGGCGGTCAATATGCTGGTGCTCCGCTCAATGGCAAAGGCGAAGTACTCCCACGAACCGCTGGGACATTTCGGACTGGTGCTGGAGGACTACGCTCACTTCACCTCGCCTATCCGCCGATATCCCGACCTTGCAATACACCGCATAATCACGGATATACTGGCAGGCTACAACAATGACTGGCTCAACAAGCGCTATGCTGGCTTTGCGGTCAATGCCGCGGAGCGTTCATCAGCGGCAGAGCTTCGCGCCGTAACTATCGAGCGCGAATGCGAGGACTGCTACAAGGCGGAATACATGAAGGCTCACTTAGGCGAGAGCTTCACCGCTAAGATATCGGGCGTTACCGAGTTCGGCTTCTATGCGGAGCTCCCCAACACCGTGGAGGGACTCGTTCATATCAGGACGCTCCCCGAGGGCGAATACGACTACTCCGAGCCTGTCTCCCTTACAGAGAGCTTCAGCGGAGTATCATACACACTGGGACAGACCGTTCAGGTGGTCTGCGCCGCAGTAAATGTCAGCGACGGAACTATTGATTTCGTCCTTGACGACGACGAACAGGAGGAAGAACAATGAAAAAGATAATCGCATTAATGGCAGCAGCAGCTCTTACAGCAGGCGCAGTATCCTGCGGCAAAAAGGCAGGCACAGCTTCACAGCAGCCTAAGCCTAAGACCACAGAGGCTGTGACCACTACAAACGCAAACAGCACCGAGACTACAACATCTGCTGCAACTACCGCAGCAACCACTACCACCTCCGCTGTGACCACTACAAAGACAGCACAGCAGCCCGATCCGCTGGGCGGCGGCGCTTTCGAGTACAACGACGACGGCGCTGTAGTTTTCAGCGAGGACAGCTCCAAGGCTGACGACAAGACACTTATTGCAGCTGCACAGGCGCTTTTTGAGTCCGCCTGCCGCACAGAGATGAAGTTCACAGTAGGCTGTCCCTTTGAGACAGACAACAACGACTACATCGAAAACGACCTTTCATGGCGCTTCTACCGCATAACCGACAGCAAAATACATTCTTTCAGCGATGTAATGAACGAGTACCACAAGGTATTCAGCGACAGCCATGCCAACGAGCTTGCTTCTCTCTATATGGACAAGAACGGCTCTGCATATGCTCTTTGCGGAAACCGCGGCGGTAATATCTACTATTCGTCCTCAAAGGTAACCGAGATAAAGTCAAAGTCTGACAATGAGATAGTATTCACCGTTGAGAATTACTATGACGGCGACGACTACGGTCAGGCTCCGTATACCGAAACTGATGAATTCTCCGTAGTTATCGGCAGCGATAACGTTTGGAAGGCAGGAAAGTTCAATCTGCCTTATTAATGCAGCGTGTTTATCGGGCGCACATTCACGGCGTCCTCTGCAAAATATAACAAAAAGCGGCTGAATCATCAGCCGCTTAATTTTACGCCTTTACGCTTGTACCGCTCAGTCTGCGGAAATATTCCTCTGCATACTCACGATATTCATTTCTGAATGTCTCGTCGTTCTCCTTGACATCGTGGAGATAAGCATGGAGAGTCTTCTTCTCGTCTGTCTCGATAAGACAGCCTGCGATATTGGAGCAGTGGTCGGATACGCGCTCCAGATTTGTAAGAACGTCCTGGAAGATGTATCCCAGCTCAACTGTACATTCGTCGTTCTGAAGTCTGCGGATATGGCGGTTTTTCAGCTCTGTGCTGAGGTTGTCCACCACTTCTTCAAGAGGCTCTACCTTATGGGCAGTAGCAAGGTCGCTGTTGACGTATGAGTCAAACGCCTTGTTTATATTCTCGGCAATAGCGTCGGTAATGACTGTTATCTCATTTATACATTCGTCAGAGAACATTATGCCCTTTTCGTGCATTTCCTGAGCCGACTCCACAAGATTTACCGCGTGGTCGGATATTCTCTCGAAGTTTCCGACGCAGTGCATCATCTTGGAAACGCTTCGGCTGTCTGCGCCTGTGATACTGGACTTTGCCAGCTTGATAAGGAAGCTGTTTATCTTGTCCTCATAGCCGTCGATAATATCCTCGTTCTCGATTATGATGTCACAGGCTTCCTCGTCGTAGCCTTTAAGGAGCTCCAGCGCCTTGAGGATAGTCTCTCTTGTGAGCTCTGCCATCTGATTTGTAGCTGTGATACAGGTGTGTACCGCAACAGCAGGAGTTTTCAGAAGAATAACGTCCAGACCTGTGAGAGTTCTTCTCGGATCCTTGACTTCCTCCTTGCCGTCCTTGACAACTATCTTGGAAAGAGCAACGAGCTGTTTTGTGAATGGCAGGAACATAACTGTGGTAGCCACGTTGAATATGGTATGCATTACCGCAATGCCAACGTATCCAACGGTCTTGTCCATAATGCTCAGGTCTATAACGTTCTGGAGCAGTATGATTATCGGAAGCAGTACCAGTGTACCGATTATCTTAATGATGATGTGAGTCCATGCAACGCGCTTTGCGTCCTTGCTTACGCCCATTGTTGAGAGAAGCGCTGTTACGCAGGTACCGATGTTACAGCCCATGATGATAGGCAGGGACATTCCCCATGTAAGACCGCCTGTCTTTGAGAACGCCTGTAAGATACCGATAGAACCTGCAGAGCTCTGGATGATACCTGTGAATACGGTACCTACAAGAACACCGAGAACAGGGTTCTTGAATGCAGTGAGTATTCTCTGGAAATCAGGTGAATTTGCCAGCGGATCAACAGAATCAGACATAAGAGTCATACCTGTCATAAGTACCGCAAAGCCTACGAGGATACGTCCTACGTCCTTTTTCTTGTTCTTCTTTGCAAACATGATGAGGATAGTACCTGCAAGAGCTATCAGCGGAGAGAATGATACAGGCTTCAGCAGTCTCAGGAAGAAGCTGAGCCAGCCGCCGTCGCCGTTATCCTGAATACCGTCGAGACAGAGTATCCACGCTGTGAATGTAGTTCCGATATTTGAGCCGAAGCACACTCCGATAGTCTGCTCCAGCGACATGATGCCAGAGTTTACGAAGCCGACCAGCATAACTGTCATCGCCGATGAGGACTGTATTGCAACAGTAACCCCCATACCGAGAAGTATAGCCTTCAGCTTGTTCTCCGTCATTTTTTTCAGTGCAAGCTCCAGCTTACCGCCTGTGAGCTTTTCAAGTCCCGTAGACATTACCTTCATGCCGTAGAGGAAGAAGGCAAGTCCGCCCAAAAGGGTGAAGATGTTAAAAATAGAAAATTCTTCCATAATTTTCTCCTGATAAAATATATTTTCCCGCTTCTATTTATAATTATATCAGGATATGACCGCAAGTCAAGGATTTTCGCCATTCTTTAACGTGGATTTAACATAAGAAAAGGGACTGCCTTAACCATGATACTTATAAATAAGTTTTATGCTTATTATTGAGAGAACCCCTTTTGAAAAAGGGGCTTCTCTCAAACTCTCTCCCTAAAACTTTCGTTTTGTTTTTTCTCAGATAGGGCGCTTC
>JAEEGJ010006700.1_pt1 | contig 34149 bp, 29 predicted proteins | sample 8958761 | NCBI WGS metagenome assembly JAEEGJ01 (sample SAMN16246546, study PRJNA631951) | gut metagenome | biome: gut microbiome; feature: rumen; material: RS-attached | host: Bos | place: Iran: Karaj | collected 2018-10
TACGGCCCGGCATCAATTATCCGTATTTCCCTTTTTTACCTCTTCTATATTCACCAAAATTGTAATTATACCGAATTACTTATATAGGAAAATGAGATTTTATATGTGGTATTGAATTATACCTATGCTCATTTCACCGTCTCTCCCGGCCATGTGATTATCCCACCAAATTCGTATATATTCGTATAACCCATATTGGCAAGTTTCTCTGAAGCTTCTTTGGAACGGCGGCCGCTGCGGCAATAGATTAGGATTATCTGATCAAGGTCCGGTAGTTCTTTGGGGCGGTCCTTTTCGATACTTTCGTTTGGGATCAGTATCGCACCTGGGATGTGACCGGCATCATATTCATCCTGTCTTCTGACATCCACTATTATATGGCCGTCGTCTTTAGCCATCATTTCCTGAGCCTTTTCCTGGCTTATCTGCTTGTATTTGGGGCCTTGAGAAGCTTCTGAAACGGAAGTTTGCGGGAGTGCATTGCCGAAACAGCCGGTCAAGCAAAAAATGAATAGAAGCAGAAGAGCAGAAACCCTTTTCATTCCCCTACCCTGCCTTCAGGAATAACGGATTTCCTTCTTTCCCCTGACTCTAAGGGAGATGGAGAAAAAGACGCGGATCAGGAGGAGCACAACTACTATTCCGATGATGTCCTTGCAAAGATCCATAACGCCGTTGGAGTGACCTTCGACGAAAAGCTGGTGATATTCGTCAAAGATGGCGTTCAGGATCGTGAACCAAAGCGTGAATATGATGTTCATCTCATTGTCTGATTTCAGGATCTTTATCGGGCTCTCCGCATAAGAAGTCTTAACGGAGATCTTGTTCGTGCTTGAAATGGCCATGAATGCAAATATCGTCAGGATCGAGTACTCGATCATGTGTCCGAGAGTGTTAACAATGGACGTATCACTGATGTCCAAATGGAATCTCGGAGATCCTATAGCCGGAGCAAGCAATGAGTCCGCTATTTCTGACAACTCTTCGGATGGGATGTTTGATAAAAGGAATATTGAGAGAATGACAGCCAGAGTCAGGGCCCAAAAGATTATGGTCAGCACGAGATTTTGTACTGACACTTCCCTGTTTTCGTTTCTGAACCTGCTAAAGGTCATTTGGGTTATCTCCTGGTCGCCTAATGACTATATTCTATCACGAATCAACGGTTATTTCGGTTCTTTACCGCTCTGTCGATATCGCGTTTTGCCTGTTTCTGCGCTTCGACGTCACGTTTGTCGTAATCCTTCTTACCTCTTGCAAGACCTATCTCGAACTTAACCTTGCTGTCTTTAAAATAGCATTTCGTCGGAACCAGCGTCAGGCCGTCCTCCTTGGTCTTTGAATAGAGCTTTATTATCTCTCGCTTGTGCATGAGGAGCTTTCTGGTGCGGTCAGGATCAAGATTGAACCGGTTGCCATTTTCATAAGGGCTTATATGAACGCCGATAAGATACATCTCGCCGTCTTTTACCTGGCAGTAAGAATCCCTGAGGTTCACCTTCCCTGCCCTGAGGCTCTTAACTTCCGTGCCTGAAAGGGCAACGCCTGCCTCAAACCTTTCGTCGATGTAGTAATCGTGAAAGGCTTTCCGGTTCTCGGCTATTATCTTTATACCCTTTTGTATAGGCATGTTTCATTTCCTTTTTTACAGCTTAAGAGACGGGCAGGCATTGAGGTCAAGCCCGTTTCTGGTGCCATTAATATATTCGAAATAACCTGCGGATGCAATCATGGCGCCGTTATCCGTGCAGAGCCTGAGGCTCGGATAGTAGAGTTTCAGGCCCTTTTCCTCCGCAGCCTTGTCAAAAGTTGTCCTCAAAAACGAATTGGCTGAAACGCCGCCGGCGAGACAGATCCTGTCCAGACCTGTGGTTTCCGCTGCTTTCAGTGTGTTAGAAAGCAGGATATCTGCGATGTTCTGCTGGTAGCTCGCCGTAAAATCCTTAACGTCGATCTCTTCACCCTTCTGCTTCATTCCGTTTATAAGGTTCAAAGCAGATGTCTTGATGCCTGAAAACGAAAAATCCAGAGTATCCGTCATGTGGGTCTTGGCAAACTGATACCTTGTGGTGTCTCCCCCCTGCCCCGCTTTATCCATCTTGGGGCCGCCGGGATATCCTAAGCCGATTACTCTTGCGATCTTGTCGATCGCTTCGCCCGCTGCATCGTCACGGGTACGTCCGAGGATCTCCATTTCGGTATATGAATCGACACGGACGATCATGGTATTGCCGCCGCTGACGCAAAGGCAGAGAAACGGCGGTTCCAGCTCAGGAAAACAAAGGTAATTGGCAGCGATATGGCCTTTGAGATGGTGAACGCCGACCAGAGGAAGTCCAGTTACCTCGCATAAGCCCTTTGCCGCAGAAAGGCCCACAAGCAGGGCTCCGACGAGTCCGGGCCCATAGGTTACCGCAACGCAGTCGATGTCTTCAAGTGTACAGTTCGCATCTAACAGAGCTTTGCTTATCGCAGGATAGACAGCGTCAACGTGCATCCTTGAAGCAAGCTCGGGAACTACGCCGCCGAACTGCTCGTGGAAATCAGCCTGTGAAGCTATTACGTCAGACAGCACTTCCCTGCCGTTCTTTACAACGGCACAGGCTGTCTCATCGCAGGAGCTCTCTATTCCAAGTACCAATACGTCTTTCATCGTCTCTGGTCCTTTATCAGGAAGAACGAATCAAGATAATCCTGAACCGCTGCGATATACTGCTTCTTATTGATCGTATATTCTTCCAGGTAGCCTGCACCAGTGATCATGATGCTCTTTGTAAGGCTTGCATTTAATCTTGAGCGTTCGTTAACTATCTGGTCGATCTTGTCGGCTCCGATGAAGTTGTCATGACCGCCGTAGATTATCATTACAGGCATCGGGAGCCTTGCGATTTCTGCTGCCAGGTTCACGTTATCCATTCCCGCGGAGACCCTTATCGCGTAAGGAACGAAATACTGTGTAAGGATCCCCAGGAACTCCTTCTGTGCAACTACGGGTCTGATGTAGTCGTCTGATGTCTTGGCGGGAGAATCGAAGATCATGCCCTTTATGTAGGACCTGTCAAACCCGAGTTCTCTTATGTTCTTACTGTATGAGCTCAGTTCCATTTCGTTCATATTGGGCGAAGGAAGCTTCTGATAAGCAAGGATCTGGGATGTACACCCTGTTCCGATGCCGAAAAGGACAACGTCAGTGGTGACGGAGATCTTTCTTACGATCTTTATCGCGCCGAGAACGTCCTGCCATTCAAGGTAGCCGTAGGAACTGATGTCGCCGGCAGATGAACCCGAATGTCTCTGGTCGAACATGAAGACGTTGTAGCCGTTTTCAAGCCAGTTCTCGATCATGTCGATCATTTCAACGCCGAAAGGAAGCCTGTTGGAGCCCGTGTCATGAATGACTATTATCGTAGATATCGGGTTCTTCGTCTTGAAGAACCATCCCTGAAGAGCCGTCTGACCGTCAATGGACTCAAAGCTCGTCGTACTATAAGAAGGCAGGATGTTCGAAGGAACGTTTGAAAGGACGTTCTTCTCTATGTTGAGCAGGTGGTTTGACGCGAAGACCGTCAGCGTGATCATTACGATCAAAACCGTTGCCAAGATACTGAGTCCCAAAGCGATACGGACGCCCAAGGGATTCTTGTGCTTCTTATTTGTGGACTTCTTATAATCGACGTAAAGATTCTCTTTAGCAAACTTCATATCTCAGATACCGCTCGAACCGAATCCTCCGCCTCTGTTATCACCGATCGATGAAACGTCTTTACATTCACTGAACGTGCATTCCTCAACCTTTGCAAATACCATCTGGGCGATGCGGTCGCCCTGGCAGATCTTGTATGTACCGTGCCGGCAGCCTTTTGTGTTAAGGGTGAATGGCTCGCCGTTTACTGTATCTTCCCTCTGGGAAGCATTGTAGATTATTACGTTTACCTCATCTCTGTATCCGGAATCGATCGTTCCCGGAGCATTGGGAACTCTTAAAGGCGTCTTCAGGGAAATTCCGCTCCTGGGCCTTATCTGGACCTCATAACCTACGGGGATAGCCATCTTGAGACCCGTGGGAACGAGAACGCTCTTACCGGGTTCAACTATAACCTCAGCTGCAGCATAGATGTCCATTCCGGCATCGCCGGGATGCGCATATGAAGGTATAACTGCCGTATCACGGCACTTTTCTATATAGATCTCAGGCATTTTTATCCCCTTTCGGAAGGAATGTGTGGTTCACGATTATATCACAGTCTGAAGAAGTAATTACACCGCAAAGGTTTCTTGCAGGACCATAGATAGTGCATGAACAGTCAGCCCTGTGAGGGACTGCTAAGCACTTTGTCTCAGCGCTGCTTATTCCGTTCAGGGCAAATACGCTCTGTTTCTCACAGAAGGTGCAGTCCTTGGCGTTCTGGCCGCAGCAGCAAAAATCCGACTGCATCCAGGGGATCTGGCCTTCGGCATGAACCATAAGAGCTGTACCTGTATCCTTAAGAGCTGATGCGCACTGGTTGATCTCTTCGCTTGAAAGCTCGTGGGACATGAAAAGCCCGTCACAGTATGACGTTGCAGCCTTCAGCGAATCGTTGCTGTAGATGTTTGCTGCGGCCGATACATATTTCTTAAGTCCCATATCGGAATACTTCTTTTTGTCCTCAAAGAGTTGTGAAGTAAGTACCGAATCAAAGGCGTCTCCGAGTTCAGACTTAAGAGCTTTTATGGTCTCTTCGATTACTTTCTTGAGTCTGTCGTGATAGAAATCAGGAAGCATCAGGCAAAGCTTTGAAGATTCCTTCGTCTTAATGAAATCCACGGCCTTCTTCCTTAAGGCAGGTACTGCCATGTCGTAAAGACTGAGACAGTAAATGTCTGCTCCGTATTCAAGCATGTCAGGATCAAGCCTTATCGAAGGATACGTGTACATGACGGAAGTCTTGCCCGTACTTTCGCCCTTTTCTGCTTCTATCGGCCCGATCTCATAGTCTGAACCGCGCTTGAATCTCTTTGTGATCTTCTCTTCAAGAAGTCTTATGTTCTCACGTCTCAATTCATTTATGAAGCTGATCGGGCAGTTAAACTCTGACTGTGTGTCTACGTTCGAACCAGTAACTTCAAAAGGCGTATCCAATGTCTTTTTGAGCTGAGTCCTAATCCTTTCAGGATCTAACGGAGCGCCGTTGAAATCAGCCGGAAGACTTAATACAGAAACTGCTTTTAATCCTGCAGAAGATCCTTCTGAAACGACAGATTCGAGTGAAGCGGAGCTTCCCTTGAGCGTAAGGTTCATCTTTATGGGAGTACGCCTGAAGGCTTCTTTTGAAACAGGTTCAGTATGGTTCATCAGGAAGACTTCCATACCGGGTTCGATCTTCCTGAACATGTCGGGGTGAAGGCCTTTTACGTTAAGATGATCAGGCGCTTCCTCGATCTTTCCGATGGGGAAAGAACAGACTTCAACAGACTTGTCGTTCCTGATCGAAAGATAATCTCCCTTTGAAGGAACCGTGAGATTCCTGCCGAAGCTCATCCTTATCTCGCCGCTTCCCCTGTCGGTCCTTATTATCTTGCCGATCTTGAAGCCGTACTTGCCGGGGAATTCTCCGGAAAGGAGCTTTGAATCTTTATTTCCTGAAAGCGACTGCGATGTGTAGCTTCCGCCTCTGTTGAAGTTGATCAGGAGGTCCTGTCTTAACCTCTTCTTCAAGGGTTCGTCCAAGATGCCGTCGTAGTAAGCGTCGATCATGGTGCGGTAAGCGGAAACGCAGGATCTGACATAGCTGATCTCGCGCATCCTTCCTTCAAGCTTCAGTGAAGCGACTCCAGAATCGATCAGGCGGCCGATGTAATCAGTGACGTCTCTGTCCTTCGGTGAGAGCAGATGGCCTTTCCTGAGCCTTAAGCCGTCGTTAAAGAGCGCATACTCTTCCCTGCAGGGCTGGGCGCAGGTTCCCCTGTTCCCTGACCTTGTGCCGCTTTTGTTCATAGCTGAGAAAAGGCACAGGCCCGACACGCAGACGCAGACTGCACCGTGTGCGAAGACTTCTGTATCCATGCCGTATTTGGCGGCTTTTGCGGTCCTTGAAGCGATTTCGTCCATAGTGAGTTCTCTGGGTAAAACGATGCGGTTTACGCCGAGCTTGGAAAGATTAAGGAACTCGTCTTCAGAGAACACGTTCATCTGCGTGCTCGCATTTATGAGCACGTCCGGGAAAGCCTTTGCGAGCTTGATCATTACTGCCGTGTCAGCGATTATCAGGCCGTCAACGCCCATTTCAACAGCATATGCGACATCGGGAAGGAATTCGTCGAATTCCATGTCATTCATCAGGGTGTTGACTGTCAGATAGACCTTCGAAGAACGGAGATGCGCATAATCTATTGCTTCTTCAAGTTCGTTCAGGTCCAGATTATCGGCGTTTGCCCTTGCATTAAAGCGTCTTAAGCCGCAATAAACGGCATCGGCTCCCATGTCAACGGCAGCCTTGAGTATCTCAAGGTTTCCGGCGGGAGCCAACAGTTCAATCTTTTTTCTCATCGTCCTTGTTCTTGTCCTTGTCCTTCAGATGCGAAAACAGAACGCTGCTGCTGATGGAGGAACTTGCGAGTTTCTCAACGGGTGTAGGCTCAGGCTTGTTCTTGTCGGAATCGCCGTTAAGCTTGTCCTTTTGCTTGTAATACATCAGCTCGGTCTTTAAGGCGTTGTTCTCAGCCCTTAAGGTTATGAGTCTGTCTGATGCCTCAAAGAGCGCCATTACCGCAGTCTTGAGCGAAGCTATGTAGGGATTTCTGTCTCTTGTTTCCTTATAGATCTCGTCAGCTAAATCTCCGACTTTTCTTATCCTGTCGGGAGAAGCATCCTCGCTCCTTACGATGTACGAGACGCCGCCGATCGTTATCTGAGCGGATTCCTCGTCCTTCTTCTTGTCTTCATTTGCCCTGTAATCACGCGCGGCGATCTTGTCCTCAAGCGTCTGGACCTTCTTTTCGGTAACGGTCTTGGCCCTTATCTCGCCCTTGTAAAGCTGCTTGTATTCAACAATGCCGGAATCTTTGGAAGAACCCTTCTTCCTTCCTGATCCGTCTGAATATTTGCCAAGAATGCTCGAGTTAGATTTTCTCATAAGATTAGTCTCCGCATAGCATAATAGATAATTATATCATTTTATTTTAAAGCAATATAAAGGTCTCTGAAGTCACAGGGCTCCAAAACCTCAGCCCTTATGCCCTCTTCATAGCCCGTTTCGGTAAGCCAGGCCTTGAACTTATCCTTGTCACAGCCTTTAAGGTTGTTTGAAAGAGTCTTACGGCGCTGTGCAAAGCACTTCTTTATGAACTCCATCAAAGCCTTGTCAGGCCTGTTCTCATAGCATGAAAAGCAGATCACAGTTGAAGTGGTCCTCGGCTGTGGAACAAAGCATGTACCGGGAACTTTGGTGACGATCCTGATACCGCCGTAGAGCTCTGAAACGACTGCCAGAGGGCCGTAGCTCTTGGTGCCGGATTCGCAAAGGATCCTGTCCAATGCTGCTTCTTCGACCATATAGACGATCTTTCTCGCGTTTACCTCTTCCTCAAAGACCTTCATCATGATGTCAGTCATTATGTAATAAGGCAGATTGGATATTACTACGTCAAACTTGTCTGCTTCATAGTTCTTAAGCTTAAGGAAGTCGGAATCGATGACGTTGAGATCAGGATGCGCTTTCCTTAAGTAGCTTACGAGGCGCTTGTCTATCTCAACACAGGTGAGATCTATGTCCATCTTTGACAAAGGCTCCGTGAGAGCGCCGATACCCGGGCCGATCTCTAAGACCTTGTCACCGGGCTTTATGTCTGCGGCCCCGATAATGCTTGAAATGATCTCCTCATCACAAAGGAAATTCTGCCCGAAGCCGGCTTCAGGCAGAATATTGTTTTCCTTCATTATCTGTAATACTTGTTCCCTTTTCATCAGAGGAAGTAAGCAACGCCGGACTCAAAGATCTTCTGATCCTTGGGACCCGGGATATTGCTGCAGAGATCAACGTCGTATCTTTCCGAGTGACCCATCTTACCGAAGACCCTTCCGTCAGGTGAAAGGATACCCTCGATTGCACAGATGGAACCGTTCGGGTTGAACTGTGTATCTTTTGATGCAGCACCGCTAAGGTCAACATAGCATGTGGCGATCTGGCCGTTCTTAGCAAGCTTTTCAACGAGATCAACGCTGCATGCGATCTTACCTTCGCCGTGTGAGACAGGGATCTCATACACTTCGCCGGGCTTAACGCCTGCAAGCCAGGGTGAGTTGTTGCTCATGATCTTTGTTGCAACATACTTGTTCTGGTGACGTCCGATGTTGTTGAACGTCAGCGTCGGAGAATCGGAGGTCATCTCGCGGATCTCGCCGAAAGGAACGAGACCGAGCTTGATCAAAGCCTGGAAGCCGTTGCAGATACCGAGCATGAGACCGTCCCTGTTCTGAAGGAGATCAGAGATGGAATCTGAAAGCGCGCTGTTCTTGAAAGATGCTGTGATGAACTTACCTGAACCTTCAGGCTCGTCACCTGCGGAGAAACCGCCGGGGATCATGACGATATTTGCTGCCTTGATCTTGGCTGCGAGCTCTGCAAATGACTCGTTGATGTCATTCTGGTTCCTGTTGCGGATTACGAATACCTCAGCCTCAGCGCCTGCACGCTCGAAAGCCCTTGCGGTATCGATCTCGCAGTTCGTGCCCGGGAATACGGGAATGACGACCTTCGGCTTGGCACCCTTGAGAACTCCGGGAGCAGCCTTGAATGTCTTATCAGTTGTGAATTCCTTGATCTCAAGAGGCATCTCGGCATCGGCAGCCTTAGTCGGGAAGATCCTTTCAAGCTTGCCTTCGTAAGCCTCAAGAGCGTCAGCAATATCAAGGGAAGCTCCGTTCCATGTGAACTTGCCTGAATCATTGGTAGTACCTACGAACTTGCCGCCTGCCATCTCGACCTTGTCGATTGCATTGGAATCGTTAGGGATAGCTACTACGATGGTGCCCATCTTTCTGGAGAAGAGATCATCGAATGTGAGCTTGTCGGAGAACTCGAATCCCAATTCGTTACCGAAGCACATTGCAGCGACTCTTGAAGCAAGACCTGCAGACTTAACGACAGCAGCGTTCTTTACCTGTCCTCTCTCCTGCAGTTCCTTTACGGACTTGAATACTCTTAAGACGTGATCCTTCTTATAGAAACCCATTCCGTTTCTTGCACATGAGAGCATATAGAGCTTCTGGCCTGCGCCCTTGAGCGTTGCGGAAATGATCTTGTCAGCCTTGGACATGCCGACTGCGAAGGATACGAGCGTCGGAGGTACGTGTATGTCGTTGAAGGTTCCTGACATGGAGTCCTTACCGCCGATAGCGGCAGTACCGTAGTCGAGCTGAGCCCTGTATGCACCGAGGAGAGCTGAGAGCGGCTTGCCCCATGTTGAAGGCTCGCCCATTCTCTCGAAATATTCCTGGAACGTAAGTCTTGCTTTGGAAGGATCACAGCCCATAGCAAGGAGCTTTAACAAGCTCTCAACTACTGCGTGGTAAGAACCTGCAAAAGGGCTCCACTCCGTGAAGTAAGGATCGAAACCGTAAGCCATTACGGAGCAGTCCTTCGTATAACCCTTGTCGAGCGGGATCTTGCAGGCCATACCTTCCTCGGGCGAGTTCTGCATCTTACCGCCGTAAGGCATGATGACCGTACCTGCGCCGATAGAAGAGTCAAATCTCTGGATAAGGCCCTTACGTGAGCATCCGTCGAGTGAATTGAGAGTGCCCTTGAGTGATTGCGCAAAATCACCGTCAACAACACCGTCAGCCTTCTTGTCGAGGTAAACCTCTCCTACTGCGGGTTTGACTACTGCTTCGGTGAACTGGCTTGCGCCGTTAGTATCGATGAAGGATCTGGGCAGGTCAACGATCGTGTTGCCGTTCCATACCATCTTCATCGAAGGCTCTTCTGTAACCTCTGCAACTACTGTAGCTTCAAGGTTTTCCTTCTCTGCAGCCTTCATGAACTTATCGAGGTCAGCGGGGTGAACAACTACTGCCATTCTCTCCTGAGACTCGGAGATGGCGATCTCTGTTCCGTCAAGGCCTTCATACTTCTTGGGAACTGCGTCGAGGTTGATCTTGAGGCCCGCAGCGAGCTCGCCGATGGCAACTGAAACGCCGCCTGCACCGAAGTCGTTACATCTGATGATGAGTCTTGTGACTTCAGGGTATCTGAACAGTCTCTGGAGCTTTCTTTCGGTCGGAGGGTTACCCTTCTGGACCTCGGAGCCGCATGTAATGACTGACTTTGTATCGTGAGCCTTGGATGAACCTGTAGCGCCGCCGATACCGTCACGGCCTGTTCTTCCGCCCAAGAGAACAACGATGTCTCCTGCTGCGGGACGCTCACGGACGATGTTATATGCAGGAGCAGCGCCTACAACGGCACCTATTTCCATACGCTTAGCGACATAACCAGGGTGATATAGTTCATCGACCTGGCCCGTTGCAAGACCGATCTGGTTACCGTATGAGGAATATCCTGCAGCAGCCGTACGGACGAGTTTCTTCTGTGAAAGCTTACCCTTGAGCGTAAGGGAAACCGGAACTGTCGGGTCGCCTGCGCCCGTAACGCGCATTGCCTGATATACGTAAGATCTTCCTGAAAGCGGGTCTCTGATAGCACCGCCAAGGCATGTGGCTGCGCCGCCGAAAGGCTCGATCTCGGTAGGATGGTTATGGGTTTCGTTCTTGAACATGAAGATGTAGTCTTCTTCCTTGCCGTCGACCTCGATTTTGACCTTGATGGAGCAGGCGTTGATCTCTTCGGACTCATCAAGATCAGCGAGCTTGCCGTCCTTCTTGAGCTTCTTTGCAGCGAGGGTAGCAAGATCCATGAGGCAGACGGGCTTCTTGGAGATACGGTCGCCATATACTTCTTCACGGTTGGAAAGATAATCAGCATATGTCTTCTTTATCTCTTCAGTGAGCTCATCATCGCCGTCGAACTTAACGTCTGTGAGCTGTGTAAGGAATGTCGTATGACGGCAATGGTCAGACCAGTATGTATCAAGGACTCTGATCTCTGTAACCGTAGGCTGTCTTCCCTGCGTCTTGAAGAAATCCTGAACGAACTTGATGTCTTCAAAGCTCATTGCAAGACCCATGCTGCTCCTCAAAGCCTTGAGAGCCTCGTCATCCATCGATGTGAAGCCGTCGATTGAAGGAACGGTAGTGGGAATGTCGTATTTATCAACGAGAGTGGAAGGCTTTTCAGCAGAAGCTTCCCTAGCTTCGACAGGGTTGATCAGGTAGCCCTTGATCTTAGCCTTGTCTTCTTCGGAAACATCACCATAGAAAGCAACGATCCTCGCGCACTTAACAAGAGGTCTCTCCTTCTGCGTAAGGAACTGGATGCACTGTGCGGCAGAGTCAGCCCTCTGGTCGTACTGGCCCGGAAGTGACTCAATGATGAGCACGTAGTCTGCATCAGACAGATCGATCTTCTCATCTGAAACAGTATCGACAGGCGGTTCGCTGAAGACTACGGTCTTAGCCTTCTCATATTCTTCATCAGTGATGCCGGAAACATCGTAACGGTTGATCACGCGGACCTTCGTTACCCCTGAGCATTCAAGATCGTACTTAACGTCATGCAGGATGCCGCCCGCTTCAACGTTGTAACCTTCTTTTTTCTCTGACAGGACTCTTCTGACGTCGCTCTCGTTCATTGGAATTCTCCTTTACTTAAATGTTTTCGGCGCTTTTGGCAAGCAGTTCTGTATTGTACTTAAGGAATCTCTCAAGACCTTCGCTGTCCAGAGAACCGTGGGCAAGCTTGGCCTGATCGTAGATATGCTGTGCAAGGCGGTCAGCCTCTTCCTTCTTCGTGCCCATTGACTCAAGAGCCTCGAGCTTTGTGATGAGCGGGGAATCCGTATTGATGACGAGCTCTTCCGTATCAGGGAACATCTCATCAAGCTGCTCGGGAGTCATGTTGCTCATTGCCATCATCTTCTCATACTGGGCACGCATTTCCTTCATTCTTCTGTTGTGCTCAGCTTCCCTGATCAGAGCGGGCATTGAATCAGTACCCATCTGCTGGGCAAAGACATTGAGTTTTTCGTTGCCCAGAGCGCCCCTGAAGAACTCCTTGATCTTGTTCGTGGTCTCCTCATCGGAAGCCTCGCCCGAAAGCTCGGAATCTACTCTCTGGAACCTGTTGTCAGGCTTCTTGTACTCGTGGAAGGACATGAAGTTGTTGTCGATCTCCTCATCCATTACGACTACGTCAAAGCCATCCTTTTTGCTCATCTCGACATATGCGGCCTGAGCCTTGGGATCTGTCGTGTATCTGATCGTCTTGTGATCGCCTTCGGTGAGCTCAGCAAGAGTCTTGAACTTACCGTCTACAGTCTTGTAGAGGCAGATGTCCTCGACCTTTTCATAGAACTTCTCTTCTTTCATCATGCCGTACTTGACGAATACGGAGATGTCGGACCAGTACTTCTCATAGTCCTCACGCTGCTTCTTGAAAAGTTCATTCAGCTTGTCGGATACCTTCTTGATTATGTGTCCTGACAGCTTCTTTACGTATTCATCCTGCTGGAGCGCAGAACGTGAAACGTTCAAAGGCAGGTCAGAGCAGTCAAGGCAGCCCTGGAGCAGGAACAGGAAATCAGGGATTATCTCTTCGATGTTGTCTGCTACGAAGATCTGGTGATTATAGATCTTGATCCTTCCCTCAAGTGACTGGTAAACGTTGTCAGTCTTGGGGAAATAAAGGATTCCCTGGAGCGTGAACGGATAGTCCATGTTGAGGTGGATCCAGAAAAGAGGATCCCTTCCATCGTTGAATACGCTGTGATAGAAGGACTTGTACTCTTCCTCGGTGCACTCGGAGGGCTTCTTCGTCCAAAGAGGGCTCTTGTTGTTTACGGGAACGCTCTTAACGGGTTCTTCCTTATAATCTTCGCCCTTCTCCTCTGCTTCTTTCTTGCGCTTGGCCTCAGCTTCCTCGTGGAGCTTATCAGCCTTGGTGTCAACGAAATAGATATCTGCGGGTGCAAAGTAGCAGTACTTGCGAAGTGTCATGCGGATAGTAGCGGAATCGAAGATCTTGATGGCTTCTTCAGAAAGCTTAAGTGTAATGACCGTTCCCCTGTCCTTCTTGTCAGACGGAGCGATCTCATAATCCATGCCGTCAGCGGACTTCCAGGTAACAGCCTCAGAGCCTTCCACAAAGCTCTTTGTCTCGATCGTTACCTCATCAGATACCATAAACGCGGAATAGAAACCCAGACCGAAATGTCCGATGATGCCTGATTTGTCTGTTGATTCTTCCTGATACTTGGTAACGAAATCAAGAGCTCCCGAGAATGCGATCTGGTTGATGTACTTCTCGACTTCTTCCTGGGTCATTCCGATACCGTCGTCGCAGAATGCGATCGTCTTGGCATCGTCATCGTAAATGATCTTTATAGAATAATCAGCCTTGGGATCTGCGCCTGCTTCAGCCTTGCCGAGCTCTGCGAGCCTTCTGTGCTTAGAGATGGCGTCTGCGCAGTTTGAAACGAGCTCTCTTACGAAGATGTCCTTATCTTCATAGAGCCACTGTCTGATTACCGGAAAAATGTTCTCGGTGGTTACCGATACCTTTCCCTTCTTTGTTTCCATTTATATCACCTCCAAATGTGAAGCAATGTATTCTTCCGTATAGCCCGCATAAGCTTCGGAGATCATCTTGAGGAGCGGGTTGTTTACGGAATCGAAAGCGTGGTCATCGATATATGTGACCGGGAGTATGTCAAAAGGCGTGCTGGATACGAATACGGCAGCATTGCCCTTAACCAGTTCATCAATTGAGAACGTTCCAGTCTGAAGTTCAAGTCCGGACCTTCTGAGTGCCTCGATGACCCTTCTTCTCGTAATTCCGATGAGGATCTTGTCATCAGGTGCGGAATAGACCTTGCCGTCCATTATCACGAACAGATTGGACATCGAGCCCTCATAGAGCTTCCCGCCATTATCTGAAAGAACGAGCTCAAACGGCTTGCCGTGGGCATTCTCCGTCTTGAACTTCTCGTTTACGGTATTCTTGTAATCGCCTCTGAATATCTTTAGATTCGGTGTCTGGCGCTCCCAAACAAGAAGGCTCGTATTGATACCTTTTTCAAACTTTTCGCTGTCAGGAACGTTAACGTTAACAAGATGAATAAGAAGATGTTCTTTTGTAAGGACGATGCGGATGTTGCCGTCGGCCTTGAAATCTATCTCTTTTAAGAATGAATAAGCTTTATCTGAAATAGCCTTTGTATCGACCGGGAAATCCTCAAGACCTGCAACGGACTTAGTAAGCCTTGCCATATGGTCTTCCAGGAATAGGAGCACTCCCCTCTTGATCCTTACCGTCTCATAGTAAGTTCTGTCGTCCGTAGGCTTGGAAAGTTCTTCCGCCTTACCGGAACGGCCATCATAAAAAGCTCCGTCAAAGAAAAATACGTCTCCTGCCGGATGCTCCATCAAAGGGTATGCCATCTGAAAATCTCCGCTTTTATGCTTTGGAAAAAATATCCATTTGAATTGTACCCAAATAGAACCTTTTTTACAAAAAAAGACGCCAAAAAACATGCACAAAAATAACTATATTTATTTAACTTGTTTTTCTTAATGGCGCTATTTACAATTACCCTATTGACGAGGCTCTTAAGTAAGAGTAATATGTTGTCGATTTATACAACTGCTTGCATAATTATTCATTTAACGGAGGTGCCTTATGGCAAAAGAAAAATTCCTGCTTGCATATTCAGGCGGACTCGACACTTCGATCATCATCCCCTGGCTCCTTGAGCATTACGACTGCGAAGTCATCGCTTACTGCGGTGAGGTCGGCGTAGGCGTTGACAACGACTATCTCAAGGCAAAGGCTCTCAAGTGCGGCGCTACAAAGTGCTACGTTGAGAACATCGAGGATGAGTTCGTTACAGACTTCGTATATCCTACCCTCAAGGCTAATGCCGTTTACGAGGGCAAGTACCTTCTAGGTACTTCAATGGCACGTCCTCTTATCGCTAAGCATTTCGTTGATGTTGCTCGTAAGGAAGGCTGCACCACTATCGTTCACGGCTGCACCGGCAAGGGCAACGACCAGGTAAGATTTGAGCTTTCCATCAAGGCTCTTGCTCCTGAGATGAAGATCCTTGCTCCCTGGAGGATCTGGGACATCAAGTCACGTGACGAAGAGATCGACTATGCTGCAGCACACGGCATCGAAGTTCCCGTTACCAAGGAGAACAACTACTCCAAGGACGAGAACCTCTGGCACCTGTCTCATGAGGGTATGGATCTTGAGGATCCCGCAAACGAGCCTAACCTCGACAAGATCCTTGAGCTCATGGTTTCTCCCGAGAAGGCACCTGACGCTCCCACATACGTAACCATCAAGTTTGAAAAGGGTATCCCTGTTGAAGTTGACGGCCAGAAGCTTTCTCCTTCCGACCTTCTCAAGTACTGCAACAAGGTCGCAGGCGCTAACGGCGTAGGCATCGCAGACATCGTTGAGAACCGTCTCGTAGGCATGAAGTCCAGGGGCGTTTATGAGACTCCCGGCGGAACTCTTCTCTTCGCAGCACACAGAGAACTTGAGCTCCTCACGATCGAGCGTGACACTCTCCACTACAAGGATCTCGTATCCCAGAAGTTCTCCGAGCTCGTTTACTATGGACAGTGGTTCCACCCTCTCAGGGAAGCTCTCTCAGCTTTTGTTGACGATACAGAGAAGACAGTTACAGGCGAAGTAAAGATGAAACTCTACAAGGGCAACTGCACACCTGCAGGAACAAAGTCTCCCTTCTCCCTCTACGATCCTGAGATCGCTACATTTGAGGCTGATGACGTTTACAACCAGGCTGACGCAGGCGGATTCATCAACTGCTTCGGTCTCCCGATGAAAGTCAATGCCGCAATGAAGAAAAAGAACGGCCTGCTCTGATCTCCAACCGAATGAAAGTTAAAGGGCTGCAGTCAATGCAGCCCTTTTTTACTCATCTTTTACGAAATCTTTGAGATCGGGATCGTAATACCATCCCTGGCCCTTGCTGTCGATCAGGAAATAAGATTTATTCTTCTTATCGTAATAGACGGTCGTCCCATCCTTGTACTTGTGATAGTACATCTCGCCGTCGTACTTCCAGGACTTGTTCTTTAGGACATAATTGAACTTGCCCTTTGCGGTATTAAGCTTAGATTCGGTTTCCGTGGGCTTTTGGGAAGCTGACGTTTCAGATGCAGCAGTTGTTGTAGTAGTTTCAACCGTTGTCTCTGTCGTGGTTTCAGAAGTTGTTTCGGTCACTGATTCAGTAACTGAAGAAGACTGGGAAGTTGGAGATGAAGTGATCTCAGAAGATACTGACGTTTCAACAGTGTTTTGACATGCGCAAAGGGAGGCCGCAAGCAAAACAGCCGCAGAAAAAGCCGCACACCTTGCAAAACTGCGCAATTTCATGCCTCCCTAAATGATCAAGTAAACATCATATTAGCACATATTTTGTTATAATATGCTTGTTTTACTTATGGTAAGGAGATTAGACCATGGCAAAGAAAATGTGGGCAGGACGCTTCGAGAAAGCGACTGACAAAGACGTTAACGATTACAACTCTTCCCTTCCCTTTGACTGCAAGATGTACAGTCAGGATATCGAAGGTTCGATCGCTCACTCACAGATGCTCGCAAAGCAGGGCGTCATAAGCAATGAAGACGCTGAAGCGATCAAGACAGGCCTTCTTTCGATAAAGGAAGACATCGAGTCCGGCAAGCTTACTTTCGATTCTGACGCGGAAGACATCCACATGTTTATCGAAGAAGAGCTTACAAACCGCATCGGCGATGCAGGCAAGCGTCTCCATACAGGCAGGTCCAGAAACGACCAGGTTGCTTTAGACCAGCGTCTTTACCTCGTAGATGAGGCGGACGAGATCGTCGAACTGCTTGATACGCTTGTTGACGCTCTTATCGATATAGCAAAAGACAACCTTACAACATACATGCCCGGATATACGCACCTTCAGAGGGCGCAGCCCATTACCTACGCGCACTATCTGACGGCATATATCGAGATGTTCAGACGTGACGTTGACAGGCTCAACGCCGCCAAGGATCGTGCTAACATCTCCCCTCTCGGTTCAGGCGCGCTCGCAGGGACCACATATCCTTTAGACCGTGAAGCCGTAGCCGACGAACTTGGCATGAACGGAGTAACGCTCTGCTCACTTGACGGAGTTGCTGACAGGGATTTTGCGATCGAGTTCGCATCAGCCTGCTCGATTTTAATGATGCACCTTTCCAGACTCAGCGAAGAGATAATCCTTTATGCTTCCCAGGAATTCAAGTTCTATGAGCTTGATGACGCTTATTCTACGGGCTCGTCAATGATGCCGCAGAAAAAGAATCCCGACGTCGCGGAGCTTACCAGAGGCAAGACCGGAAGGGTTTACGGAGACCTCATCTCACTGCTCGTTATCATGAAGGGTTTACCCCTTACATACAACAAGGACATGCAGGAAGTCCAGGAGGCTATGTTCGACTGCATCGAGACGATCAAAGCAGTCCTTCCTCCCTTCACCGGCATGATGAAGACCATGACGATCCGCAAGGACAGAATGGAAGCTGCCGCACTCGAGGGCTTTACCAACGCCACGGACCTCGCTGACTATCTGGTAAAGAAAGGACTGCCTTTCAGAGAGACCCATGCTATCTCAGGAAAGCTCGTCCATTACTGCATCGAGAACAATACTTCTTTAGAAAAGCTTCCGCTTGAGACTTTGAAAGAGTTCTCCCCTGCTTTCGAAGAAGACGTCTACGATGCGATCTCGCTCAAGACCTGTGTTGAGGGCCGCTCTCTCATCGGAGGACCTGCTCCCGAGACGGTAAAGAAGTATTTAGACAGCATCTGAAACTCATATTCAAACAGAATTCAAAACTATCGTATAAACAGTTTATCGCTGAAAATACTGGCAGCTGTACCGTATGAATTCGTATTTGTGATTTCCTTACGGTATTTTTGAAGCCTTGATTCTTTAATTGGTTTTCAGTTTACCGTATGAATCATCACAAAAACATTTTATACGGTAATTTTCTGATCATCGATTCTTATTTTTCACCGAAATTACCGTATGGATTATCGTCTATCATTTTATACGGTAAAAAAAGTGATCCATCATGATGATTCACAGAAAAATACCGTATAAATCATCTAATTCAGGAATCTTACGGTATTCCGAATTGTTACAAAGAATTTTGCCGGATTTGAATTCGTCTTTTATATAGCGGTTAGTTATATTTAGTAAAAAAGGAGCTGCACGAGGCAGCTCCTTAAATTTTTACTTAAATCAAGGATTAATAAACCTTAACCTTGCGGCCGGCGTTGGTCTTTGAGAAGTAGTATCTGTAAATAACCTTCTTAGAATTCTTAACGTTAACCTTCTTAACATTAGATTTCTTAAGAGACTTTCTAACCTTCTTCTTCTTAAGCTTAGTTGTCTTGGAAATGCTGATAGTCTTAACAGCAGAAGACTGGAATGCATAAGAACCGATCTTATACAAAGACTTAGAAGAAATAGAGAAAGAAGTGAGCTTTGTTGTCTTCTTGAATGCACGAGCACCGATGGTCTTAACCTTAGAACCGCCGGAGATCTTGGATACAGAAGAATAGCTGAAAGCACCGGTTCCGATAGAAGTAACGCTGCTGGGAATGCTGACTGCACCAATACCTGTCAGGCAGTAGAATGCATAAGATCCGATAGATGTAATGCTACCAGAGAACTTAATGCCCTTGATATCAGCACGCTTGTTATACCAAGGAGCACGCTTACCTTCTTTGTAGCTGTAGTTATACATTGCTCCTGAGCCGGAAATGATAAGAATACCGTTGCTGTCGATAGTGAAGTTAAGGTTCTTACCGCAATTCGTCTGAGCAGAAGGGGTACCTAGCTTAGCAGGATTCTCAGCCTTAGCGTCAGCTACTTCGATGATAGCTGTCTCGTCGTCATTTTCGACCTCGGTAGCAAAAGCCATTGCAGGTACAAGGCTAACTGTCATGGCAACAGCTACCAAAGAAACTAATACACGCTTAAGTTTCATTATTTACCTCCATTTATCAATGTTATTACAAACCAATTATAGTATTTGTAAAAAAGATTATACAATTCGAATTGTTTAATATCAACATATTCACGTTTGACATTTTTTGGCATATTCACCAAATCTAATGTTCCATTAACCATATTTCAGATGAATATGGCGCCAAAACAGAGCCTCCGCCGAAATCATGGGTCTTTCCGGTCAGGAGTTCCTTAGCCTGGCCGCATCCCGCGTCAAAGTGCGCTGTATAAGGGTTAGAATCCATATTAATGGCTACCATAACACGCTGGTCACCGCAGTTTCTCTCAAAAATGCACTGCATATTGGTGAGAACAACGGATCTCATGCCTCCGTAATTAAGCGCACGGCAGTTCTTCTTGGCTTCAGCGAGCCTTGCAATATGGTCTGTGAGCTCATTCCATGACGGTTCATCAAAGCAGGCACGCAGAGCGGGATCTCCCTCCTCCTTACGGGCCTTTGCTCCCCATTCGGAGCCGTAATAGACACAGGGAATGCCCGGCATGGTGAAGACCATCGTATATACAAGCGGGAGCTTATTCGGGTCATTGATTATCGAAGCGATCCTGGTGACATCGTGATTGTCGGCAAAAGACAGGAGATGCGCTCCCCTGGCGACCGTCCAATCCTCAGGTCCGAACAGTCTCAAAAGAGAATGAACTATCTCGAACATGTTGCAGGAATTGAAAGCCGAATGTATTCCCTTATAGCACTGGTAATTCGTAAGCGAATGGATGTGCATCTCATTTAACATCCTGCCGTATTCACCGTGAAGGACCTCGCCCAAAAGGAAGAAATCCTGCTTCTTTGAATCTGTGAACTGTCTGAGCCTGCCCAAAAAGTCCATATCAAGGCAATACGCAACGTCAAGGCGCAATCCGTCTATGTCAAAGAAATCGATCCAGTAGCCGACTTTATCAAGCAGATGGTCGATAACGGCGGGATTTCTAAGGTTGAGCTTAACGAGATCATAGTTGCCTTCCCAGCCCTCATACCAGAATCCGTCGTTGTAATTGGAGTTTCCGTCAAACGAGAGATGGAACCAGTCTTTATAGGCGGAATCCCATTTATGCTCCTGAACGTCCTTGAATGCCCAGAAACCTCTGCCTACATGGTTGAAAACGCCGTCCAAGACGACCTTTATGCCTTCTTTATGAAGAGCATCGACAACTTTCTTGAAATCATCGTTCGTACCGAGCCTTGTATCGATAAGTCCGTAGTCACGGGTGTTATAGCCGTGAGTGTCAGATTCAAAGACGGGTGAGAAATAGATCGCATTGATCCCGAGCTTTTTCATATGAGGGATCCAGTCAAGGACTTTAAGGATCCTGGATTCGGGAATGCCGTCGTTTTCAAAAGGCGCTCCGCAGAAGCCTAAGGGATAAATCTGATAAAAAACTGATTCTTCGTACCACATGGCGAGTATGTTAACACTACCCTCCTGTCCGGTCAAATAATGAACCTCCCGGCTGAATTATGCCGGGAGGCTCGGAAAGAGAAAAAGTGGTTATCACTTGGAATTACTTTCCTAATGACTATTCTAATCAAGCAGTATTAAGATACTTTAATCAAAATGTTTCTAATCTTTTAACGCACAGGATCAGTTGCGCATTGAGTGGATCGGCGCAGGTATCCTGCCGCCCCTGTGGATGAAATCGGCACAGGAAGTCTTGGTAACAGGCATGATGGGAGCAGTACCCAGAAGTCCGCCGAATTCAACGCTGTCGCCTACACCCTTTCCGGGAACAGGAATGAGCCTAACGGCTGTCGTCTTGTTATTAAAAGTTCCAAGAGCCATCTCATCAGCGATAATGCCGGAAATGGTCTCTGCCGTTGTATCTCCGGGGACAGCGATCATGTCGAGGCCGACGGAGCATACGCATGTCATTGCTTCTAGTTTTTCGAGCTTTAATTCACCGCTTCTTGCGGCAGCGATCATGCCCTCGTCCTCTGAAACGGGGATAAAGGCGCCGGAAAGACCGCCGACATAAGAAGATGCCATGATACCGCCCTTCTTTACCGCATCATTGAGCATAGCCAGAGCTGCAGTCGTTCCCCATGTACCGCAGGTCTCAAGACCGAATTCCTCGAGAAGCCTAGCAACAGAGTCGCCGACTGCAGGCGTTGGAGCAAGCGAAAGGTCGATAATGCCGAAAGGCACGCCCAAACGCTCGGAAGCTTCCCTTGCGACGAGCTCACCTACCCTGGTGATCTTGAAAGCGGCTTTCTTAATAGTTTCTGCGACAACGCCCAGGTCTCTTCCCTTCACGCCTTCAAGAGCATGCTTTACGACACCGGGACCGGAAATACCGACGTTTATAACGCACTCAGGCTCTCCGGGACCTAAGAAGGCACCGGCCATGAACGGGTTATCTTCAGGCGCATTTGCGAAAACAACCAGCTTGGCACAGCCGATAGCGCTCCTGTCAGCGCTAGCTTCAGCCGTTTTCTTGATTATCACGCCCATGTCACGCACGGCATCCATGTTGATACCAGTCCTTGTCGAAGCAAGGTTGACGCTCGAGCAAACGAATTCAGTAGTTGAAAGTGCTTCAGGTATGGAATTTATAAGGATCTTGTCTGATTCCGTATAACCCTTTTGAACGAGAGCCGAAAAGCCGCCGACAAAGTTGACTCCGCAGGTCTTTGCAGCCCTGTCCAGCGTCTTTGCAAAAGGCGTGTAGTCCTTAGCTCCGCATGCTGCTGCAACGATCGCTATCGGAGTTACGGAGATCCTTTTATGGATTATCGGGATACCGTACTTCTTGCTTATCTGTTCGCCCGTTGCGACAAGGTTTCCCGCATAGCGGCAGATCTTATCGTAGATCTTGTTGCAGGACTCCTCAACAGTGGAAGCGGCACAGTCCATGAGGGATATTCCCATCGTTATGGTCCTTATGTCCAGATGCTCTTTGTTGAACATCTGCATCGTTTCAATAATCTCGTATTCGTTGATCATAAGAAATACTCTCTAAATCAGATTTTATGCATAGCGTTAAAAAGGCCTGTGTGCTGGATAGTTATCTGAACGCCCAGATCGTCGCCAAGAGCCTTTAACTTGTCGGAAATATCGGAGTTTTCGATCTGGAGGTCTTTTAAGTCGACCATCATTACCATCGTAAAGATGTCATCCAGGATCGTCTGTGAAATGTCCTTGATATTGATCCCGTATTCGGCAAGCAGAGTTGAAATGCCTGCGATTATGCCTACCCTGTCCTTACCGAGAACGGTTACGACTGCAGTATTCTTTTCGTTTTCCATATTGAATGTCCTCCGGGAACTATTGTTTCACTATGGAAATTATAATCACTTGCCGCCGTTTATTAAAGCCGAGGACAGCGCATTTGCGCAATTTATTCCATCGATTGCTGACGACATTATGCCGCCCGCATATCCTGCGCCCTCTCCGCAGGGGAATATCCCGGGAACATTGATGCTCTGATAAGACTCACGGTCTCTTAAGATCCTTACCGGAGAAGAACTTCTTGTCTCAACAGCCGTGAGCACCGCGTCTTCCGAATCAAAGCCTTTTATCTTCCTTCCCATCTCAGAAACGCCGTCTATAAGAGTATCCAATACGTAATCCGGAAAGATCTCCCTGAAATCAGCCGGCCTTACACCCGGCCTGTAAGAAGGTTTAACCTTACCGAATTTGCCCGTTACCTCACCGTTAACGAGGTCACCGTATCTTGCAGCAGGTGCATGTCCGTCAGAACCGCCTGCCTTAAATGCAAGTTTCTCAAGTTTTTCCTGATAGATCATGCCGTCCAGAGTGCCGGTTCCGTAATCAGAACTGTCAACAGGCACGAGTATCGCGCTGTTAGAGTTGTCTCCGTCTCTTGATCTGACACTCATCCCGTTGGTGCATACGGTTCCGTCATTTGTCTGCGAAGGCACAACGGTTCCGCCCGGGCACATGCAAAATGTGTAAAGGCGCCTGCCCGTCTTTGTTTCGCATGCGAGCTTGTAGTTTGCCGCCATCAGATCGGGGGATTCATCCGTATCCATGCCATATTGGGCAACATCTATGTCTTTCCTCAAATGCTCGATCCTGACTCCGACCGAGAATGGCTTTGATTCCATTGCGATTCCCAGTCTTTCAAGAGCCCTGAAAGTATCCCTTCCCGCGTGTCCTATAGCAAGGATGAGTCCTTTGCACATTATCTCACGGGAACCGTTCTTATCCTGAACAGTTATGGATGAAAGCCCGTTCTTATCAGTGCGGTATCCCTGGAAAAGAGTATTGAAAAGGAATTCTCCGCCCAATGAGATTATGTCTTTTCTAACGTTAACGACAATGTCCCTGATCCTGTCGGTACCGACGTGAGGATGAGCATCGTAGAGAATGTCACTTGGAGCCCCGTGAGAAACGAGCATCTGATAGACAAAAGCCTTCAGACCGGAACTGACGCCGGAATAGAGCTTTCCGTCCGAAAAAGTACCTGCGCCGCCTTCGCCGAACTGGATGTTTGAATCAGGCTTAAGGCGCGCTGTTCCGTTCATGTAGTTCTCGCAGTCTTCGATCCTCTGCTTCATCTCGGGACCGCGCTCGATAACTATCGGCTTCAGGCCGTATCTTGCAAGTATCAAAGCGGCAAAAAGCCCGGCCGGGCCTGATCCGACAACAACGGGCCTCATATATTCTCCTACGTGAACACTGAAATGTTCTTTATGCGGGAAAGCAAGATCCATCAGTTCTTCCTGCTTTTTGGAGACCGTCTCTTCATCAGCGAAATCAAACCTGTAGATTATCTTTACCTTGTTTCTTCGCGCGTCGATGAAACGCTTGTCTATTACAAGCCTTATATCGCCGTTGGCACATGCCTTGCAGGCTTTGACGAGCTTTTTATCCGAAGACTTAAGGCCCGCCTGGATTATCCTTACTGAATCAGGAACGGACTTCCCGCCCCTTGAAGGTTCAAAGCCTAACTCAAACATCTTGAACCAACCTCTTTTGCTGCGGCCGCGGCTGAAGACCAGGCCCACTGGAGATTGAAGCCGCCGCATCTTCCGTCAACGTTTAAAGCCTCACCGATAATGAAAAGGCCGTCAAAAGAACCGTACTGCATGTGTTCGTTGACTGCAGAGAGCTTAATGCCGCCCGAAGACACCTGAGCCTTATCTGTTCCACCGAATCCGTCAACGGGGATCTTCAGATTGCAGATCGCTCCGCACAGATGTTTAATTCCATCATCACTAAGATCTTTTATCGTACCGGCAGGATCGATATTAGAAGTCCTGCAGAGGAATTCGCACAAGACCCTCGGGAAGATCCCTGTCAGAGCAGAAGATATGCTTCTTTGGCCGAATTTAGTTTTTCTGTCTTCCAAGAGCTTATATGTCTCATCAAAACCCTTGCCAAGGAGATTCAAAACAGCAACAGGCTTTTGTCCTTTATCCAGCATTTCCACGGCTTTGCCAGAAACGTCCATGACGCAGATGCCGGAAATTCCGCCGTCTTTACTGAATATAATCTCCCCTTCGGATGAACCGGCGGCATTCGTTCCGTCAGTGGAAACGGACACCTTTCCCCTGCATCTGATCCCTGCAAGAGCCTTTATACCGGGCATTTTGCTCGTAAGAGAAGTCAGCGCGGGCTTAAAAGGTACTATGTCATCCCTTCTTATGAACTCCTTCAATACCGAGTTTACAGAACCGGTTGAACCTGTCGAAGGATATGTATGACCGCCCGTAGCGCAGATAAAGTATTTAGACTTATAAACCGAGCCGTCTTTGAGATATGCCTCATATAAGCCGTTTTTAAACGAAACCTTTTCGCACTTTACGCCGAACTTCATTCCGCAGTTATTATCCTCTAAGTAAAACCTGAAGGAATCAATGACCGTGGCGGCCCTGTAAGTAGCCGGATAGAAAAGTCCGTCATCACAAACGGTCTCTATTCCGAGAACGTTCTCAAAAAAATCAACTACATCGGAATATCCGAATGCCGAAAGGCATCTTTCCAGTCTTTCAGTACAATCCGTGTTGTACTTGTCGGCTGAAACATTACGGTTTGTGAGGTTGCACCTTCCGCTGCCGGTCATTGCGAGCTTTTTACCGCATCTGTCGTTACCGTCGATAATGAGGATATTGGCTTTGCCGGAAGTTATATTTGTAAGCATTGAGGCGGCAAAAAGTCCTGAAGCACCGCCGCCCAAAATGATACAGTCGTAAACAACGCTGCTCATGAAGCACCTCCGCTACGGCAAGCCTTAAGGGTCCTGGCAAGCTTCGTTTCATTAAATGGAATTCCGCCGAATTCAGCAACTATCGCTTCTTTCGCGCTTTCAAGGTCTTGGGCCGTGCCGTCTTTAAGCTCAAGCTCGAGCTCGCAGATGATGTCGCAGGTCTTCCCTTCAGGATCCTTTATCGCGCCATAGTCAACGCAGGCTTCCATTATGCTTCCTTCATACCTGAAATCGTAATAAGTCCGGTCAAATGTATTGGAACACATGACAACCAGATCATCAGACTTTATGCCTTTAAGGATATCATCAAGAAGGCTCAGGTCGTCGCCTTCAGCATTACGCTTAAAAGAATCAATATCAAGGACGCCGTCAGAACTTTTGAGATTCCATTCAAAGTGATTGTGTACGCCTTCTTTGACCTCACCCTTGTATTTGGCCGTAAATTCAAAGAAGTCAGTTTCCAGAGCCTTATAATGTCTCTTTCTAAAGCTGACGCCTCTCGAAGCAAGAATACCGTCAGAAGTATCCAGATAAAAGTTTTCGAGCGTAACGGGACGGTTATCCGGGTTTTGGCAACGGCTTTTGAACCAATCGGTTGAAACTGCCGAAAACAGACACTCCTTGTCCTTAAATGCCAGTTTGACCTCGGTCTCCATAAAAGGCTCCTTAACTGATCGTGTGAACGCCGCTTGCCGATACAACGCAGAGCTTGTTGCCTGCAAGGAAATTCAGCCTGATGACGTCTTCATCGACAGCGAAGTCGTTAAGCAACGTGCCGGAGGAATCGTAAACGAAGATGCGCCTGTCAACACTAATCGCATAAAGCTTTCCCGAATAAGCAACGGCGTTGATCTTTGAACCGACGTCAGAATTGTATATGACATTCTCCGAGCCGTTCAGGATCGCAAGCTTGTTAAGCTGACTTACGCCGTCGGAATAAGTGATGAAAAGCTTTCCGTCAACGAGCTTTATGTAGCCGATAGCGGAGAAATCATAGTTGTCCTGAACGAGCTTTCCTTCCTTTACTTCATACATCGAGTTTCCGGTAAAGCAGTAAAGGTGTTCTCCGCTGTAGAACATCGACATGAACATAACGTTGCCGTCGACGTTGTACATCGCACTGTCAGCCATTTCAAGGCTTCCGCTGGTGCTCTTGCTTATAGAGAACACTCTGACATAAGGAACTATGACGGCACCGCTGGTGTTTACCGTCGAGACTGCGAGTTTCTCGGAATCTCCGTCAAAGCAGCAGCAGACAGGGAATCCTGAATTGTAGGAAGACCACTGGTACTGTCCCTTGCCCTGTTCATCGTAAAGGATCACGTCGCCGTTGGATTCGTCACTTCCTGTGATAAGTGCAACATATCCCTTTTTGGATATTGCGAGTGACTTTATCTGATTCTTTGTAGGAGTCGTGTAAAGCGGCTTGTCACGCGTCATAAGGGTAAATGAATAGCCGTTGAGATCGAACACTGCAACGTAGTCACCGTAGATATAACACTGCGGATTTGTGTATGAGACCGCAACATTGTAGATCTCAGTTCCCGAAAGAGTGAGATATGCAATACGCTCATTTGTTACCTTCACAACGCCCTCGCCGTAAGGATAGAGCTTCTGCGCTTCAGAATACTCGCAGCTAAAACCACCCTGGGCGGCCAGCTTGATCTGCGTGTCAGCCCCCTCCATCGAATTGATCTTCCTGGATACGATAAAGATAAGAACGATACTTAATACGAGCAGTACCGTGAATACCGTCACCGCTATCGTTAATCCTCTGAAAGGATTGCTGCTCTTAGCTTTCTTTTTATTCGTTGCTTTGTTCGTTGTCATTATATATTTGCCTTATTCACTCTTTTTAGGAATATCATATGTTCCGTTAATGCTGTTTGTTATCGCTTTCGTAAGCAGATCATAAGCGGACCAGATACCGTATTCATAGGTATTTTCTCCGCCGTCATTGTACAGTTCCCTGCCAAATACATAGAACTTTGTATAAACGCCGTTACAATAGACATAGTAAGTAACGTCATTACGCTTGTAAAAGTCATAGACTACAGACGAATGATTCCTGTTAAAGACCGTAATCGTGGTGTCAGGAACGGCATTAGAAGAAACCGGCGAGAGCTCCTCGACTCCTGCTATGTTGATACAGAATATCGATTCGAACAGCATTGCCGCATAAGAACGGCCCTGGCTGTTAAACACCTTTGCATTACGCCCGTCAAGCTCAACGGTGGAATCGTTGTCGGAGATCGTATTATTCTTAGCCACATCCAGCTTCATAACGAACTTCCTGCCCTTTCCTGAGCACTCGATCGAAAGAACGTTATCACATGTATCGTAGAACACATAACTGCTGATAAGAACAAGAACAGGTGACTCGATCGTTTCAAGCTTATCGGAAGACACTTTGAAGATCTTTCCTTCACCGTTGATCCTGCCGTAATGATATCCTTTGACGGCCGAAGACATATTTACCGTATAAGTCTTTCCGCTCTTCATGCTCAAAACGATACTGTATGCAGGATCAGAAAGTCCGTATTTAGCAATGTTAGCCTGATCAGCGTCTTCATATTCTTCCGCTTCAAGTCTGCAGAGCTTCTCGATCAGGCGGTCGAAATAAGGGCTCGACTCAATAGTAAAAGGCTTCGTGAACTTGAACGACGCTTCGCCGGTCTGTTCATCATAGATGCAGGACGCGGTAAGATCGACGGCATCGGCCTTCCTTACAAACCTGACGTTATCAAGTCCTGCGACATCCAGATTCATAACGCTTGTATCAATAAAATCATTTGAGACCTTTGAAGCGTACTCGTACTTCAGCGAAGTGACGTAATAAACAGATGAAGATCCGCTGATACATATATAACAGTAGTTCTTGTCAGGAGACAGGTTTCCGATCAGGATCGAACTTGAAGTACCGTCTTTTTTATTTACCGTTACTTTAAAAGAAGGAACGTTAAGTCCGTATTCAGCAAGATCCGCTTTATCAGCGATATGAATGCATCCGACAAAAGATGTCATATAATTCACAAACGATTCCAATGCAGACTGGGAATAATCATCCGGTCCCTTGTCGCTTCCCGAGTAAGCATATACATAAGAGCCGCTGTTTGTAGAATTCTTGTCGACCTTTACATTAACTCCGCCCTCTTTATGAAGGACTTCAACAGAAGCCACATCCACCGGATTTACATAGAGAAGATCTACTGAACTGTTTGTAGAAGTTTCATGTGTAGAACTGGTCCTGTCAATTGCAAAGAACACCACGACTCCTATTGCAAGGAGAATCATGACGACCAGAGGAATCAAAAGGTTCTTTGCAGTCTTCATATTACAGGTTTTTCCTCTTGTTATAGACGATAACAGCCATGGAGCTGAGCGCGATAGGAAGGACTATCATAAAAACGACCATGATCGCAGTAGCCGCGGATGCGGTGGCGTCATTGTCGTTCAGCTTGTAGTTTTCAATCTTCTTAACAGGAATGTTGACATTATAAGCATCGGAAGCAGGAAGCATGTTTCTTACGCAGGCCCTTATAAAATCAGCATTCTTATCAGTGATCGTATATTCCGAGAAATATGCATCGGAAGTAAAGTTAACAGTTCCGAAAACAAAGAGCTGTCCTTTATCACCGTTCGCATAACAGGAGTGCATTGCTGCATTCAGAACAGCAGGATTTGAATCGATCTGCTTGGCTTCGTTATTCTCGCCTGCAACGCTCTTTGTTGCCGAAGCACTTGAAAGTAGCACGGGTGAGGTAATAACGTCTGCTCTCTGATTTACAGAATATGTTATGGGCCTCGACAGCGTGATGTTTAATCTCTTTTCGGAGATCAGACCGGCAAATACAGGACCGATATCAGCAAGAGAATTATTGATGTGTCCGTTAAGCTGATAATTAGGATCGTTCTCTGAGATCATGCAGTGCTCGATGTTGATGTTCATCTCGTTTAAAAGACGGTTGAGATTCGTAAAAGGCTCATTGACGTTCTCACTCGAATATTCGACAGACACGATCACGTTTCCGCCTCTTGCGATGTAGTTCTTCAATTCGAGATATGCTGTCTCGGTAATATCCGTATCGGGACCGTTCAGGATGATAAGGCTGCAGTCATCGGGGATCTTGAAGTCTGAAACGACAGCCAGTTCCGCAGTCTCAACGCCCAAAGAAGCGAGCATCCTCTTAAGCTGTTCGCAGCTGTCCTCTTTAAGTCCCGTCAGAACGTAAGCTTTTGACGTGTAACCTTTCATGAGAGTAATCATTGAATTGGTAAATGTGTATTCGACGTTGTTTCCTGTCGCCAGATACGCATTGTACTGTTCAAGATAATTGGTATCGATCGTATAGCAGTTAATAGGATCGATTATATCCAGCTTTCCGTTATAGTAGACGGCGTACTGGCCTTTCAGATTAGAAAGTCCGTAAGCACCCGCGGGATCAAGTTCCGAAATGATACCGGGATGAGCCTGAAGGTCCTGATATTCGACGGTGATCTTTCCCTTTGACTTTTTAGCGTAGTCATCAAGAAGCGGAGCAATATACTGATATTTCGTGTTAACAACGGATTCCGGTCTTTCAAACAAGCCGACAATACGGAATCTCGTGCCTTCAGGAAGACTGTCGATAAACTTCTGTGACTCAGCTGAGATCGAGCTGCTCTTATCCAATGTGAAATCGAATGTGAGAGCCTTTCCAAGGAGGTTGTCAAAAAGGATGTTGACCAGAAGGACAATAACGCCAAGGATCACCACAGAACCAACGGCATAAAGTTTATACTGTTTTGCTCTTTCATTTACGGCCTTTTTACCGGAATGCTTATTAGACAAGCTGTTCATTTTATTACTCATTGCGTTATCCCCCCTTACTTCTGACTCCAGCGCTTCTTCTCGAGGATCCTGAAAGACAGATACAGGAAAAAGATCGCGAAGGAAACACAATAGATCAAAGCTGATGCGGAGAAGATACCGTTGCGGAATTCATAAGTCTTTTCGAACGGATCGAACCAGCTGATGGCATTCGTTACAGCGGTTTTTGCATTGCTGCGCGCCGTAGCATTGATCCCCATGTAAGACATGATCGTGCTTACAGAGAATCCAATATACTCGCCGATAACCGAAAACAGATTGTTCAGAAGGATGATCAGGAAAGCTACAATAGCAGAAATGATCTGATTATCGCTTATTACTGACGCAAAAATACCGATCGATATAAACAATGCCGCCATAAAGAAAAAGACCAGAACTGATCCCCAGGCTCCGATGCCTACCCTGCCGCCGCACGCAGATACAACGATCATATGTATAAAGACATTGATGAACATTACAAAGCAAAGAGCCATGGCGGAAAAGAACTTTCCGACAACGACAGAGAAAAGGTCGATGGGAGAAGTGTAATAAAGCACTTCCGTTCCCCTCTTTCTGTCTTCGGCGAAAGAACCCATCGTTATGATCGGAACGATGATTATGAATAATGAACGGAGAGAGTTGATCTCATCGCTTATACTTACAGTACCTTCTGAAAACAATGTATAAAAGTTAAATCCGGAAATAAAGGTGAAAATGGCTAATGCAACATAACCTACCGGTGTCCTGAAATACGACAGGAATTCTCTTTTAAAGATTGCAAACATATTATTCTCCTTTTCCTGTTGTAATACTCAGGAAGATTTCCTCAAGCGTAGGATCGAGTGAACGGAATTCAAGGATCGGCCATCCCGACTTAGCCATCATGAAGAAAATGGCTGTCCTGATCTCATCACCAGCCTGCTTCGAAGTCGTGATCTCAACTTCGCCGAAAGATCCGGAGTTTCTGATATTGACGTCTGTGATCCCGGGGATCATCTTCAGTCTGGCTGCAACATCCTTTGCAGGTCCTTTGAACGACATCAGCAGATTGGTAACGTTTGTAAGCCTCTGTGAAAGATCCTTAACGGTATCTACTGCGGCGATCTTGCCGTGGTGGATGATGACGACCCTGTCTGCGATCTCCTGGATCTCAGAAAGGATATGGGAGCTGACAATGATCGAATGATTCTTGGAAAGGTCCTTGATAAGCTTTCTGATGCCGATTATCTGATTAGGGTCCAGACCGACCGTGGGTTCGTCAAGGATAAGTATCGGAGGATCGCCGACAAGAGCCTGTGCAATACCGACTCTCTGCTTATAGCCCTTGGAAAGGTTGCCGATAAGCCTTCCGGTGACTGCATCGATGCCTACGAGTGAAGTTATCGTGGCTATGTGCTCTTTTCTGTCTTTCTTGGGCACGCCCTTAAGCTCACACATAAACGTCAGATACTCGTTGACGGTCATGTCAAGATAGAGCGGCGGCTGTTCAGGAAGATATCCTATGTCCTTCTTTGCAAGATCGGGCTGCTCCAAAATGTCATGGCCGTTGATCTTGACCGTACCTGACGTAGAAGAAAGGTAACCCGTAATAATGTTCATTGTCGTGGACTTGCCGGCACCGTTCGGGCCTAAGAATCCGAGGACCTCATTGTCTTTTACGGTAAAAGAAATACCCTTTAAAGCCTTCTTGTCTCCATAATGCTTAACAAGATTCTTGATCTCAATCATGGCAGACCTCCGTTTTATTTGCTAATTTATTATTTTATAACAAAGCAGACAAAACAAAAAGGCAAAATATCAAAAATCAGGGACAACATTGCTCAGCCGAGCTTCACCACGGCCGCAAAGACCTTTGTATCAGCGCCTTTATAGCCGTAAACGGCAATCTTTCCGTCGTTTTCGGAAATGTACAGCTCGACTTTTTCTCCCTGCTTGACCTCGTTATTGTAGTTGATAGAGATCTCCCTTACCGAAGTAACGTCGTAGCCTGACTTAAAAAGTGCATCATAAGCCCATGCGGTATATCTTGAATTGTTTACGTGTCTGTTCCTGTCAAGCTCGGTATAATCCGCGTACTTGATTATCACAGGCTCATCAGAAGGTCCTGCGATTTCGCTCTTGTCAGGGAAATCGATCTTGGGACAGTTCATCCCGAACACCTTCTCTTCAGACTGAATGAAAGCAGGCGGCAATTCGGGCCTTTTTGCGGCGATTACAGGCCTGTGGGTGTTCCAGTCAGCCAGTATCCAGGTTGAAGTGGCCTTGCCTATACGGGTGCCTTGGGAATCATAGACCTCGAATTCCCTGCCGTAATACAGCTTCTCAAGGCCTGTCGCCCAGGTCCTGATCTTAAAGGTCTCGTGCCACTTGGGGAGCCTTTCTATCTCGATGTGCATCCTGAGGATTATCCAGCACATATTGTTTTCCTTGAGGAAATCGGTGCCGTAGCCAAGCGAATATGAGCTCTGCTCAGCAGCTTCCTGCATGTCGCCTATAAGAACGGATGTATAGAGACTGTCCCCTATTCCGCATTCGGTCGCCTTGCAATAGACCTCTATCTCGTTATACGGAGGATAATCCGGCATTATCAGTCCTCAGCCTCTTTTTCGGGCTCTTTATTGACGGAAGCCTTATAGAATGCGGTATTCCTGGGGTTATACCTTCTGAAGACCTTATACATCTCAGGCTTGAACTCAAGGATAAGCATGCATATATAGTTCTCTTCCTTGTATGTCAGATACCAGTAGTCTTCGGTTACCGGATAATCCTTCTTTGCGGTAACCGCAAGCTTGATGTCAGCCTTCTCAAGGTCTGACTTGTAGCGGTCATCAGTAACAGGTCCGATGTAGATACAGTCCTTTATCGAAAAATCCATGAGATCCACGCGGCTTGACTGCCCGAGGATCTTTGCAACGTTAACGTTGTCGTTGGAGATCTCGACGTCATATTCGGCATAAGAACGCTTGAAAAAAGTGACAAAGATAAATGCCAGCGTAACAGAAAGCGTCAGAGTGATCGAAAGCACGGCAAAACCGAACATTGCAACGCCGAAGATGTTGACAGCGACGATTACCGCAAGAAGCGCAAATATGGCGAAAAAGCGCGCGGCAACGTTCTTTCCGCTCTCACGCACTACGTGTGATTCAATAAAGCTGTCTTCGATCATAAACGGTCACCTTCTGAGAAAATCCTTTACTATCATAACACAAGGAATCTGTAATTGAACAAAAAGGCTGCCTCAAACGAGACAGCCTTTAATCCATTGATTAAACCGGTTATCAGTACATCGGCTGCTGAGGCATTGCAGGAGCTTCCTTCTCAGGAATGTCCGTAACAACTGCTTCTGTGGTGAGGAGCGTTGAGGATACGGATGCTGCATTCTGGAGTGCGGAACGTGTAACCTTTGCAGGATCGACGATTCCGGCCTCAAACATATCTGTGTACTTGTCGTTGAGAGCATCGTAGCCGTTGCCAGCAGGAGAATTCTTGACCTTCTCGCAGATTACGCTGCCGTCAAGTCCTGCGTTGTCAGAGATCTGGCGGATCGGTTCTTCAAGAGCCCTGAGAACGATCTTAACGCCTGTTCTGACGTCGCCGTCTGTTTCGCCGAGGAGCTTTTCAACAGCAGGGATAGCGTTGATGAAAGCCGTACCGCCACCTGCGACGATACCCTCTTCAACAGCAGCCTTTGTTGCAGCGAGAGCGTCCTCGATACGGAGCTTCTTCTCCTTCATCTCTGTCTCGGTAGCTGCGCCGACCTTGATGACTGCTACACCGCCGGAAAGCTTTGCAAGTCTCTCCTGGAGCTTTTCCTTGTCATAATCGGACTTTGTCTCTTCGAGCTGAGTTCTGATCTGGTTGACACGTGCCTTGACTGCGCCCTGCTCGCCTTCACCGTCAACGATGATGGTGCTGTCCTTGTTTACCTTGACCTGGTGAGCCTTACCGAGCTGCTCAA
>JAEEGJ010006701.1_pt1 | contig 34143 bp, 17 predicted proteins | sample 8958761 | NCBI WGS metagenome assembly JAEEGJ01 (sample SAMN16246546, study PRJNA631951) | gut metagenome | biome: gut microbiome; feature: rumen; material: RS-attached | host: Bos | place: Iran: Karaj | collected 2018-10
TCCTGGTAATAGTTCAGGTAGAGCACGCAGTCCGCGCTGTCTTTGCCGTGGCCAAAACGGGAGCCACCCTGTGCAAAGGCATTCTGACCGGAGAAAACGGCCATAGCGGCGAAGAAAATCAGAGCTAGTTTTTTCATATCTTCTAATTTTTAAATTTTGTCTTTCGCAATCTGCGTGCCACACTACTGATAAGCACGCTTTTGGAACCAGATGTCAAAGATATTGAATCCCAAATTAAAACCAAAATAATTCTCCTTGACCTGGGAGGTGGCAAGGCCGCGGCGGCCAAACTCCAGACCCACGCTGAGACCGTTGTACCAGCGGAAAACGGGAAGGGTCATACCCAAAGTAACACCCAAAGAATTCACGTGGGCGCCGTCTACGGTGTAGTACGACTGATCATAATAAGCTCCTACGCGATAAGTGCAGCGGCGAAGGAAATAACGGATATCGTTTCTGTTGGGGGTGAACTCCACGCCGGCCCGGACGGACTGTCCCACCGACGGGGCAAACACCACGTCTCCCACGTTGGAGAAACCCTTCACTTGATCTATTTTACTGTTGCTCCAGTTGGTGCGGGTGTAGTCTATCTCGGCCAGGAAGCTGTCTCCCTTGCGGTAGCTTACGCCCACTCCCAGTTCGTCTCCCATCCGGAGACCCTCGCTGTTGAGATCCTTTACATCGGCCACTTTGTCGTAGCTTCCCAGCTCGCGGTAATGGACGGTTTGACCCCGCATAGCGGAAGAAAGCTGATAAGTGGCACCCACCGTGATATAGGAACCCACGGCAATGGGCTGCTCATACTGAAGGCCGAATTTTCCGCTGAAGCTGTGCACCTGAAGGGAGTCTCCCACAACCACGGAACGATATGTTTCGTCTCCAAAAGTAATACCCGTGGTCTTGGCTACGTTGCCAAAGGTATAATTGAACTGGGCACCCACCGAGAGACGGTTCCAGAAAGTGGCCGCGGCGGCGGCAAAAATCTGGTAAGTTCCGCCCTTGCCGACGGATGTGTAAGTACGCTGCTGCGTATAAACGTCCATTTCCCGGTAAGTAATGTTGTAGCCTACGTCGCTCATAGGGGTAAGACCCACCATAAAGGCGGTGTTGCGCCACATAGGGAAGGAAATGGCAATGTCGTCAATGTTGAAAACGGTATTGAAACCCTTCTTGTCGCCTTCCTTGAACAGCGATATACGGCCGTTCAGGCCCATATCGGCCATAAAAGAGAGGGAATCGCGGGCCGTCATTGAAGCCGGATTGAGAATATTGATGAAACGGTGGTTGCGGGCTGCAATTCCTACTCCTCCCATTCCACGGTTCCAGGTGGTACCGCTCTGGTGCAGCTGACCTAAACCAAAGACGGAATAGGGGGAGAATCCACCCGTGGTTCCGTCCGTCTGGGCCCCCAGGGTCCCGGCCGTCAACACCAGCACAACCAGTGCCGTCAAACTATTTCTCATTCTTTCGAACATACTCTTCTGCCATTAACGCCAACCCCATCAAAACGAGGTTACAAATTACAAATATGGAACTTTTCATCCGTTTTGCAAAATAATTCGCGTCTCCGCCGGTGAATACCACCACGTTTTGCGGATGAAGGTTCAGGTAGCCCTCCATTTCAAATATAATGCCTGAAACCACTCCGCTCTCAATGGATCCTCTCTCCGAAAGGCCCACCGGCTCCGGCTTTTCGGGACTGTCCACCAGTGGAAGGGAGCGGGAATAGCGGCTCAAAGCCTTGAAGCGGGTGCGGAATCCCAGGGAGATGTTACCCCCTGTGTAAAGCCCCTCTTCTGACGTAAAATCAATGGAAAGCGTGGTGCCAAAGTCCACTATGGTGCAGCCCTTTCCCTGGAACAGATGCCGGGCGGCTACAATGGCGGCGGCACGGTCATAGGAAAGGTAGGCGGGAAGCCCGTAGGAAAGGAGTTTTTCCCGGTGATCCGGGTCCAGCAGCAAAAGCTTTTCGCACTCCTTTTCCAGCTGCCCAATTTCCTGGGCCGAAAGCGAAAACACGGAAGAGACCACCATCACGGAAGGCTTTTCCCGTTTGGTGAGAGAGAGAATGAATTCCATATACTTCTCTCCCTGGTAGCGGAAAGTCTTACCAAGGGTGGTTCCCTGGGCCCAGGCGGCCTTGAGGGCGGTGTTTCCTATTTCTATGAGCAGGTTGGACATAGCCCGCAAATTTACCAATTATTGGAGTTTTTTCAAAATATGAAGGGCCGAAGAAAGGGTATTCACCCCGCGGGAAACCGTACGCAGCTTGCCTCCGTCCTGGTTGAACTTGAAAAGGGTGGGATTCTCGTTCACGCGGGAAAGGATGGTCTCGAAACGCTTGGACTTGTAGTATGGAGACATAGGATTGTTCACAAAGAACATAATCTGCATCCCGTTCTTGATGATGATCTTCTCAAAGCCCATCTCGCTGCCCAAATTTCTGATTTTCACCACAAAAAGAAGGTTTTGAACCTCCAAAGGAAGAGGGCCGAAGCGGTCTTCCACCTGCTTGCCCAGCCGGTCAATCTCGCGCTCGTCGGTAAGGGCGTCCAGCTGCTTGTACAGGCGGATCTTTTCGGCCGTTATATCTATGTAATCGTCGGGTATGAGGGCGGGCTGGTCGGTTTCTATGGTGCAGTCGTCCACATACTTTTCGTGGCCCGTGCGCTGCACCACCTGGGTTTCCATACCCAGCTCTTCCATAGCTTCGGACAGAATCTTCTGGTAGGTTTCGTAGCCCATATCGGAGATGAAGCCGCTCTGTTCGGCCCCCAGCAGGTTGCCGGCTCCGCGGATATCCAGGTCCTGCATAGCAATGTTGAAGCCGCTTCCCAGGTCGGAGAACTCCTCTATGGCCTTGAGACGCCTTCTGGCGTCGTCGGTGATGCTGATCAGCGGGGGAACAATGAGGTAGCAGAAGGCCTTCTTGTTGGATCGGCCCACGCGGCCCCTGAGTTGGTGAAGGTCGCTCAAACCTACATTCTGAGCCTGGTTTACCAGAATGGTATTGGCATTGGGAATATCCAGACCATTCTCAATGATGGTGGTGCAAAGCAGAAGGTCGTAGTCTCCCCTCATAAAGGCCAGCATACGATCTTCCAGTTCCTTGGCCTCCATCTGGCCGTGCGCCACGCAGATTTTCATATCCGGAATGAGCCGGTGCAGGATATCCTCAATAGCCGGCAGTTCTTCCACCTTATTATGAAGGAAGAACACCTGACCGCCGCGGTTGAGCTCATAATTGATGATGCTCTTAATCTCGGCCTCATTGAAAAGGATAATCTCCGTCTGGATGGGAATGCGGTTGGGCGGGGGAGTCTGGATAATGGACAGGTCGCGGGCGCCCAGCAGGGAGAACTGCAGGGTGCGGGGGATGGGAGTGGCTGTAAGTGTAAGGGTATCTACGGAACTTTTGAACTTGCGCAGTTTTTCCTTGGCCGAAACGCCAAATTTCTGTTCCTCATCTATGATCAAAAGCCCCAGATCCTTGAATTCAAAACCATCTCCCAGGATTTTATGCGTACCAATCAGTACATCAATGGTTCCCTCTTTGAGGCGCTTTTTTATGTCTGATATCTGCTTGGCCGTACGAAGGCGGCTCACATATTCCACATTGCAAGGCAGGTTGGCCAGACGGGACTTGAAGGTCTCATAATGCTGCAGCGAAAGGATGGTGGTGGGTACCAGAACCGCTACCTGTTTGGAGTCACAGACAGCCTTGAAGGCAGCCCTAATGGCAATTTCCGTCTTACCAAAACCTACGTCTCCGCAGACCAGGCGGTCCATAGGGCACGTATCCTCCATATCCTCCTTGACGGCTTTTGTGGCGCGCTCCTGATCCGGGGTATCCTCATACATAAAGGAAGATTCCAGTTCTTCCTGCAGATAAGTATCGGCCGAAAAGGCAAAGCCCTGCGAAGCCCGGCGGCGGGCATACAGCTGAATGAGTTCCTTTGCTATATCCTTTACGCGGGACTTGGCGGCACTCTTGAGGTTGCTCCAGGTCTTGGAACCCAGTTTGTTGATGCGCGGTGCCTCCCCTTCCTTGGAACGGAAACGGGAAATTTTATGCAGGGAATGCACCGATACAAATACCACGTCTCCCCCGCTGTAAATGAGTTTGACCACTTCCCGCATTCGGCCGTGGTCGTCTTTCATCTTAACCAGACCGCCAAATACTCCCACACCGTGGTCTATATGCACCACATAGTCTCCCAGGTTAAAGGAGTTAAGGTCGTTGAGGGTCAGCTGCTCGGACTTGTCCACGGTACGGCGCAGGCGTACCCGGTGGAAACGGTCAAAAATCTCGTGGTCCGTATACCAGCAGACTTTATTCTCGTTGTCTATGAAACCGGCGTGGATGTTCTTGTCCTTTACAAACTCCGGCAGCACGGCGTGCTCGTCCTGCAGCATAATGGAACGCAGGCGCTCCAGCTGGCTTTCCTTTTCTCCAAAGATATAAACCTTGTAATTGCTCTCTATCTTGGAGCGGATGTCGGATATCAGGAGTTCGAAGTTCTTGTTGAAAACCGGCTGGGGAGAAATCTGGAAGGAAATGCTCTCTACGTTCTGCCGGCTTAGCGGAATATCCAGATAAACCCTTTGGAAGGCCGAAAATTCCTTGAAAAACTCCCTTTCCTTATACATATCGGAAGAATCCAGCCAGACGGTGGTATCGGCCTTTAAGAGGGTGATGAGGGAGACCCCTTCATCTTGGGCCTCTTTGGCAGCAATGTCGGGGTAAATATCGGCCTTTTCCAACTTTTCTATGGAAAGCTGGGTGTTACAGTCGAAGGTATTGATCTTGTCTACCTCGTTTCCAAAGAAGGTAATGCGGTAAGGCTTTTCCAGGGAATAGGAGAAGATGTCTATGACGGCGCCTCTGATGGCATATTGTCCGGGGGCCGAAACAAAATCTACTTTTTCGAATCCTTCTTCCTGCAGGCGGGTGCGGAGGGCCTCATAGGCCAGGTTTTCTCCGGCCGAAATGGTGAATAGAGCTCCTTCCAGCTTCTTCTGGGAGGGGACTTTTTCTTCCAGGGCTCCCGGATAAGTGACTATGAAGAGTCCTTCTTGGGCCTTTTGAAGGATCTTTCCTATGGCGGCGGTGCGCTGGACTCCCAACGAAGATTTGTAATTGCTTCTTTCTACCGTTTTGCCCGACTCGGGGAGGAAGAAAACGCAGTCTCCCTCTATAAGATTATAAAGGTCTGCGCTGCAATACTCGGCCGATTCACGGGTGGGAAGGACTATCAGGTTGGTCTTTTGAGGGGCTGTCTGGGAGACTACCGCCCAGCGGGCAGACAAAAAGAGCCCACTGCAAAACACTTCGGACGCATTTTGAAGTTTGTTTTGCAGCAGGGAGGAAGATTTTTCACTTATCAACATTCCCTTCATTTTCCCTGTTGAAAAGCTGTTGATAACCCTGTTGATAACTCATTTTTCAAGGTTGAAGAAAAGGGGTGTGCAAGCCATTCACATTTCCTCAACAGGTTATCTCACTTTTTTCAACAATCATTTTTACCTTTAAAAAATTAATTTTCAATGACTTGAAGAAAGTTATCAACTTTTCAACAAACCTATCAAAAACAAACTTCTTAAAAATAAAAGAACTATATTTGTATCTGAATTGAATCTGACCCGCCCTATGAACGAATTCGATCCTCACGACACAATCGAGCGCAAAGATAATGAATTTGACGGAATTATCCGCCCGCAAGGGCTGGATGACTTTACCGGCCAGAAGGAAATTGTGTCCAATCTGGGCATTTATATAAAGGCTGCCAAACTGCGCGGCGAAGCCCTGGATCACGTTCTTTTCCACGGCCCTCCCGGTCTGGGTAAAACCACCCTGGCGCATATCATTGCCAACGAGATGGGTGTCAATATGAAGGTAACCTCGGGTCCGGTGCTGGATAAGCCCGGAGACCTGGCCGGCCTTCTCACTTCCCTGGAAACCGGAGACGTCCTGTTCATAGATGAAATCCATCGCCTTTCGCCCGAAGTGGAGGAATACCTCTATTCGGCTATGGAAGACTATGTGATTGACATTATGATTGACAAGGGTCCCGGAGCACGGTCGGTGCGCATTTCCCTCAATCCTTTTACCCTGGTGGGTGCCACTACCAGAAGCGGTCTTCTCACAGCTCCCCTGCGGGACCGTTTTGGAATTAACTGCGCCCTGGAGTACTACGACACGGAAGACCTTAAGAAGATTGTGCTTCGCAGCGCCCGTATCCTGGCTTTGGAAATTGACGAGGATGCCGCTTTTGAGATTGCCCTCAGAAGCCGCGGTACCGCACGTATCGCCAATGCTTTGTTAAAGCGCGTAAGGGACTTTGCCCAGGTGCTGGGAGACGGACGTATCAATTTGGAAATCACTCGTTTTGCCCTTAATAAGCTCAAGATTGACAAACGCGGACTGGATGCCATTGACAACAAGATCCTCCGTACGCTCATTATCACGTTCAAGGGAGGTCCTGTGGGAATAGGAACCCTGGCTACTTCCGTAAGTGAAGATGCCGGAACCTTGGAAGAAGTATACGAACCTTTCCTGATCAAGGAAGGTTTCATTATCCGTACCCAGAGAGGCCGTGTAGCCACCGATCTGGCCTATTCGCACCTGGGTATGGAAAGTTATTTGAATCAACGTAAATATTCTCCAGATGAAAGCGGTTCGTTATTTTAGTCTTTTAGTACTTTTGTTTGTGTGCATCCCTTCTCTGGCCTGCACTTCTGTAATTGTTAGCGGTAAGTATACCAAGGATGGAAAGGCGGTGATGTTCAAGCACCGTGATTCCAGTTGTCAGGAAGTAGCTGTTGAGTATTTTCAGGGTGAAAAGTACCGTATGATGTGCCTGGTCAATGCAGACTGGAAAACCAATCCCCTGGCCCATGTTCCTCTGGGAACCCGTGAGGCCTGGGCCGGAGAGAATGAAACCGGCTTTGCCATTATGAATACGGCTACCTATGATCTGAAGGATGACGACATTCCCGCCGATATGATGGATAGGGAAGGTATCCTGATGTACAGGGCTTTGGAGATTTGCGCTACGCTGGAAGATTTCGAGCATTTTTTAGATACGCTTAGCCGTCCCCTGTATGTGGAAGCCAATTTTGGTGTCATTGACAATCAGGGCGGTGCTGCTTATTATGAGGTTAACAATTCCAGCTGGACCAAGTTCGACGTGAACCGGGAACCGCTGGGATACCGTGTGGTAACCAATTTTACTATGACGGGAAGAATGGAAGACAGAAAGGGTGTGGACCGGTATATCAAAGCCCATAAGATCCTGGCTTCCAGTTATGTTCCTATGGAAGAATGGGACCATACTTTCTTTGTAAAGAACATATCCTGTTCGGGTAAACCCATCCTGCGGGATATCACCTCCTGCGCCATTACTTTTGAGGGAAATATTATGTGGGCATCCCTTGGAAAACCGGACAAAGTGCCTTGTTTACCTTATAAGTTATAAAAAGTCCTAAAAAAGTCACTAAAAATACGTATCTTTGCAAGACTGGAATAAAAATACCAACAAATAACTATATGGCAGATCCTAAATTAGATTCCAAAATTCCGGAAGGACCGCTTAAGGAAAAATGGTCCAGGCGTAAAAGTTCCATCCGGGTGGTTTCCCCCAACAACAAGCGCAAACTTGAAATCATTGTGGTGGGTACCGGTCTTGGCGGTGCTTCTGCAGCTGCATCTCTGGGTGAGATGGGTTACAACGTCAAGATTTTCTGCATCAGCGACTCCCCCCGCCGTGCACACTCCATCGCTGCACAGGGTGGTATCAATGCTGCCAAGAACTACCAGAACGACAACGACTCCGTGTCCCGCCTGTTCTTTGACACCGTCAAAGGTGGTGACTACCGCAGCCGTGAGGCCAACGTATATCGTCTGGCAGAGGTCAGTGCAGCTATCATTGACCAGTGCGTAGCTCAGGGTGTTCCCTTTGCCCGTGAATACGGCGGATACCTGGCCAACCGTTCCTTCGGCGGTGTACAGGTAAGCCGTACTTTCTATGCCCGCGGTCAAACCGGTCAGCAGCTGTTGCTGGGTGCCTATGCTTCCCTGAATAAAGAAATTGCCGCCGGCACCGTGAAGAGTTACCCTCGTCACGAGATGCTGGACCTGGTCATCATCAACGGTGAGGCCAAGGGTATCATTGCCCGCAACCTCATTACCGGTGAAATCGAGCGCTTCGGTGCCCACGCCGTGGTTCTGGCCACCGGTGGTTACGGAAATACCTATTTCCTCTCCACCAACGCCATGAACTCCAACGGTTCGGCTGCCATGCAGGCATACCGCAAGGGTGCTTTCTTCGCCAACCCCTGCTTTGCCCAGATTCACCCCACCTGTATTCCCGTTCACGGAGACCAGCAGTGCAAACTGACGCTGATGTCCGAGTCCCTGCGTAACGACGGCCGTATCTGGGTGCCCAAGAAGAAAGAGGACGTGATGAAACTGCGTACTCATCAGATCAAGCCTTCCCAGATTGCCGAAGAAGACAGAGACTACTATCTCGAGCGCCGTTATCCGGCCTTCGGTAACCTCGTTCCCCGTGACGTGGCATCCCGTGCCGCCAAGGAGCGTTGCGACGCCGGCTTCGGTGTAAACGAAACCGGCCTGGCCGTATTCCTTGACTTCTCCGACGCCATCAAGCGTCTGGGTCACCAGAGAGTGGAAGAGCGTTATGGCAACCTCTTCCAGATGTACGAGAAGATTACTTCCGTATCTCCCTGGGAGGAGCCTATGATGATTTATCCGGCCATCCACTATACCATGGGCGGCCTTTGGGTAGACTATGACCTCCAGACCACCATTCCCGGCCTGTTCGCCATCGGTGAAGCCAACTTCTCCGACCACGGCGGCAACCGTCTGGGTGCATCGGCCCTTATGCAGGGTCTGGCAGACGGCTATTTCATCCTGCCTTACACCATCGGCGATTATCTTTCCCATAAGTTCTCCGAGCCCAAGACGGACACCAACGCCCCTGAATTTGCAGAGGCCGAAAAGAAAGTGGAAGAGCGCATTGCCAAGATCTTCGCGGTCCAGGGTACGGAAACGGTGGACAGCATCCACAAGAAGCTGGGCCACATTATGTGGGAATATGTAGGTATGGCCCGTAACGAGGCCGGCCTCAAGAAAGCCATCGAGGAGATTGGTAAATTGAGGGAAGAATTCTGGAAGACGGTTCGCGTACCCGGAACCAACGGTGAAGTGAACCAGGAACTGGAAAAAGCCCTGCGTCTGGTAGATTTCTTTGATATTGGTGAACTGATGGCCCGCGACGCCCTCAACCGTAAGGAATCCTGCGGCGGTCACTTCCGTGAGGAAATGCAGACCGAAGAAGGTGAAACCAAGCGTGACGACGAAAACTTCATGTATGTAGCCGCCTGGGAATACAAGGGCGAGGGTGTGGAACCTCAGCTGCATAAGGAAGAGCTCGTATACGAGAATATCAAGATTGTAACCCGTAACTATAAAGACTAATCCCGATTATGGAATATAATGTGAAAGTATGGCGTCAGAAGAACGCCAAAGCAAAAGGCCATTTCGAGACCTACCACGTTACGGATGTGGAGGAAGATGCATCGTTCCTCGAAATGCTGGATATCCTCAATGATCAGCTTATCCGCAAGGGTATCGAACCCATTGCCTTCGATCACGACTGCCGTGAAGGTATCTGCGGTGCCTGTTCCCTGTATGTTGACGGCCGTGCCCACGGTCCGGACGACCAGGTAACCACCTGCCAGCTGTTCATGCGTCATTTCAAGCCCGGCGCCACCATTACCGTGGAACCTTGGCGCAGCGGCGCATTCCCGGTGATCAAGGACCTGATGGTAGACCGTACCGCCTTTGACAAGATCATGCAGGCCGGCGGTTTCATCACCGTGCGTGCCGGCAGTGCCCAGGACGGTAACGCCATCCTGATTCCTCACGACGACGCAGAACTCTCCATGGACGCAGCCGCCTGCGTAGGTTGCGGCGCCTGCGTTGCTACTTGTAAGAACGGTTCCGCCATGCTGTTCGTGGCCGCCCGCGTAAGCTCCCTGGCCCTGCTGCCGCAGGGAAGACCGGAAGCTGCCCGCCGTGCCCGTGCCATGGTAGCCAAGATGGACGAGCTCGGATTTGGTAACTGCACCAACACCCGTGCTTGCGAAATGGAATGTCCCAAACACGTTACCATTGACCACATTGCCCGTCTCAACAGAGAATATTTGAAGGCCCGTTTCAGCGAGTAAGTTACTATTGATAATCTTTATCGGCGGCCTTCTGGTGAGGGTCGCCGATATTTTTTATGTATATAATAATAGTAGATTGAAAAAAAGCGTTAAAAATTTAAAAATTACAATTTATCAAATTTCTGTGCTGATTTTTGATAAATTATAATTAACTTAGGCTAATAATTCTTTTAAATTTTTTAAATACGGTCGTAAACCATTATTATATTGCATAAAATGTGATTTTTGGCCATTTGCAAAAGTGAAATTGTTTTTCAATATTTGCAGCCAAGTCCCCCTGTGACTTAGTAGTGTATTCGATGCAGAAGATAATTCTTGTATCAATATTTATGTTTAACTAGTTCTAATGCTTATGAAAAAAATTCGTATTTTTTTCGCAGCCATGGCTATGCTTGTTCTGTCTGCTACCGCTCTTGCACAGAATATCACTGTGAAGGGTTCTGTAGTAGATGAAACAGGTGAAGGTATCGTGGGAGCCTCCGTTCAAGTGAAAGGGACGACCACGGGTATTGCAGCAGATTTGGACGGTAATTTTACCATCGCCGTTCCTTCTAATGCAATCTTGGTTATTTCTTCCATTGGTTATGAGACCAAGGAAGTGGCAGTTGCCGGTAAGACGTTCATCAATGTAACGCTGAAGTCCGACAACGAGTTCATTGAAAGCGCCGTCGTCCTCGGTTACGGTTCCGCCAAGAAGGTGAGCACCCTCGTAGGATCGGTGGCTACCGTTAACTCCGAAACGGTGAAGAGCACGCCCGCCGCAACCGCTCTGGATGCCCTCCAGGGTCAGGTGGCCGGTATGTCCGTTCTCACCACCGGCGGTGTTTCCGGTGATAACAACGTGTCCATGACCCTCCACGGTGTGGGTTCCCTGGGCGCCAGCTCCACTCCGCTGTTCGTGATTGACGGTATTCCGTCTTCCTCCAGCGCCGTGATGAACATGAACCCTAACGATATCGAGAGCGTGAGCGTTCTGAAGGATGCATCTGCAACCTCCATCTACGGTTCCCGTGCTGCTAACGGTGTCGTGTATGTATCCACCAAGCAAGGTGCCTACAACGAGAGTGCCCGCATTTCCCTGCGTTCCACTTGGGGTGTTTCCACCATTGCTGACATGACGTACTACAACAACATGATGAGCGGTTCCGAGCTGCTCGATTTCTGGCAGCGTTCCGGTATTGCTTCTGCAGAGTATCTGTACAACACTTACATTGCCAAGGGTTATACCAACAACACCCAGTGGTGGCGTAAGTTCTACAACACCAACACCCTCCAGTCCCAGAACGATGTTTCCATCGAAGGTGGCGGCAAGACGGTTGCTTATGTTGTTTCCGTTTCCCAGTATCACCAGGACGGTACCACCGTGGGTAACTACTATGATCGTTACACCCTCCGTACCAACCTGCAGGGTCACCCTACCAGCTGGCTCAAATTCGGTGTCAATGCCAACATGACCATTGACGAAAGCCAGCGTAACACCAACTTCGGTAACTCCGCCAACGCCGGTGGTAACAACTACCTCTATGGCGGTCTGTCCGTTATCCTGAACCCCCTGTATCCTGACAAACTGAAAGAGGACGGCCGTTATGAGGCTTCCAACTACCAGGATCCCAAGGTAAGATACGACAACACCGACGATGTTTACAAGACCTACAACCTCAACGGCAGCGCCTTTGTAACCATCGAGCCTGTTCGTAACCTCAAGTTCACCTCCCGTGTTGGTACTGATGCCGGTTTCTCCATCAACAAGTACTATCGCAACCCCAGCTATTATGCTTCCAATGGTGAAGGTTCCCGTTATCGTAACTGGGAAGGCTGGTATACCAATACCATCACCAACACTATTGAATACTCCTTCAATATTGCCAACAAGCACGAAATTTCCCTGCTGGCCGGTCAGGAAGGTGTAGACTACAAGTACGATTCTTTCTCTGCCAGTTCCACCGGCCAGACCAATGACAAGCAGCTCCGTCTGCAGGATGGTCTCCAGGAAAAGTATGACGTGAGCGAAAGTTTGAGCCAGTATCGTTTCCTGTCCTTCTTTGGTCATGCAGACTACTCCTTTGATAAGAAGTATATGTTTGACTTTACCATCCGTAACGATGCCTCTTCCCGTTTTGGTAAGAACAACCGCAACGCTATCTTCTGGTCTGTTGGTGCCATGTGGAAGATTGGTAAGGAGAACTTCATGAAGAACGCTACCTGGGTCAACGATCTCGACCTCAAAGTGAGCTACGGTACGCAGGGTAATGCTGCTATCGGTAACTACGGTCACCTGGGCCTCATCGGCAAAGCCACGGACTATGCTACCGGTCAGTCCTGGGTCCTTTCCCAGCCTTCCAACAACGACCTCTCTTGGGAAAAGCAGGGCCTGTTTACTGTGGGTGTCCGCGGTCGCTTCTTCAATCGCTTGAACCTGGAAGTTGAGTACTATAAGAGAAATACTTCCAACATGCTTATGAGCGTTCCTTATCCGTACACCGCCGGCTTCTCTTCCCAGACGGCCAACGTGGGTACGCTGAGCAACACCGGTGTTGACCTCACCGTGGGTCTGGATGTTCTCCGCACCCGTGATGCTTTCATCACCCTGAACGCTACCTTCAACTACAACAAGCAGGTGGTGACCGAACTGTTCAATGGTTTGGACAAGTGGACGGTGGCTTCCACCGGTATCACCTATGTGGTGGGTCAGCCCGTTTCCTTCTACTATCCCCTCTGGGCCGGTGTAGATCCCGAAGACGGTGCACCTACCTGGTACCTGCCTTACGGTTATGAGGAATATCAGGCTTCCGTTGCCGCCGGTGCCCCCGATACCGACCTCATCGATATTACCCGCACCCGCAGAGATCCCAACGCTACCACCAAGAGCTTCAACGAGGATCTCCTGATGCAGAACACCGGTATCTCCCGCTACAACCCCATCAACGGTGGTTTCGGTATCTCCGGTGGCTGGAAGGGCTTCTCTGTCCGTGCCGACTTTACCTATATGCTGGGTAAATACCTGATCAACAACGATGGTTACTTCGTGGCCAACCCCAACAGCTTCTTCGGTTACAACCAGTCCAAGGACGTTACCGACTTCTGGACTCCTACCCACACCGATGCCAAGTACCCCAACTGGGCCGATGGTTACACCATGCAGTTTGACTCTCACCTCCTCCAGGATGCTTCCTTCCTGCGTCTGAAGAGCCTCATCGTTTCCTATACTCTCCCCGCTTCCTGGCTGGGCTGGCAGAAGGCTGTCAAGGGCATCACCCTCTCCTTCACCGGTCGTAACCTCTTTACCTTCACCAAGTACGAAGGTATTGACCCGGAAGTTAACTCCAACCTGACTCTCGGTCTTCCTGGTAACTCCAAGCAGTTCCTGGGCGGTATCCAGATCCAGTTCTAACGGTTGATTTTTAAATAATTGAGATTATGAAAAAGACAATCAACTATATTCTTGCTGCTTTCTCCGCCGTGGTTCTCGTGAGCTCCTGCAACCTGGACTTGTTCCCCAACGGCAGCATCGCTTACGATGAGGACGGAGCCCTTTTCACCAATGAAAAAGAACTGGGTTACCTGGAGAATGGTCTTTATACCTCTTACCGCAGTGGTTTCTATGGCGAGTACGCCATTACCGAAGAAGTTATGATGGACGGCTTCAATGCCTCAGCCGACTTTGGTAACAACTATGGTGGTGCCCACCGTGCAGATGAAGATTTCAACCCCAGTAACTACGAAATCCGTGACTACTGGTCCAATCGTTACAGCTGCATCAAGAACTACAATGTATTCATCAACGGCGTAGAGAACCTCCCCGAGGACTACAAGGCCCTTGGTGCCAAGGCCCAGGTCGTGAAGGGCGAAGCTTATTTCTTCCGCGCTTCCGCTTATCTGGATCTGATCCGTCACTATGCTCCCGCTTACGATCCCGCAACGGCCGCCCAGGAGAATTCCGGTGTTCCGCTGGTGCTTGTTTACGACCAGAACGAGAAGCCTTCCCGTGCCACCGTTCAGGAAGTGTACGACCAGATTAAGAAAGACCTGGATTCCGCTGCTGTGAACCTGGCCGGTGTGGCCGGTGCCAAGGCTTCCCAGAAGATCACCATTGACGCCGTAAACGCCCTTTACGCCCGTTACTATCTGGATGTGAAGGATTATTCCAAGGCTTATGCCAAGGCCCAGGAAGTGATTGCTTCCAAAGCCGGTTACGCCCTTTCTTCCTCTGTGAAGGAATTCCAGAATGAGTATTACATGGACAAAGGAACGGAAGCCATCGTACAGCTCTTTGCCAATGTGTCCGAGAATGGTTCCGGTACCAACAGCGTCTACACTTCTATGGCTTCTTCTCCTTCCGAGGTGAAGGATAACCCCAACGGACGTTATTTCAACAAGCCTTACTTCTTCCCTTCCCAGAAGCTTCTGGACCTGTACGACGTAGATGACCTCCGTCTGGCCTGCTGGTTCACCATCGACGGTCAGAACAACCTCACCGGCGAGAAGTATCCTACCTTCATCACCAACGACTACACCTATGATGTGGTGATCTTCTCCAAGTATCTGGGAAACAAGGAGCTTGTCAGCGCCTCCAGTACCGTATTGAATTCCCGTCAGCACGTAAAGCCCCTGCTCATTGGAGAAATGTACCTGATTTCCGCAGAAGCTGCTTTCCGTGGCGCCAACAACGGCGATGCCCTCACGGCCCTGAATGCCCTCCAGACCAAGCGCGGTGCCACTCCTTCCGACGAAGTGAACGCTACCGTTCTCTATAACGAGTGGTTCAAGGAAACGGTTGGCGAAGGCCTGCATATGAGCACGGTCAAGCGCTTCGGCAATGGTTATTCCGTACGTACTCCTCAGCCTGCCGCCGTTGCTACCTTCATCATGAGAGGTGACAACTACGAGACCAAGAGCATGGAGCCCGGCGACTACCATCTCAACTGGCCCATCCCTACCAACGACATGCAGACCAACAAGAACCTGGTCCAGAATGCCGGTTATTGATTGGAATAGAGAAGTCTTTGCATCTTAAAAAAGAAAGACCATGAAAAGAGTTATCAATATTCTTGTGACTACCCTCTGTGCAGCCGTTCTTTTCTCCTGCACTCACGAGTATTCTTTCAAGACTAATTCCTACGTAACGTTGGGCGAGACTTCTTTCTCCGTGAAGGAAGACGTTGGTACCGTGTACATCCCGGTATCGGCCTACAACAGCGAGTCTGTTTCCGGTTCCGTTTTCTTCAAGGTTATTGACGGAACGGCTGTCCAGGGAACCGACTTCACGGTAGAACCTGCCAACGGTGTGCTGGATTTCAATGGAAACAGCACTGAAAATATTGTGATTTCCGTCGTTGAGCACGCAGGTGTCCTTACCGGAAGCCTCAAGTTCACCATCGAACTGTCTGCCGTAGCCGGTGGCATCACCGATTTGGGCGGCGTTTATTCCGCTACAGTTGAAATCAAGGACAACGACGTTGTCGTTGACTGGGATTACCTGAACGGTGATTGGACCGCATCCGATGACGGCAGCTCCACTTATGACGTTGAAATCAAGAAGTCGGGTGAGAATACCCTCAAGCTCGTCAATATTTGGGACGAAAAATCTACCATCGAAGGAACGGTTACTTTTGACAAAGCCAATAACTCCGCTACCATCGTATTTGCTAAGGGACAGGTGGTTTACACCTCCAGCTCCTATGGTCCTTGCGGTATCTTCGGTGTTGAAGGCAATTCTCTGGTAGATTGCGTAGCTACGGTTACCAGTGGCGGTATCACCATTGGCCCTTGGTATGTCATTATTCTTACCGGACAGTATGCTGGATATAACTTCACCGGCGAAGGTGGCGGCTACGGCGGCTACACAACGCTTACAAAGAACTAATTGTCCTAAAAGAGTATTATTATGAAAAAGAATATTTTCCAAGCAGCTCTTGCGGCCCTGTTTATCGGTGTTCTTGCCGTATCTTGCGCCAAGGAAAAAGACAATGACAGCGCCATTCAGAAGCCGGTGATGGTGACCATCTCTGCCGATTCCTACTTCACGGAAGCCCAGGCCGAGATCAAGGCTACCCTGAGCCAGGCCATAGACACTCCTGTGACGGTTGACTTTGCCATTGATGACAACATCGCCCAGGATTATACTACCCCTCTCGATCCCGATCTGGTAACCGCCGGAACCATTACGATTCCTGCCGGCCAGACGGAAGGTACCGCTACCGTTACGGTGAACAACGCCGCCCTTCCCAAGGGTAAGTATGAAACCCAGGTAGTAGCCGTGAGCACGCAGGGTGCCAATATGTCTTCCAAGAACTCCGCCAACATCATCCTCCTTCAGGGTGTGTCTACGGTCAGCATTTCTTTTGACTCGTCTTTCAACTCCGAAGGTGAAGCCGACTTTACGGTTTCTCTGGATATGTACAGCGAGGAAGACTGCGTGGTAAACCTGGCACAGTACGAGCTTGACATTCCCGGTTACACCAATGTTCCCTCCATGGCCTTCAAGTTTGACAAGGAAGTTGTCATCAAGGCCGGTGAAACGGAAGCCAGCGGTTCTGTGGCCATCGATCTGGACGCCCTCTTTGAGACTGGTCGCTATGCCGGCGGTCTTATGGTCAAGTCCCTTTCCGTAAAGACGGAAGACAAGTTCGAGATCTCTTCTTCTGCATTTGCCAGCGCCAGCGCCTATAACTTCGTGGCTCCCAAGAAGAACCACAGCTGGTCCCTGAACTACCAGGGTCGCGTTACGCAGGAAGGAACCATTTACGAGCTCTTCTTCGTGGACGGAGTAGGCGGTTATTTTGACTATTTCATTACCAGCGCCGATCAGGAAGAAAAGAACAGCTTCATCTATCCTTCCCTGATTTACGAAGAGAACCTGTACATCAGACGGAGTATGGCCGAAGGCGAGACGCTTGACGAAATTTGCTACAGCGATTTCGAGGGCGGTGCTTATGTGGCTGCCAGAAAGCGCGCGAAGGCCGGCGATTACAAGCTCTGGATTCTGGGCGTTACCGAACAGGGTGTCTGCACCGGCGAATATGCCGTGCTCGACTTCACCGTGGAACCCGAACCCGAACCGACGGATGCCTACAAGGCTTGGCTGGGTGACTGGATCCTTGGCTCTTCGGCCTACGATGAAAAGCCCATCGTGGTTACCATCAGCGCAAAGGATGTGAACAACAGCTATTTCATTGACGGCCTGGAAGGCATTGATACCGTATCCGAAAAGCTCTCCGCTACCGCTTTCTTTGAGTCTGACGGTACCATTACCATCTATCCTCAGACGGTAGGTACTTGGACGCATCCGGACTACGGTCCTGCCAAGGATGTTCTGGCCGGTCTGATCCAAGATGGCGGTGCCACCTACTATGTGGCTGCCGGTGAAGATCCCATTGCCTATGGTGTACTGGGTGCCAACGGTGTCGCTTCCCTGACCCCCGGCTCCTTCTATGACAGCGAGACCGGTACGCGCTACGCCATCACCGGACTGAAGTATTATTGGGTAGTAAGCGCCGGCGCCGGTCGCTATACCGCTGGTTACACCAGCCTCCCCAATTCGCTCATTCCCGTGAAGCCCGAGCCTAACACCACGGTCAGCAACAGCAAGAAGGTGACGGTTAACCTTCCCCTCCCGGGCGCTTCCGTCAACCACGGCGAAATCGCCGGTACTCTTACGGACCACGTGCGCATCAAGTAGCCGGAAAGACTCATTTTAATCCTTTTGATTACGACCAGCCTCCAAAGGGCTGGTCGTTTTTTGAAAAAAAAGCGCTATCTTTAGGCCAAATTTGATAGTTTTTACGCAATGAGAAGATTATTTGAAGTGCTGGCCCTGGCCTCCGTTCTGGCGGTTGCCTGCCAGAGGGAAACCCAAGTGCCCGGGCAGCCCCAGGACATCCCCACCGAGGAGACCGTGGCCGCCGAGCCTCAGGTTCAGCAAGTTAAGATGTATTTGGGAGATGATTTGGTCCGGCAGGTGGAAGCTGCTTTGGAAAGCGGCTCCTATCTGACCAAGTCCCCGGGATTCAATTCCGCCTTGGATCAGCTGGATGTGGTATCTATGGAGCGCCTGTTCCCGGATGCCGGCGAGTTTGAGCCCCGTCACCGCGAGGCCGGTCTCCACAAGTGGTATGTGGTAACCTACAAGGGCAGCATGCCCGCCACCAAGGCCAAGAATTCCCTGGCGGACATTCCCGGCGTGGAAGTGGTGGAGGTCCCCCTGAAGGAGGCCATCAATTCCATCACCTTCTTCAACGACCCTCAGGAGGATCTCCAGTGGCATTATCATAACGACGGAACCGCCAGAGGAGCCATTGCCGGCGTGGATGTGGATGTGCTTCCGGTCTGGAACAACGTCACCACCGGTGATCCCAATGTGGTTGTGGCCGTCGTGGACAAGGGAATTGAATTCTCCCACGAAGATTTGTCCGGCCGCGTAGATCTGGCCAACAGTTACAATTTCGTCAACCATTCGGCCAGCATCGCTCCCGGAGACCACGGCACCCACGTGGCCGGTACCATTGCCGCCATCAATAACAACGGAAAAGGCGTTGCCGGCCTGGCCGGAGGAGATGCTGCCAACGGTAAGGAAGGAACCACCCTCCTTACCTTGCAAATCTTTGATCCGGAAGGAAAAGGCGGCGGTTACGGTGAGCAGGCCATTGTATGGGCTGCAGACCACGGCGCCGTCATCTGCAACAACAGCTGGGGCTATAATTTCTGGGACGAGGATCACAAGGTGTATGACCAGGAGCAGGCAAAAGAAATGTTCGAGCTCTATAGCCAGCCCAATACCGGGTCTTATATGACGAGCTTGAAGTCGGCCGTGGACTACTTTAACAAGAATGCCGGAATGGACGCCAACGGCAAGCAGGTGGGCCCTATGGCCGGCGGTGTGGTTTTCTTCTCTGCCGGTAATGATTCCAACGAGTATGGCGTTCCGGGTGTCTATGAAGGCATCGTCTCCGTGGGATCCATCGGTCCCAGCGGCACCAGAGCCTCCTATTCCTGCTACGGTGACTGGGTGGATATTGCCGCTCCCGGTGGAGAAAGCCAGTACGAGCGGGTTTACAGCACCGTCCTCGACAATAAGTACGGCTATATGCAGGGCACGTCCATGGCTTGCCCGCACGCTTCCGGCGTGGCTGCCCTGGTGGTAGCCGCCTGCGGCGGACAGGGCTTTACCCGCGATATGTTCCTGGAAAAGCTTCTGAACGGAACCAGCACCAAGGTAGACCTGCAAGGCTTCAAGATCGGTCCCCTGGTAGACGCTTGGAATGCCGTCAACTATGGCACGGCCGAAGCTCCGGATCCCGTGAGCGCCTTGACCCTGGAGGTCCTGTCCAACACCGTTACGGCCAAATGGAACGTAACGGGTCACGAGGGTGTCCCCGCAGCCGGTTTCCAGCTGCAGTACAGCGACAGCAAGAGCGCCCTGGAGGCCTCCTCGTTCAATGACCGCAAGGAAGGAGTTATGGCCGAATATTTCACGGTCTCTGCGGAAAAGGTGGGAACTCCGGTAAGCCTGACCATCCCCGATTTGGATTTCGAGACCGACTACTATTTCCGCATTTACGCCTATAGCTCGCCTGTGGTGCACTCAGACGCTTCTGCAACGGTTTCCGTGAAGACGGGAAGCAACCACGCTCCTGTCATTAAGCCCGAAGGAGACATCTCCAACCTCCGGATCAAGGCATCGGAAACCAGGCCCGTCAACTTCTCCATCACAGATCCCGACGGTCACGTGATTACGGTGACCCATACGCCCGGTTCTGCGGCCGAGAGCTGGCGTGAGAACCAGGGCGGAAGCTTTACCCTCCAGATTGACGGCACCAAGGCCCCGGCAGGCTCCTACAGCTGCCGTATCGTAGCCAAGGACGCCTATGAAGAGGAGGCCGAGGTAACGGTCCACTACACCATCCTGGAGAACCACGCCCCCGTGCTGGCCAAGGGATTTGAGAACATCATCCTCAACGAGAAGGGCGCCTCCTTCAGCCTTGCGCTGTCCGAGTACTTCACCGATGAAGACGGAGACAACCTCACCTATACGGCCCACTCCTCCTCTTCGGCCCTGCACGTGACCGCCAACAGCGGCAAGCTGAGCGGAACCGCCATGACCGACGGCCTGGCCGTGGTCAAGGTAACGGCTTCCGACCCTCTCAAGACATCGGTGAGCGCAGAGTTCAAGGTGGCGGTCCGTACGTCCGGCGTTTTGGTTTCGGCCTATCCCAGCCCCGTAACGGACGTTCTGTACATCACCAACAACGAGACCCAGCTGCACTCCATGGATGTTAAAGTAACGGCCTCTACGGGCGGTGTAATGATCTCCGAGACGGTGAGCGGCAGCGCCTTCGAACCGGCCACCCTGGATGTGAGCGGCCTGGCTCCCGGCATCTATACCGTGACCATTACCTTCAATGATAACCAGTACAAGCAAACCGTCGTCAAACAGTAACAGAGTATGAAAAAGATCCTTCTTACCTCCTTGGTGGCGGCTTTGCTGCCGGTGGCACTTTTTGCCCAGTCTTCCCCGGCCCTTCCCTTTGTCCGGATAGACCGTAACCCCATTACTTCGGCCATGGGTGGCGCGGAGGGCACATCGGCCCTTTACAACCCGGCCGCCGTTCCTTTCAAGGGCGGGGACATCCTGGCTTCTTACCAGATGTGGGCCCCCGGCGGAGCCAAGAGCTCCAACATCAACCTCCTGGGCGGCATCAAGATCGGGAAGCGCATCGGCATCAACATCCTGGGCGCTTACCAGTCGGGCCAGGCCTATACCACGTATGACAATACCGGCAAGGCGGGGAGCGAGTTCGTTCCCAGTGACCTGATGGCCGGCGCCGGCTTTGGTTTTGCCATTACGGACTTCCTGTCCGTGGGCGCCAACGTCAAGTACGCCAAATCCACCCTGACCTCCTCCGTGGGCTACGGTTCCGTGGCCGGAGACCTTTTTGTGATGTTCTACAAGAACGGTTTCGGGGTAACGGGCGGCGTGGCTTCCCTGGGAATGCCCGTCAAGTCCGGCGAACAGAGCTACAGTCTGCCCGCTTCGGGCAAGGTGGCCGTGAGCTATGACAAGGCCTTTGGCACCAGCGCCATAGCCGTAGCGGCCGACGCCGACGTCTTCTTTACCGGCGGTCTGGGCATGGCTTTGGGTTTCCAGTATGCCTGGAACGACATGGTGTTCGTGCGTGCCGGTTTCCACGTGGGAACCACCGGGGCACCGCTGCCCACCTATGCTTCGCTGGGTTTGGGTGTGAAGTTCATCGGCATCCATCTCGATGCCAGCTGGATTACGGCCAACGATATCCTGGGCAACACCCTCAACATCGGCCTGGGCTACGCCTTCTGATTACCAGAGGAAGTTATTGAAAGGATATCTTCCTGCGTGAATCTCCGCAACTATCTTGTAAAGGTCGTTGCGGAGTTTTTCTATGCCTATCTTCTCCCGGGCCGAAATGAAGATGCAAGGGGTCTTCTCCTCTGCTATCCAACTGCTCTTAAGCTCCTCCAGCGTACGGTTGACGGGCTGTTTGGGCGTCAGGGAGAATTCGTCATAGGGCTCGTAGGTATAGGCGTCCACCTTGTTGAAGACCACGTAGACGGGCTTGCCCGCGGCACCAATCTCCCGCAGGGTCCTTTCCACCACCTCCATCTGCTCTTCGAAGCCCGGATGGGAGATATCCACCACGTGCACCAGGACATCGGCCTCGCGGACCTCGTCCAGGGTGCTCTTGAAGGCTTCCACCAGCTGGGTGGGGAGCTTGCGGATAAAACCTACCGTATCGCTCAGGAGGAAGGGAACGTTCTCGATGACGACCTTTCGGACGGTGGTGTCCAGCGTGGCAAAAAGCTTGTTCTCCGCAAACACGTCAGATTTGGCCAATAAATTCATCAAAGTGCTTTTCCCTACATTGGTATACCCCACGAGGGCCAAACGCACCAGAGAGCCTCTATTGCCCCTTTGCGTGGCCATTTGCTTGTCGACTTTCTTCAGGTCTTCCTTTAACTTGGAAATCCGCTGCTTTACGATACGGCGGTCGATCTCTATCTGGGTCTCACCCATACCGCCTCGGGTACCCATACCGCCGCGCTGACGCTCCAGGTGCGTCCACATACCGGCCAGGCGCGGGAGCATATAGTTGTAGTGCGCCAGTTCCACCTGCATCTTGGCGTAGGAGGTCTTGGCCCGCTGGGCAAAGATTTCCAGGATCAGGGACGTCCGGTCAATGACATCGCTGCACGCAATCACCTTCTCGATGTTGCGCTGCTGCATACCCGTGAGTTCGTCGTCGAAGATGACGTACTCTATCTCGTTCTCCTGGCAGTATTCCTTGATTTCCTCCAGTTTACCCGGGCCGATGTACGTGGCCTTGTCGGGCCGGTCCAGGCGCTGGGTAAACATTTTATCGGGAAGGGCGCCGGCGGTTTCGGCCAGGAACGCAAGCTCGTCCAGGTATTCCTGCACCTTGCGTTCCCCGCCTTTCTCCAGGATGACGCCAACAAATACGGCTTTATTGGTCTTGAATTCACTCATAAGGCCGCAAAGTTAGTCAAAATACCGGAGAGTTCTTAACATTTCAAAGATCATATCCACATACTTGGAAGAAGTGTGGTCCCAGGCAAAGCCCAGGCGGTACAGCACCTGCATGGTGAAGTGCACGGAGGGCTGGTTCATCACCACTTCCTGCTGGTTGGGCGACTGGGCATAGGCCACCAGGCTGCTCAGCAGCGGGGCCTTGTCCGGCTGGGCCATTACAACCTGCATCCGGGACATGAATTCCGGGAATTCCACGTAATCCACTTTGTTCCCATCGATCAGGCGCAGCCGGGAGACGATGTCTTCCATGGGCAGCAGGTGGTTGTTGGAAACGTTGAACACGCAGTTCTCCTTGGGCGTAGTGGCCAGCAGCACCATGGCGCGGGCACTGTCGTCAATGGGGGAGAACTCCATCTTGGCATCCAGCAGGGAGTACGGGCAGGCGCCCAGGAGCTTGTATGCGCGCAGGCGTCCCATGGCCGAGTTGGCGTTCAGGTTCACCTGGAATTCACCGTCGGCGGAGCGGGGCGACAGGTTACCGGCGCGCAGAATCTTGGCGTTGAGGGCTCCGGCGGCCATCCGTTCCAGGATGAATCTTTCGGCCAGGAACTTGGAATGGACATACTGGTTGCCGGTTTGCTGGCCAAAGTACAGCTGCTGTTCGCTGATCTGCTTGGGATGGCTTCCCTCGCTCATACCGGCCACACTCTCCGTGGAAACGTGTACCAGGCGGGCTGCCGTGGCTTCGCAGAAGGCGCAGATGTTCTTGACGCCGCCGTAGTTGATATCCTCGATATCCGTTCCCTTGGAGAAGTGCTTCACGTTGGCGGCGCAGTTCACCACCAGGCTCCAGGGCGTTCCGGAGGCCTTCAGGGAGTCGAATACGGCAGGCTGGGTGATGTCTCCGTTCACAATGCGGATGCGCTTGCCAATCAGCGGCCGGTAGTCTTTCTCGAAGTAATACACCAGCATCTCGCTCAGGCGTCGTTCGGCGCTCAGGGATCCCTTAGGACGCAGCAGGCACCAGATGATGGTGTCGTCCTTGGTGCTTTCCACCAGTTCCCGCAGCATGTGGATGCCCAGGAAGCCGGTGGCGCCGGTAAGGAGTATCTGGCCTTCCAGGCTCTGCATCTTGCCGGTCTGGAGGGCTTCCAGCGTGTTGCCGGCCAGCAGGGCGTCGATGCCCGAATAGTCATAGTCGCTGATCTCGCTGTCCTCCTTGGGAGCGGCGGCGCCGCCACCCAGGAAGGCGCCCAGTTCACGGGCGGTGGGATGCGCGAAGACATCGGCATAAGCGAACTTGATGCCGCGCTTTTCTGCGTTCACCAGCACGTTGGTCACCATGAGCGAGGAACCGCCCAGGTCGAAGAAATTGTCCGTGGCGCCCACCTTTTCCAGGCTGAGGACCTCGGCGAAAATCTCGCACAGGTTCTTCTCCAGGTCGGTTTCGGGGGCCACGTATTCGGCGCTGGTGTCGGGCGTGGGCTTGGGCAGGGCCTTGCGGTCTACCTTCTGGTTCACGTTCAGCGGAATCTTGTCCAGCTGGACAAAGGCGGCGGGCACCATATACGGCGGCTTGCGCTCCTTGATAAAGGCCGATGCGGCCTGGATGTCGAATTTTTCTTCGGCCACCACGTAAGCGGCGATGAACTTGCCGCCGGACGGGTTGTCGAAGGCCTGTACGGTGACGTCCTTCACGCCCGGGCATTCCCGCAGCACTTCCTCCACTTCCTTCAGCTCGATGCGGAAGCCGCGAATCTTCACCTGACCGTCCTGACGGCCCACAAATTCGATGTTGCCGTCGGTTCTCCAGCGCACGATATCACCGCTTCGGTAGGCGCGTTCGCCCTTGCGGAACGGGTTGTCGATAAAGGTCTCGGCCGTCTTTTCGGGGCGGTTGAGGTAACCGCGGCCCACGCCGGCGCCCGTAATGAGCAGTTCTCCGGCGGCGCCCACCGGCACGCGACGGAAGTCGCCGTCCATCACATACATGCTGGTGTTGTCCAGGGCGTGGCCGATAGGAATGTTGGCCTCGCGCTTCTTCACGTCGAAGATGGTGGAGAAGATGGTGCACTCGGTGGGGCCGTAGCCGTTGTGGAAGCCATAGGAAGGCGGATCCATGGAAACCAGCTTTTCGCCGCCCACGGAGAGGTGCTTGAGGGACTTGTTGTCCGGGAAGTTCTTGGCGTACATCACACCCACCTGCGTGGTCATGAAGCTGTGGGTGATGCCGTTATCCGTGATAAAGGCATCCAGCTGGCTCATGTCGTGGCGGGTTTCCTCCGGGATAATGTGCAGGCAGCCGCCGGCGGTGAGCACGGGATACATGTCCATCATGCACGCGTCGAAGCCGTAGCTGGCATAGGCCGCCACCCGGCTGTGGTCCGTAAGCTTATAGTATTTCTGGTACCAGGCGCAGAAATTCACCAGGTTGCGGTGCTCCAGCATCACACCCTTAGGCACGCCCGTGGAACCGGAAGTGTACAGCAGGATAAAGAGATTCTCCGGCTTGGGACCTTCGGGAACCTTTCCCTTGGGAAGGGCTTCCAGTTCATCGGTGGTGAGCACGGGACCCTTGTACTCCTTGAGCACCGGCAGGAGTTCCTTGTCGGCGATCAGGAGTTTGGCCGATGCGTCGCTCACCATGAAGTTGAGGCGCTCCTCCGGGTAGGAAGGATCCAGCGGCTGATAGGCGCAGCCGGCCTTGAGGATACCCAGCGAGGCCAGCGCCATCCACTGGTTGCGGCCGATGAGCACGGACACCACGTCTTCGGCCTTCAGGCCCTTGGCGGCGATGGCGGCGGCGATGCGGTCCGACAGGGCATCGGCCTGCGCATACGTGCAGCTGAAGTCCTGATAGCTCACGGCGGGGTTGTCGGGCGTCTTCTTGGCCTGGGCGCGGAAGAGGCTCACGATGGTCTGGGTGGTGTCTACCTTCTGGGTGAAGTGGTTGAAGCCATCCAGTTCCTTGAGGCGGTCGGTGTCCACGAACGGCACCTCGTTCAGTTTGTCATGCTGCAGCAGGCCGCGCACCACGCATTCCATGGCATCGGCAAAGGCCTGCATCAGGGCCACGCTGTATTTGCTGTCGTCGTAGCCCAGCACGATGGCTTCCTTGCCTTCGCTGCCGTCGATGTAGATGCTCAGCGGGAACTTGGGCGCGCCGGCGTCCATATTCTCGCCGGTCACCTGCTGTCCGTTCACGCGGTAATCGGCCAGCACACCCACCTGGTAGGCCAGCATCACCTGCGGCTGGAAGCCGAATTCGGCGGCTACCTTGGCAAACGGGTAGTCCTGGTGCTGCAGGGTGGCCTGGAAGTCCTGGTCGCACTGCTTCAGGAAGGCTTCCGTATTCTCAATGGTGCAGTCCCCCGCCAAAGCCAGGGTGTTCACGAACATACCGAAGCTGTCGGCGGTCTTCAAATTGCCACGGCCGTTGCTGATGGTGCAGATATATACCTTCTTATTGGCGTTGTAGGCGCTGAGGGTGAGGTAGGCGGCGCCCAGGTAGAAACTGGCGGGCGAGATGCCTATCTTCTTGCACAGCGGATGGATGTCGGCCTCTACGAACTTCCTCAGGAAGACTTCCCGGCCGGGGTTGGCTTCATTGTGCTCCAGGTCCGGAATCACGGCCGAGGGGCTCTCCAGGCCACCCAGTTGCCCGGCGAAGAAGTTGCGGGCCTGGGCATAGGCTTCGCTGCCTTCACTGGCCTTCTGCCAGGCGGCATATTGGAAGTAGGAATAGCTTTCGGGAGCGATGTCCTTGCCCTCAAGGGCGTTGCAGACCTCCTGGATGAAGATGTCGTAGCTGCGGCCGTCGAACACCAGGTGGTGGAAGTCGCTCAGGAGGTAGGTTTTGTCCTTTCCGGCTGCGATGACCACCTTGCCCAGGGGACCCTTATTGAGGTCGAAGGGAAGGATGAAGCCCTCTTTCAGGGTCTCCAGATCCCCTTCCTGGACAGAGACGGGGATGGGCGTGTCGGAAGGAACCTGGCACACCTGGCCGTCTATCTGCTCAAAGTGGGACTGCAGGGCGGGATGGGCGGCCAGCACCTTCTCTACGGCTTCCTGCAGGGCCTGGGCCGATACTTCTCCGGGGAAGGTCCAAACCATAGGAATATTGTAGATGGTCTCCTGCGGAGCCTTCATGCAGTCCAGGAACACGCCGGCCTGCTGGTTGGTGAGGGGCTGAGGGCCGATGGCGCCGTCCTGTCCGGCTGCGCCGCCCGCTTTGTCGCCGGCCATCCAGATCTTGAGAATCTCGTTCTCTATGCTCTGGAGGGTGGCGGTCTTGGCAAAGGTGTTCATATCGGCCTGTACGCCGTAGCGCTTGAACAGTTCGGTGGCCAGGCGCAGACCGCTCAGGGAACTGAGGCCGTAGAGCATCAAAGGTTCGGTGAGGCTGGCGCCTTCTATACCGGTGGTTTCCTTGAGGAGGGCCACCAGCTCTTCCTCCAGGAGGTTGAGCGGTGCGGCGGCTTGATCCTGAGCCTTCTTGGCCTGCGGCTTGGGCAGGGCCTTCACGTCCACCTTCTGGTTCACGTTGAGGGGGATGGATTCTATCTGCATGGTAACCGTGGGCACCATGTAGGGTGGCTTGCGTTCAAGGATAAAGGCGTTGAGGGCGGCTGTATCCACCTCCTGGTCACTTACCACATATGCGGCCATGAATTTGCCGCCGCCTTCCTGGTCGAAGGCCTGAACGGTTACGTCCTTGATGCCCTGGAATTCCCGGATTACAGCCTCCACTTCCTTGAGCTCAATGCGGAAGCCGCGGATCTTCACCTGGGCGTCTTTTCGGCCTATATACTCAATATCTCCGTCGGAACGGTAGCGCACAATATCGCCGGTACGGTACAGGCGTTTGAAAGCCGGATCTTTCTCGTAAGGGTTGTCGGCGAAGGATTCGGCGGTCTTATCCGGGCGGCCCAGATAGCCGTCTCCTACCTGCAGGCCAGCCTCCAGCAACTCACCGGCGGCACCCACGGGCACACGCTTGCCGGCCTTGTTCACCACATAGCAGTGGATGCCGGGCTGCGGGATGCCGATGGGGATGTTCTCCTCCTGCTTCTTTACCTCCTTGGAAACAACATAGCAGAGGCTCTCGGAGGGACCGTAGCAGTTGAATAGCTTATAGTTGGGCAGCGGCAACGCGCTCAGCTTCTCGCCACCGGTATACAGCACCTGCAGGCCCTTGCAACTGGGATAGTTGATGGCGAACTGGGTGGCCACCTGGGTGGTCATGAAGCTGTGTGTGATACCGTTCTGCTCAAAATAGTCGTGCAGGGCCTTGAGGTCCAGGCGGATTTCCTCGGGAATGAGATAGAGGGTTGCGCCGGCCACCAGAGCACCGTACAGGTCTCCCACGAAGGCGTCAAAACCAAAGCTAGAGTAGGCTGTAAGCTTGCTTTGGGCCGAAATGCCCGTGCGCCAGGCGTGGTGCTGGGAGAACAGGCTCACATTGCGATGGTTGAGCATGCAGCCCTTAGGCGTGCCAGTGGTGCCGCTGGTATAGAGCAGCACAAAGAGGTCGTCGGGTTTTGGTGTGGACTTAGGCTTGCCTTCGGGAAGGCCGGGAATGTCTGCGGTGGGCAGAATCGGCCCTTCGAAACCTTCCACCAGTTCCGCCAGGCCTTCATCGGCAATGAGAAGGGCACTGGAGGCGTCCTTGACCATGAATTGCAGGCGCTCCTTGGGATAGGAAGGATCCAGCGGCTGATAGGCGCAGCCAGCCTTGATGGCACCCAGCGGGGCAATCACGGTGTATTCGCTGCGGCCCAGGATAATAGATACCACGTGACCCGGTTTCACGGTCTTTTCTATGTGGGCGGCCAGGTTGTCGGACAGGACGTCTACCTCCTTGTATGTCAGTTTCTTATCTGCGCATACAAGGGCTACCTGGTCGGGGGCTTCCTTTACACGCTCGCGCCAGAATTCCACCACGGTCTTCTGGGGATCACCCACGGATTTCCCGGGATTGAAGCCGTCCAGAACCTTGATTTGGGCGGGCATAGTGAACTCCATCTGCCCCACCGTATCGGCCTTCTTGAGGGACAGGGCAGCGGCGGCCATGCTCTCGGCAAAGTTTCTGAGGATCCCCTCCGTGTACATGTCGGGCCGATACCAGAAGCGCATCTCGTAAGGGCCCTCCGCCGGTGTGAAAAATTCCACCGAAAGGTTGAGGCCCGGAGGATTGCTGCGCAGGTCTTCTCCCGGGACACGTTCTCCGGCCAGGATCAGGGAGGGAACTTCCACCACAAACTGGCCCTGGAAACCAAAGTTGATACCGGGGCCCAGGCCCAGGTAGGTTCCGCAATCGGCCATGGAGAAGAAATGCCGGGCCCGCAGTCCTACGGTCTGTTCCTTCAGGCGGTCCAGAACCTCGCTGACAGGGGTATCCGGAGTGGCATTTACAAAGGCGGGCAGGGTGTGCACGCACATAGTGAACGCAGTTTTGGAGGCTACTGTCTTGCGGCCGTTCCAGATGGTGGAGAAGCTGGCGGCGTTATCGGCATTCCAGGATGCCAGGGTAAGGCCGAAAAGGCCGGTAAAGAGGACGCTGTCGGCGTACCGGTAGCGCTCCATAACGTCCTTCATAGCCACGCTGTCAATGGGCAATGACACCACCAGCTCCTTATAGGCCGAAGGCTTGGCGCCAAAGACGTCCGGCACAATGCGGCTTTCGATCTCCGTAGCCGGGCCAAACTCCTGCGCAAACCACTGCTTGGCTTCCTCGAAAGCCTCGCTTTCCCGCAGCTTCTGCTCTTCCAGCGCCACATCGGCCCCGCTGAATTTCTCAACGGGAACCTCTTTTCCGTCGTATGCGGCGCCCAGATCGGCCAGCAACATAGGGATGCAGGCCCCATCCGCGATGATGTGGTGGAAATCGGCGTAGAAATAGTTGCCGTCCTTGGTTTTATAGAGCTCCAGCCTGAATAGCCGGTCTTTGTGCAGGTCCATGGGCCGCGCAAAGGTTCCTCTTACCTCGTCGATGCTGTCTATTTCCTTAATCTCGGCCTTCCACGTCTCCTGGGACTGTTCCATGCAGGGGACGCCATCCACTTCCACTACGTGCGATAGAATGTAGGGATGGGCGGCCACAAAGGCCTCAAAGGCCTTTTTGAACTTCTCGAGGTCTATGGTGGGCGGCAGCTTGTACAACAGGGCCTGCTGGTAGTTGCCGGATTTATCGTCCAGTCCCTGGCTAGCCAGGAACATACTCAGTTGCGCTTGGGAAAGAGGAGAGGTCATAGCTTATGTCTGACTAATCGTTTTAGTGTTTGGCTCTTACAAAAATAAGAAAAAAACGAAAAATATCCGATTTGAGTTAATGTCCCGGTTTTGCCACAAATATTGACTTGGAGGAGCGAAGCGACGATGCGCAAGGGAGAAAGCGGTACGGACGAGGCTCGAGACGGCACAAAACTAAGAAACGGAGTCTAGCAAAGCTAAACTCCGTTTCTGCGGTGCGGACGAGACCGCGTATCTGGGTTTTGGTGGGAAGGGCACAAAATATACTTCTGCTGATTATCAATTAGTTAGCATTTTAGCGCTTGCGTAGGTTTTCCAGCAAATGCACAAAAAGTAGCCCCAATGTAGCCCCAATTTCGAGATTTTTTGCTATCTTTGTATTAGCGTTATAAAGATAGTTATTATGGCAGTTTCATTTTTTCTAAGAACGACGAAGGAGAAGGGAGAAGCTCCCTTGTTCGTCCGGCTTCAATCTAGGAAGCAAAACATCAACCACAAGTATTGTACTCCACTTGTAGTAGACATCGAGGCCTGGAACAATTCCAAGAAAGGCGACACCCAGAGAAAGAATTTCCGAAAGGCGCACATTGATCTCGTCAAAAAGATGGAGGAGATCAGTGACACCCTCGAGATGACTCTTGACCGGCCGGTAGGCCTTACCCAGGAAGAGTTTAAGCAGATTGTCCTGGATATCGTGTACAAAGAGGCCCGGGAAGCCCAGGAGCGCAGCAAAGAAGCCAAAGCGAAAGAAGAGGCCGAGAAGAACCGTATGACTCTGAACAAGTACATTGCCATGTACTGTGACCAGATTACTACCGGCGCCAGGCAGACAGAGAAAGGCAGCAACTTCGCTCCTTCTACCGTGAAGACCGTAAAGCTTGCACTGGATCAGTTCACAAAATTCCAGAAAGAGACAAAGCACACCTACGACTTCGATGACATCAACATGAACTTCTATTATGCTTACACGGCTCACCTAAAGAAAAAAGGGTACTCCATCAACACGTACGGGAAATGCATCAAGGAGCTGAAGACCATCATGGCCTGCGCCGAAAGTGAAGGATATCATACGAATCATGTCTGGAGAGACAAAAAGTTCAAAGGCACCCGGGTGGAAGTAGACAGCATCTATTTAACGAAGGAAGATATTGACAAGATTATGGCCGTAGACCTTTCCGAATATCCTATTGGATATGAGCAGGCCCGCGATATCTTCATGATAGGCGTCTGGACGGCCCAGCGTGTTTCTGACTACAACTACATCAAGAAAGAGGACTTCAATACCCTTACGAAGAATGTAATGAAGGAGGAGCCCGATCCGGAGAACCCCGGCCAGATGAGAGCTTGGATTGAGAAGCAGGAGATAACCTACCTGAATATACGCCAGCAGAAAACCGGTGCCAAGGTTGCTATCCCTTGCAACTCTGCCCTGAAGGCCATCCTCGAGAAGTATAATTACCAGGTGCCTCACCTGGCGGACCAGGTCATCAACCGCTACATCAAGGAAATCTCCGAGAAAGCCGGCCTGACTGAGTTGGTCGAAATTGAGACCACAAAAGGCGGCACGCCCAAAAAGGAGAAGATTGAGAAGTACAAACTGGTCCATAGCCATACGGCCCGACGCACTGGCGCCACGCTCATGTATCTTGCCGGCGTGGATCTGTACGACATCATGAAGGTCACTGGCCACGCCTCGCCCAAGATGCTCAAAAAGTACATCAAGGCCGATACGCTGGAGGTAGTAGAGAAACTCACCGACAAGTACGAATACTTCCGCTAATCCAATCAGAAACTATGAAAAAATCAAAATCGCTGTGACTTTTTCATAGTTTTTGATTATATTTGCCTTGGAATTAATGGCTGTAATTGCTATGAAAAGAAAAATCACTCAGCAACTCATAGACTGGAAGAACAGGCCGGATCATAAGCCTCTCATCCTCCAGGGAGCCCGTCAAGTTGGAAAAACATACATTCTGGAAGAATTCGGGCGCGAGCACTATAAGAATTATATCAAGGTAAGCCTTGACCTGGTCCCTGATGTGCGCAATTTCCTGAAGGACAACATCAATCCTTTGGAAATCATCGCTTATCTGGAAACTCTATATAATGAGCGAATTGTCCCGCATGAGACGCTGGTCATCCTGGATGAGATTCAGGACTGCAAGCGGGCGCTGCTTGCTCTCAAATATTTCCAGGAAGATTATCCTCAGTATGATATTGTGGCCGCAGGTAGCCTTCTGGGGGTGGCTGTGAATCAGGGAAACAAGCCCGATGAAGAAGATGAAGCAGGAAAGGCCCAACAGCAGCAGGAAGAAGAGGAATTCTCCTATCCGGTTGGTAAAGTGGATGAATTGCGCCTGTACCCTATGGACTTTGAAGAATTCCTCTGGGCCATCAATATGGATGTTCTGGCGCAGGATATCCGTACCCACTTCAACTCTAATGAGGCAATGCCGGCTTCCGTTCACCTGTTGGCACTTGACCTGTACCAGCGCTATCTGATAGTCGGCGGCATGCCCGAGAGTGTTGGCAAATATGTAGAGACCCACAGCTTCCTGGAGTGCAGAACCGTTCAGCAGTCCATCCTGGTTGGTTACAATGCCGATATGGCCAAATATGCCAAGCCGGCAACCACTGTCAAGATCAGAGCCTGCTTCAATTCTATTCCGGCACAACTGGCTAAAGAGAATCGCAAGTTCCAGTACAAGCTGGCGCAAAAGGGCGGAACCGCTAAGATTTTCGGTGAAGCTATCGAATGGCTCATTCTGGCCGGGATAGTACATAAATGCAAACTGATATCACATGGCTTTATTCCCATCTCAGCCCAGGAAGATGACAGCGACTTCAAGATTTATATGTCCGATATTGGCCTGCTGAACACAAAGGCCCAGATGCCGGCCCAGATGCTACTCAATTCCATAGAGACTGAGAACACTTTCCTTGGTTCGGTAGCCGAGAACTATGTGGCCCAGGCCCTTTCTGCCAACGGTATTACACTCCGCTATTGGAAAAACGGCAACACCCAGGAAGTGGAATACATACTGCAGGATGGAATGAACGTGATTCCTGTAGAGGTCAAGAAAGGCAAGAAGGTGAATGCAATCAGCATGAACAATTTCAAAAAGACCTACAATTGTCCTTTCGCTTACCGCATTTCCGGAAAGAACTTCGGCTTCGCCAATGAAATCAAGTCTGTTCCCCTTTATGCCGTATTCTGCATTGAGGCAAAAGAAGACATCGAATAGGTAAGAAAAACAGTACATCGCCGATTTTTAGTTCATTCTCACCTGGGGCGAAGGCATAGAAATTCTTGGTGACGAGGAGGTCCGTTCTGAGTTCGTGGCACTTCTCAACAGCATCTCGAGCAACTATGCACGATAAAAAACCTCTCGTTGTAGCGGCGAAGGATGGCTGGGCCCATTTCGCCAGGTTTGAGATTCTTGAGGGCGATGGAAATGAGGTTGACAGGTTCAAGGAAATCCCTTCGCCTTAGTCCCAGTAGCGATTAGACAAATAAGAAATTACATCAGCGCACTCTTCCGCATTGCGTAACGGTGCAAACAACACCTGGGGACTTGTAAGAATGAATCTGCCTTTGTCCTTGAGCATGGGGACAAAGAAATGTTCCACCATTCCCCGCAGTTCCAAGTTTCCGTCAGGAATGACGTTAATATGGATGAACTCGTCGGCTTCACCTTGCCTGACCATCTGTTCCATAAGCAGAGTCTGACGCATCAGTTCGTAGCAGGGCTCATGGAAATAGACGGAATGCGGAATCCCACCCTTGGGAACGGCAAGCTGGCCGGACTCCTGAATGAGATGCTCATATCGGGCAAGACGTTTAGGGTTGGTCTTGTCTTTCCAATCGTAGGTTTCAGTATACTTCCACTCAATCGGGAATAGGACCTTCTTGTTTCCCTCGCGAGCCATCAGGAAGGCATCGACCGACGTGCATTTTGTCCCTCTGCCGGCGCCCTTGTCATTCTCCCCAAGGAGGTCTGCATTATGATAGGTAAACTCAAACGACAAGTATCCATCCTCGTCAATAATGGCCGGCAAGACCTCATCGAACTTCCTGCCCGTCAGGTCATTAAGCATGGCCAAACGAGCCTGTGGGTTAT
>JAEEGJ010006702.1_pt1 | contig 34143 bp, 32 predicted proteins | sample 8958761 | NCBI WGS metagenome assembly JAEEGJ01 (sample SAMN16246546, study PRJNA631951) | gut metagenome | biome: gut microbiome; feature: rumen; material: RS-attached | host: Bos | place: Iran: Karaj | collected 2018-10
AGCCCGCTTCACGTCAAGCCGCTTGGACTCGGAATCACGGCCGTTCTTGGTGGAGCCGCCGCCCTTCTTGTGAGCGAAGAACTGGAAACCGATTTTCAGCATTTGTTACACCTCCATAACTTCGATATAATCAGGATAGTCGTCCCTGAGAGCGCTGAGAGTCAGCATCATGCCGGTCAGTACGGCCTGCACTGCTTCTTCATTCTCGCACCTGGCAGGGAGGGTCAAGGTGACTTCGGCCTTGCCGTCGTCTACCTTGGTTTTTGCCGATTCCCCCAACACGTCCCGGATGGTGGCGTCGGCAAAGGTGACAGCCGCGGATACCGCCGCGCAGACCACGTCTGCACCGGCTTCGGCATATCCGCTGTGGCCGGAGACAGAGAATCCGGTGATTCTCCCCTCCTGATCGAAAAATTTCGCCTCAACCATGGGATCAAGCGTGGATCTTTTCGATCTTGACCTTGGTGTAGGGCTGTCTGTGGCCGCGGATGGACTTGCTGTCCTTCTTGGGGCGGTACTTGAAAACGGTGACCTTCTTGGCCTTGCCGTTCTTCAGCACCTTGGCCTCGACGGAAGCGCCCTTGACCACGGGAGCACCGAACTTGGAGTTCCCGCCGTCCACAATGGCCAGCACCTGATCGAAGGTAACGGTGTCGTCCGCATTCACGTTCAGCTTCTCGATGAAGAGCTCGTCGCCCTCGCTGACGTTGTACTGCTTGCCACCGGTAACAATGATTGCCTGCATACTGTTCTCTACCTTTCTGTAGTCTCGCTCTGGGGGTGACAGGGCGCACCTGTACTTCAACCCTTTCAATGCGGCTTGTACAGTTTAGCACAGTTCTTATAAAAAGTCAAAGGTTTTTTTGAAAAAATCTGAAATATTCAGGTATTCATAATTCGTTCATAAATTGGGAGTATAATATACTGGGTAAAATGTAAGGGCGGAGGCGATACCATGGGCGAAAAGGCGGCGGATCTGGCCTATCGGGCCATCAAGAGCACCATTCGCTTTTTCTATTCGAAGTACAGCTGCCAGGGCACGGAGCACATCCCCCAGGAGCCGGTGATCTTTGTGGGCAACCACAGCCAGGCCCACGGGCCCCTGGCAGGCGAGCTCTATATGCCGGTGCCCCGGAAGACCTGGTGCGCCTCCCAGATGATGGAACGCAAGGAGGTGGCAGCCTACGCCTTCCAGGATTTCTGGGCCCAGAACCCCAAGTGGACCCACTGGTTCTACAAGGGGCTCTCCCACGCCATCGTTCCCCTGTCGGTGCTGCTGTTCAACCACGCGGAGACCATCCCCGTCTACCGGGACACCCGGATCCTCTCCACCTTCCGAAGCACCCTGCAGACCCTGGAATCCGGCGTCAGCGTGCTGATCTTCCCGGAGAAGAACGGAGCCCACGACAACATCCTCTATGAGTTCCAGGATCACTTCATCGACCTGGCCAAGCTCTGGTTCAAGCGCACGGGGAAGGCCCTGGCCTTCGTCCCCCTCTATGTCTGCCCCGCCCGGAAAACCCTGTACTTCGGCGAAGCTGTGACCTTCGATCCTGCCGCGCCGATGGACGCCGAGCGTGCCAGAATCTGTGCCGCGCTGAAAAAACGTATCTGCGCCATGGCCGTGGCCCTGCCCCGGCACCGGGTGGTTCCCTACCGGCCCCAGCCCAAGAAATACTGGCCCTACAACCGTCCCAAGGAGGCTATTGCCCCGTGAAAAAGCCTGTTGTGGACTACCGCAAGCTGCGCCTGTCCAACATCACCGGCCCCGAATTTCGGCACGTTCTGCTGCTGGGGGGCTGGATCGCCTATTTTGCCCTCTACTTTCTGACGGAGAATCTCATCCCCTTTGAACGCTGCCACCCCATCCACTGCGCCCTGGACGACGCGATCCCCTTCTGCGAGGTGTTCGTGGTTCCCTATCTGCTCTGGTTCTTCCTGGTGGCAGGCTCGCTGCTGTACTTTTTCCTCTACGACATCCCCAGCTTCCGGCGGCTGTCCATCTACATCATGATCACCCAGGCGGGGGCCATGCTCGTTTACATAATTTGGCCAAGCATTCAGCTGCTCCGGCCGGAGACCATGCCCCGGGACAATTTCTTCACCTGGGTCCTGGCCTTCGTCTACCGCTTCGACACCCCCACGGGGGTCCTGCCCTCCCTCCACGCGGCCTATTCCATCGCCATCTGGTCGGTATTCCGGCACCGGAAGGAGACAGCCCTTTGGTGGCGGATCCTGCTGCCGATCTTCGTGGCGCTCATCATTGCCGCCACCTTTTTCGCCAAGCAGCACTCCGTCCTGGACGCCCTGGCGGCCCTGCCCCTGTGCCTGATCGGAGAGGCGCTGATCTATTGGTTCAAGGTACTTAAGTAACGAAACAGGAACGAAACAATTCTGATCAGGAGGTATTCTCATGAACGACGGCTACGAATTTCTGGCAGAAAAGGAAGCCATGTGGGCGGAAATGCTGCAGCAGGTTCTGAAGGACAACGGCGTGGACTGCGTTTCCATCCCGGTGTACGGGGCCGGAATGGCCCTGCGCGGGGGCGTCACGGAGCGCTACAAGATCTACGTGCCCAAGGAGAAGCTGTCCCAGGCGTGCGAGCTGCTGGACGAGCTGTTCTCCGACAACGAACTGCCCGTGGCCCCGGAGGACGAGGAAGAAGCGGAAGAATAACATCATATTGTAAGCTCCCCCATGACCGCCGAACGTGCAGTCATGGGGGAGTATTTTGCGGACAGCATTATTTCTTTTGCATGATCCAGATCAGATTGCCCGTATGGTTGACGCCGTCGTTGGGAGCGGACAGGTTCTCCTTATCGCCCAGGTAGCCGCGATAGATATCCAGCACCTGGAAGCCGCAAAGCTCCGCCAGAAGAAAAACCTCGGAACGATAGGTCTGACGCATCAGCAGGGGCCGAACTCGTTCGCCGATCACCTCACCCGCCTCGTCCAGCGTCTCAAACTTCCAATTCCCATGCATGAGCTGGCTGCAAGGATCATAGGTCATCGCGTTGTAAATCTTCTCCCGCTGGCCCTGGCTATTCACGTACTCCAGGCGGAAACTGTAGTCCTCCGGTCCGGTTTTCATCATTTCAGCCTGGAGCGCGGGGTTCGGGTCAAAGGTATTGAAGGTGAGAATGCCGCCCTCCGTAAGCTGATCGCGGATATTCAGCAGTGCGTCCCGCTGAAGCCGGGAGCTTGGCAGGTGCATAAAGCCGCTCCGTGCGATGATCGCCAAAGAGTATTTCCGATCGGTGTGGAATTTCGTCATGTCCGCCGGGACGATCCGAAGCTGTAAGCCAAGCTGTTCCGCCTTTTTCCGGGCCACCAGGCACATCTCCTCCGAGAGGTCCGTTCCGTCCACGTCGATGCCCCGTTCCGCCAGATAGAGCAGTACCGCGCCGGTGCCGCAGGCAATATCCACCACGCCGCCCGCGCCGTATTTTCGTGCCAGATCCAGATAGAACTCCCGGAAGCCGTCGTGGTTGTCGTTGTCCTGATACATAACGGAGAGATATCGGTCGTAGTTCTCCGCCACGTCTTTGAAATCATGCAGATCCATTGGTGGAATCTCCTCCTTATGGTTGAATTTGCCTCAGGCAAATCCGGCTGGGTTCCGACGCCGCGGGCGGGGCAATGCAACGCACTCGGCTGGATCGCCCGTCGGGCGATTGTTTGCTGCGCAAACCGGACGGCAGGGTGCCGTCCCTACGGCGGGTGCGGGGTGGCCTCTGCGGGCTGCAGGCGGCCGGTTCCGTGGCGCTTTTCATTTTGCATTTTGCATCTTGCATTTTGCATTATTGGTACGCCTTATACAGGAACGTAATGATCTGTGCCCGGGTGCAGGTGTTGTTGACGCCGAAGAGGCCGTTGCCCACGCCCTTGGTGATGCCGTTCTCTGCGGCCCAGAGGATGGCCTTACAGAACCAGTCACCGGTACTCACGTCGCCGAAGGGGCTTTCCATGGAGGACGGGGCGGGCTTGCCCTGGGCCGCCCAGAGGAAGGTCATGGCCTGGGCCCGGGTGCAGGGCTGGCCCACGCCGAAGCTGCCGTCGGGCAGGCCGCTGGTGATCTTGTTCTCCACGGCCCACATCACGGGCTTGTAGTACCAGGCGCCGGGGGCCACGTCGCTGAACCCGCTGCCTGTCCCTTCCGGCTCCGGCTTACCGTTGGCCGCCCAGAGGAAGGTGACGATCTGCTCCCGGGTGCAGTTGTTGTTGGGGCCGAAGTGGGCCGCATCCACCCCCGCCGTCACCTGGGGAAGGTGCCCCAGCGCCCACATGACAGGGTTGAAGAAATAATCGGCTTCCGTGACGTCCTCGAAGGGATTCTCACAGCTCAGATCCGCGCAATACATTCCTCTGCCGTTGCCGCTGATTGCCAGCAGGCAAGTCGCTTCTATGCCGTTGACGGTCACTTTCGTATCCTTGCTGAATTCCCAGCCTCCCACCGGCCACAGAACCAGCACGACCCGATAGACCTGATTTGGCGTGAATACGTCCGTCTCCTTCAGCGCCGCGCCAAGGCTGCCGTCGCTCTTGACGGGGGCGTATTGAACCATGGCCACAGTGAACACATCCGGATCCCCGGACAGGCCCCGGGAAACCGGGTGCTGCCCCGGCATGGGCCGGGCGACGGTGGCGGCGCAGACGGGAGCCTCCGTTGCCGTCAGATCCACATAGTACCAGGCGTCTCCGCCCATGCTGACCCCCTCGGACTCGGCGACCAGCCCGTTGATGGTGGCCGGGGTTTCGTCAGAGAAGGCCCATTCCCCCACCGGGGTCAGCCGGACGTGGACCCGGTAGCTTTGGTCCAGCACAAAGCTGTCGGCGGCGGTCATCTGCGGGCCTTCCGTGCCTCCGTTCAGGGGGCAGAAATAGACCGCTGTGGCTTTATAGCGGGAGGTATCGGCGGATTTTGCCGTTGTTGCGGGATGATAGCCCGCCATGGGCGGGTTGACGGTGGCGGCGCAGGTGGAATCCATGTACCGGAACCAGTGGGCGTAGATGGTCGTGTCGCCGTTGAACACCGTATTGGTGGAAACGCTGCTCCCGCCCTCCGGCTCCGTAAACCAGCCCACAAAGGAGTAACCCGACCGGGTGGGCGTGGGCAGGCTGGGCAGCTTGCCGCTCGCTGCCGTCACCATGCTTTCAGGGGAAACGTAGCCGCCGTTGGGATCAAAGGTGATCGTGTAAGGCTTACTGTTGTAGATGACCGTGGCGTTTTGCAGGCACTCGTTGCCCTCCGCGATGCTGATCTGGGCCCACTGCTGGGGCGTGCCCGCGTAAAACACCGCGCTGAGAGACGTACAGTTATTGAACGCGTAATTATCAACGTGGTCAAGCGAAACGGGCAGCATAATGGATTGCAGCTTTTCGCAGCCGGAAAACGTGTAGGCCGAAATTCCCGGAACGGAGCCCACCAACGTCACTTCTTTCAGATTGGCGCAACTCTCGAAAATCCGCTCGCCCATTTCCAGTCCGCCTGATGCCGACGCCATATAGACCGACTCAAGTTTACTGCATTGACGAAACGCCGCATTCTCAACTTTTCTTATCGCAGGCAGACAAACCCTCGTTACGCCGGAACGCGTAAAGGCAGCGCTTTCAACGATCTTGATCCCGGAGCCCCAGTCAACCTCCAGGGGCGTCTCGTCAGCCCAATCCCGATAAAACGCGTTCCATCCGATTTCCTGCACGCTGTCGGCAAAAATGATTTTTTTCAGCTTCGTGTTTTCGTGGCGGAAATAAGACATCAAATTACCGCCCGCATTCAGTACGCCTTCTGTTAATTCCACCTCCTCAATTTGCGGGATATAGGAGGCCCAGGGCACGGTGCTGACCCAGTTTTGGGCCAGATACGCGTAATAATCCATACGCCCGCTGTCCCCGTTTGTCGGCCGAATTGTGAGCTTTAAGCCGGTCGTACCGTCCGATAACGGCATATTGTCCTGAAGCGTCCACGTGCATTGCAGGGAGGTGTCCTCCAAATAAAGGGCGCTGACCGGGACACTGAGCGTCGGGAACAGGGAGACCGCCAGCGCCAGGGCAAGCAGCAGACTCAGGGTTCTTTTCACGTTGTGTTTCATCAATCGTTTCCCTCTTTTCATTTGATTCTCCGGGCTTCCGGGGAAGCCGCCGGGCCGCCGCGGAACAGGCAAGGAGCCGGTTCTGTATCGTTGACAACAGAATCGGCTCCTGAATTTTGCGTTTTATTTGATTCTGGTGCCCACGGGGACGATATCGTCCACGAAGATTACCTGGCAGCCGCAGGCGTTGTTGGTGGCGGCCAGCAGCATACCCTCGCTGTTGATGCCGGTGATGCGGGTGCCGGCCAGGTTGGCCACCACGATGATCTTCTTGCCCACCAGCTCCTCGCAGCTATAGTCGTGTTTGATGCTGGAGACGATGACACGCTTGTCGATGCCGTCGTCCAGGGTCAGCTTCAGGCAGTTGTTGGACTTGCGGATCTCCTGGGCCTTGATGATCTGGCACACCCGCAGATCCACCTGGCGGAACTGGTCAATGTTGATCTCCGGCTCCACGGGGGCCACCGGGTCTGGCTCGCCGTAGACCCGGGCAGGCGCCTTGGACGCTGCTTCCGCCGCGGTATCCTCCTCCGGCCGCTCCTCCGCCTCGGTCTTGGGGGTGGAGAAGTCCAGCAGATGGAGATAGCTCTCCTTCTCAATGGCGTAGAGGAAGAGGTAGAGACGGGGGCCCCGCTCCTTGTCGATGAGCAGGCGGTAGACCGTCTTGAAGAAGTCTCCCTGCCGCTCCTTCAGGGTCTTTTCGTCCAGGTCCTGGCCGAAGACCTCCTTGGGGATGGCGTAGAGCTTCACGTTCAACTCGTTCAGATCATACTGCTGGGTGTTCAGGTAGTCGAAGAGGATGGTAATCTCCCGCTTCATCTGCTCGTCCAGGCCCTCGTAGACCTCCCAGTTGCGGAGCTTCCGCAGCCGGTTGACGCTCTCGGGCGAGCACATCTCCAGCCAGTACTTGGCCCGCTCAAAGCGGTCGGCAAACTCGGCGTACTTGTAGGGGGTGCCGATCTTCTCGAAGACCACCTCCAGCATGTCGGGGTTGAAGTTCACCACGGAGCCGAACTGCACCAGATTGGACATGGAGACCGGGATGACGCTTCGGCCCTCGATGACGGTGTTGGCCATCACGTCCCGGGTGTACTCGTCGGCGGTGCCGTTCTGTACCGCCTCCAGCATCTTGTCGAACTCGGAATACTGGCGCAGGATGCCGTTGTCAAAGCAGAAGTCGAAGGCCTTCAGGGGCTCAAACTTGGAGTACAGCCACAGGATGATCTCCGGCTGATAGAGCTTCAGCAGGGTGGCCGGGGTCAGGTTCAGGCCGGTGGAGCCGGACATCTTGGAGGTGGCGCCCTTCAGACCGATGAAATCATAGCCCTGGAAGATGGGCGCGTCGAAGCCGAAGATGGCCTTGGCAATGTCCTTGCTGGTGTCGTAGCTGCCGTTGGGGCTGGAATGATCCCGTCCGCCGGGCTCGAAGTCCACGCCCTCATAGAGCCAGCGCATGGGCCAGTCCACCTTCCAGGAGAGCTTACAGTTGAAGTCCCTGGTGAAGTCGAAGCTGCCGTGGTGGCCGCAGGCGCAGTGATAGGTCGCCACGCGGCAGTCGTCGGACAGGGTATCGATGGTGGTGGAGTCCCGGTGGCACTCCGGGCAATAGATGGACACGGGATAGTAGGCCTCCCGCTCGCCGGGCTTGGCGTCCTGGGTGCGGTGGCTGTCCAGAATATCAAAGATTTCGCCCCGCTTTTCCAGAGCCAGGAGAATATACTTCACGTACTTGCCGCTGCGGTACATCTCCGCCTGATAGCGGTAGTCCATGTCGATGCCAAACTCCTGGATGGAGGCGGCGAACTCCGCCTCAAAGTGCTTGGCGTAGTTTTCGTAGGGGGAATCCGGGAAGGGATTGCGCACGTCAATATAGGGGCAACCGATGAACTGCTCCATGTCCTCGTTGCCCGGCACCGCCGCCACGTTGGCGGGAACCTTGCGCATCCGGTCGAACTCATCCCAGGAGAAGAGCAGCTTGGCCTTCTTGCCCAGGGAGCGCAGGGCGCGGACGACAAAGTAGCTGGTGGCAACATCGCGGAAATTGCCGATGTGGACCGAGCCGGAGGGGCTGATGCCGGCGGCGCAGACATACTCCTCCTTATCGGGCCTGGCAGCGATGATTTTTTGCGCGATTTGTACGGACCAGTGCATAAGAATCCCTCTTTCTGATTTGAACAATATACAGCGGCGGCCAGGGGTCTGGCCGCCCTACGCGCTGCAAACAGCGCAGCGGATGTGTGCCGCTGCGGTTGGATTATTTCTCCACGGAGAGAATTTCAAACTGAAGAATGCCGGCGGGGGCCTCGACGGTCACAACGTCGCCCACGGTCTTGCCCAGCATGGCCCGGCCAAAGGGAGAATCGTCGGAGATCCGGTAGTTCTTGGGGTCCGCCTCCTGGGAGCCGACGATGGCGTAGATGCCCTCTTCGTCGAATTCCATATCCCGGACCTTCACGGTGCAGCCCAGGCCCACCCGGCCCAGGGTGGATTCCTCCACGCCGTCCAGGCCGTCGTCAATGATGACGGCGTTGGCCAGAATGTTCTCCACCTCCGCGATGCGGCCGTAAAGCTGAGCCTGCTCGTTTTTCGCTTCGTCGTATTCGCTGTTCTCCGACAGGTCACCGAAGGAACGGGCTTCCTTCAAATGCTCCGCGACTTCCTTTTCCCGGGTCGTCTTGAGGTAATGCAGTTCCTCTTCCAGCTCTTTGAGTCGGATGCTTGTGATTTTGAATTCCTTCGCCATGCTGGTACCGCCTTTCTGATACGATTACTTTTGTGTCGCTATATTATACAGGGCGGAACCGCGTTTGTCAACTGCAATTCTCCGTATAATCCGTGTTTTCAGGCCATTTTCCGGCCATCGCCAGCCAGTCCTTCCGAAAGAGGATCATCTCCTTGGTTTGGATGGTTTTTCCGTCCGTCTCAAATTGCGCCTCTGTCCAGAGCTGCATGCCCAGCTTCCGCTGCAGGGCGGCAGATGCCCCGTTAAAATCAAAGAAACCGGATTGGATATAGTCCAGCTTTACCTGTTCAAACAGGACCGGATAGACCGCTTGAAGCAGCTCCGTCATCAGACCCCGCCGCCAATAGCGCTCGTTGAGCACATAGGAAAGGGTCACCCCTCGGAGGGCGCTCAAGGCCTCGTCCTGTGCCAGATACGACGGGTTGAACGTGAGATTGCCGATCAGCTTGTTCTCCGACTTCAAAACAACTGCGAAATACACCTGGGGGTGGTCCGGACTCATGTTATACTCCAGGGAAAGCCTGGCGTCTTCCATGGAATCACAGGGGCAATTCCCTGCCAGGCGCTGCTGCTCCCTTTGGGAGAGGTATTCGTACAGGTCCGCCAGGTCGCCCTGCCGGAAGGGCCGCAGCAGCAGCCGGGGCGTCTCAATGGGGCGGGCCGTCAAAAGCGCGGCGATCTGAGCGGGAATTTGTTTAACGTCGTTTTCTCGTTCCATTGGTTTATCCTTTTGTGTTCCGCGAATCGGTAGTACCGATTATCAATCGGTCTTTGTCGGCAGATTGCCGACCCTACAGGCGGGTGCGTCCCGCGGCGAACCGATGTTCGCCGCTTCGGAAGTCTCAGCGCTTCGCGGGCGGCCAATGACCGCCCCTGCAAGCCTCCCCGTCTGTCATTCTGCCCTGCCCTGAGCGAAGTCGCAAGAGAAGCGAAGGATCCGCGTCCCCCGTACCCATTTCAAATCCATTCTCAAATGGCAATTTGAGAATCCCTCAATTCTTCATTTTTCACTCTTCGTCCTTCATTCTTCTCCGTCCCTACGGGGTCGTCAGAACCTCGATGGCCTTTTGCAGCTGGGCGTCCTCGGCCTTATCCAGGCGGCTGTAGTAGAGATCCCGCTTCTGCTCGTCGCTCAGCCCCACCAAAATATCGGGGGTAATGCCCTTCCCCACCAGGCTGACGCCGTTGGGGGTGGTGTACTGGCCGATGGAGATATTGATGGCAGAGCCGTCGTCCAGCTTCATGCTGGTCTGGAAGCGGCCCTTGCCGTAGGTCTGCTCGCCGATGATGGTTGCGGCGTGGTACTCCTGCAGGGCGGCAGGGAAAAACTCCGCGGCGGAATAGGACTCATAGTTTACCAGCACCGCCATGGGCATATCCAGGAAATCGGCGTCGGATTTGTCCACGCTCTCCTTGCCCCGGTAGTCCACGCTGCGGAACAGGGGCCCCTCCGGCAGCAGATAGTCCAGCAGCTTCACCAGCTCGTGCTTGTAGCCGCCGGGATTGTAGCGCACGTCGAAAATCAGGCTTACGGCGCCCCGTTCCCTGGCCTCTTCGATGGCGGCAATGGCGTCCTTGGCGGCGTCCTGCTCAAAGTTGCTGATGCGGATCAGGGCAATCTGATTGTCCAGCATCTCCCAGGAAACATTGATCGACTTGATTTTTGCCCGGGTGATCGTCACATCCCGAACCTCGCCGTTGTGGGAAACGGTGATGGTCACGTCGGTTCCCTCCTTGCCCCGGACCCGATTCTTGGTCTCGCTCAGGTCCAAAGCTCCCTCGGAGCCGTCCAGCACCGGGACGCCCTCCACGGCCAGAACCAGGTCTCCCACCTCCAGCCCGGCGGAAAAGGCTGGGCTGTTGGGGATCACCTCGATAATCTCCAGGCCCCGCTCCGCATGTTCCGCGTTGATGGTAACGCCGATGCCCACATAGGAGTTGGTGACGCTCTCTTCATAGGCCGCATAGTCTGCGGCGGAAATATAATAGCTCCACTCGTCGCCCAGGCCGTCGATCATGCCGGCGGCCGCCGCGTCGGCCAGCTTTGTCTCGTCTACCTCGCCGATGAAGTACTGGTCGATGAGTTCGCGAATCTGGGTGAGCTTATCTGCCCAGGCTTCCTGCTTGGCAGGGCTCCCGGATACAGCGGGGATTTTCACCCGTCCGCTGAACACATAGACGCAAACAGCTGCCGTCAGCATGGCGGAAATCAGCGTCGCCAGCACAATGGGCCAGATTCTGGTCTCTTTCACCACCTGAATCTGGGGCAGCGCCTGGGACTGCGGCGCAGTCCACGGGCTGCGCTCGTTTTCGTTATTGAAAGGTTCCATGTGTTTTTCCTCGATTTCTCCAGATATTAAGATAGGACGAGCGAGCTCGTCCTATCGGGATTCCCGTTGGCTCAGGCAAAATACCAGCCGGAGGGAAGATAGTTCAGGGGGTTGACCAGGGTGCCGTTGTAATAGACGGTCAGGTGCAGGTGGGCCGCGGTGGACCAGCCGGTGCTGCCCACGTAGCCGATGATCTCGCCCTTCTCCACGTGCTGGCCCGCGTGAACGGTATAGCGGGTCATGTGACCGTAGAGGGTCAGGAAGCCGTTGCCGTGGTTGATCCGCACGTGATAGCCAAAGACGTTGCTGTAGGTGGCGGAGGTCACGGTGCCGGAGGCGCAGGCATAGATGGGCGAGCCGTAGCTGGCGTTGATGTCGATGCCGCTGTGGTTGCTTTGCTGGTGTGTAGTTGGGTGAATCCGGGGCCCGAAGGGGCTGGTAATGCCCCGGGCCGTACAGGGCCAGCCCAGACCGGAGCTGCTGGTGCCCCCGTTGTAGGAGGAGCTGCTGGCGGCGGTCTCTGCGGCCACTGCCTGCTGGTACTTCTTCTGCTCGGCGGCGATCTGCTGAAGCAGGGCCTCCCGCTCTTCCTCGTATTTGTTCTCCAGGGCGGCAAACTGCTCATGGTCCTCCATCAGCTCCGCCATGAGGCCGTCTGCCTCGGCCCGCTGGGATTCCAGCTCCTGCTGCTCAGCGGCCAGAGACTCCTTGGCCTCCTCCATTTCCACCTTTTCGGCGGCCAGCTCCTGCCGGGCCGCTTCGATCTGCTGGGCGGACTCCTGGAGCCGCTGGATCATCATTTCGTCAGAGCGGGCGATTTCGTTAATCATCTCCACCCGGTCCAGGAGGTCCGCAAAGCTGCTGGACTGGAAGAGAATGGACAGATAGGTGAGGTTCCCCTTCTCCTCCATGGCGCGGATACGGGTGCGATAGCGAGCGTTGAGCTCGTCCCGTCGGTCCAGCGCGTCGCCCAGCTCATTCTGCTTCTCGGCGATCAGGAGATTGTACTCCTGGATCAGCTCATTCTTTGTTTCGATGGATTCCTCGGTCAGCTTGATCTGTTGATCGATCTGGTCCTTCTGTCCCACCAGATCCAGGATCTCCGATTCGTTGGACTCCCGCTGGGCCTTGGCCTCCGCCTTTTCCGCAGCGATCTCCTTCTCCTGCCGCTTCAGGGACTCGATGCGGGACTTGATGGAGCTGGAGCTCTCCGCGAAGGCGGAAAAGATCAGACCGCCCACCAGCAGCAAAGCCAGAAGGCCGGCAATCAGGGAAACGATGACGCGACGATATTTATACATACGATACGTTACCTTCTTTATCTGTCAGATTGAACGGATCAGACAAAATATCCGCCGGCGGGGAGATAGGTAAGGGGGTTCACCAGGGCCCCGTTGTAGTACATGGTCAGATGCAGATGGGGGCCGGTAGACCAGCCGGTGCTGCCCACGTAGCCGATAATCTCGCCGCGGGTCACGTACTGGCCGGATTTGACGGTGTAGCGGGTCATGTGGCCGTAGAGGGTGGAGAAGCCGTTGCCGTGGTTGATGGTGACGTAGTAGCCGTAGGCCGTGCCGTAGGTGGCGGTGGTCACAGTGCCGGAGGCGCAGGCATAGATGGGCGAGCCATAGCTGGCGCCGATGTCCATGCCGCTGTGATTGCTGTAGACGTGGGTGATGGGATGGTAGCGGGGGCCAAAGGGACAGGTGATATTCCGGGCGGTGCAGGGCCAACTGAAGCCGTAGCTGCTCACCGCGCCGTTGTAGGTGCCGCCGGAGGAGCTTCCGCCGCCGGAAGAGCTTCCGCCGCCGGAGGCCTCGTTCTCCCGGTCCGCCGCGGCCTGCTCCCGTGCTCTGGCGGCAGCCTCCGCTTCCCTGCGGGCCTTTTCCTCGGCAGCCACCGCTTCCTTGTAATTCTTCTGCTCCTGGGCAATCTTGGCCAGCAGGGCCTCCTGCTCGGCCTGGTACTTGCTCTCAGCTTCGGCGTATTCCTCGTGGTCGGCCATCAGCTCCGCCATCAGGCCGTCCGCCTCGGCACGCTGGGACTCCAGCTCCTCCTGCTCGGCGGCCAGGGAGGCCTTGGCCTCCTCCATTTCCACCTTCTCGGCAGCCAGTTCCTGACGGGCGTTCTCAATCTGCTGGGCAACCTGCTGGAGCTGGTCGATCATCCGCTCGTCGGAGCGGGCAATCTCGTTGATCATCTCCACCCGGTCCAGAAGATCGGCAAAGCTGCTGGCCTTGAAGAGGATGGACCAGTAGGTCAGGTTCCCCTTCTCCTCCATGGCCCGGATACGAATCCGGTAGTGCTCATTCAGAACGTCCCGCTCATCAATGGCGTCGCCCAGCTCGTTCTGCTTTTCCGCAATCAGGAGATTGTATTCCTGAATCAATTCGTTTTTCGTCTCAATGGAGTCCTGGGTCAGCTTGATCTGCTGATCGATCTGATCCTTCTGTCCCACCAGGTCCAGAATATCCGATTCGTTGGCCTCCCGCTGAGCCTTGGCCTCCGCCTTTTCTGCGGCGATCTCCTTTTCCTGCCGCTTCAGGGATTCAATGCGGGATTTGATGGAGCTGGAGCTCTCTGCGAAGGCGGAGAAAATCAGGCCGCCTACCAGGAGCAGCGCCAAAACTCCGGCGATCGCGGAAACGATGACGCGGCGATATTTATACATGACCGTATACCTCCTTTGTCACGGCTCGCGGCGCGGCGTGCGCCGCTGCGAATGGTGCAGATCGCGGCTGGATCAGACGTCCAGGAACTTCCGGATGGACATGACGGAGCCGAACATACCCACAAACAGGCCAGCGGCCCCGAAGGTCACCACCATGGGCATGAAGATTTCCTCGAAGGGAACGATGGTGAGCAGCTGCAGACGCTGGGTCTGGGTGATGCGGGTGGCCAGCAGGTCGTAGAGACCCCACTCGATGAAGAAGGCCACTGCGCCGGAAATGAGGCCGATCAGGAAGCCCTCCACAAAGTAGGGGAAGCGAATGAAGCGGTTGGTGGCGCCGATCATTTTCATGATGGCGATCTCATCCCGCCGGTCGTACATGGCCAGCTTGATGGTATTGGAGATCATAAACAGGGACACCACCAGCAGCACCACAATGATGCCGATGGACACAATGTTCAGAACCTGCTGGACGGTGATGATGCCGTCGGCAATCTCCGGCCGGTCCGCGATATGGGCCACGCCCTCAATCTTGCGGAGCTGCTCCACGGTCTCGGCCATTCTGGCGTTGTCCTCCAGGGTGACGATGAAGCGGTCCCGCAGGGTGGAGGGGTCGATGCCGTCATAGGCTTCGCCGCCGCCCTGCTGCTCCACGAAGCGTTCCACCGCTTCCTCCCGGGACATGTAGACGGCCTCCCGGACGTTTTCCACCAGGTTGATTTGGGAGCCCACGGACCGGGCCTCGGCGCTGTCATAGTTTTCGTCGACGAAGACCAGAACCCGGTTCTGCTGCTCCATATCGGAGACGAACAGGCTCACGTTGTAGATGATCAGAGAAAAGCCGCCGATGATGACCAGACAGGCCACCGTAACGCAGACGGCCGCAAAGGACATAAAGCCGTGGGTGAACATGTTGCGGATACCCTCTTTGAAGAGGTATCCCATTTTTCTAACTCTCTTCATTGATATAGTACCCATCCATTCCGTCGTTGATAACCTTGCCCTCTGAGATGGCGATAACCCGCTTGGTGAAGCGGTTGACCAGCTCCTGCTCATGGGTCACCACCATCACGGTGGTCCCCAGGGCGTTGATGGACTCCAGCAGCATCATGATCTCGTAGGAGCGCTGGGGGTCCAGGTTGCCGGTGGGCTCGTCGGCCACGATCATGGCCGGGTTGTTCACCAGTGCCCGGGCAATGGCCACACGCTGCTGCTCGCCGCCGGAGAGCTCGTGGGGCAGGCGGCGGCCCCGGTTTTCCAGACCCACCAGGTCCAGCACGTAGGGCACCCGGGCCTGGATCTCCTTGGCGGAGGCCCCAACGATCCGCATGCCGTAGGCCACGTTCTCAAAGACGGTCTTGTTTTCAATCAGGCGGAAATCCTGAAAGATGACGCCGACGGTCCGGCGCATATAGGGGATCTGACGCTTCTTGATGGTCTCCAGCCGGTAGCCGTTGACCTGGATGGAACCTGAGGTGGGCTCCAGCTCCGCGGTCAGCAGCTTGATGATGGTGGACTTGCCGGAGCCGGAGGGGCCCACCAGAAAGACAAACTCTCCGTCGTCTATGTGCAGGCTCACGCCCTCCAGGGCGCGGTTGCCGGCGGTATAGACCTTGGTGACGTTACGAAATTCGATCATGTTATACTCCTAACAGTTGGAACTTGCAAACCGGCGGGCGCACGGTGCGCACCCCCGCGGGCGGAACACTCAGAACATCTTGTTGTCGCGGGACGCCAAATACTTCTTGACCATCAAGGCCACCTTGAAGATGATGGCGTGGTCAAACTCCCGCAGATCCAGGCCGGTCAGCTTTTTGATCTTCTCCAGCCGGTAGACCAGGGTGTTCCGGTGGACAAAGAGCTTCCGGGAGGTCTCGGAAACGTTCAGGTTGTTTTCAAAGAACTTGTTGATGGTGAAGAGAGTCTCCTGGTCCAGGGTGTCGATGGAGTTCTTCTTGAACACCTCCCCCAGGAAGATCTCGCAGAGGGTGGTGGGAAGCTGGTAAATCAACCGGCCGATGCCCAGATTCTCGTAGGTGATGACGGTCTTCTCGGTGTCGAAGACCTTGCCCACCTCAATGGCCACCTGGGCCTCCTTGTAGGAATCGGCCAGCTCCCGCAGATGCTCCGCCACGCCGCCGATGCCGATGATGGTCTTCACAAAGAGCTGGCTCTTGAGGGCCTCCTCCATGCTGGCGGCCAGGGCCAGAAGCTCGGCCTGCTCCACCTCGGCGTTGACGCTCTTGACCACAGCCACGTCGGTCTCGTTGACGGAGATCACGAAATCCTGCTGCCGGTCCGGGAAGAGGGTCTGGAGCACGTCCACGATCCCCACGTCCGCGCTGCCGGTCTGCCGCACCAGGAAGACCACGTGGTTCTGGTCGGCGGCGAAGTGCAGCTCCTTGGCCCGGATATAAATGTCGCCGGGCAAAATGTTGTCGGTAATGATATTCTTGACGAAGGTGGCCTTGTCGTGCTTTTCTTCGTAGTAGATCTTGGTGCAGTTCAGGGCCACCTGGGCCATCAGGCAAAGGCTGTGGGCCAGCTCGTCGTCTCCGTTGACAAAGACGGCAAAGTCAAAGCTGCCGCCGAAGTTGGACAGCGCCCGGACGGTCTTGCCGGAAAACTGCACGGCCTGGTCGTCCGAGAGAGCCACCACCCGGGCAAGCTTGGGGTATTTTGCTCCTATTTGATCGGCGTCAGAGCAGGCAACCACGGTGCCCTCGGCGTCGATCACGCCGATCTGGCGGTCCGAAGCGGCCTTCATCTGCTGGATCACGTCGGAAAAGATATGATTCGTCATAGTTACGCACTCCTGTCACTGTGAGGGTTTATACAACGTCTACGCACCATCATACCCGATTTCTTCCGATTTTGCAAGAGCAATTTGGTATTTTCTTTGAAATTTTGAAGATTTTTTTATGCAAAAACACAACAAATCCGGCGATGTGGCTAATTTCCACCGGATCAGGCCCGGGGTTTTTACTGAATATGTCAAGGGTCTGGGTTTGTGGATTTTGTACAGACCTACCTGTCCCTTGCCGCAATGCTCGGGGCGTCGGGGAGGCCGCCCCCTACAGCGCCGCGATCTCCGCCTCCGTCAGCTCCCGGGTCTCGCCAAGGGCCAGGCCGTCCAGGCTCAGAGAGCCCTCCTGCTCCCGGCGGAGGTAGACAACAGGCAGGCCCCGGGCCGCCATCATCCGGCGGACCTGGTGGTATTTGCCCTCGGTGACGGTGATCTCGCTCTCCCCCGGGCCAAGGGGCCGGAGGACGGCGGGCCGGCAGAGGGTCCCGTCCTTCAGAGTCAGACCGGCGGCGAAGGCTTCCACATCCTCGGCGCTTGCCGTCCCTTCGTGGCGGGCGTAATAGCGCTTCTCCACCCCGTGCTTTGGGGAAATCAGCCGGTGGGCCAGGTCTCCGTCGTTGGTGAACAGCAGCAGCCCCTCGGTCTCCTTATCCAGACGGCCCACAGGGACCACCTTCTGCCGCAGAAAGGCCGCGGGGATCAGCTCCATCACTGTCCGGTCCCGGGGGTCCTCGGTGGAAGTCACGAAGCCTGCAGGCTTGTGGAGCAGCAGCACCACCCGCCGGGGCCCCTCCACGGGCTCTCCGTGAAAACACACCCGGTCCGATTCGGGGTCTACCTTGGCGGCCCCGTCGGCAACGGGCTTTCCGTTCACCGTGACGGCCCCGGCCTTCAGCAGATCCTTCAATTCCCGCCGGGAAGCAAGCCCGGCATCGGAGAGGTATTTGTCTAATCGAATCATCGTGCTTCCTTTCTTCCGCTCAGTGGACGAGTTGTGAGTTGAGAGTTGAGAGTTGAGAATTGAAAGTTTTCGGAGTTTTGCAAATTTCAATTTGCAAAAAACATTCATTTATATTTTTAAACCTTCAACGTAACTGTTCGGCAGGGTCGTAGTGGCCGCGCACCTGCGCGGCCATAAAAGCCCCGAAAAGCGCTTTCGCCATGGCCGCGCGGGTGCGCGGCCACTACGGAGAAAAGGCGACTCAATTCTCAATTCTCACTTCTCAACTATCATCTTCCCTTTCATATCTCCGCCCACCCCAGCATAGAGTGTCACCAGACATCATGAATGAAAGGGTGTAAGAACATGTTTGTGGTAACAGCCAAGGTCTCCAAAACCAAGCTGGCGGCCCTTGTGACCCTGTTGATCGCGGTCCTGGTGCTGGCCGCGGTACTGGCCGCCGCGAAAACCGGCGCCCCGGAGGCAGCCGACGCCCGGAACGGAGAAACCAACGAGGCAAGGGTGGCCTTTATCACCCAGCAGGGCTGGCAGGTAAACGCCGAGCCGGTCCAGACTCAGAGCGTCAAAATTCCGGCGGAGGATACGGAGGTATTCCGCCGCTACAACGAGCTGCAAAAATCCCAGGGCTTCGATCTGATCCAGTACGCGGGCCGACAGGCCACCCGCTACGTGTACGAGGTGCTGAACGCCCCCGACGCCGAGGGCCCCGTCTACGCGACGATTTTTGTCCTGGACGGCAGAATCGTGGGCGGCGACGTCACCGACACCGCCCCGGCGGGGAAAATGCAGGGCGTGGTACAAAATTGAGAATTGAGAATTTCGGTGGTTTCGCAGGGCAGCCGCCTGTGCCCTTTATGGAGAGACCCCAAGCCGCCGCGCGTCCCAAACCTTCCCCTGTCAAGGGGGAACCGGCGAAGCCGGCGGAGGGGTCCGCTCTCCCGGCCGCGCCCCGCTCACAGAGACGGCATACCGCCGGACACGTTCATATCTCTGCTTATCGTAACATATAGATGTTACAAAAATATTACAAACAAAAACATTTTGAAATATTTTTCCGGTCTCTGTTCCCAGGGACCGGTTTTTGCTTGAAAATAGCACTTGACAAATCTGCTCTATGGATGTAGAATGCAATTACACTACAGAAGTAGAGGAGATGCTTCCATGTTTGATAAAAAGAATCGGCTGCCGGATGCGGAGCTGGAGGTCATGCAGCTGCTTTGGCGCTGTGAGGCCCCGGTGGCGCGGGCCACGGTGGAGGAAGAAATGGCAAAGCTGCGGCCCATGGCCCAGACCACACTTTTGACCCTGCTGACCCGGCTGGCGGACAAGGGCTTCGTGCGGATTGAGAAGCAGGGCCGGTCCAGCGTCTACACCCCTCTGGTAGCCCGGGAGGAATATCAGGCCCGGCAGAGCAAGCGCTTTGTGGACCAGCTCTTCGGCGGCTCCATGTCCGCCTTCGCCTCCGCCCTCACCGCCTCCGGCCTTTCCAAGGAAGACCTGGAGGAGCTGCGCCGGATGCTGGAGGAGGGGAAGCTGTGACCATACTTGAACAGATTGGTTTCCGTCTTTTCTTCGCGGCGTTCGTCGGCCTGCTTGCGGCGGCTTCGATTGATCTGGACCGGAACAGATACCGATCCAGGGGGCTCCGCTGCGCGCCGGATCGGTACGGCGACTTTGTCGCCTATGGTTTCTTATTTTTCCCGCTGATGCTGCTGCTGCTCCCTTCCAAGGCCGCTTTGTACCTCCACGGGCAATTTTCCTTGCTGTTCAATCAAGTTCTGATGACGGTTCTGCTGCTGGCGTGGATGCCCCGGCTGCGGCGGCGCTTCTCCGCCCGGACCTGCGCGGGGCTTTGGGTTTTGCCCGGCCTGTCGGCCTATTTCAGTATGAATTTCGGGGTATGGAGGCTTGAATTTGACCCCTTTCTGGTAATCCGCCTGTCCCGCTCCGTCCTTTGGACGCTACTCTGGATCTGGCTGGCCGGAGCCTGCGGGGTGCTGCTGTGGAAGCTGCTTTCCCATCTGTTTTTCCGAAAGCACATTCTTGAAAACGCGGTCCAGGCGGAGCAGCGGGAATACGGGCTCATGGCGGCGGTCTATCAATCCCTTGCCCCGTCCGCACAGGGGCTGGCAAAGCGAAGGAAGAGCGCCTATTACAGTCAGTGCCGACAGGTGGAGGCCATTTTAGATCACCGCCACATGCTCCGATCCCCGGAGGTCTCCACGCCCCTTACCATCGGGCTGACGAAGAAAAACACCTTCCTGGTGCTGCCGGACCGGGCCTACAGCCGGGGCGAGCTGGCGCTGATTCTGCGGCACGAGGTCGTCCATCTGCTCCACGACGATATTCATACCAAGTTTTCTCTGGCGCTGCTCTGCGCCGCCGGATGGTTCATCCCCTCTCTCTGGTTTGGGATGGAATTTGTTTCAGAGGATCTGGAGCTCTGCTGTGACGAGATGGTCACCGAAGGGATGGGCACGGACGAACGCAAGGAATACGCCGGCCTGCTGCTCCGTGCCGGAGGCACAGAACGGGGCTTCACCTCCTGCCTCTCCGCCTCTGCCCGGGGCCTGCGCTACCGGCTGAAACGAATCCTGCGGCCCAAACGCCGGGAGGGCGGCCTGTCCATGCTCGGGCTTGCCGTGGCCCTGTTTATCTTCTTTTCCGGCGCCATCGGCATACGGGAGAAGGTCGGAACCGCTCAAAACGCAATCCTGGACGAGGGCTGGCAGATTTGCGCCGTCCAATTTCCTTCCCAAGACGAGGATTGCACAGACCCGGCTATTCTGAAGGCCGTGGAGGAGCAATTTCGAAGCCTGAAGCTGGAAAGCGAGCTTTGGAAGGACCGTCACAGCCTGTACGCCCACGGTATCTCAAGCTCCAAAGGGGAGCTTTCCCTCATTCTGGCCCGGGAGGACGAGGAAAGGATGCGGGTCGTAATATATCCGAATAGAATCGCTGTCTATACCGGAAAGAACAGCAAGCCCACCGTGTACCTGACCAGCGGGGAATTGACGGCAATTGAGAATTGACAATTGAGAATTTGAGGTGTTTTCAAATTGCCATTTGAAAACACCTGCGGGCTGGGTACGTGCGGGATGCCGACCCCTCCACCGGTTGCGCCGGTCCCCCTCCTCTTGACAGGGGAGGTTTTGGGCCGCAGGCTGGGTGCAGGCGGGATGCCCACCCCTCCACCGGCTGCGCCGGTCCCCCTCCCCTTGACAGGGGAGGTTTTGGGACGCAGGCGGGGTGCAGACGGGGGACAAACCCCTCCACCGGCTGCGCCGGTCCCCCTCCCCTTGACAGGGGAGGTTTTGGGCCGCAGACTCCGCTACGCCTGTTACGCATGTACGCGTGATTTCATATTGTTTTTCTCCACGCCCACAGCACACGCCCGATCACACAAAAATGAGGAACTGAAATGACTGACTTTTTATCCCGATTATGGCCTCTGGCGCTGCTTTCGCTGGGGCTTGGCGTGACCATCCTGCTGTTCTATTTGTTCTCCCGCCACGTCTCCCGGCACGGCAGGAGCCGCTTTGCACCGGCCTATTACCCGCTGATGCTTCCCTGCCTGTTTCTTTTCTATCTGCTTCTATTTCTCTTTTCGGAGCTGCTCAACTCCAAGCACGTCTACCTTACGCAGCTGTTTCGTTTGCTTGCTGCGGCGGTGGTCTATTTCTCCCTGCTCCGGGCGCTGACGCCCCTGCTCCGAAAGCGAATCTCCGCCCAGGGCTGCGCCGCCCTGTGGCTGCTTCCGAATCTGTTATTCTATTTTTCTACTTACCTGCTGCACGGTGATTCGCTCGTGGAGCCTCTGTTCGTGGTGTGGATCCCCCGCTCCGCTCTTTGGACCGCCCTGGGCGTCTGGGCGGTGGGCTTCGTGACTGTTCTGGCAGGGAATTTCTTCTCTCACCTCCGCTTCCGGCAGGCCGTTCTGCAAGACGCGGTCCCCGTCTCGGCGCAGGAACGGGATCTCTTCCTGTCCACCTGGCGGGCGCTCTGCTTTAACGGAAACGTGCGGCCGGCGGGCTTTAAGGCCAACATGAAAGCCGGTGGAAAGCTGACCGTGCTGCGCTCTCCTGCGGTAGATTCCCCCCTGACCGTGGGGCTGCTGGAAAAAAAGCGCTGTCTGATCCTGCCCCAGCGGGATTACAGCGAGGGCGAGCTGTGGCTGATCTTCCGCCACGAAGGGATCCACCTGCTGCATCAGGACAACTGGCTGAAACTCACGCTGGCCTTTCTCTGCGCGGCGGGTTGGTTTATTCCCACGCTCTGGTCTGGTATGCGGAAGGCATCGGAGGATCTGGAGCTCTGCTGCGACGAGCTGGTCACCGAGGGGATCGCAGAGGATCGGCGCAGGGATTATTCCGATCTGCTGCTCACCAACGCAGGAACGACCCGGGGCTTCACCACCTGTCTCTCCGCCTCGGCCTCGGGCCTGCGGTATCGGATGGCCCGGATCCTGCACCCGCAAAAGCGCCGGGCCGGGTTCCTGGCAGTCCTTCTGCTCTCCGTTTTCTTCTACTTCCTCTATGGCATGGTGGGGGTAACGGCTGTCGGCGGGACCGTCCAGACGAAGTTTCTGGATCGGGACGGGGGCTGGGAAGTGATGGAAGTCCGTCCAAATTATAAGGAACATAAATTTCAAGAAGAATACTGCGACGACCCTGCAGTCTGTGCCAGGGTGGAAGTAGCCATCGCCAACCTGGAGCTGGCAGCTCCCGCAGACCGACTCAACTATGGAATTTATCCGTATCTGTGGGTAAAGCTGCGCCATGGAGACGACGTCATCATCGTGAGCCTGGGCAATTGGGCCTTATCCGCCCACAACTGCACCACCGATCAAGTGCAGTTCTATGAATATTGCGAGCTGCACACAGAAGAGATCCGGCAGATCCGGGATCTGATCCCATACATTCCGGAAGATTAAAAATCACTCCCGGCGGGCCGAGGCCTGCCGGGAGCGTGCTGTGGGCGTGGAGAAAAACAATATGAAATCACGCGTACATGCGTAACAGGCGTAGCGGAGTTTGCGGCCCGGGCGGGAGGCACACTGTGCGCCCCTGCGCGTTCCTATTGCCGATTGCCTGCTTGCCTATTGCCTGGCGCACTGGTGTGCGCCGCTACCGGGGCTGGACGCGTCTCCTATTGCCGATTGTCCCTGCGTGCTCCGCTTACTTCCCGAACAGGGAGAATCCCTTCTTTTCAAAGGGCTCCGTGCTGATGCCCTTCAGGGTATAGCCCGCCGCGGCCACGGTGGTTTGAATCAGGTCTTCGTCCAAGGGAGCCTGGGAAATAATCTCCGTCTGGTTTTTGCTGTGGGAGGAGCTCACCTTCTCCACCTGGAAGGCCTTTTGAATCGCCTCGTTCATGTGCTTCTCGCACATACCGCACATCATGCCCTCAATGTTCAGAATGGTCTTTGTCATGATTTTTCTCCTTTCGGTTTTGTTTGGGTGTCCTTTCTTTCGTAGGGCGGCCAGACCTCCGGCCGCCGGAAACACGGAAAAGATTGGGGGGACGGCGGCCTGGGGTCAGGCCGCCCTACGTCCCTGCTGCGCTGATACGGATATAGTATATCCTGCTATTTGTGTTCTGTCTATCAAAAAATTCATTTTTTGATAGACAGAACATGATTTTTTGTGTATGATAGAGGGAGGAGAGCGGCGGCACTGATGCCGCCGTGGGGAGCGAGGAATGATCCATGGAACAGGAACTGGTCCGCATTGAGGGCAGCGTTTCCGCGGTGGTCTTTCAAAACGCGGAGAACGGCTACACCGTCCTGCGGCTGAAGGACGCCCGGGGGGAAACAACCACGGTGGTGGGCACCGTACCCGACACCAACGTGGGCGAACGCCTGCGGGTGGAGGGCCGCTGGGCCAGTCACAGCACCTACGGCAAGCAGTTGGAAGTCGTCAGCCTGGAACGGCTGATGCCGGAGTCCCGGATCGAGATTCTCGCCTACCTCTCCTCCCACGCCATTCGGGGCGTGGGGCCCAAAATCGCCGCCCGGATCGTGGAACGCTTCGGGGCGGAAAGCCTGAAAATCATCGAAAACGAGCCGGACAAGCTGGCAGAAATCCCCGGTATCTCCCAGGCCAAGGCCAGGGAAATCCAGGAGAGCTTCCAGTCCCAGCAGGGACTGCGGCATCTGGCGGAGTTTCTCAGCGGCTACCGCCTTCCCGCGGAGCTGGCGGTGAAGATCTACAAGGCCTACGGGGAGCTGTCCATGATGGCCATTCAGGACAATCCCTACTTCCTCACTGAAGAGGGCTTCAACGCCAATTTCTCCCAGGTGGACGCCTTTGCCCTGGAAATGGGCTTCGACGGCGACGACGAGCGCCGGGTGGACGCCGGGATCCTCTATGAATTAAGCTACAATTCCACCGGGGGCCACGTCTTCGTGCCGGAGCCCCAGCTCACCGAGGCTGCCGCCGCCTTTCTGCGGCTGCCCCAGGAGCTCATCCGGGCGGGGCTGGAACGGCTGGCCGCCCAGGAACGGATCGTCCTGGACCCCATCGCCTCCCTGCGGGCGGTGTATCTGCCCGCCTACGGCCGGGCGGAGCGCTATCTGGCCCGCCGCTTCACGGACATGGCCCGGAGCAAAGTGAGTCTGCCTGCCAATCTGGCGAAAACCCTTGCCAACATCGAGGCCGCCCAGGCCATTACCTACGCCGAACAGCAGAAGGACGCCATCCGCTCCGCCGCGGGAGAAAAGCTGCTGATCGTCACCGGCGGCCCCGGCACCGGCAAGACCACCACCCTGCGGGGCATCCTGGACCTGTTTGAGCAGATGCGGCTGAAGACCTTTCTGGCCGCCCCCACCGGCCGGGCCGCCAAGCGGCTGACGGAGCTGACGGGCCGGGACGCCTCCACCATCCACCGGCTGTTGGAGGTGGACGTCTCCCCGGAGACGGGGGACATGATCTTCGTCCACAACGAGCACAATCCCCTGGTCTGCGACGCGGTGATTGTGGACGAGAGCTCCATGGTGGACCTGCTTCTGATGTACGATCTGGTCCAGGCCCTGCCGGAGCGCTGCCGCCTGATTCTGGTGGGAGACCCGGATCAGCTTCCCTCCGTGGGGGCGGGCAACGTCTTCTCGGACCTGATCCGCAGCGAAATCATCCCCACCGTCCGGCTGACGGAAATCTTCCGGCAGGCCCGGGAGAGTCTCATTGTGATGAACGCCCACCGGGTCAACCGGGGCGAGCTCCCGGAGCTCCACGAGAAAAAGCGGGATTTCTTCTTCCTGCAGCGGGCCAGCGACGAGGCGGTGTGTCAGACGGTGACGGAGCTCTGCGCCCGGCGTCTGCCCCAGAACATGGGCATCCGGAGCGAAGACATTCAGGTCCTCTCCCCCACTCGGAAGGGAGAGACCGGCACCGGGGCCCTGAACCGGCTCCTGCAGCAGGCTCTGAATCCCCCCGCCCCGGACAAGCACGAAAAACGCCACGGGGAGATCGTCTTCCGGGAGGGAGACCGGGTCATGCAGATCCGCAATAACTACGACATCATCTGGAACAAGGTGGGAGAGCCCGGCATGGGCTCCGGCATCTTCAACGGCGACGTGGGGACGGTCCGGGCCATCGACGCCCAGGCCCAGAACATGACCGTCCGCTTCGACGACCGGGAAGCCGTCTACACCTACGATATGCTCTCCCAATTGGAGCCCGCCTACGCCATGACCGTTCACAAGAGCCAGGGCAGCGAATACCGGGCCGTGGTGCTCTGCGCCTGGCGGGGGACGCCCCTGCTGCTGAGCCGGAGCATCCTCTACACCGCCATTACCCGGGCCCGGGAGCTGCTGATCGTTGTAGGCGACGAGGGCGTGGTGGAATATATGGTGAACAACGACAAAAAACAAAAACGCTTTAGCGGCCTCAAGTGGCGGCTGTGCCACATGGAGTAAATGCAGAATGCAAAATGCAGAATGCAGAATTGAGGCAACAGGCAATAGGCAATAGGCAATAGGCAATAGGCAATAGGGGACGCGATTGTAGGGGGCGGCGCCCTCCGAAGCGAAGCAAGTCCTTTAGGGGACGCCCCGAACGTCGTTGCCGGAACGCAAAACGAAAAAAGAAAAATGAAAAATTGAGGTGTTCTCAAATTGCCATTTGAGAATGAATTTGAAATAAAATGGGAGACGCTGTCTGCCAATTTTCAATTCTCAACTCTCAATTCTCAATTCAACTGCCGGGGCGGGAATGCAGAATGCAGGATGCAGCATTAAAAATCGGAAACGCGCTGAAGGACCTGATCTGGCCCCGGCGCTGCGTGATCTGTCACAAGCTGGTGGGCCCATCCGCCGATCGGCTGTGCCCGGCCTGCGCCGCCGCCGTTCCGGAGCCCATCTCCGGCGCCCGGCGGGGCGCCCATTACCGCCGCTGGGTCAGCGCCTTCTGGTATGAAGACAAGTTCCGGGCCTCCATGCTCCGCTTTAAGTTCGGCGGCTGCCGGTTCTACGCCCAGTACTACGGGCCCTGGCTGGCCCGGGCCGTGGAAGAGCGGCTGGGCAGCGACTTCGATCTTCTGACCTTCGTGGCCGTGAGCCCCCTTCGCCGTCGGCGTCGGGGCTATGACCAGGCAGAGTTGCTGGCGAAGGCCGCCGGAACGCTTCTGGGCATGGAGCCCGTCTCCACCCTGAGAAAATCCAACCGAACCAAGCCCCAATCCAGAACCCTAAGCCGGGAGGCGAGGCAGCGCAACATCCGCGGAGCCTTCCGCGTTCTCTGCCCGGAAGCAGTCCGGGGCAGGCGGGTCCTGCTGATCGACGACGTGCTGACCACCGGCGCCACCGTCTCCGAGGCCAGCCGGGTTTTGCTGGAGGCAGGGGCCAAGTCGGTAGACGTGGCAACGCTTGCCGCAACGGAAAAATGAAGTATGCTTCGCATATGAAGTACGGCTTCGCCTTATGAAGACGCTTCGCTTATGAAGTATGGCTGCGCCATATTTGACACAGCGGGAAAGGATTCCCGAATATCTCAATGTGAGTGAAACTCATACTTCATATCTCCAAAGGAGATACTTCATATTCCAACGGAATACTTCATATCGCCGCAAGGCGATACTTTATCCCCGCAGCGACGGAAAAATGATTATTTTTTGTAGGTGATTACAACATGTCAATTTTCTCCAAGGACCTGGGCATCGACCTGGGGACCTCCAACGTGGTAGTCTACGCCGAGGGCAAGGGCATCGTGCTGCGGGAGCCCTCCGTGGTGGCCGTGGACAAGAATACCGGCAAAATCCTTAAGGTGGGCGCCGCCGCCAAGAACATGCTGGGCCGGACCCCCGGCAACGTGGTGGCCATGCGGCCCCTGCGGGAGGGCGTGGTCTCCGACTACGAGCTCACCCAGCGTATGCTGGCGGAGTTTTTCCGCCAGATCTTCAAATTCTCCTTCGTGAAGCCCCGGGTGGTCATCGCCGTCCCCAGCGGCATCACCAGCATCGAGGAGCGGGCCGTGGTCCAGATCGCCCAGGAGGCCGGCGCCCGGCGGGTCTACCTGATTGAGGAGCCCCTGGCTGCCGCTCTGGGCACCAGCCTGGGCTTTGACGGTCCCGACGGCCACATGGTGGTGGACATCGGCGGCGGCACCACGGACGTGGGCGTGCTGACCTTGAACGGGCTGGCGAACTCCGCCTCTATCAAGGTAGCCGGAGACAACTTCGACGAGGCCATCATCCGCTACCTCCGGAAGAAATACGGCCTGATCGTGGGCCAGACCATCGCCGAGGAAGCGAAAATCAGCGTGGGCACCGTGTATGAGCGGAAGGAGCCCGTGGAAACCACCGTCAAGGGCAGGGACTTCAAAACCGGTCTGCCCCGGGAGATCAGCCTCAGCTCCACCGATATGCTGGAGGCCCTCCGCAGACCCGCCCATCAGATCATCGAAAAGATCCTGGCCGTGCTGGAGCAGACCACCCCGGAGCTGGTGGCCGACATCGCCCGCAACGGCATTGTGCTCACCGGCGGCGGCGCCCAGCTCTGGGGCATGGACAAGCTGATTACCGAACGCACCGGCATGCGCTGCACCGTGGCCGACGACGCGGACTCCTGCGTGGCCTACGGCTGCGGCAAGAGCCTAAGCTGGATCAACCGGATGCAGGAGGGTCCCATCAACTTCGCGCGGCGCAAGCTGCTGAAGGAATAGGCATTAGGCAATAGGCATCAGGCAATAGGCAATAGGAGACGGGCACTGAACTCTGAACCCACCTTGATCCCTGATCCCTGATCCCTAAAACAATGTTTTCCCCGCGGAAGCGTACGATATACACAACTACCGTCTATGAAAGGAGCTCTTCTATGAATTACCAAATTTACGGCGAGCCTATGCCCGTTGTGGTGTGCAACGTGGAACCCGGCGAAACCCTGGTCTGTGAATCCGGCGCCATGAGCTGGATGAGTCCCAACATGCAGATGAAGACCGTCGGCGGCGGCGCGGGCAAGGTCCTGGGCCGGATGTTCTCCGGGGAGAACGCCTTCCAAAACCATTACACCGCCGAGGGCGGCCCCGGCATGATTGCCTTCGCCTCCAGCTTCCCCGGCTCCATCCGGGCCGTGCAGATCACCCCGGATCACCCCGTCATCTGCCAGAAAAAGGCCTATCTGGCCTCCACCGCCGGGGTGGAGCTCAGCGTCCACTTCCAGAAAAAGCTGGGCACAGGCTTCTTCGGCGGCGAGGGCTTTGTGATGCAGAAGCTCTCCGGCAACGGCCTGGCCTTCCTGGAAATCGACGGCTCCGTCATGGAGTACAACCTGGCCCCCGGCCAGCAGTTGGTGCTGGACACCGGTTATCTTGCCATGATGGACGGGACTGTCCAGGTGGACATTCAAAGCGTTAAGGGCGTGAAAAACGCCCTCCTGGGCGGAGAAGGCTTCTTCAACACCGTGGTCACCGGCCCGGGCAAAGTCGTCCTGCAGACCATGCCCATCTCCGGCTTTGTGGGTCTGATCTCCGGCCTGCTGCCGAAAAAGTAAGCAGTATGAGAAGCGCCGCCCCGTGGGATTGACTCCCACGGGGCGGCGACTTTTACTAAATTGCACAGAGTTGGCGGTTCAGGCGGCGATCCTTCAGCAGCCAGATCAGCAGAGGCACCCCCAGCACGTACAGGACGGCGGCCTCTCCGGCGCCAACGGACAGGCCGTTCATGCACCAGGCAGTCAGGAACGCCCTGTCGTCAAAGAACCAGGCAATCTCCGCGCCGACGATGACGGCGTTGAACAGGATTGTGGGCAGCGGGACCAGAAATACCAGCAGAAGTCTGCGGCCGGCAAGTCTTCTCCGCCGGGTTCCTTCCGCGGCGGTCTGCCCCCCAAGGGGCTCCTCCGACCGCAGAGCTTTGGACATAAACCAGGTGACCAGGCAGGCCAGCAAAGTGGCGGTTGAGCCGATGGCAAAGTCCCAGGCAGAGACAAAGGAAGCCAGATTCGCGGCCATGCAGCCAACCACCATGCCGGGAATGGCAGCAGGCGTAAAGCAGCAGAACACGGCAAGTGCTTCGGCTATCCGGAACTGGACCGGGCCGTAGGCAAAGCTGGACGTGGCGACAGTGAGCGCCGCGTAAACCGCGGCAAGGATGCCCGCAAAGGCAATCCGGCGGGTAGTAAGCTTCATATTTTTTCCTCCAAAAGAAAAATCGGGCGCAGCGCGCCCATCATTCGGGCGCAAAAGGCCCTTTGGCCCCCCGAGGGGAGCGGTCCAATAGTTTTGTTTAACGACAGGATGGTCACGAACTGTCGTATTCAATTGGAGCAGGGCTATTGTACCAGAAAAAAATTATTTGTCAAGGAAAAAATCCCCAAGATTTATGCTTGCAATTTTGATCGTTTCGCAGTATTCTATATAATAGAAAATTGTACGGTTTGCTCCAGATTTCCGTTCCGGAGCCCCTGCGCAAAAGGAGGAAGCGCAAATGCGCAACAGTCTCAGAATCTTAGTCCTGGTGCTCTGTCTGATCCAGCTTGGATCCGTCGTGGTCTACGCGGCGGAGCCCGGCTCCCATGCGGCAGCCCCGGTTTCCGTGGGAGACCAAACACTCCCGGACTCCGACCCCGCTGAGCCCGCTCCGGAGGAGACGGAGACCGTTCCGGAAGAAACCATCCCTGTGGACACAGAGCCCGCCCCGGAAGAGACCACGCCTGCGGACACGGAGCCGGAGCCCGATCCCGAGCCGGAACCGGAGCCTGAGCCGGAAATTCCCGTCTCGGAGATGACCGACGAGGAAATCATTGAAAAGTATTCCATCAAGGACAATTGGGCCCGGAGTGGCCTGATCTTCGCCGTTCGGAACGGCGTTCTGGCCGGAAAAGGCAACAACAGTCTCTGTCCCAAGGACAACACCACCCATGCAGAGCTGGCCACCATGCTGATGAGCATTCTGAAAACGGAGAAGCGCGCCTCCCTGGACCGCTTCACCGACGTGAAGCCGAAGGAATGGTACGCGGAACCCATGAGCAAGGCCGTCAGCCTGGGGCTCTTCCCCATTGCGAATCAAAACGCCACCACCCTGACGCCGAAGATCAACATCACCCGGGAAGAAGCCTATGTGGCCATCGCCCGGATGTTCGGCGTCCACGGCAACGGGCGGCAGTCCATCTACCGCTTCTCCGACTGGAAGGAGGTCAGCGGCTGGGCAGCCGAGGACCTCTCCGCTATGATTGACGCCGGCTGTCTGGGCGGCAGCGACGGCAAGATCATGCCCAAAAACCAGATCACCCGGCAGGAGCTGGCCGTTATTCTCTACAGTCTCCTGACCAAGATTGGCCGCTCCCTGGACGAAGATCCCTTTACCGGCCGCATGGCCATGGCCGCCGACTCCATTCCCGACGGCGCCACCGTCAACGGCGATCTCCTGCTCTCCACCGACGCCACCTCCATGACCCTGAAAAATGTGACCGTCACCGGCCGTCTGATTATGCAGGGCAACGACAGCCTGAACCTGCGGCTTTCCAACTGCGCCATCGGGGAGCTGGTCCTCTGTCGGTCCACGGTCCTCAACTCCAACCAGGTCATTGCCAACGTCACTGGCCACAGCGAGCTCACCCTCAACTGCCATGTAAGCTCCGTTCAGGTCTATGACCGCTGCACCGTCCGCGCCGGCTATTCCGCCGAGACCGTGAACGCCATGGATCACGCTGTCATTTCGGTGGGCGGCACGGTGAAGCACATGATGGCAGTGGGCGATCACGTTACCATCAACGGAAGCGGAACCATCAAGCAGCTCCACCGTCACGGCGCCTGGCTCACCAATAACTGCCAGACTGACGCTGTTACCGGCACCGTCCGCAGGACCGTTCTGGACGCCGCCGCCGCCCGGACGGACAAAAGCATGCCCAGCCCCGGCACACCCAAGGGAAGCATTTCCCTGAAGCTTTCCAATATGCCCGAGGGCTGGTCTGAATGCGACGTAATTTGGGTTCTGGGGGGAAAAGAAGCTGCCCGAACCAACCGAAACCTCTGCAAGGAGGGCACCGTGCTCTCCCAGTCTCTGGACTTCAGCAAGTTCATGGACGGCAACTACCAGAAGGCCCCCCTCAAGGTCTATCTGCTCAGCGAAGGTCTCAAGAAGGAAATTTTCTCCGGTGATATTGCGCTGGATGTGTCTCTGGTGGCGCTGGCCAAGCAGATTCGCACCCAGAACGTCCAGGGCACTCTGAATCAAAACACCATGGTCTATTCCAACATGAGCCTGACCGGACCAATTCGGAGCTACAACGCAGGCACGCAGGTCACCATACTCCAGTCCCGGGAGAGCCGGTACACCAAGGTCAAGATGCCCGACGGCACTGTCGGCTGGGTCAGCTACTACGCGGTACGGGTCGACAGCGCCAACTACTACACCACGACCGATTATTCAACCCCGGTAAAGGAGTGTTATGTCAACTGCATCCGCAACTGCTCCAGCTCCAGCAATTATCTGATCTGGGTCAGCCTCTACACCCAGCGGGTCAACATTTTCAAGGGCTCTCAGGGCAATTGGCAGCTCATCCAGAGCGGTCCCATTTCCAGCGGCCGCAACACCTGTCCGACTCCCGTGCAGGTGACCACCATCCGCTACAAGCGGACCCAGTGGACCTACTCCGCCTACTACTGCCACCACGTCTCCGTCTTTGACGAGGCCCGGGGCTTCCACTCCCGGCCCACCGCCTACAGCGGCGGCGTCTACTCCTACGCCATGGGTTATCCCGCCTCCAATGGCTGTGTCCGTCTGATGGACTCCGAGTGCGTCTTCATTTACGACAACTGCCCGGTTGGCACCACGGTGATCATCTACTGAGCAAAACGCCCCCGCCGAACGGCGGGGGCGCAGAGAAATGTCCGGACTCTCACGAGTCCGGACATTTTTCATATCAGATCCGAAGAATCAATACTTGGCGGTGTTGACCTTGACGCCGGGGCCCATGGTGGAGGCGATGACGCAGGACTTGATATACTGGCCCTTGGCAGCGGCGGGCTTGGCCTTGATGACCGCGCCGATCAGGGTCGCCATGTTCTCTTCCAGCTTCTCGGGGCCGAAAGAAACCTTGCCGATGGGGCAGTGAATGATGTTGGTCTTGTCGAGACGGTACTCGATCTTACCGGCTTTGATTTCCTTGACGGCAGCGGCCACGTTGGGGGTCACGGTGCCGGCCTTGGGGGAGGGCATCAAGCCCTTGGGGCCCAGGACCTTACCGAGACGGCCGACGATGCCCATCATATCGGGGGAAGCGACGACCACGTCGAACTCGAACCAGTTTTCCTTCTGGATCTTCTCCACCAGCTCCATGCCGCCGACATAGTCAGCGCCGGCCTCTTTTGCCTCGTCAGCCTTGGCATCCTTGGCAAACACCAGCACCCGGCGGGTCTTGCCGGTGCCGTTGGGCAGAACGATGGCGCCGCGGACCTGCTGGTCAGCGTGACGGGAGTCAACGCCCAGACGGATGTGGATCTCAACGGTCTCGTCGAACTTGGCGGAAGCGGTCTTGCAAACCAGACCCAGAGCGTCCGCGGGATCATACTGCACGGAGCGGTCGATCTGCTTCGCGCTGTCCTTATATTTTTTACCTCTAAACAATGTTATATCCTCCTTAAAGTGGTGATGCGGAATAATCCTCCCACATTTTGAGACGGTGTCTCAGCCAATTAGTCAACAACGGTGATGCCCATGGAGCGGCAGGTACCTGCCACCTGGCTCATGGCGGCCTCGATGTCAGCCGCGGTGAGGTCGGGCATCTTGCGCTCAGCGATCTCGCGGACCTGGGCCTTGGTGATGGTGGCAACCTTGGTCTTGTTGGGAACGCCGGAGCCCTTCTCGATGCCCAGAGTCTTCAGAATGAGGGTGGGCGTCGGGGGGGTCTTGGTCACGAAGGTGAAGCTGCGGTCGGCATAGACGGTGATGACCACGGGGATCTTAAAGCCGGCCTGGTCCTTGGTGCGCTCGTTGAATTCCTTAATGAACTGGGAAATGTTGACACCGTGCTGGCCCAGAGCGGGACCAACCGGAGGGGAAGCGGTTGCCTTTGCAGCCGGGATCTGCAGTTTGATATAGCCTGTTACTTTCTGTGCCATGATAAGCACCTCCTGAAATAAAGTGGTAATTTGGCGGGGACTGTGCCCCTCCCACGTTCTGACCGCCTGCGGGGCGATCGGGTCAATCGGAGATGGTCTCCACCTGATCGAGCTCCAGCTCGATCGGGGTTTCGCGCCCGAACATGGAAACAATGACGCGAACGCTGTTTTTGTCGATATCCAGCGCCTCGACTCTGCCGGTGAAGGAGGTCAGCGGGCCGTCCGCGATGCGGACCGTGTCGCCGACTTTGTAGTTGACCACAACCTCGTGGCGCTCGACGCCCCACTGGATGGTCTCCTTTTCGGTAAGGGGAAGCGGGTTGGTGCTGCTGGCACCGACGAAGCCCGTGACGCCGCGAATGTTGCGGACGATATACCAGGTATCGCTGTTCATCACCATTTTGACCAGCACATACCCGGGAAAGAGCTTCCGCTCGTAGGTCTTGGGGCCGTTTTCCGTCACCTCGGTGACCGTCTCCATGGGGATCGCGACCTCACAGATGACGTCCTGCAGCTGACGGTTTTCGATGGTCTTCTCGATGGTAGCCTTGACCGTATTCTCGTAGCCGGAATAGGTCTGGACGACATACCACTGTGCAATCTCTGCCATAGCGGGTTACCCGATCGCGCCGAGCAGGGCCTTGATGCCTTCGTAGGCGCCCCAGTCGATCAGGCCGATCACAATCGCGAAGATTGCGGAAACGACGATCACGACCAGCGTGTTGTTCATAACCTGTGCGCGGGTGGGCCACACGACCTTATGGAGCTCGCTCTTGACGCCGCGGAACCACTTGCCCAAGCGCTTGAACAAGTTTTCTTTTTTGACTTCAGCCATGGTGATCTCCCTTCGCTTACTTCGTCTCGGTGTGGAGCGTGTGCTTTCTGCAGAATCTGCAGTACTTCTTCATTTCGAGCCGGTCAGGGTCGTTCTTCTTGTTCTTCATGGAGTTGTAGTTTCTCTGCTTGCATTCGGAACATCTGAGAG